>Ga0256901_1000115_pt1 | contig 60954 bp, 53 predicted proteins | sample MC6MC0689MT_FD_190200 | JGI IMG/M metagenome (GOLD analysis project Ga0256901, IMG submission 190200) | Metatranscriptome of enriched soil aggregate microbial communities from Iowa State University, Ames, United States - MC6-MC0689-MT... | ecosystem: Environmental > Terrestrial > Soil >... | reverse complement strand
GTTTATTCGCAGTTTTCATCCGAATCAGAATGGAAGGCGATGACGTTAGCGGCACGTGACAACCCAACGGGTTGCAAAGTTCGGGTACGCCTGTGCCTGCGGCCAATACTACGACACCCGACTCCAGAAAACCCTTGGACGTGTGGACGCCGACCAGGCGGGAATCTTCTTGTTTCAGCTGAGTAACGTTGGTACCGAAATGAACCGTTGCTCCGTACTCCCGCGCTTTGCTCAACAACAGCTCCGTTACTCCTATAGGGTCCACCGCACCTTCTTCGCTGACAAACATCGCTTCATCCGGATATTCCTTCAGATTCGGTTCCAATGCCTCGAGCTGCTCCCGGTTTAATTTTTGAAAGTGGCGTTTCTCCCTTAGGGGCGAAGTGCCCCAAGTCAGCGCTCCATGCCAATGAATTTTCAGTTCGGACAGTTCTTGCTGAAGCGCATGATATTCTTCCAAAGCCGCATCGTACAAATGCCAGTATTCGGGAGCTACCCTATGAGTCGTATTTATCCAGGCAAAAGATTTCTCCGTGATTTCACGCGCAGCGGCGGGGTGTCGTTCAATTACGGTTACATCTTCATTTCGTTTGGCTAGATGATAAGCCACGGATGCCCCGACAATACCTGCGCCAATAATCACGATTTTTTGTTTATTCAATAATGCCTCCCCCTTTGTCACCCTATTGTAGCATAGGCGTCATAATAATCCCGACGTAATAACATATGAGGGCAGCTGGAGCGACTGGATATCGTATAGCGATAACCCCATCGCTTCAGGCAATGAGGAAAACAGGAAAGATGGATAGCGGTATGCAAGTTCTGAATACATCGCCATATGGATTGCTCTTCCCGGCGATGTATTTTTCAATACTCGGAGTCAACGCGTGGATCAGGAAAATACATGCTCGGCGTGTTGGCTAGAGCGTATGCTCTTTTGATTTATAGAGATTAGCACTAGGCAGGAACCCCTTGCCTACCCTTGGTCAATGCCATGAAATCAACAACACTGAAGCGTAGACGATACAATCAACAAGAAGTCAACTTATGATAAGCAGTTGGTTCTTTAGTAATTGTGTTGCTTTTACCGCATATGCTAAAATAGCAATAGAAAGACCGAGTGCGCTAACACTCGGCCATACAATTGGCTTGGATGGGATGTCCCTTCTAAGTTACAGGAACTCGAAAACCCACCTTTGGCCTACGAACCTTGGGGTGGGTTTTTACTTTCTCTTGTAGTTATTTGCGATGTATGTTAAAAGAGCAATGACAAATGTTGAGAATCCGATCATGATGAGGATTGCGTCTTTTACTTCCATAGCTTCACCTCCTTTCGAAGGGAAACTATGCCCACCCAAGGTATTCAATTGTACAATCTAATATTATATTTTTTCATTCGTGCGATCAGGTGTTCGCAAAACAGTGTATGAGGTGATTCGATTGATCTGTCGAAGCCTAAAAGAGATTACTGAAATGGTCAATGGTGATAGTGTTGTTGACTCAGCAAACGACATTCTTATTCAGGGCGTCTCCATTGATTCAAGGACGATTAATCCTGGAAATTTATTTATTCCTCTCATTAGACATAAGAACGGCCACGACTATATACAGGAAGCGCAAGCTAAGGGAGCTGTAGCTTCATTTTGGCAAAAAGATCAACCAAACCCACCGTCCAATGTATCTCTAATACTCGTTGACGATTGTCTTCAAGCTCTTCAAAAATTAGCAAGGGTTTATCGACAACAGTTATCGATCAAAGTTATCGGCGTTACCGGAAGTAACGGTAAGACGACAACTAAGGATATGATTAACTCGATTCTAGAGACAACCTTCAATGTTCATAAAACGAAGGGAAATCTCAATGGGAATGAGTGAGCGCGGACAGATTGGACGTCTATCTGAAATTTCCCAGCCGGATTTCGTTATGATTACCATGATCGGATTGTCGCACTTGTCAACTTTAGGTTCACGGGAGGCAATCGCGTCGGCGAAGTTGGAGATCACAGAAGGTCTTGCAAAAGACGGTGAACTCTATTTTAACGGGGACGAACCGTTACTTATAAATAAAGTAGATTCGTTTGAGAAACCGATTCCTCATGTAAGATTCGGACTTTCGAGTACAAACGACTACTATGCGGAAGACATCCAAGTTGAAAGTGATGGGGTCACCTTCAAGTGCAGGTCCAATCAATATCACATACCGATTATCGGCAAGCATAACGTTATTAATGCATTGGCTGCTATTGCAATTACTGAAAAAATGGGTCTTCAACCTGCGGCGATTAAAGCAGGACTGAATAATGTAATCATTACCGGGATGAGGATGGAAAAGATAGTATCGGCTACGGGAATTACGATTATTAACGATGCCTGGAATGCTAGTCCAGTATCCATGAAAGCTGCAATTGATACACTCATCGAGATGAAAGGATTTTCGAATAAAATAGTCGTATTAGGTGATATGCTTGAACTGGGCTATCATGAACTGGAGTACCATAGAGAAATAGGACGGTATTTGAAATCAGACAATATCGATTACGTATTCACGCTTGGCATTCTTGCCAATGAAATCGCCCAAGAAGCCGAGAAGCATTTTCCTAGCGGGAAAGTAAAATCTTATCAAAACCAAAAAGAATTAATTAAGGCAATACAGGATGTTGTTTATCCGACGGATGTAATTTTGGTCAAAGGTTCAAGAGGAATGAACTTAGAGAAAGTCGTTGAAGGGCTGATAAACCGATAGCTGGAGCGATTGGATTAGTTACAATAAACAAGCCGCCATGTAGCCCGAGAGCCTTGGCGGCTTGTTCTGTATGCCCTTCGATACGACGCACTCAGCTTAAAGCTTATTGGCATACTTAAAAATCATCGCTCGTCTAACGCCCCTGATTCTCGTAGTACGTCTGGTCGGCATAAGCCCGATCCGTTCCGCGAAGATATGCGCGAATAACGGCAGGGTTGCGAGCAAGCCCCCAGTCGCCGTGCTTGTCGAACTTGCGGCAGGACGTAATCATCTGCGCTTTGCGGATGGTGCCGTAACGCTTGCCTTGGCGCTTGCCCCACTGCTTCAGCCGATAGGCGAACTCCGCATCCTCCGCCATCAGCCGTTTCTCGTCGAAGCCCCCGATCGCGTCGAAGTCGCTTTTGCGGCACCAGAAGATGCCGACAGACACGGCTCCATATTTGAACAGCAGAGGGATGATGAGCATCATGACAGAGACGATAATCCCCAGTGATATGCGCTCGAATTTGCCGGCGACGCCACCGCCGATATAGGTCCCGGAAGCGAGACTCTTGTCGATCTCTGTCAGCATGGCATCCGTCATCCGGCTGTCCGCGTCGATGGTGACCAGATATTCTCCTCTGGCGATGCGGGCGCCGGCATTACGTATTTGCGACAGGTTCTTGGCGTCATTCTTCAGCGTCACGCAGCCGTATTCGTCCGCGATAGCCTCAGTGGCGTCTGTGCAGCGATTGAGGATGACGATGACTTCGACCTGTTGCGGGTAGGCGGCGGCAGCGGCGGCGATTGATTCCAGACAGGCTCGAAGGTACTGCTCCTCGTTGTGAGCGGGAATGAGGACGGAAAATTTGATCGGACCCTTAGCATCGGCGGCGGCAAAAAGCTCAAGAGACGGAGATGCGAGTGAGGCTTGCGTTGGCGACAAGGTCATTCGGTTACACTCCTTTGGATTAAGGGGATGACGTACGGCTAATGCCTTCCAACAGCAGGGAGGTAGCTTTGCGGAACAGATTTTTCATGCCTTCCCGATCCAGGAACGAGCGGCTGTCGCTTAGACCCGAATAATAGCTGAGGATCATAAACGCCAGCTCCTTAGGGTTCTCGTTCTTGAACTCTCCCGAGGCGATCCCTTCGGCGACCAGTTTCTCGAAATCGTCGACAACGCCCATGACGATCGCGAAGAACTTCATCCCGATCTCAGACTGAGGCCCGACCTTTGCGATGAACTCCTCACCGGCTTTATTGAGCGGCTTGTTGTGATGGTCCACGAAGTAGTCGGCATAAGCGAACAACTTTTCTCTAACGCTAGGGATCGGGGTAGACAGTTCGTTCCAGACATTCCAGGACTCCTTGAAGGCAAACTCGGCCAGTTCGAGGAAGAGCTGCTCCTTGCTGCGGAAATGATAGTACAGGCTTCCCTTGCTACAGCCTGAATGCGCACAGATGTCGTCGATGGAGGTAGCCGCGTAACCCTTCTGGGCGAATAGCGCCATGGCGCTGTCGATCAGCTTCTTGCGGGTCTGTATCGCGTCGTAAAGTCTCTTGTTCATGCGCTTCGGCCCTTTGAATGAATTAAACCGAATAGTCGGTTTAATTTGATGATATCCGAAATGGATAACTGTGGCAATGGGGAAGATACGGATAAAAATGTAAAATTGATGAACGTTGCACTTCCGTAGTACTCAATGTAACCCTCATACTCGCAAGCACAAAACGATTTCTTCCATGGAAGTCATTGGGGTATGATGATGAATAGTGAGCCGGTGGAAATGAAGGAGAATGTAGATGAAAACCTATATTGTGTTTGGTGCTAGTAAGGGATTAGGCGATGCATTTGTAAGGGGGGTACCTCAGCAAGGCGATAAAGTTTGGGTAGTTGCACGTAGTAGACCAAAAAGTCTAGATTTAGAGGACTGCATTCACCGGGAGTGGATACCGGCGGATTTGTCGGATCTCCATTCTGCCACACTTGTAAAGGATAAGCTGCAGAACGAATCATTGGATGTTCTCATATACAATGTGGGGGTTTGGGAAAAAGAAGGGTTTGAGGAGCACTATACCTTTGATAACGATGAACCTGCCGACATCAGTAAGCTTATCCAAGTAAATATTACCTCTGCAATTGTATGTATTCAAGCATTGCTGCCTCATCTTCGCAAAGCTGATGCGGGGAAAATAATTCTTATCGGTTCGACCGCCGGGCTGAATAATGCGAACAGCAGCCAAGTTTCTTTTGTTGCCTCAAAGTTCGCTATTCGAGGCATTTCAGAAGCTCTTAGAGAGCACACAAGAGAAGACGGTATTGCTGTGACATGTATCAATCCTGGAGAACTAGCTGCTGAGATTCCATATGAAGAAGGGGCTGACCGTGCCCTTTCCGTCTATAATGGAACACGAATTCCGCTTCAGGATATCGTTTCCTTAGTAAAATGTATTGTTAGCTTGTCTAGAGCAGCCTGTGTAAAAGAAATCAATATTCCGGCGTTATTGGATGCAAACACCTAACTTAGAAAAAGGCCTCTTCCATGTTAGTGGAAGGGGCTTTTTCTCTCAATAAAAGATGAACCAAGCCCTAATAATCTGAGATAGATGAAAGTAGGTACCCTCTTCGGCTAAACGCTCTGCTTGACGAATTCATTCTACCGGAGTAGAATGAACAGCAACACATTCTACTGCAGTAGAACGAATGAGAGGTGCTTTCAAATGAGCATAAAGCTGTTTGACAGTGAGCTTAACATTATGGAGATTTTATGGCAGGAAGGTAATACAACTGCCAAGAGGATTGCGGAAATAACAAAGGAAAAAGTGGGATGGAGCAAGACTACAACTTATACCATTATTAAGAAGTGCCTCGATAAAGGAGCGATTGAGCGCAAAGAGCCAAATTTCGTTTGTTGTGCGCTTGTGACGCGAGAGCAGGTACAAGAGCATGAAACAACGGAACTAATCAATAAAATGTATAATGGCGCTCCTGATAGGCTGATCGCTTCGCTTCTGGGGCAGAAACGGTTGACGTCTGAGGAGATTAGTCGCTTAAAGCAACTTATTGAGAGATTGGAGTGAGGTGGAGCATGTCGTTAATTGAAATGAGTTTATCGGCTTCCCTCTTCATTCTTGTAGTTGTTTGTTTTCGTCCCTTGCTGCTACATAGAGTTCCGAAGATGACCTTTATCCTTCTTTGGGGCGTTGCGTTATTACGGTTACTGGTTCCCGTTTCTTTTCATTCGCCATTTAGTATTTTTACGGCGGTTAACGACTTAGGCAGGATGTTCACCTTACAGGGGAACATTCCCTCAACGCCAAGTTCGCTTGTTACCAATGGTGAAACGGTTACCCTACCGTTCATTACTGAGCGTATGGTCACGCCAAACGGACCACTGGAGCCGAGTGCAATCCTATCGCCCTTTATGCTTGTTTGGCTTGTTGGTTTTACTCTATGTGCTTTATCTATTACCATCCCGCATTTAAGGTGCCGAAAGCATTATCGCAGCTCGCTGCCGATTAAAAGCGATTTTGTCCAGAAATGGCAGCAGTCTAATCCCTTATGGCGAAAGGTGCAAGTTCGGCAATCAGATCTCATTTTGGCTCCGCTCACCTATGGTGTTTTTCGGCCCGTCATACTCTTGCCTAAACATATCGACTATACCGATACCGAACAACTCAGGTTTATCCTTGCCCACGAGTATACTCACATCCATCGATTGGACACGCTCAAAAAGTGGCTGCTTGCCGCCAGCTTGTGTATCCATTGGTTCAACCCTTTCGTGTGGGTCATGTACATCCTTGCTAATCGTGACATCGAGCTATCCTGCGATGAAAAGGTCATAAGGACATTTGGGGAAAGCACGAAGCCTGCTTATGCCAGGACACTTGTTCATATGGAAGTAAAGAAAAGCGGGCTGTCGTCAATGGTTAGTTATTTTTCTAAAAGCCCCATTGAAGAAAGGGTTATATCGATTATGAAAATTAAAAAAGTCTCTATAGCGACGATGCTGCTCGCTATTGCGATTGTGACCGGAACCGTTACAGTATTTGCAACTTCCGCTCTGGATAAGAAGGAAGTGGCTTCTGATGACAAGCCAGTAGCTGAAGAGGCTCCTGCCTTGTATCAAGGTGAATCCTCAACGGCATTAATGCCGATTGATTTAACCTTTAACCGTTCGGATGTACCGCAGCTGATGGATCAGCTTCATGCTTCAAAGTATAGGGCAGTTTATGTGGACAATGAGATGGTTCTGCGCATTACGAATGACAACTCCATACAGATTCGCAAGAACAATGGAGCCGGTTGGAAAAAATACGATACGGATCGTGTCGACGCTAAAGATTTCGCCAACTGGCTTTTTAAAAATGACCCGATTCCGGGGTACTCCATGAAAGAACTCCAGAGTCGCTTGGCAAACGGAGCAGAAGTCAAACATATCGCATTTGAGAACGGAAAAGAAATGTATATTGTCATAGACAGTAGCGGTGTACAGATTGAGCTTGTTCAGCCCCAAAAAATAGCCTCTGTCCTGATTGATGGACAAAGAATGATGATTACTTCCGAGAGGCATCCTTATGTTATATCAGAACAGATGCTGAAGTCATTTTATGATTTATTAATTTCCAGTGATATCCTGACAAAAAACCAAGCAGAACAAGATTATTCGAAAAGGATACAGTTTCTTAAAGAAGATGATACGATCTTTACGGTAACGAACTAAAAAATGAATCTGGCGGAGTAGCGACGGGAGAAGAGTAAGGGTTAAGAGGCCGCGTCTGACGCGGGTTAGAGGGCTGTGACAGGTTGCCAGGAGGCGGGCTGTTGCAGCCCTCATTTGGCATTATCCTTTTATCGGGATAGCGGACGGTCTAGGTTTTTTCTACTCGGGCATATTGAGGGAGCTGAAGCGGGATATTCCGGCGTTACCCAAATGTGAGTGCGGCGTCAGTGAGAGGTGGTTTCATTCATCCTCAATTTGAGTTACGATTACGAGTGGTAACATCAGTACAATCACTACATGTATGGACTTGCCTGTTCTGGCCAATGGAGGTGCAACATGGAAGAGGACTTTGCATGTCTTTACATTATTCGAGGAGAGCCTTACCGTTCCGGTACCTGCGTGAATTTAAGGGCGGATGAAACGCTGGTCGGCAGGGTATCTCATCTGGTCGTTCCAGAACTCGCGTTTACGAACGCGTTCGTTTCCCGGAAGCATTTCATTATCCGCAAGGAAAATGACAAGGCGGTCCTATACGATTTGGGGAGCCGCCACGGAACGGAGATTAACGGCTCGCGGCTAACGCCGCATACCCCATATTCTCTCAATAACTTCGATATCATTAAGCTTGCCAAGGGAATGATCGTCCTTCACTTTTCTTTTTTGTTTGCGGAGCAAACCCTTGAGTTCGAACCCCTGAGCATGACCAAGCAGATGGAGATTCCCGATTTGCAGCCAAAGATCTATTGGGAGAAGCGGGAATGCTTGATAGGAAACAAGAGAATTCCGATGTCGGATAAAGAATATTTGTTCATTCGAGTGCTCCATGAGAAAATAAACCAACTCGTTACGCTCGAGGAAATCCGATCGAAGGTGTGGCCGGAAAGATCGTTGGGGGCCAACGGGTTTTCCGACGTATCGCACGACGAATTGAACGCCTTGGTATACCGAATTCGCAAAAAATACGGCAAAGACACCTTCCTCATTAGTGCGGTACGCGGCAACGGCTACGTGCTCGAATCTGAATTGATATCGTCCTAACGAAAGTGGGTATCTCCATGAAATATATACAGGTAGAAAATTCAGGGCCGTTGCACGGCACTGTACATATCCCAGGAGCCAAGAACAGTTCACTCGCGCTTCTTGCCGCCGCTTGTCTGGCAGACGATGTTGTGACGCTAAAGGGAATCCCGCATATCGAGGATGTCAGTATTATCGCGGGAATTAGTCGGGATATTGGTATGGCGTTTAAGCAGGAAGGCGGAACAGTCGTCATTGATCCGCGAACCGTTCACAGCGCCGTAATAGATCCGGGCAAATCCTCGAAATACAGAGCCTCTTACTATTATGCAGGCGCTCTGTTGTCCAAATTCGGCAAAGTCACGATTGGATTCCCCGGGGGAGACGATTTCGTTTCGAGACCGATCGATCAGCATATCAAAGTGTTCAAGGCGCTTGGGGCAAAGGTCTATACCTTCGAGGATTACTACATCATCGAAGCCGCGGAGCTGAGGGGGGCAGACATTTATTTCGATATGCTTACCTCCGGTGCGACGATTAATGCGATGTTGGCTGCTGTTAGGGCAAAAGGACGGACGATATTGCACAACGCGGCTTTGGACCCAGAGGTCGTCGATACGGCCGCTTTCTTGAACCGGATTGGGGCTCGGATCTACGGGGCGGGAACGGAACGTATTCGCATCGAAGGCGTTCCGTATTTAAATGGGGGATCGCACACGGTGATTCCGGACCGCTTAATCGCTGGGGCATTTTTGATGGCGGCCGGGATTCAAGGCGGGCAGGTTACCGTCATGGACGTCATCCCCGAGCATCTTGGCTCCTGTCTCTCCAAGATGGAGGAGATCGGAATGGATGTGGAATGCGGTGACGCCCGTATCACGGCCTGTCGCTCAGGGCAGCTTAAGGCGACGCGGATTCGCACCGGCATGTATCCGGGGTTTGCCACCGATTTACAACAACCGATGACAGCACTGCTGCTGCAGGCTCAAGGCAAGAGCATCGTAACCGACCGCGTTTATCCGAAACGGTTCGCTCACGTACCGCAATTGCGACGGCTTGGTGCAGAAATCGAGTTGCGAAGAGAATGCGCCTTTATCCGCGGAGGGCTTCCCCTGCAGGGCGGGTGGGTGCATGCTACGGATGTGCGTGCGGGCACCTGCCTGCTGCTTGCCGGTTTAGCGGTCGAGGGTACTGTGCGGATAACGGGAGTCGATCACATTGAGCGCGGATATGAGGATGTCGTCGACAGTTTCCAATCGATCGGGGCCAAGCTCTCGATGCATGAACTAAATGCGCAGGAAATGCCTGTCCGGGGCCACACGAATTATATCTAATTTTTGTGGAGGATCTACCGCTTAATTCTATATAAGCATATTTGTCTGCCGCTGCGATTGCTACGAACGATAACTGCAATAAACAAGCCGCCATGTAGCCCAAGGGTCTTGGCGGCCTTTTCAGCATACTGATTTTTTCGTGCAGTAAATGCACGGCATTCTATATTTATCTCCGATAAGATGGATCTTGAAGGGAGGGAACACGATGGATTGGCTGGACAGGATGAATAGCGCCATGGATTACATCGAAGCAAACTTAACGGACAGCATCTCCTATGATGAAATTGCGCGCAAAGCCTATTGCTCGACGTATCATTTTCAAAGAATGTTTCCTTTTATAACCGGTGTATCGTTATCTGAATATATTCGGCGTCGGCGTCTGACGTTGGCGGCGTTTGAGCTCCAGACCACAAATGTAAAGGTAATCGAGGTTGCTATGAAATATGGATATGATTCGCCAGAAGCGTTTGCTCGTGCGTTCAAGAATCTTCATGGGATTATGCCGGTGTCCGCGCGTGATCAGGGCGTTACGCTAAAAGCCTATCCTAGAATGTCCTTCCATATCTCGATTAGAGGAGATGTCGAAATGAATTACCGTATTGAACAAAGAGGGTCTTTCGAAATGTTTGGAGTCTACGGTCTAATAAATGCAGATCAGAAAACAGCTTTTTCCGAAGTCCCTATATTCCGGAAAAAATGCGATGAAGACGGAAGTGTTGCTCTCATGAACGAACTACTGGGACGATTCGGAGACACAATGTTGCATGCTGCCTTATACGATCACACTAGAGATAATTTCAAGTATATGGTGTGTTATAACTTGCCAAAGGGGCTCGAAATTCCAGAGCGGTTTACAAAGCTTTCTGTTCCTGCATTGACGTGGGCGATTTTTCCAGAACCGCAGTGCGATATGCAACGATTATGGGAGCGAATCTATTCCGAGTGGTTCCCAACTTCAGAATACGAGCAGGTTGAGGGGCCTAGCTTTGAAATGTACTATGGGATGGCAATCAATGATATGGGAGAAATTTGGATACCTGTAAAGAAAAAATAAACCATTTGCTTTATCGACTGTGCTGATATTAAAAGGCCGTGCTCATTTCCCTGTTCGGGTTGCGCACGGTCTCTTCAGTATATCTACACTTGTATGTTCAACAGCAATCAGATTTCTAAAAGATTACCGATAGATCTTTGTTATTTGGGGCAATTGACTACGGAGTCCAATTCGAATCACCAGAAACCTTTTTCAAATGATGAAATGACTTTATTTTCTATTAAGAAGATTTGCCCATGAATCTGGTTATTTGTGTAATCTAAATACCATTTCCAGTCTTGAACGTTTATTCGCAAAGGAATATCGGATTTATTCAGTTTATATTTACCATCCAGTAGGACGAAATGGTTTATTACAATTAACGTATCGTCCCAATACCCATATAAAGTTATTTGTTTGGGTACAATCGTAACGGATGATAATTGTTCCGGAAAAACAAAGTACTTCCGTACATACTCGATAAAGTCATCGGGTCCTACTGGATTATCGGTAAAGGGAGAGTCAAAGTCGTAAAACCAATCGGAAAAGGGGCGAGATTGAAAGCGGATATGGATATCTAGTATTTTTTCTTTTCGGTTATAATCTACAGCAAGGTTGGACATATCAATATGTTGGTCCTCAAGCCCAATCTCCGCCCCACGATGAACAAACGAACGTATGGTGGAATCACTTGGCGGAATGAACCGAAGTTTGGCTTCTTGGACTAGCTGGTATCCCAAAAAAGTCCAAAGAAATGGAATGAGTAAGATGCAAGCAACGATTCTTTGCTCGGAGAACCACTGACTACTCCGGAAAAAAAGCGTAATTGAAAGAGCAAAGAATACAATTAATGAACCGTATATTACTATCAATACCGGTGGGAAGAAAATGATAAAGTACTGCGTGCAAGCCCAGTATGTAAGCCACCACAGACCAAATAAAAAGTAAGATAGTATCAAGAGGAACCGAGTCGAACGCATAAATTACCTCACCTAAAATAATCTCCTACTCCTCTAAATATCGGGAGATTGGGATTTTTTGTTTAGTTTAGTGTGAGAATGTAGCATAAGAAATTTCGACAGTTGGAGCGACTGGATTAGCTACAAGGACAATCCGATCGTGACGGGAGAAGAGTAAAAAAGCTGAGAAACCCTTCGGGACGCGTGTTTGGGGGCTGTGACAGGTTGAGAGCTGTGACCTGTTACAGCCCCCTTTGGGTTGTTCTGCAAACAGTGTGTAAACAAGAACCTGAGGAAAACAGTTGCAAGCGACCCGAACCTGCCGCAGTCACGCAATCGGGTCAGATGGCGGAATGGCATCAGGAGCCTTGCTTTTGTTCGTGCTGTAAGCAAGTTTGCTAGTCCATCTGTCTGTAAACAATGGCGGTCTATCCTTTTCTACGGAGCACAAATACTAAGCCATTTCTTGCAATTCCTTCGTAAGGCTGGCTAGTGTCTTTTCTCGTTCATGCGTCTCCTGTTGGTCGAATAATAGCTGTTCTATCCATTCCCAAATATCCTCTAGTCTACGTCTTATTTGATAAAAACGCAGAACGTCGGGTTTCAGAGCAAAATCAGGGTGTCGCTTCCGATAGACTTCTAAAAACGTATCATAATAGGGTTGATCAACAAGGAACATGAAATCCGCCTCGACGGGTGCCAGGCGCAATCCTTCCCAATCAATTAGGATAAGCTGATCCTCTGCTTGCATCAGATTCCAGTTATGGAGGTCTGTATGGCAGAGTACATTTCGTAGGGGGCGTTGCGGCAGACTCCGAGACAGCTTTTCGATTTCGTCGATTAGATTATTCATTTGCCCTCTATACTGGCCTATCGCTTCGCTCACGTCTGATGGAATAGGCGACGCTTGCCCTTTCACCAGCTGATTTAATTGCCTGACAAAGGGGATGGAGAAATCCTCTTTAAGATGCTCTGTATTAACCGGTAATTGTTCGCCGTACGAGTGAAGCTCCGCAATAATGTCCGATAGCTGTACCACCTGATTTTCCGTTAAATCTCGAGGCCCAATTGTTTCTCCGTCAATGTAATCATAGAGCAGAAAAATGCCATCAGCGTTAGCGCATTGATAATTGCCATCCCTTGTCGTAAGGGGAACAGGGATTTTTCTATTTAACCTGCTATAGCGATGGAGCCAGATCAGGACAGGAGCATATTCGTCTATCAAGGCAGTCCATTTCGGAGTGGATGCTCTGTTTTTCTCGTAAACTTTTAAAAAGTAGGAGTGGTTGTCCGCAGTCATCTTGTAGGCAAGAGAGGACCAGCCTCCCTGTTGCGGTTTAAGCTGCGACACATTTAGCCCATAATGCTCATATATCGTTTCCTCAATCTTGTTCATAAGCCCTCCTCTTGGAAAATTGCAAAGGCATCGTTTGTCCACATTGTAAAGAATGTCGCACTGATTGTCATCTCGGGTTTTCGCAAACAACCTGGAGTTCCCGCCGCGCTGTGATCGAATAGACATAGAAGCTGAAGTATGGCAGGAGCGATTAGCCGAGATCGTTGGTATCACGGGGCAAAATAAGCAAGGCTTGAATCTCCCCTTACAGGAGGTTGTAATGTTGAAATCAATTCAACTACAACATTGAACGAGGAGGTTCAAGATCATGAGAATTTTTGAAATGATGTCTGCTTGCTTTAATATTCTGATGCTTGGTTGGCTGATACTTGGCAAACATAAGCCGCAGCGAGGATTGCTTATTGGATTCGGTGTATCCGCTGCATTCGTATTGATGCAATGGTTAATAGAAGGGATGCGGTGGCAGATCCTTCCCGTGCATGCTATCACATTGGTCCCGCTCTTGATCATCGCTGTCAGGTATATCCCCAGAAGGGAAGAAGCCCCCCGAAAAGCATCCCGATTAAAGTTAGGTTTAATCTGTATTTTTGCGGTGTTCTATTGTTTCTTAGCCGTTGCTTTGCCACTTGCTCTTCCGGTCATCAAATTCGATAAGCCGTCAGGTCCATACAAGATTGGGACCGTCACCTATCACTGGAAGGATGAGAAGCGGGAGGAAGGTTACGCACCGCAATCCGGCGATAAGCGCGAATTAATGATACAAATCTGGTATCCGGCTGATTCGAAGGCAAAGGGAGAGCGCGCTCCATATGTATCTAATGCGGATATATTCGCACAAGGGTATGGACAAGCTTTGCACATACCGAAGATGTTATTTACAAGCATTGGATTTATTAAGACGAATGCGATTGAGAACGCGACGATATCCAATCAAGAACCGACCTATCCGGTCCTCATTTTTTCCCATTCCTTAAACGGAGTGAAAAACCAGAATACTTTTCAAATTGAACAATTAGTCAGCCAGGGCTATATTGTTGTGGGGATTGATCATACGTACAACAGCACGGTCTCCCTTTTCCCCGACGGTCGTGTCGTCCATTTTGTGCCGCAGGAAAGCAATGCCATCGAGGATCTGGATCGTTTGAACATGGTGTGGGTGGAGGATGCCAAGTTTGTGCTGGATCAAGTGGAGGAGTTGGCTAAGCACGATCCCAATCAGCGCTTTACAGGAAGAATGGATTTGAACAACATCGGCATGTTCGGTCACTCCTTCGGCGGAGCGACTACGACCCAAATGCTGATGACAGATTCCAGAATTAAAGCAGGCATCAATATGGACGGGGGCCTGTATGGCAAGCTTCGGATTCCGGAGGAAGGTATGAATAAGCCGTTTCTGATGATGAGCGCCGATGATACGTTAGCCGGTACGCAAAATATGAGCGATGCGAATATCGCATCCCAAGGCACCACTAGGGCAGAGCTTGATCAGTTTTTTGCAGACACATTGGCAAGATATGAGCATGTAGCAGTCGGCGGCAACTATTGGTTGAAAATAAACAAGATGAAGCATATGGGCTTCTCCGATATGTATATGATTTCTCCTCTGTTTGAATGGATGGAGGGGGTCAATGTGAAGAAGGTTCATGGGCTCATTAATGATTACTCGCTGGACTTCTTTAATCACTATTTAAAGCAGCAGCCGTCTAAGTTATTGGAAAAAAATATCGGCGAACATTCCGAATATTCGTTGGAGAGAGGCTGACTAGAATGCGGTCAGAGCATGACGAGGACTTATGATCCTCGTCTGTTCTCTTTACTGCATCTGCTGAAGCTTCCACTGAATGGCCTGATGCAATAAGGCGTTCCCTTTTGAAAGCTGTAGAAATGTCGGACTGATTATAGAGCATAGCGTGTCAAATCTCTCCATACGTTCCGTTATAACCGTTTGTGAATGTTCGGCAAAGGCACGGAAAAAATTCCCCCTATCGGCTAATTGCTCTACATTTGTGTACAGCAAGGCCGTATCCTCAACGATCGCTTGCACATACGGGCTGCTTGCCGGAAGTTTTTGCTTCAAGGCCTTATTCAAGCGGTTATGAATGTGTTCCAGCTTCTTGACCCATGATCCGGCTTTGAGCGGCGGCTGGTTAACCATACTAAAGAATAGGAACTGATTGTGCTTTATATCTTCGATGAACTGGGGATCGTTGATAAGCTCCTGCAGCTCGTCCCACGCGCCAGCTTGCTTGGCGGATGGCTTCACTTGTTTGACAATATATTTATCGAAAAAATAGAGCAAAGAGTTTCGCCAATCTTCAGGAATCCCCTCTAACACGCGGGTAGTCTCCACTTTTTCGGATATGAACTGTTTACGCTTCTCGCTGCTTGTGGTCCGTTCATTCACCAATTGATGAATATAACGCAAGGAATCGCCCTGATGCTGCTTCGCTTCACGTAAAATCTTTATCATGTTCGTCAGCGTACTGACTTGAGCCTCCAAGGAATCGATCTGCCAGTCCAGCGCCTTATCCACCGATAGTTCTCCGGAAATCATTTGGCGGATTTCATCAATGCTAAAATCCAGATAGCGCAAGGTTGTAATCAGCTCCAGACGCCATAAATCTTTTCCCGAATATAATCTGTGGCCCCCTTCCGTATAGCCGACAGGCTTCACTAATCCGACTTCGTCGTAGTATCGGACGGTTTTGATGGTGCTTCCGATTAAGCTCGCGGCTTCCCCGATCGAATAGATTTTTTCTTCGAAACGCATAACGATTCACCTCCAGTCGGTATTATATAATCTCCTGTAGGGGGAGATTCAATAAGCGATAATCTGATCGTAATGGCTTTTCTTTTACGCATCAGTATAACCGGTCGGACGACGGAACTGAGTTATGGTCTGGCAAGTAAGCAACAGATAGGTTAGAGGGCTGCGACAACTTGCCGGGAGGCAGGCCGGTTGCGGTCCTCTTTGGGCTTGTCTGCGAAAAATCCTATATGGATAGCTCGCCCACGACTTCAATGTGGGGATTGTCAGGTACGTATGCGTCACTTCCGACATACGATAAGGATTTGAACAATATCTCTTTCTTCAATTGGTATTCATCATTATTCCACTCAAAGATATAACTAACAAGCCCGAGGACGTGCTGCAGATAAAACCCCGGAATATAGCGAGTACAGACGATCTCTTCTATGCCGTCGCCGTTTAAATCGATAGCGTCGACACTATTATAGAAAAGAGCCGGCTCAATTCGATCTAATATATCCTTAGGCATCTTCTGCGGATCATATAGTTCACGATAGGATTTTTCTATCGCGATATCGTAAGCGGCTTCCATACCGGTAAAACGATCTTTAAACTCGAATCGGTTGCCTTCTCCGCTATAAGTAAACGCAATGTTGTCCAACTTCATATAAGGTTGATTTAAAGTATCGAACACGACAGATAGCTTGTTGCCGTCATAACCTAACACAACCCAGAAATAACTTTTGTGCCAAGCCGGTTGAGACTCCGTCGGTTCTTGCTCGTCCCCGCCAAACATAACCGCCAAGCCTTGCTCGTTCGGTCCAAGCTTAATCCATTTACCGAACCGGGCATACCCGCCTATCTCATGCTGATAATCGGTCAATTCGATTTTTGAATGGCCATTGATTTCAACCAGGACAGTTTGCATGCTTCCCGGGTTATCCGATCCAACCAGCCGAATATCATCGTCTTCGCCGTCGTTATTCCAATCCTTCGAAATTTGATCGAGCAGTACTTGCGGCAGTTCTTCATTAGCTTTGGCTGACGGACTTGAAGCGGTTTTCGTATTCATTTCCGAACTTATCGGCTGTTTATCGTTCTCTCGCGATACACAGCCAACTAACAGAGCCACAATAGACAGAAACAAAATCCATAATTGCTTTTTAATGATTTCCTCACCTACCTTTTTTGAATGATTAGAGCCAATAAGGAGAGGCGAATAGGTTGCCTCAATTGGAAGTATGACATAACATGACAAAGGAAGAGACATATAATTATAGAGAACCGCAAAATATACCAAACTTTTCTGGTAGAATTGTCGTAATTAAAGATTAGGTGTAGGTTCTACTACCTAGAGCTACATCATGAAAGGAGTGACGTCATGCTGCGTGTAGAAGGCTTATCCCATGCTTTTCGGAACGGGACAGAGACGACAACTGTGTTGCGGGATATTAATTTCCAAGTAAGGCAGGGAGAGATCGTCGCACTTCTCGGAAGCTCGGGCTCGGGCAAATCAACGCTGCTCAATCTGATGGCCGGCTTGATGAAGCCGACGGAGGGCGATATTTACATATCGGATCACAATATCGTAAAGATGAACGAGAATCAGCTTTCCGAGTTTCGACGCAAGCATATCGGCTTTATATTTCAGGCATATGAGCTGATTGCGAATCTAACGGTTCGTGAAAATGTCGAGTTGCCCCTTGTGTTCCAATCGGTCTCGCCCTCAATCCGGAAGCAGAAGGCCCTGTCGCTGCTTGAGCAAGTAGGCATTCCCGAGAAGGCGGAGCTGTTCCCTTCGCAATTGTCCGGAGGTCAGCAGCAGCGTGTCAGTATAGCTCGTTCCTTAATTACCGAACCATCGGTCATTTTTGCGGACGAGCCTACCGGCAATCTGGATACAAAGACGGAAGAAGAAATTCTAGCGATATTGAAACGGTTGAACAGTACGATGAAGACAACGTTCGTCATTGTTACGCACGAGAGGGAAGTCGCCGCTCAGACACAGCACATTATTTCGCTCCGGGACGGCTACCTCATTACGGATCGGGATCCATCTGACGCTACACCGCTAGCGGAGGTGACGACGGGATGAGGATTGGCGATCTTACGCGACTGTCATGGGATCAGGTCAGGCGCCGGAAAGTCGTGACCGCATTGTGCGCCGCAGGACTATCGATTGGCTGTGCCGCGATTATTCTCGCCCTCAGTATAGGAGAGTCGGCTCAGAAGTACATCGAAACCGAGATGAACAGTTTCTTCAAGATGGACGAGATTACGGTGACGGCCAATGAGGGCGTATCGACGAGTAGGAGCCAGGGGGGGCAGGCAAGCAGCGGCAATCCGGCGGTTGGCGACGATTCTAAGGACCGCGGCAAGCTGACCGATCAGAAGCTGGCTATTATGAAGAATATGAAGCATGTGACGGCAGTGGCTCCCTTTCAGCAGATCAATTATATGGAAATGTCCACAACGGACAACCGGAAGAGCTATGTGGAAGTGATCGGGACGGACTTGGAAATGCTGGAGGCTTTCGACAAGCCGTTCATGAATGGCGGACCTTCAGACCTCATCGGTACAATCGTGTTGAACTATGGGGCGACATTGGGGCTGGCAGATGCCGAGGCTCGAGATAAGCTGATCGAGCAATTGAGCCGCAATCCCTATGACAGCACCTTGGTCGAGCAGTACGAGAAAATGAATCGGATGCCGGCATCCCTATTCCAGCGGCAGGTCCAGTTTCTAGGCTACTTGAATGACGGTAAGGCCATTCGAACCTCGCAGCTGCGGGTAACCGGCGTATTGAAGAAGCCGAAGGGCGTAAGCGAGAATGCGGTTGCTTACGACAAGAAGGCATACGTATCGCTTGAGACAGCGCAGATGATGAGGCAAGAGCTGAATATGGGCCGAGGCGGGTCGGCCGATGAAGCCTCATATAACTCCGTTATTGTAAAGGTGGACAGTCAGGAGAACGTCGAGCAGGTGGAGCGACAGATTAAGAAGCTTACTCTAAATACGCAAACGAATTTGCAGCAGAAGGAACGGCTCGCCGAGCAATTCAGCATTATTAAAGCAGTGGCGCTTGGCGGCGGCGTATTTATTCTCATCATCGCTTCGATTTCGATCGTCGTGGCCATGACGATGTCGACCTACCAGCGACGCCGTCAGATTGGCATTATGAAGGTGCTTGGGGCGAATTTGGCGCAAATCCGCAACATGTTCATTATCGAAGCGGCGCTGCTAGGCCTGCTTGGAGGCTTGCTTGGCATCCTGTTCTCCTATTGGATCGTATGGGGAATCAATGGCTTAATCCAGTCCATGTCCGGCGGCGGTCAGGACGCCGTTATTATCTTTGTCCCCATGATGGCCATTCCGGTTGGCATGGCGTTCGCGATTCTGACCGGCGTCATATCGGGAATCTATCCGGCGGTGAGCGCTTCGCGCACCGACGCGTTAACGGCTATTCGACGGGATTAGCGGCAAATGATGCAATGTTTTTAGAAGGAAGGGGTAGAAGAGATGAAGAAGAAAATAAAGTGGATCGTCATCGGGCTTATCCTAGTCGGGATCAGCTACGCCTTATATTCGATGTCTCGGCCGGCTAAGCCGATGGATTCGATGGAAGATTTGCAAGCCATTACGTTCGACGTAACGACCGAGACGCTTGTCAATACGATTGAAGTAAAGGGCAAGTCGCTGTATGAGCAGGAAACGTTTGTTTACGCGCCCTTCAGCTCGAAGGTTACGAGTTGGAACGTGGAGGACGGGCAGCAGGTCAAGAAAGGAGACGTTCTGTTCAAGCTTGACCAGACGGCGCTGAAGAATGAAATCTCCCAAGAGGAAGCCGCTCTTCGCAAGGCGGATCTCGAAGCGAATCTTAAGGCCTACATGGCGGAGTTGGACGAAGAGGGCATGACAGTCGGAACGACGGAAACTGAGCGGAAGCGGACGCTTGCGACGAAGGAGATCGACCGGCTGACACAGGAGCTGAACGATGTAACCAAGTCAATCCAGCGCAAGACGCTGGCGGAGAAGCAGACACTGCTCGGGAAGTCGGAATACCGCTCGCCAGCTGAGGGTATCTTCCTCTACGATACCGCAAGCAAGCGGCCGCAAGCGGTTGGCGACAACCAATACATAGGCAAAATTGTCGATCTCAGCAAGCTGCAGTTTATCGCGCTTGTCGGTGAACAGGATGTTTTCCGCATTAAGCCGGACATGCAGGTTCAAGTGAAAATGAATGCGATGAAAGAATTGAAGCTGTCGGGCAAGGTGCTGCGCGTATCGAAATTCGCCAAAACCGGCACCGATCAGAACAATATCGATCAGGCGGCCCAGTTTGAGGTTGTCATCGCGCTGGAGCCGAATGAATATCTAATCGCAGGCCTTAGTCTTAATGGACAGATCGAAACCGAGCGCAAGAAGGATGTAACGGTCGTGCCGACGATTGCCGTCATGCGGGAGAAGGACTCCTATTACGTAATGGTGGATAAAGGAAATGCGCAGTTCGAGCGTCGGGATATTAAGATCGGCATGGAGACGCCTGAGAAGACGGAAGTGCTGGAAGGTTTGAAAAAGGGCGACACGATCGTGCTGCAATAAGCATACAATCTCGTTGGCGGCATAGGCTGGGAAGCGGCAGGCTGTTCACGTGTTGAGCCGACGGTAAGGTAATTGAGGGGGGAGAAAAAATAAATAAAAATAGTGTGATAGCGGGTTGTCTGTTTCTTTCGCTTATAGCAAATGCATTTTTGTTGAAAATGTATTTTGACCATAAATCCAATCAAGCTGCAATGGAAAAAGGAATTCTCATGAATGAATATATTGAAAGGGGAAAGAGACTGGGCCACTTTAGAGCATTTGTCCAAGAAATAGCAGCGAAAGAGGGAGAATTTCTCCCTATTAGCGAAGAACAATCCAGTTTATATTGGTTACTGGCCGTGCCTGAAGAACTGAACATTATGAATTTTGCTTACGAGGTGCAAGCAGACTATGAGCTTTACGATGATTATCTAGAAATCATTCAACAATTTGATAGAGAGTACAAGGAAATTGTTAATCAATTTAAATCCAAATTACCGTTAATGAATAAAGAACAATTAGTTGCTTTTGGTCAACGTTTTGATGAAGCTTATGATTTATTTATTGATAAAGCATTACGAGATTGGGGAGTTAGCAGATCGGGTAAAAAGCTAACCATTCAATTTCAACCGCCAAAAGAAATACTTATTCAGGGAATACAAGAGCTGACATTGATTCGCGAAGAGCTGGAAGCTCTTTAAAAACAATTTTCAACAACCTGAGATCGCGTCATGCAAGGACATGGGGGCTGTGATAAGTTGCCGAGGGGCAGGCTGTCACAGCCCTCTGAAGACGAAAACAGTTGCAGCACTTGTCGGTCCGCTTATGCCCCGCACGCAGGCAACCGTGTTCGGCGGTTAGGCTTGCCGATCGCGCAGGTGCCGTTAGACGACCTTAGGAGCGCTGCCAAGAAATTCGTGTTCGTAGACCTCATGGATCCGTTCCAGAACATTCACCGCTTGATCGATAAATTTTAATTGCGCAATCCGACCTTTCAGCACAAACACGCCCGTCTCATGACGATGTTCCCCGAGGGCTGCCTCATACAACAGGTTCGCGCCATGGGTTGGCGGAGAGAAAAACAGCTTCATTAGTAAGCTAACCACGATAGGAAGTCCGGATTTCTTTCCTTTTCTTAATGTGTTATTGCCACCCGGATCAACACTGCGGATTATAATGCCCTCCTGGGCAAGCTGAGGCGCTATAGCCTGAGTCCACAACGAAAGCGCCAGCTTTGAAGCGGCATAAGGACCGAACAGTTTGCGGAAGGTTTTGGGGCGTTCCAGAATTTCGAGATTAAACTCTTTCACATGCTTCAGCGCTGAAGAGGAGGTGTTGATTACTGTCTTTAAGCTTCCGTTTTTTAAGAGTTCCTTCAATTCCATAAGAATGAGATATGGAACGACCGTCAGCAGCTCATAATGCTTCTCGCGTCCTTGCTTCGAATAGCTTAGTTCATGAAAGGCTCCGCCGGCGTTGTTAAACAAAATGTCGATCCGCCGCTCCTTGCTTCTGATCTCTTCCAAAGTCCCTCTCAAGCTGGCATAATCCGTGAGATCCGCTGTTTTATAAATTCGAAGCCATCCGTTCATAACCGCTTTTTGAATTTTTGTATCCTCCTTCGGAAAGTCGGAACGGTTCAAAGCAACCACCTGCCATTCCTCCGATAGCAATTTCCGCGTTAATTCCAATCCGATTCCGGCGCTTGCCCCCGTAACCAGGGCAGTATTTTTGCGTTTGTTCGCATTCATTGTGCGTTTCCTCCTAAAGTGGGGTGTTTTTCTTGATAGCGCACATTCTATAACTTGGAGTCGGCTCCAAGTCAAGGAGGAGATTTGACTTGGAGTCAGCTCCAAGAAGTATAATGAACGAACAAAGCCATTTCTGGGAGGGATCAAGATGAAGGCAGAGCTAACTTTTACGATAAAGCAAGCCGCCGATACCATCAGAATTTCCGAGGATACGATCCGTTATTACGAGAAGATCGCGCTGCTTCCCCGAGCGGACCGCAAGGCCAACGGACATCGCGTTTACCGTCAGAGGGACATCGATACGATTCGTTTAATATCCTGTATGAAAAAAACCGGGATGTCACTGGAGGAAATACGGCCATTTCTGGCGGTCTCCGCGGACGCTGATCCTGCGGAATATCCCGAATTGGTGGATAGCTTAAGGAACCACCGTGAAAATATCGTCAGCCAAATCGCCTCGCTGCAACAGGTCGTCGATTTTATCGACATGAAGCTGGAGGAGGGGAGATACCGCCGGGACTGCTCGGTTGAAAGCCGAAACGAGTACTCGGAGATCACAATGGGGGAACCGCAACTAAAGCCCGTCTCATCCGCCGAAAGGGGTTACTTTTCCGCACCGGCCAAAGCGGGCAAGTCATCGGCTTCCGCTAGATAACAGGCGAATATTAAGCCGCTCTTAAGCGCAGTCAAGGGATGACTTGCACATAGCGAGGAGGTTCGGTGAATTTGGACTATCGGTTAAGGCTTGACGGAGCTCTAGACGAGCTCTATGAACCTCTTTGGAGGCTTCCGATCCGGCTGTTCGATGCAGAAAAAGCACTGCTGAGAACCGTAAAGGTTCGACGGCTCCATTTTGTACGGCATGGCGGCGCGTCTTTTATCAACTCCCACCATACCTACAGCCGCTTACAGCATACGTTAGGAGTATTTGCGCTTGTGGCATATTTTGAGCCGGACAACCGTGCGTTAAGGGCAGCGGCATTGCTGCACGATATCGGGCATGCGCCGTTTAGTCATACGTTAGAATCTCTAGAGGGCGTGGATCATCATCCCTGGACGCGGGGGGCGGTATTTTCAGAGGAAATCGTGAATATTCTCTCCCAGGCCAATCTCCATAAGGACCAGGTCATGAACTATATTGATGGCTCGCAGCGCAGCCTGTTGAGAAATAAGGATGGCATACTCCATGCGGACCATCTGGACTCTTGGGTTCGGAGCGCGTTTGTCGGCGGGTATATGTCGCTTTCTACGGGTGAGCTTCTGAACGAGATCCATTACAAAGAGGGGAATCTTCAATTCACGCCGGAAGCGGGCAAGCGTGTCGTTGAACTCATCTGGGAAGAGGCTCGCATGCATGCATCCCCTGCTAATATTGGAGTAAACGCGATAATGCGGAAGCTGGTTCGCCGTTTAATTAGTAATGGTGCGCTTGAAGTTGCTAGATTGCCTAGCATGACGGATGCGCAAATCGAGCAACTTCTTTGCAGCAGTGGAGAGACGAAAGAAGAATATGAAAAGCTGCTCATGGAATCGTGGCGTATTCGCGTGACGAGGGAAGAACCCGCCGTTGCGGCTGAAACGGCAATCTTGAGTAAGCTCTATCTCGCCATGCCTCTCATAGGAGATGTGTCGATCGCGGAAACCTCGCAGGATATTCCAGCAACGATTGAGGAGCTCAAACAGATGCTCGGAATGTACTATGTTTGGTGGGGATAATTGGAGTATTTGTTAGTCGGTATGCTCGATGGTAATCGCTACCCCGCCTCGTTTGCGCCCTTGTTCTACATATTCGTGCGCTTCTACAATTTGATCCATGGGGTAGATGCGATCGACAACAGGTTTAATATGCCCCGCCTCGATCAATGCTTTGATCTTCATGAGGCGCTCCGCTTTCAATTCTAATTTTCCATCATCGATGGAAATATATTTTCCGTCTGCGCGTAGCATTTGGATGCATCTCTCTTTTGTTGGCGACCGTTTGGCTTTTCCCGCCGTATCGAGCATGAAGTCGTAATGATCCGTGAGATTGCCGACATCGCTCTGGGTGTAATCGATCGCCTTGTCGGCCCCCAATGCTTTAACAAAGTCTAAGTTCCGCGTGCTGCACACTCCGGTAACCTGAGCGCCGTAATATTTGGCCAACTGGACGGCTAGAGTTCCGGCAGTCCCCGAGGCCCCGTAAATAAGAACGTGCTGTCCGCGTTGGATATTTCCTGCCTCTATACGCTGCAAAGCCAAGAGTCCGCCATATGCGGCAGCAGTTGCCTCTTCGTAACTTATATTGGCAGGCTTTAGCGACAGACACCCATGCATGGAGTCCGTTTCTTTCATGCATTTGTACTGTGCGTAAGCGCCAAGTCCAAAGCCGGTCACCCCGTAAACTTGATCTCCCGCTTGAAATCGTGTGATATCCTTGCCTACGGCTTCGATTTCCCCTGCTACCACCATACCGATAATGGATTTTCGCGGTTTGGTGAAGCCGAGGAATAGACGCATCGGAATCCGAAACCGGAGCGGCAATTGAGAACTGCGAATATAGATGTCGCTAGCGGTTACGGCGGAAGCGTAAATTTTAATGCACACTTCGTCGCGCTTGGGGGAAGGTTTATTTACTTCCTTTAGTTGAAGCACTTCCGCCGGGCCATATTTTGTACATATAATCGCTTTCACAAGATTCATTCCCTCCGGACTATGAGTTACATCTTCTGAGAGTTAACTCGACCGATCCACGCCCGTTCCTTCTCGGCTTATGTTAAACTTGCGGGTAGCGGTGTTTCTGATGGTTTTGATGGCTGCGATTTACGGGTTTCGGTTGGTGAATGTCCGGTTACCTTCTTGAATTGTGTGCTGAAGTAATTGACGTTGACATAGCCTACCGCCTCCGCAATCTCTCCTACGCTTCGTTCTGTCGTCAGCAGTAGTCGCTTTGCTTCGCCAATCCGTCGTCGAATCAGATAATTGATGGGTGAGTCGCCGGTTTCCTCCTTGAAAATGTGCGACAAATAGTAAGGGCTGATATAGAGTCGGCTTGCGATCTCGTTCAGTGAAATGTCATGTGTGAAATGCGAATCGATATAGGCCTTGATCCGTCTCCCCAGCGAACTGTCCGTTCCCGCAGAAGAGGCTTCTTCACACTGTATGCCGATGAGGCGACGTACAGTGACAATCAGAGAAATTAGGGCATTTCGACATACTGTCTCAAAGCCGTATTCTTGCTGCTGGAGCTCCTCGAAGAGGGTACGGATATGGTTCTCGATCAGCCTTCCGCAGTCTCCGGTCGGAATGACCGGACATTGATTTGGCGCTATGAGGCAATGCGCTGGAAGAGTTTTGATCTTAAGACGCCCAATGCCGCAAAAGTAAGTAAGCAGCGGGCGTTCAGGATCGGAATGTTCTTCATGCAGCACGCCTCCGTTATAGATAAGTACGTCTCCGGCTTTCGCCTCATACGTGTGATTGCCGATAACAAAACGGCCTGCGCCGCTACTAATGTATATAATTTCGCACAATTCCTCGTGTTGATGCATGGGGAATCCCCAAGAGGGCTCCTTAGCGACAGTACCGGCGTATAGAAGCACAGGGGACATGCTAGAATCGAATAAATGAAGCTCCCGTTCCTTGAATGAAATTTGCATGATTTTCATCCTCCTCAACGAGTGGTCATCTTCGCATTCTCGATCGCAAGATATTGAATATGTTGCAGCAACTTAGCAAGATCTCTCATTCTAAAGCATCGTTGCTCACTCCTATAATGAAGGTGCAATTCACTTTGAAGGAGGACGCGGCCGATGAAGAAAACCCCATTGTTGAATCCCGATATCTCCCGAGTCATTGCATCGATGGGCCATTATCAGACGCTTGTTGTATGCGATGCAGGGTTTCCCATTCCCGAAGGAGTCGAGAGGATTGATCTGGCGCTGACACCGGGTATGGCACCCTTCCTTGACGTGCTGCGAACAGTGCTGTCGGAGCTATGTGTTGAAGAAGTTATAGTGGCGCGCGAGACGCTGGATGTCTCGCCGGATCGTTATGCCGAAATGATCGAAGCCCTGCCTGGCATAGAAGCAAAGGTCGTGCCCCATACGTCGTTTAAGGAACTGTCTCATTCTGCACGCGCAGTTATTCGCAGCGGCGAATGCACGCCGTATTCCAACATTATGCTCGTTAGCGGCGTTACCTACGGCGACTGACCATCAGCGTTTGTGCAGTGGGTTAGAAAGTAATAATGTTGCCTTTAATTTTTTTGCGATATTCTCCTGGGGTCAGGTTGGTTATCCTTCGGAACGTCATACTGAAGTGATTGGGATTGTCGTAACCGACCTGCCCCGCAATATCCGCAATCGTCTGATCCGAGGTTAGCAGCAGCTTTTTCGCCTCATCCATTCTGCGTGTAATCATGTAGTTGATTGGAGAATCGCCAATCTCATCTTTGAAAATATGCGAGATATAGTGTTGGCTGAGAAAGAACTTCTTAGAGAGATCCGCTAGACTGACATCCTTGATGAAATTTTCGTCCAGGTAATCTCGGATCATGTTCGCCGTCGTATAGGTACTGGTCAGGAAATGCAACTTGTATTTCTCCTGAATCATTCGCAGAAGAATCAGCACAAGTGAATTCAGAAAATTGTGAACAATCGATCGATATCCAATCTCCTGCTCTTTGCATTCCCGAAAGATTTCATTCATCAAATAATGGACTTGAGGCGACAAGGCATTCTTCGGGATGATCGGGTCCAAATGACCGGGTATCAGAAAGCCGGGTTCCATACCTTCAATATGAAGGTTACCTACGGCGCAATAATAGGTATTGAGCGGCTGATCCTTGGACGACATTTCCTGATGATAGATTCCTTTGTTAAAAATAACGGTATCACCCTGCCGCCCCAAATAGCGACGATTGTTGATGATAAACTCGCATTCGCCTTCAGAGATGTAGATGATTTCGCTGTAATCCTCGTGTCGGTGGGGTGGAATGTTCCAGTAAAACTCATTTTGTAGATTGCCGCTAAGTACGAGAATAGGTGGCGACATGAAGTGGAAAAAATCGGCTTTGAAGTCGTGGACGCTATGATTGGCCATCGTGTTCGCCTCCTGGCTAACTATTCCTTATTTTTGAATTATCTTAGCACACATTGTCAAAATACTGTAAGCAGGATTATTGAGTTATTAGAACAAGATTCGAGGTTACTTTATTCTATCGACCTTGTTACTATGAAAACGTACACTGCAATGATAGCGCTGTCAAACCATTGGAGAGGCAAGGCTACCGGTCGCCTGCTTCCGAAACTATGAGCCAACTATCGTATGAAGACAAGTATCAGAGACTATATGGAGGGGTACACCAAATGAAAAGTACAAAATCGTTTGCACTTTTATTGATGTTAGTTGTAGTCTCCGTTATTGCTGCCTGCGGCAGCAATAATAAAGATAAGTCCAGTTCCAATGTCGCCTCATCGTCCTCTTCGTCTTCAAGCGCGACGCAACCGTCTGGAGAGAAGCAGAAGCTAACCGTCTATGCCTACGACGATACGAATACGTTGTCCGATCCGGCTAAGGTTGAAACGTTGTTCGCGGATTTTAAGGCGGAGAACAACGCCGAGCTTCAATTCGTGACCACGAAGTCGGCCGATTTCCTGCAGAAGCTTACTGTATCGGCTACCGCCGGGGATCCAATCGATGTGATTATGACGAACGGTCAATATGTCCGTTCGCTGTATAGCAGAGGGATGCTGGCTGAATTGTCCGGTGCAATCTCTGATCCGACAAGCCGGTTCAATCAGAGTGCTCTTGACGCTTACACCTATAGCGGCAAGTTGTATGCACTCCCTTGGAACGCTGCGACGACGAGCGCAGTCTTCTATAACAAGGCAATATTCGAACAGTATGGGCTCTCTGTGCCCAAGACTTATGAGGAGCTCGTGGAAGTAACAAGCAAGCTCAAAGAGAACGGCATTCACGGAATTGCCTTCGGTGGCGCGAGCAAATTCATGTATCCAATGTGGTACTTCGAGACTCTCGCACAGACTTCGGACAACAACTCTCTGCAGCTTACCTACGAGACGCTGCAAGGGAATGCCAAATTCACGGATCCAGCTTACGTAGCAGCAATGGAGGCGCTAGCACAATTCGGCAAGGACGGGATATTCCAACCAGGTGTTAACGGAGCGGATTCCGATGCAGGTAAAGCATTGTTCGCATCGGGCAAGGCTGCGATGTTCTACGGCGGAACTTGGGAACTGGGTAATTTCGAGCAACAGCTAGGAGATAAACTTGGCGTTACGTTGTTCCCGATCATCAAGTCGGGTGTAAAGGCAGAAATGACCGGCTCCGGGGGAGACGGCATCGGGTTGTACGCCGAAGTAGCGCCTGAACGCCGGGACCTGGCCATTAAGTTTATTGAGTACATGACTTCAGATAAGGTCAATGCTCTGTACAACAGTGTGGATAGCGGTGTCGCCCTACCATCGAACAAGAACTCGGCCGTCAAGGATGACCCGCTCGTGAAGCAATTGCAAGCTGAGCACCTTCCTGTAACTGCAACGTTCCTGGACTGGTTCTGGCCACAGGAAGTCGTTCAGGAGTTTCAATTCCAAATTCAAGCCGTCGTTGGCCAGGCGAGCAGCGCCCAAGAAGCGATGGAGAAAATTCAAGATGTATTCGATGGGCTGGTTAAGAATGGTTACGACTTTAACGGAACGAAATAACGCAATTGGGGATGATGAGCTTGCTTGCGGGCTCGTCATCCCCACCGCAGGAGGCTGACTCATGTCCAAATCCGTCCGCAATACGTTGGCGGCATACCTGTTGCTACTGCCGGCGCTTGTGCTGTTCTCCGTATTTATTCTTATTCCGCTTGGCTACGAATTCATGATCTCGCTCAGCAAGTGGAACGGGTTCGGTCCTATGAGCTTTGTCGGCTTACGCAATTACACGAGGCTGTTCAGCGATCCGGAGTTTTACGCTGCTTTGAGTCATAACGTTCAATATGCCTTTGGAACGGTCCTGGTGAAGATCGTGCTGTCGTTCGTACTTGCACTGTTGCTTCACGGCGCATTCCGCGGAGTAACCCTGTTTCGAACCATCATGTTCATACCGGTCGTTCTATCGTTCGTCGTCGTCGGTATTCTCTGGCAGTGGATTTTTAATCCCAACTTCGGGCTTATGAATGTCATGTTAGGGTGGCTCGGTCTGAATGAAGAGATGAATCCGATTCAGTGGCTCGGATCGCCTCATTATGCATTAATCGCTCTTATGATGGTCGATGTGTGGAAATGGACAGGCTATCACGCCATTATTTTTCTCGCCGGTCTGCAAGGCATTCCGAAGGATATTTACGAAGCGGCATCGGTGGACGGGGCAACCCGCTGGCGGAGCCTGTGGCATGTAACGGTTCCGCTCATGCGTCCGACGCTGCTGCTTAATGTGACGATTGCCGCGATGGGCGCGTTTAATGTATTCGATATCGTCTATACAATGACGCAGGGCGGGCCATACAAGAGTACATCGGTGCTGCTCACGATGATGTATGACAAGGCATTCGGCTCATCGAGCGATTATGGCTACGGGACTTCCATCGCCTTTGCCTTGTTTGTCATTATCGTCATTATTAGCGCGATTCATATCCGAATCGTTAATCGCTCCGAACGGGCCTAGCAGACAAGGAGGCATACATTCAATGGCAAGCGTCGCACGCGGGGCATCGGTCCTTCGCATACTGTTGCTCTCGCTCTATTCGATTACAGTGCTTTATCCCTTGTTGTGGATGATTCGTCTGTCACTTGGGGATTTGCAGGGTATGTATGCTTCTCCATGGCGTATTATCCCCGATCAGTGGAAATGGGATAACTTCCAGTCCGCTTGGAAAGTCGGACAGATCGGTACGGCGTTATACAATACGTTGTTTATTACTTTTATCAGCTTGCTGCTGATCGTTGCTTTTTGCTATTTGGCTTCCTATGCGCTGGCGCGAATGCGGTTTGCAGGACGCGGCTTTCTCATGATGTTGTTCGTCTCCACGATGCTGCTTCCGCTGCAAATTATACTCATTCCGCTCTATCGCATCGATGTATTGTTCGGCATTAATAACAGTCATCTTGGCCTCATCTTGCCTTATATTGCGGCAGGATTGCCGATCAGTATCTTTCTAATGACCGCATTTCTGAGGACAATCCCGTTCGAACTATAGGAGAGCGCAGCCATTGATGGTTGCAGTCGACTGCGTCTGATTGTGTCCATTCTGTTTCCTCTGTCACGACCGGGCCTTGCTACGGTGGTCATCTTCCAGTTCATGAACATTTGGAACGAATTCCCGTTAGCGCTGACGGTATTGAACAATCCTGACTTGCGGACGGTAACGCTTGCTTTGACGAGCTTCAAAGGTCAGTGGGGGCTAATGGACTTTAACAAACTATTCGCGGCGTTGACCATTACGACGATGCCGCTTGTGCTTATGTTTATCCTATTTCAACGCCAATTCATTAGCGGTTTGACTTCCGGAGCCCTTAAAGGGTGATGCAACCGAGGTATAGTCAAAGGAACGGAAGGAGTAACGATTGTACGATGATTTTTCTTGAAAATAACGAAATAGAATTGGTCTTCGATTCAGGTACGGGAGCATTGACCGGCCTTCGTAACAAATTGACGGGATGGCAGGTTATTCGTCAGCCCAAGCTGGCAGGAGGTCTTCGGATGCTCGTGCCCATTGAACGCCACCGTAACAACCGAGTGCTGCCTGAGAAGCAAGCTTTGACGAGTGCGGAACGTATAGATGGCAACGCACTTCGATTGACGTGGGAGGGCCTTATGGGCGACAAGTCAGGGATGCTTGATATTGATGCAGAGCTGACAATTCGACTCGCAGGAGATGCTGTCTCCTTTGATCTGATGTTGCGTAACGGATCTCCATATCGGATTGAGGAGGTATGGATGCCCTATCTTGGCGGCTTGAGAGAACCGCGTGGAGGAAATCCACTCCGTTCTTTGTCAGTTACGATGGTCGGTGGCTTCAAGGAGGTAGAGCTTGGGCTTAACATGACGAATCAGATCGGATATTGGGGCTCGGATTATCCTGGCTTCCTGACGACATCGCCGGATAACGGATCTATTTTGCCGTTCGTCCTGCTACAGGCGGAGAGTGAAGGGATCTATATAGGCCAGCATAGCAATCATCCTAGTGTGGTCAGCTTCCTGCATGAGTTTAAACCAGGGTATGCGGACAGTCTGCATAATCGGATAGCGGATAGCGATGAGATTGGCTGCAAGCCTGCCGGCTTTACGGTCAGCGCCATTCGCTTGCCGTTCGTGGAAGCAGGAGAAACGGTAACGTTGCCGCCCATGGTCTTGCGGATGTACGCCGGATCATGGCACGAAGGCATTCAGACTTATGCGAGTTGGCGTTCGAGTGATGCAGAGCAATATCTACGACCGTCATGGGTGAGCGGCATCGATGCATGGATGACGCTGCATGTGGACTCGCCAGAGGGCTGCGATCGTTATACATTAGACGATATCATTACCGTGGCACGGGAAGCGAAGGTAAATGGAGTCGGGGTATTGCAGCTGATCGGCTGGACACGCGGAGGACAGGATGGCGATGAGCCGTATCAGGACGTCAATCCGCTACTAGGATCACATGAACAATTTCGGGAGATGATCAGGGTTATTGAGCAGGATGTCGGTATTCGCGTACTGCTCATGTGCAAATTTAAGTGGGCCGATCGCACGACATTGGGGTTCCGCCAAGAATTGCAGCCTCTGACGATGAAGGATATGTATGGGGACGATGTCTATTTCCAAGGCTACGCCTACCAGACGGTTGTTCAACAACTTAACGGTGCTGGCCGCCGCACAGGTGCGATGCTCTGCCATTCGTCCGCTTCGCTTCGGGATATCGCCAAGAGAGAATTTGCCAAGATATTGGAGCTGGGCTCTAGCGGGATGCTATATGACGAGTTAACGAGCGACGATCGTCTACTCTGCTTCAGCGGAGCGCACGGACACCGTTACGGTGCATGCAATTCCGCCGGTTCGGTGGAGCTTGCCCGTGAATTCCGCGCGATGGCGATAGATGCCAATCCTCAATATCTTATGGCGGGAGAAGGGCCGAATGACTATCTGACTCCTTTTTATGGCGTCAACTACGTGAGAACGAATGACGGCTGGTCGGGCTGGGAGAAGAGCCACACGCCGGCATGGAAGTTCATGGATCCGGATATGATGATGGCAACCTGTTTGACTGGTTGGGACGACAGGGAGATGGTGCATCAGTGCATCGCTTATGGGTATGTACTAAACTATGAGCCGTACAACTTTAAGGGGCGGCTATCCGATATTCCTGACACGGTTGCGTATGGTCAGGCAGCTAACGAATTACGGCGCTCGCTTCGAGAGTATTTATGGGAAGGAATCTTCCGCGATACAATCGGTTTACAGATCGAGCGTTTGCAGGGCGAGGGTGAGCTGCTCTCAACGGTATTCGTCCATCGAGGCAACGGCAAACGTGCCATCGTACTGGGCAATCAAAGCAGAGAGTACCTGCGTGTGCGGATAGGCCTAGACGCAATCAACGATGGTGAGCAATGTCGGATATTCGACCGATATATGTTGCAGCAGGCAGGCGGAGCAGAATCGAACGGAGTGGAGACGCTACCTCCACGGACATTTATGGTCTTGGTGGAACGATAGATATTCTGACTGCTGCCCGGTTATTGGGGAGGCGGCCAATTTAGCATTTATTTGATTCAGGGAGGGTTTATCCTATGTTGAACATCAATGAAAGTGTTCACCCCGTCCGGTCACTTAAGCGGTTATGCAAGCTAGCATTGGTTGTCGTTCTTACGATTTCGTTATGGCCTGTCTCACCGGACAAGTCGGCTGCCCAGCAGCAGGAACAACCTATCACGATGGTAGCCTATGGAGACGTTCATTACTATGATTCGCAAGCCGGCTTAAGAAGTATGGGGGATACATGGAGCGCGACTGTAACTGCTGACGGCACTGTGCTTGGACAGCATGACGACGGCATCGGGATATGGGACGGCGATTATGGTATGCGTAGCTTCCTTAACTCTCGCATGTTCCGTCTGCAAGGCGTACCGGAGGATCCGTCGGCTTTTCGCGGAAGCGATTACGTGGACGGCGAGCTCACAGTAGATAATCCGGCTGACGGCTACCATTCTTCTCCTTATGAAGTTGACGGCGTTCTCTATATTTGGAGCTTCGCTCCGCCCAACGGCATAGTGGCCTTCCACAATCCGGTGCTCCGCAAATCAACGGACGGCGGTTTGACGTGGACGACCAGCGCGAATTCTGCCGCTTTACTCGGCACGAAGTTCGGCTGGCCTAGCTTCTATCAATATGGTCCCGGCGGTATCGCTCCATCGCCGGCAGTGGACGGTTCCGATGAATATGTCTACATGCTGTCGCCATCTGGCGGAGATGACTCCGCCACGATAGTCAATCCCTACCACATTTATTACCGCGACCATTACTACTTAATGAGGGTGAAGCGAACGGATCTGCCATCGCTTGACGCAACGAAGTTTGAATTTTACAAGGGCGGGATCGGCGGGGATGGTTCTCTTGCCTTGAATTGGTCTGCCAACGTCGACGATGTAACTCCGATATATACCGACGTTGGAAAGCTGGCTTTTGGCTGGCCTGTCTATAATGCGGCATTACAGCGTTATGTCATGACGAGCATGATGTCGTGGGATCAGACGCCTTCTCCTTTCTGGGTGCTTGAAGCGCCGCATCCGTGGGGACCATGGACGAAGGTGTATGATCATCAGTTTACGAAGGTCACGACAGCCGGGTTGACGCATTTTGCAGTCACTCAAGCTTATCAGCGCAACAATGGACAGAAGATGTGGGCGTTCGCATCGGGCGATGCCATGACGCAGCCAAGCACGTACGAGTTTCATTATATGCCGATTTATCTTACTCAATCGCCCAAGACAACGATTGAAGCTGAGAATGCGACGGCACTTGGCGGTGTCATGACCGCTTCAACAAAATCTGGCTATACCGGCGGAGGTTACCGCACAGGATTTACGACTGTCGGCGATGGCGTTACATTCCAATTGAATGCCGTTCAATCGGGTTATCACATTATAAGCTTCAAATATGCCAACACGAATTCGAGCGAAGGGCAAATTAGCGTTTATGTGAACGGTGCCAAGCAGACGCGTGCTCCGGTAACGAGTACTGAACAGTTCTGGGGGTCATGGACCGAGGATGCCCGAGTCTATTATTTAAATGAGGGGAATAATAGCTTCACGCTAAAGCTTGACTCTGGAGACGCAAGTCCGGAATTGATGGTTGACCATGCCGCATTCGCGTTCCTGCAGACGGATAATCCCGATTTGGAAGGGGCTGTCTATCAAAGCGAGGCGGCGACTCTTGGAGGAGGCGCCATATCCGGGAGCACGGATCTGATTAATTATCGCGGATCGGGCTATGCTCGACTGCAAGCAACCGGTTCCTCTGCAACCTTTAATATTCACGTACCAGAAACAGGGGAGTACAAGCTGTATACACGTTATACTTATGGCAACGGTCAGCACTCGACCCTAAGCAATGTGGCGTTGAAGGTCGATGGGACTAAGCTAAAAAATATATCCTTCGGCACAACGTATTATCGAAAACTGGAGACGGAAGTCGAGACTATTTCGTTAAGTGCGGGAACACATACGATAGCTTTCCAGGCGGAGAGCGACAGTGGCCAACCGCTCTATCTCGACTATATTCAGTTGGTTGGCTCGGGCGATCTGCCTGCTGCTCCTGAAGCATGGACGCCAGTCGATGACAGCGCAACGGGGCGAGTGTCTTACTCGGGCAACTGGCTGAATAATACGAACGATGGGTATTGGAGGCAAAATTTTCACTTCTCCACGGTTGCGGGCAGTTATGCGGAATTTACGTTTAATGGAACGGGCGTGCAATGGATCGGCTCTACCAATAATGACCATGGTAAGGCGGATGTTTATATAGACGGTGTCTACGATCGTACCGTCGATACCTATACGTCTTCGTGGCACAAGCAACTGGTTCTGTATTCCCGTACGGGACTAAGCAGAGGGACGCATACGATTCGTGTCCAGGTGCGAAGCGATAAGAATGCATCCTCATCCGATTATTATACGGACATTGATGCCTTTAAGTATGCTTCCTTAGGCAGCTATCCGCGTGAAGACGATCGTTCTGCAAGTGCCTCTTACTCTGCAGGATGGATTTCGAACAAGTCTTCGGGCTATGAGCAAAATACGGTGCATTACTCCAATATAGCGGGTTCTTCTATGGAGTACGAATTTACTGGATCAGGTATTGAGTGGATCGGCTCTATGAATAACGATCACGGCAAAGCAGACGTTTATATGGATGGCTTATGGAAAAAAACGGTCGATACCTATTCGCCGACATGGAAGAAGCAGCAGGTCCTATTCGCCATCGGAGGACTTTCCTATGGCACACATACGCTCCGGATTGAGGTTCGAAGCGATAAGAATGCTTCTTCTTCTGACTATTACAGCGATGTGGATTCCTTTGTACGCATTCCTTACACGAGCAAGGATGACAGTGCAACAGAGATCGTTTATACCGGATCGTGGGTTTCGAATACTTCTGCTGGATACATGAATGAGAGCGTCCACTATACGAATGCACCGGGTGACAAGGCGGAGTTTACCTTCCAAGGAACGGGTGTGCAGTGGATTGGCGGTACCAATGTTGACCATGGCATCACGGACGTCTACATTGACGGCACGCTTGTACGGACGGTGGACACGTATTCGAGCACATGGAGCAGGCAACAGATTCTGTTCGAGATTAAAGGGCTTACTCCAGGCTCGCATACGCTGGAGCTACGTTTACGAAGCGACAAGCACGCTTCATCGGCGGACTATTACATGGATGTCGATGCTTTCGTCGTGTATCCATAACGAATTATTGATGTGGCAATTGCTACGATCCATCCCCCTCATCTTGATATTAAGGTGGGGGTTTGGCTTTTTTTGTCTAAGGTCACGGCATCCAGCTCGAAGCTTTAACAATTATTTCCGTTCAGAATAGGAGCATGCATATGTCAAAATACAAAATAGAACAGGCTGAAAAGGACTTGTTTGCAGTGTATCAGGTTCTCTATTCAGACGCTGATATCGAAATGTGGTACGATTGGAACTCCCGGCTGAACGATACTAAGTTTACCGATCAATGTTTTTGGATCCTATACGAGGATAGCAGAATTGGCGGAGCAATTATCGACAACGGAACGGTTATGTATCCTTTTCTGATATCGCCGTTTGTAGACAGGGCAATGTTTTGGAAAGTACTGTTTAGTTGTTGTATTGATGTCACGCACATAAGAGGCGTTCTACCGGAAGACGTAAATGTTTTACTTGCTATCGGGTATCGGTTGGAGGTTATGCGGCAGGTAATGTGCTGTCCGACTGATCCCGATATACCAGCAGCGCTGCCGCACGGTTACTCTCTGCATCATTTAAAGGATTCTGTTGACAGTAGAAACCTTGCCAGCACTATTATGAAGGGATATGCCGGAGGAATTGACTTTGAGATTTTTGGCGCTCCGGATGAAGAGGACGTTATTAAAGATGTTGAACGGTTGATGCAGATCTACTCCCCAAATAATCTTTCCATTTATATCTTTGATGAAAATGAGCAAAAGATTGCAGGGCTTTGTATTGCCGGTATTAGTGAAAACATCCCTTTGGGATTTGCTGAAATAGGCGAAATCTGCGTTCTGCCTGCTTACAGGAATAAGCGGTTTGGTGAATTTATGCTGAAGCATGTAAGGGCAAATGCCCATAAATATACGCCAGTCGTTAAGCTGTGCTTTACAGTTGGCAATAACGCAGAGAGGCTCTATAGAAATGTAGGTTTTCACCCAGGACCCAGATTTGCGAATATGAGTAAAAGAATAGGGTGAGCGTGTACTTTCAGAATCAAACTACGTACAATAAAACGTTAAGCTATCGGAATAACACAGTTCAATGGACGGAAATGCCAACAACAGCTGACAATTACACGCCGTCTACCGCCAACGATGAGCTCTAAAAAGCCATTCCAGAACAGGTTTGGCGACGGGTTTGATAACAAGCGTGATAGCGCCGATAAAGTCGGGGCCCATGGCGCTGGGGGCTAGAAGGGCCTTTTGCGAATACTGATCGTTAATGATATACGTCCACGTCGAGGAAGGGCTTTTCAATCCTAATCGCTCCCACTCGGTAGGATCGTTGGAATTGCCGAGCTTTGCCAGCATTCCCGAAGCTTCTTCCTCTATTTTCGCCGGAATTTGTTCGAACGCCTGGATAATCCGTTTATGGAACTCGTCGATCGGGTTGAGGTTCGCAAGGCCTTCCAAATGAATGCCTTCGCGAATATACGAAACATAAGCGAGCTGCTCGGCCCAAAATTTGTCGATATAAAACAATCTGACGCGCTGCTCCGAGGGGCTCATTGGCGTTTCACCGGTCAGAATAGCGAGGCGATCTTTGGACAGGATGCGCCTCTGCTCCTCCACCATATCCGAATAGTAGTTAAGCTCCTTGCGGATATGAAAGTTTTGGCCCATGATCACATGCTGGATGTGGCCGATTTTGCTGCGCAACAGGGCTTCATCGAGAGGCTCGTCCTGCTTAAGATTCCGGAAGGAGGAGGGGATCGCTTTGTCGATGCCGAAGCGCAAAATCAAATCGTCCTCCAAGCTTACGAAAAATACGGAAGCTCCCGGGTCGCCTTGACGGCCGGAACGCCCGCGCAACTGGTTGTCTATTCGAGTGCTTTCATTCGCTAGCGTACCTATCACATACAGACCGCCAAGCTTCGCGACAACTTCCGCCTGCTTCGCGTCTCCGCCGCCAAGCCGGATATCCACGCCGCGCCCGGCCATATTTGTGGACACCGTTACGGCGCCGATCTCTCCCGCTTTGGCAATAATGTCGGCTTCTTCCGAATCGTTCTTCGCGTTAAGCACATGGCCATTCACGCCGATTTGCCGTAGACGCTCCGCCAAAATACCCGACTCTTCGACGCTCGACGTGCCGATCAGAATCGGCCTTCCGGTTGCATGGACGGACGCGATTTCGGCGACCAGCGCCTTCAGCTTCGCTTCCTTGTGGGTATAGATTTTGTGAGGGTGATCGATTCGGATACAGGGTCGATTGGGCGGGATTTGAACCACTTGCAGCGAATAAATATCCTCGAACTCAAGAGCCGAAGCCTGGGCGGTAGCCGTCATTCCGCTGATTGTGGGATATATACTCAGCAAATGCTGAAGCGTGATTGTGCCGAGTATTTGGCCGCCGGCTTGCGAGCTAAGCCCTTCCTTCGCTTCCAGCGCGGCTTGCAGCCCGTCCGGCAAATGCCGGTTTTCCGCCACGCGTCCGGTATATTCGTCGATTAGCTCGATTTTGCCGTCTCGTACGATATAATCGATATCCCGTTTTAATAGAGCGTCTGCATGAAGAGCGCAATTGAGGGACGTTAACAAATGACTGTTATGGCTTTCGTACAGATTACCGCAGTTAAATAGAGACTCTACCTTTTCAGAGCCGGCTTCGGTTAAATAGACGTTGCGTTTAAACTCATCGAAAACGAAATGCTCTTCGGGATGCAATTGCTTAGCCGCATCGGCGAACCTTGTGCCGTCGTGTTCAGTTGTCACAGCCTCGCCCGCGATGACGAGCGGAACGCGCGCCTCGTCAAGCAGCAGCGAATCCGCTTCGTCGACGATCACATAATGAAAAGCCCGCTGGACGGTGTCGTCCACGGTCATCGCAATTGAGTCGCGCAAATAATCAAAGCCCGCCTCTTTGGCCGTCACGTACGTAATGTCCGCCGTATAAGCTTGCTTTTTCTCGGCAAAGCTCATGCCCGCTTGAACCGCGACAGCCGATAGATCGAGAAAGCGATAAATCGGTCCCATCCACTCTGCGTCCCTGTTCGCCAAATAATCGTTAAACGTCAGAACGTGAACCCCTTTGCCTGTTAGCGCGTTTAAGTATGCAGGCATAACGGCCGCAAGCGTCTTCCCTTCACCTGTCTGCAATTCGACCAAATTCCCTTCGTGAAGGGCAATAGCCGCCATGATTTGAACCTCATACGGCCGCATGCCAAGCGTGCGATGTGCCGCCTCGCACACTAATGCATAGGCATCGGTCAGCAGCTTGTCGAGCGGTGCGCCAGCCCTGGCCTCGCCTTGAAGCCGCGCGGATTCGGCTTTTAGCCGATCGTCGTTCCACGCTCGCAAATCCCGTTTATTTATCATCCCGGCTTTGTCCCGATAACCCTTCAGCTTGTGAAGCGCGACGCGTTCTTTTACCTTTTGCTCTAGTCTGGCGGTAATGTTCATGCGCATCTGATCCTCCCCTAGTTACCGATAAATATTGATAGGTATACGATTGTTGCGTAGGGAAGTTTCATCGAATTTACATTTACATGGTAATATGAATGAGAATGAAATGTGCTGTGAGGAGGTTTACGAATTGAACAAAAAGCAATGGGTTTCCAGGTGGGAGCCAGAGCAGACCGCTGCCGTGAACAAAGCATTGGCTTCTATAACAGGGAAGCAAAATTTACATAAAAAAGACCGCGCTTTCCCTCCATCTCCTTTCGGCCAGACCGCTTCCGGGCTAGAGGATTTTCGAGGGGTCGTTCTAACCGAGCCTATGCAGTATCTCACTATACAGAACCTCGATCTATCCTACGCGATTTTCGAACCGAGCGGCGGCCTGATCTACTCTACTTTTACGAATTGCCGTTTCGATGGGGTCAAACTGGATGGGAGATTTCTTACGAAGATATTCGAACGTTGTTCGTTTCATAAAGCCATTCTCAAGAACGCTGCGTTTGGCGAGCGCTTTGAGGATTGCGATTTTACGGGCAGCAACTTAAGCCAGACCAAAGGAAGAGACGTATCGTTCATCCGTTGCCGCTTCTCGGACGTTAGCTTTCGCGGCGCTCATCTCATGTATTGCCAATTCGAGGAATGTCTTTTTGCAGGAGCAAAAATGAATGATGGGTCTTTAGCAGGCAGCAAGTTTCTAGGAGAGGCGCAGCATCTTCCCGATTGGGGAACGATGATCACGGAACACGTTAAGGTTAATGGAGCAGCTCTTACTGTTGATCACGATGATTAGGCGTTCCCCCGGTTAATAGTTCGTATTATGCCGAAGACTGTTCCCTGCCACCTTTGCTTCGGAATATCGGAATCATCAGAAAGCATAACCGCTCGAACAAAACGATTTTGGAGCAGCCGAAAGGATTGTGACATGGTTGTGTTCCTCCCTTATCATTATTCGATTGTCATCTTAATGGCTGCTGTAAGGGGAGGGTCAATGCCTTTTCGGAAAAAGGTTCGACTTGACTCTCCTCTTAGGGGAGGCTATAAGCTACGTATGGAAGGGAGGAATGGGCAATGCTGTACACGGTAAAAGAAGTATCGGAGCTGTCCGGCGTGACAATCAAAACGCTTCATCATTATCACAAAATCGGTCTCCTATTGCCGGGCAAAGTAAGCGAAGCCGGATACCGGTTGTACGGGTCTAAAGAGCTGGAAAGGCTGCAAGAGATTCTCTTTTACAAAGAGTTGGATTTTCCCTTGGATCAGATCAAAGAAATCATGGAACAGCGTGCAGACCGGCTATCCCTTCTTTCGCAGCAGGAGGAGTTGCTTCTTAGCCGCAAATACAGGTTGGATAGCATCGTTCAAACCTTGCGTAAATCCATTTCATGTGCAAAGGAAGGGGAAACCATGGATAGTATGGAGATGTTCAAAGGTTTTCAAAACGAGGAAGAGTGGAACGAGGCGCTGGCCGAGCAGAATCAACATTTGCAGATTACGTATGGGATGGAGTCCTTAGAGGTTGCTCCGACTGATGTTCAGAAACTGAATGAACAGGCGGTTGAAGCTATGACATTTATGAATAACATGGCGGGATCGCTAAGAGAGGGCATCAAACATAACGATGAGAGAATAGATAATTTGCTTCGAAACCATCTAGAGTTTATGAATGAGCATGGGAATCAAATTACAGCTCATGACTTTGCGGCACAAACTCGATTTTTCCTAAGCGATGACTTTCATCTTAAAATGCTCGAAAGCCAGCAAACTGGGCTGGCTTATTATCTTTCGGCTGCGGCGGACTCTTTCTCGGCGGCGAATCCATAAAGCTTTTTTGGGCGTGGGGAAAAGGAACAGGAGTGATTTAGATCTCGTTTGCAGAATTCGATCGCAACGGGAGATAAATAAGAACAGAGAGGCGGCGCCGGACAAAAGAAAGAGGAGGATCACTTGTTTATGCGATACCGCATATGTTAAAATCGCAATAGAAAGACCGAGTGCAGCGAACACTCGGCCTATACAATTGGCTTGGATGGGGTATCCCTTCAAGTTAATGACGGACAAAACCCACCTTTGGCGCTAACCTTGGGGTGGGTTTTTTACTTTCTCTTGTAGTTAATCGCGATGTATGTTAATAGTGCAATGATAAATGTGCCAAAAAGAATCATGATTGTGATTGCATCTACTATTTCCATGGCTCCCTCCTTTCCGAAGGGAAACCATGCCCACCCAAGATTCAATTGTATACTTTCATTTTACCTTTAATGCGGCATGGGATCAAATGTTCTTATTGAGGAAAATCAGATTAAATTCGGCACTGAATTAAGGAGGATAACTTTGAGAACGGACATCGACAATTGGACGCCCTTAACTGTATCGGAGATAGGTGCGATTTTTTCGGAGATCCCCATTACGTGGTGCATTGCTGGAGGATGGGCTTTAGATCTGTATTTAGGCAGACAATCAAGGAAGCATGCGGATATAGACATAATCGTTTTACGCGAGCAGCAGGCAATTGCATTCCAACATTTATCCAAGGGATGGCAGTTATACAAAGCCGAAGAGGGAAAGCTTGCACTTTGGGAGGAGGGAGAGTACCTACCTCTTACTAATGATATTTGGGTGAGTAGGGATGGCGGTTCACCATGGGCATTCCAAATCATGCTGATAGATGTAGATCAAGACTCGTGGATTTATGGCAGGGAACAATCGATTCGCAGGCCGATAACCGATATCATTGCGCGGACACAGGAAGGCATCCCCTTTTTAAAACCGGAGATCCAGCTTCTATACAAGGGCGGCAGTTCGAAGATCAGGGAAAAGGATCATCATGATTTTTTAACTGTAGGTCCCGAACTGACGCCGATGGCTCAAGAGTGGCTCCGATCTTCATTAATAAAGCAATTTCCCGAAGGACATGTCTGGATGGACCACATGGAAAAAGAGGGCTGGAGATTGCCGTAGCACCCGGGATTTTTCTGTTCATACTGAGTTTAAACGGATATCGTAAAATGTAGCGAAACAGGTGAAAAGGGGGAAAGCGGATGCCCAAAGTGCTGGTTGTAGACGATGACGCACACATTCGCGAATTAGTACGACTATACCTTGAAGATGAAGGAATCGAAGTCGTGCAGAAGGGAAACGGTGCTGAAGCGCTGGAGTACGCCGAGAATCACTCGCTCGATCTGGTCATCCTGGATATCATGATGCCGAGAATGGACGGCTGGGACTTGTGCGCCAAGCTCCGCGAGCTTGGGGACATGCCGATTCTCATGATTACCGCAAAAGGCGAGCCGGCCGACCGGATCAAAGGCTTCAAGCTGGGGACCGACGATTATCTCGCCAAGCCGTTCGACCCGATGGAGCTTACGCTGCGGGTTAAAGCGCTGTTGAAGCGTTATCGGATTTCCTGTTCCCAAACCGTCCGGCTTGGTCATCTGCAGTTAGACCGCAGAAGCTACCAGGTGGTGAACAAGGACGGTTTGGAGATTACCCTGCCGATGAAGGAGTTCGAATTGCTCTACAAGCTCGGGAGTTATCCGGGGCAGTTGTTCACCCGGGATCATCTCATCAGGGAAATATGGGGAACGGATTACGAAGGAGACGAGCGGACCGTGGACGTTCATATCAAGCGGCTTAGAGATCGTTTTGTCGAACATGAGTCTGAGTTCCGCATTGTAACGCTGCGAGGTCTCGGCTACCGTATGGAGGTGTACCGGGATTAAATCGCTCTATACCCGCATAGTCCTCTTATTCATCGGCGTCATCGTAGTCAGCCTTGTTATTGCTTCCTTCGCGTCTACGCTGCTGTTCCAGAAACCGTTCGAGCAAACGCTGGAGAACAGCCTGGAGTCGAACGGCAAGCAAATTATTCAGACTTACCGTTCGTCCTCCGGAACGGAATTGATTCCTTTCATGAACAACGTTTCCAACCTATCGATTTATGCGATTCAACTATTCGACGCCTCGGGCAAGCCATTACTGGAAGAGGGGGCGGAGCCTGTCGTTCCCGATGCGGAACGGATTCGTCGCGTGTTGGCCGGCGGAGTGGCCAGGCACATTGAGAACGAAGGCCGGTATCCGATGGTCGGACTCCCGTTTTCGGTTAACGGCGAGTCCTATGCCTTATTCGTCATGCTGAAGAGCAACGAATTGTGGATGCAGTCGAGCAGAGAAGTCAACACGGAGCTGCTGACCGTCTTCTTGATCGGAAGTTTTCTCGTTCTGGCCGCTGCACGATTCATCGTGAAGCCGCTTCTTCAGTTGAGGGATGCGGCCGGACGAATGGCTCAAGGCCATTTTGACGTGCAGCTTCGGACGAGCCGCAAGGATGAGATCGGCCAGCTTAACGCGAGCTTTAACGAGATGGCGCGGGAGCTTGCCAAGCTGGACCGGATGAGGCGGGAATTCGTGGCGAACGTATCGCATGAGATCCAGTCGCCGCTGACATCCATCTCCGGTTTCGCCAAAGCGATGAAGCAGAAGCGCATGAGCGAGGAAAGTCGGATGCATTACCTGACGATTATCGAGGAAGAAAGCGATAGGCTGTCCAGGATCAGCCACAACCTGCTGCGGCTTTCTTCCTTGCAGCACGATCGTCATTCCGTCCAATTGGCGGCTTTCCGGCTTGACGAACAGCTCCGCAACGTCGTCATCGCTCTGGAGCCGCAGTGGTCGAGTAAAGAGATTGATGTCGAATTAGACCTGGAACCGGTAACTATCCATGCGGACGAAGATCAACTCAGCCAGGTGTGGACGAATTTGCTGGGCAACGGCATTAAATTCACTCCTGTTCGCGGGAGGGTTGGCATTCGCGCCTATATCGACGATCGATCGGCGATCGTCCGCATAGCGGATAACGGAATCGGAATCCCGGAGGATCAGCGGACGGATATTTTCAAGCCGTTTCATAAAGCGGACAAGGCCCGTGACCGAGCCGTTAGCGGAAGCGGGCTGGGATTGTCTATCGTCAAACAAATCGTGGATATGCACAAAGGAGAAATCCGGGCGGATGAAGAGCCGGGCGGGGGTTCGGTTTTCACGGTGCAACTGCCGCTTGGGAGGGAGCTGTAACAACCGCATAGTCACATTCGTCTGATTACATCACAAACGGAGGCCTTCGGCCTCCGTTTTTTTTGTAACGTTCAGTTCATTTTCAATTCAAAAGCGAAGCTTATAGTATCCCTAGACGAATGAAAGGAGAAAACGGGAGAAAACATTACTTGTACAGTAGGAGGAAGATTATGCGTTTATTTATCAGTCCTTGGGTAAAGCGCGTGGCTATCGCCATCATTATCTTGGCAATCACTCTAGTCGCAATCGGCGCCATTTATGAGCAGACAGCCCGCAATAGGGCTGCTAAAGATTATCCGGCGCCTGGAGAGCTTGTTGATGTTGGAGGTCGCAGAATTCATCTGAATTGCGAGGGGCAAGGCACACCGCTCGTCTTGCTGGAAGCGGGAGCAGACACAAGCGGATCTGCGCTGTGGCAGCCCGTGCAGGAAGAGGTCGCGCGTTTCACAAGAGTGTGCTCCTATGACCGGGCAGGCATTATGTGGAGCGATCCGGCCAAGGATCAGCGAAACGGTCTCGCCATTGTCGAAGATCTTCACAAGGTTCTGCGCGCTGCAAACGAACAACCGCCTTATATTTTGGTCGGTGCGTCTATGGGCGGTCCGTACGTCATGACGTACACCAAGAACTACGGAGATGAGGTTGCTGGGATGGTTCTGGTCGACGCCTCGCATCCTGAGCAGACCGCGCGCCTCGCCCAGGCCACAGGCGAATCGGAGAGCGATCCGATTCCATTTGCATTTCGTGCGCTCGCCGCAATCGTATGGACCGGATTGCCGAGACTCGTGCTGCCCGATGCCGAAGTTCCCGAGCTGCCGCCCCAAACGGCTAAAGCCATCACAGCCTATCAGCCGACATCGCTCAAAGCCGCCTTCGCGGAGGCAGCCGTATTCGAAGATTCACTACGGGAGGCTGGCACGTTTCGCACCCTCGGTAATCTGCCCCTTGCCGTTCTCTCCAGAGGAAAGCCTTGGAGCGCCTTCACGGAAGCCGAACAGATCGCAAGCGGCCTCACGGAAGAACAGTTCAATCGTGCGGAAGCGGCTTGGGCAAGCATGCAAGCCGAGGAGGCCAGTTGGTCCACCAACAGCACGCACCAAGTCCTTGCAGACTCCAGTCACGTCATGCAGCTGGAGCGCCCGGATGCCGTTATCTCTGCTATTAAGGATGTCTTTGGAAGGGTAACGCGCGCAGATGCAACTCCCTAGCGGAGTCTCCTAGAAGTTCCTAGTAGTTGTTCTAATGGTTCAATTAAAACCGCCATTTACGCGGATCGTCTGGCCCGTTATCCAACGGGCTTTATCGCTGACCAGCAACTCGATCGCATTCGCGATGTCCTCCGGATTGCGCTAACTGGATGGCAATTTGTCTTCCGATGCCGCGAGACGCACCGGTAACGATTGCGACTTTCCCTTTTAAACTCATTTTCTTTCCGCTCCTTATCTATAATGTTGAAAATGATTATAATAAGTATTAGCCTTGTACCGGTAGGCCATTCCTGTTCGATTCTTGCCTAATTCTCTTCCGTCGCGATATCTTGCAGGCTTCCCATGCGGCGTTCCGCGTCGGGTACGAGAGTCCTTCCCAGTTCAGCCGGGAATATGCGCGTATGTACGGCCAGCCGCCGATGACAGATGTTCAAAAGCTTCGCGATTCAATCAGGGACTCCAAAGTAACCTAATAAAAAAGGAATGTGGATATGGATATGGTTAAAGCAGTTGATTGTCCCTCCTAGAACTAAAAAAATTTTAGGAGGGCAAAAAATGATTTTTCATCCGATTGATAAGGATAGTTGGCCCAGAAAACCTTATTTTGAACATTATTCAAACCATGTAAGATGCACCTACAGCATGACCGCCGATCTCGACATCACCTTGTTGCGGACTGAACTGAAAACCAATGGGATTAAACTGTATCCGGCTTTAATCCACATGATTGCGACGGTAGTTAATCGCCACAGTGAATTCCGAACTTGCTTTGATTCGGAGGGGCGGTTGGGAGTATGGGACCGTATGTCTCCCAGCTTCACCATTTTCCATGAGGAGAATAAGACCTTCTCAAGTATTTGGACCCCGTTCAGCGAAGAGTTTCAAACGTTTTACGATGGTTACCTTCAAGGGATAGACACGTATAAGAATGCGAAGCAGCTTTTTCCCGACACGAACGAACCGCCGAACACGTTTCCGGTTTCCAGCATCCCTTGGGTTAGCTTTACTGGATTTAACTTGAATGTTTACAATGACGGAACCTATCTGCTGCCCATATTCACCATTGGAAAATATCGCGATCAGGACAAAAAGGTATTGCTGCCTCTATCGGTGCAATTCCATCATGCAGTTTGTGATGGTTACCATGCCGGCGTGTTATTTAACGAGCTTCAGGAATTGGCGGAGGGCTGTAAGTGCTGGCTTGCAGGTAAATAATCTTATTCAATTGCAACAGGCTGCTAACAGAAATGTTGCAGCCTGTTTTTTCGGAACAATTCCCAACACGTCTGGGGAGAATCGGTAATGAAGGTCAGACTAAGCGATTATAATGAGGACTGGGTAAGACTGTACCAAGAAGAAGCCGATTTTCTGAAATCTATATTTGAGGATCAAGTCGCTCGTTTCGAGCACTTTGGGAGCACATCGGTGCCTGGTTTAAAAGCCAAACCCGTAATAGACATGATGTGTATTGTACAAGACATTAACAGAATCGATTTATACAACGATAAAATGAACATGCTTGGATACGATGTAGCCGGAGAGTGGGGCATTTCCGGGAGAAGGCTATTCCGCAAAGGCGGCGAAGAAAGGACTCACCATATTCATTTTTATCAAACAGATAACCCCCAAATTGAACGACATTTAATATTTAGAGATTATCTGAGATGTCATCCTGAAGAAGTTGCAAGGTACAGTCGATTTAAGGAAGAGTTGGCTGAACGCTTCGAAAACACAAACGAATATAGCCCGGCAAAAAAAACGTTCGTCAAGGAAATGGAGCAGCTTGCACTAGCGTGGTTCGCTAAAAGCCAAGTCGGCGACTGGAAAAAACGCTTATAATAAATTAATATCACCCCCCATACAGTACTGCTCAGGTAAAATTGAGAGCAAATCAACTAATTAATGGGGTAGGATACATGAGACAAATAGATTATAGTCATTACTTTTGGCAAGATGAAGCGATACGGTTACGCGCTATACAGCCGGAGGACTGGGAAGAGCATTACATCAATAGGTTTGATACCCCTGCACGGCTGCTGCTTGAATATGCGGTTGAGTTACCACCCACAATTACAGAGGCAAAGGCGTTCGCAGAAAGCTACTCCGATTTTTCTTCGAATCGGCTTATGTTTACTATCGAAAACATGAATGGTGTGAATGTTGGCGGTATTAATCTAAACAGCATCGACGAAAGAAACGGAACTTTCAGTATCGGTATTCAAATCGACAGAGACCACCGAGGAAAGGGATACGGCACAAGAGCGGTACACATACTTTTGAAGTATGCCTTTTTCGAACGTAGACTTAATAAGTTTAACGATTACGTACTCGAAGGAAACGAAGCCTCTGCCGCAATGTTGAGAAAAGTGGGATGTATTCAAGAGGGGGTTCGTCGTCAAGTCGTCTATACCAATGGGCAATATTTAAACTCCATCCTGTTCGGTTTAACCAAAGACGAGTACGTACAACTTTTAAATGCTAGCTCCAAAAAATGAGACGAGGCGGAAACAATGGAAAATAAACTGCCTTTATTTATCGTTACGGGTGCAAGCGGTTCGGGGAAATCTTATGTCATCAAGGAACTGCGGAGAATAATGCCCGAATTTGATATTTTTGATCCGGATCATCTTACTGACTTTATCGGGCATGATTGGGAGAAGATGCGTAATATATGGCTTCGCGTGGCACGAAACATCGCACAAAGCGGACGGATGACGATCCTATGCGGAACGATGATGCCGTGGGATATTGAGAAATGCGCGGACTTTCCCTTTTTCAAGCATGTTTATTACCTCAACTTGCATTGCGATGAAGAAACTCGCGAGAAACGGCTGCGTGAAAGAAATTGGTCGGAGGAAGAGATTCAGACCCACAAAGATTTCGCGAAACGATTGCTTGAGATTGCCGATGAGGTCTATGACCCGCCTATGCCAACTATTGATACAACGGAAACAAATGTAACCGAGGTAGCTGTTACAATAAAAGAATGGGTTCTTCGATACGCTTTAACTGTATGAACCTTACTTAAAGGAGGACAAATGAGTGGGAAACTATCATTTACTAGAGATAGAGTTTGAGAATAATGGACAGAAACAAACGATTACCCCGGTGCTTCTTCAAGATGATCGCGATCTCATTCTTGTCGATTGCGGCTATCCCGGTTTTATCCCCCAGCTTGAAGAAGCGGCTAATAGGTACGGCCTTACACTCGCTTCGATTACAAAACTAATCGTGACGCATCACGACATGGACCATATCGGTTCGCTGGCTGCGTTAAAGCGGGCGTATCCGCAGATCAGCATCGTCGCGCCCGAGCTGGAAGCGCCGTATATTGAGGGAAAATCAAAATCACTGCGACTCGAACAGGCGGAATCGACGCTTAGCGTATTGCCGGATGAGGCCAAATCGCAAGCGGAGCAGTTTATTCGTTATTTACAATCGATAGAGCCGATTCCAGTCGACCAGACAGTCTCCAATGATGAACGACTGCCTTGGTGTGACGGCATCGACGTAATCCACACGCCGGGACATATGCCGGGACATATATCGTTGTATTTGCCCGCAAGCAAAACATTGATCGCAGGGGACGTCGTTGTCATCGAACATGGGAAGCTGAATATCGCTAATCCGCAATTTACAATGGATCTGCCTGAGGCCGTTCGTTCCGTTCAGCGGTTGTTGGACTATGAGATTGATCAACTTATTTGCTATCATGGCGGTTTGTTCCATGGCGATGTAAAGCAGGCGCTTCGTCAGCTCCTTCGAGAATATGCTAGTTAAAGTGAATTTACACACGATTGAGAGTGTGATATGGTTTCGTTGTTGAAACTTCGGTTTCATATGACGAAACCTTTTTTCTTGCATTGGCAGGGTTTTTCGCCTTCGAAAATTTTGTCGAATACGAGAAGTCTGACAGAGTACAATGAGAGTAGAGTTGGCAGAGAGAAGGAAGTGATGGCTGTTGAACCTCGAAGAAAAAGTAACTTCAATTCGGCTTTTCCCCAAGCTGCTCCTCAGTTTTCTGCTCGTTCTTGCTCCTCTGTACGTCATAGGCGTACAGATCAATATGTCCGGTTCCAAGAATGTGAAACAGGAAATAGAGGACTCCTTGTCTTCCCGTGCGGATCTGTATATGGAAATGCTCGACAACGATTTAGAATCGATCCTCTTCTCTTTACAGGACTTTGTCGTTAACGACGATGCGCTAGGATTAGGAATGGCCGTCAGCGTGATGTCCGATATGGAGAAGACTCAGGCGATTTTACGCTTAAAGGAGAGAATGGACAATCTATCCCGTTCAAGCAATTTCATCAAGGAAGCGGCGATTTCCATCCCGCTGATCGATCGCACCATCTCGTCGAACGCCGATTCGATTACCGATTTTGACCGGGAGCAATTTCAAGGGCTGCTGCAGAAAGTCAGTCCTCGCGATATGCCCTTCTTACAGTGGCAGAACCGATTGTTCATTCCGCTCGTTTATCCGCCGGGTTCAATGGGCATTCCCCCCTTATTCGTCGTTGCGGTGGAAATATCCAAACCGGAATTGAATTCGACGCTAGCCCGGTTTTCCAACAAAGGCGGAGGCGTGATGCTTGTCGGCTTATCGGATAATCAAGTAATTGCAAGCGCTTTCGATATTCCGGATGAGTTATATGCGAAGCGTTCGGAGTTGATGAAGGAATCTAAGGGAAACTCGCTGCAAACCGTGACGATTGAGGGAGACTCCTATCTGGTGGCGCGGGAGGATTCGGACACCTCGGGGATGAGCCTGATTATGTACGTTCCGGCCAAAAACGTAAATCCGGCTCTGCAAACCCATCGTTATTGGCTGATCGTCCTGTCAATCGCATCGGCGATTATCGTGATCATTTTCTCCATCGGGATTTATCGAATGATTCATAGACCGTTGATTCGACTGCTGCATTCGTTCCGCCGCATCGAAAAAGGGGAGCTTAATCTGACACTCCAGTATCCGCTTAAGGACGAATTCGGCTACCTGTACGGAAGATTTAATGCGATGGCCAAGCAACTGAACATCCTGGTGCACGAGGTTTACGAACAAAAATATCGGGCGCAATTGTCCGAGCTTCGTCATCTGCAATCTCAGATTAACCCGCATTTTCTCTATAACACCTATTTTATTTTATATCGCATGGCGCAATTGGAGGATAACGAGAACGTGATTCGGCTTACCAAGCATCTAGGGGAATACTTCCAATTTATAACGCGGGACGGAGCGGAAGAGGTGTCGCTCGAGAAGGAAATCCACCATGCCAGAACCTATACGGAGATCCAGACCATCCGTTTCTCCCCCAGAATCGAAGCAAACTTCGGAGATCTACCGGAGGGCCTTGAGAATAGGCTTGTGCCTCGCCTCATTCTTCAGCCTATTATCGAGAACGCCTACAATCATTCGCTCGAGAAAAGATCGAAGGGCGGATGGTTGAATGTGGAGATGGACGTATACGGGGAGCATCTGGTTATCACGGTCGAGGACAACGGACAGCAGTTGACCCCGGACAAGCTGGAGGAAATGCGGAATAGACTGCAATCGTACGACGAACCTGCCGAAAGCACGGGCATGCTCAACGTTCATCGCAGGCTTAAGATCAAATACGGCGAGGCGGGCGGACTCCGTCTGAGTACAGGCGAAAGAGGCGGACTGAAAGTCGAAATCGTGATTCCGCTCGGAGAGGTGAACCAATGAAAAGATTGCTTATCGTGGACGACGAGCCTTATACGGTTGACGGGCTGTACGAGATGCTCTCCAATGTCGAGGATCTAGAGCTCGATCTCTATAGCGATTATGCCGCCGAAGATGCCATGTTAAGACTGAGCCGATCGAAAATGGACATCGTGCTAAGCGACATTCGCATGCCCGGCATGGACGGGTTGGAGCTGCAGCAATGGATTCGGAGCCGTTGGCCAAGATGCAAAGTCATCTTTCTGACCGGGATCGGGGATATTTCCTATCTACAGCAAGCGCTGCGGGCAGGCGGAATCGATTACATTCTGAAAACGGAAGGCGACGAGGCTATCGTTCGCGCCATTCGCACCGCTATTGCGGCATTGGACGAGGAGGCGAGGAACGACCAGTTCATGCTTCGCGCGAAGGAGCAGGTCCGGCAAGAGCTGCTCCTGCTACGGAGAGAGTGGTTCGCGGGCTTGACCGACTTCGCCGGCACTCCGTTGGATTTCGCGGAAGCCCGTTTTCGTGAACTGGAATTATCGGTGTCGCCGGCGAATCGCGTGCTGCTCGTACTGGGCAGAGTGGACCGATGGCCGGAGATGACGACATCGTCGAATAAAACGTTGCTGCTCTACGCGATTCAGAACATAGCGGAAGAATATTTGGAACAAACGCGGTTTCAATCGATCGTGCTGAACGATTCGCAGTTCGTATGGCTAATCCAGCCGGGCAGTTCGGAGGAGGGTCCGGAGCTTGCGCGTACCTGGGAGGAAACTCTGACCTTCGCGACAGGTACGTTGGACAGCATCCAATCCACCACGAAGGCGCTTCTTCGTTTGCCGTTGTCCCTCGTTACGACCGGGGAGTCCTCGGACTGGGAGGAAATTCCCTCTACCTACAACACGGTCAAGAAGAACATGATTCTTGGTCTTGGAACGGGTACCGAGATGTTAATTCTAAAGTGCGAATCCGAGGAACAGCTGGAATATCCCCACTCGCTGTCTGTTCGAAGGCTGGCGGAGCTGGAAGCGGCTCTGGAGACGGGGAACAAGGACGAATTCAACGAAAAGCTGGACGCCGTGTTCTCCATGCTCCCGCATCAGTATGGACTATACGCCCAGACGTACTATTCGGTAGCCGTGCTGCTTCTCGGATATTTGATGAAAGCTTCGGGAGGCATGTCGGATAACGAAACTATGATGGCCAAGCTCATGAATCTCGGTCACCATGTTCCGAAGGAGTCCGCGTTGCAAGCGTTGAAAGACGCCGCGGAAGGCTTGTTCTCCGGCAGGATGACGACGCTCGACGAACGGACGAATCGGATTATTCACAGATTGAATCAACACATTCGCGAGCACTTGGATGGCGACTTGTCGCTCGATCGGCTCTCGGAGCTCGTTCATCTCAATTCGTCCTACCTTTCGACAATGTATAAGCAATATACCGGCCGCAATTTATCCGACTATATCTCGTTTCTGCGGGTCGAGAAAGCCAAGGAAATGTTAGCCGATTCCTCTTGCAAAATTCACGAAATTTCACTGCGGGTGGGCTTTGGAACGGCGGGTTATTTTACGCGTTTCTTCAAGAAATTCACCGGTCTTACGCCCAAAGAATACCGCAATTCACACTTGGAATGAATCGGCCGACAAGTGACAAACGAAAGATAAGCATTCTAGAAGAAGTGAAATATACGGAGCTCCCTTGCGGGTTTATACTGAAAACGAAAAATAAAACCTACGGTAATTAGGGGAGGAACAACGTTGATCCACTCATCGAAAATGAAGCTGTCCTATGCGTTGCTGACGATGGCCGTCGTCCTATCCGCATGTTCGGGAGGCAACAACGCCAAGCCGACAAACAGCTCGTCCGCGTCTCCGTCTGCGTCGCCTTCCGCGACGGCCTCCGCGACAAGCTCCGCCTCCGCTTCTCCGGCAACGAGCGAAGGGACGGAAGCCGACCTGCAGTTCGGCAAATACGATCCGCCGATCGAGGTATCTACGGTTCGCGCGGTCGGCAGCGATTTGAAATTTCCGGAGGGGCAGTCTTGGGAGGATAACGTGTGGACTCGCAAGCTTATGGATTCCTTGGGGATCAAGCTTAAGCACCAATGGATCGTCAACACGGATCAAGGCACGGAGAAGATGAACATTTCCATTGCCTCGGGGAATCTTCCGGATTTCTTCTCCGTCTCCGCTACGCAGCTCAGCCAGTTGGTGGAAGCCGGACAGATTATGGATATGACTGAAATCTATCAGAAGCATGCCTCTCCGACCTTCAAGAAATATACGGAGAGCGTCACCAACGGCCTGGCGACAGCCACTTTCGACGGCAAAATGATGGCGCTTCCTACCGGACAGGCGACGAGCGACAGTGCGCCCTTGCTCTGGATTCGGAGGGACTGGCTGAAGAAGCTGGACTTACCCGAGCCCAAGACGATGGCCGACGTGCTGGCCATCTCCGATGCATTCACGAACCAAGATCCAGACGGCAATAACAAGAAAGATTCTTATGGATTGGCCGTCAATAAGACGCTGCTGATGTATAACGGCGGGCAGGCATTCGGCTCGTTGGAGGGCTTCTTCAACAGCTATCACGCTTATCCGCAGAGCTGGATTAAGGGCGAAGACGGCAAGCTGGTCTATGGCAGCATTCAACCGGAGATGAAGCAGGCTCTTGCTTCTTTGCAGCAAATGTACAAGAACGGGCAGATTGACAAAGAGTTCGGGGTGAAGGGCGACGCGAAGGTTCTGGAGCTCGCCAGCGCGGGCAAGCTAGGTATGGCCTACGGTCCGATGTTCTTCTCGCTGACGCTGCTGGATAGCCGCAAGAACGATCCGAACGCCGATTGGCAGGCGTATCCGATCGTCTCCATCGACGATCAAGCAGCCTATTCCCAGACGCAGGCGAACGCGATCAGCGACTACTACGTAATCAATAAAAACGCCAAAAATCCGGAAGCGATGTTCAAAATGATCAACGTCTCCGTCGATATGGACACCAACCCGAACGTCTCCCAGGAGGAGTACGAAGAATTGAACTACGTCGACGGTATCGAGGTCTGGCAGTACTTCCCGTTCTTCGTCGTGAATCCGAACAAAAATCTGGAGGTTCACAAGAAGGTCGTCGCGGCACTGGACAGCAAAGATACGACGGGATTGAACCAGGAGCAGTTGGATGCCTATAAGAATAGCTTGGCAATGGAAGAAGGCACAGGCGATGCGACCAATTGGGGCATGAGTAAGGTGTTCGGTAGAGAGGGCTCCTATTCGGTCATCGACAAGCTTCTGTCCGCAAACTTATTCAAACCAAGCGAATTCATCAAATCGCCGACTAAGACGATGACAATCAAGAACGCGACGCTGCAGAAGCTGGAGATTCAGACGTACACGAAGATCATTATGGGCGAGTCCCTTGATTCCTTCGATAAGTTCGTCGAGGATTGGAAGAAGCTCGGCGGCGATCAGATTACGGTGGAAGTCAACGAAGCTATGCAATAGAGACGATAGGGTCGACCACCGAGTCGGCGATGGAAAAGCGGGGGCGGTCAAGGGAGGTTCCTTGCCGCCCCAAGCTTTATCGAATGCCCCTCGGCGGGGAAGGAGCGCAAATACAAATGAAGATTCGATGGACTGGACAAATAGGAAGAATGCGAACCCTTCCCTTGCATTTCATGATTTTGCCCGGCCTGGCTCTAGTGTTGATCTATTGCTACGGCCCAATGATCGGAATCGCCATGGCGTTCGAGAGATATATTCCGACGCGAGGAATTACGGGCTCCGAATGGATCGGATTGGACAACTTCCGGTATTTGCTCGATATGCCGGATTCCATGGACGTTCTAAGAAATACGATCGTCATCTCGTTCATGAAGATCGTCGTGGGTTTGTTCGTTCCGATTGTTGTCGCGCTTTTGTTAAACGAAGTGAGGAAGGAGAGCTTCAAGCGCGGAATTCAGACGATGATTTATTTGCCTCACTTTCTTTCGTGGATTATTCTTGGCGGCGTGCTGATCGACATCCTCTCTCCGACGAACGGATTCGTGAACGATATTTTGGGTTGGTTCGGGATCGAGCCGATCTATTTTCTGGGCAGCAACAATTGGTTTCGTGTCGTGTTGGTTACTTCGGACGTATGGAAGGAATTCGGTTTTAATACGATCGTTTATTTGGCGGCATTGACGGGTATCAATCCGAGCCTCTACGAGGCCGCGATCGTGGATGGGGCTAACCGCTGGAAGCAGACTTTTCATGTGACGCTGCCGGGTATGCTACCGATTATCGTGCTGCTGGCGGTTCTCAGTCTGGGCAATGTTCTGAATGCGGGCTTCGATCAAGTGTTTAATCTATACAGTCCCCAAGTATACGAAACGGGGGATATTATCGATACGTTCGTCTATCGAACCGGATTGGTTGAGACGCAATACGGCGTAGCTACGGCGGCCGGGTTGTTCAAATCCGTCGTGTCGTGCATCTTCGTCATCGCGGCGTACGTGATGGCATACCGTTTCGCCAACTATAGAATTTTCTAGAGGGAGCAACAATCCTATGGTAGAACGCTACTCCCGCGGCAGAGTCGCTTTCGTCGCGTTTAACTATATCTTTTTGGCCTCGATGGCTGCGGTTTGTTTATTGCCTTTAATTCACGTGCTCGCCGTATCGTTTAGTTCAAGCCAGGCCGCGGCAGCCGGATACGTCAAGCTGTGGCCCGTTCAGTTCACATTAAGAAGCTACGAATTCGTGAGCGGCAAACAAGAATTTCTCGACTCGCTGCTCATTACGTTGGAGCGGGTCGGTATCGGCGTTGCGCTTAACATGCTGCTGACCGTTCTTATTGCCTATCCGTTATCCAAGGAGACGTCGGCATTTCGTTCCCGAACGCTTTACGCATGGATATTTGTTTTCACCATTCTATTCAGCGGGGGACTAATCCCGCTGTACATGATTGTGAAAGATACGATGATCATGGATTCGATCTGGGCGCTCGTACTGCCCGGAGCCGTTCCCGTTTTCAACGTTATCCTTATGCTTAATTTTTTCCGCGGGCTGCCGAAGGAATTGGAAGAAGCGGCTTATATAGACGGAGCGGGGCACCTGACCGTACTGTGGAAAATCTACATTCCGCTCTCCATGGCATCGCTGGCGACGGTGACGTTGTTCTCTACCGTCGGCCATTGGAACTCCTGGTTCGACGGCTTGATCTTCATGAACTCGCCCACGGATTACCCGCTGCAGAGTTATCTTCAGACGGTCGTGATTCAGCAGGACCTCAGTTTGTTCTCGGTCAAGAGCATGGAGCGCTTCTCGGAAATCAACGATCAAACGGCTAAGTCGGCCCAGATTTTCTTGGGCGCGCTTCCGATTTTGCTGCTTTATCCGTTCCTGCAACGTTTTTTCATCAAAGGGATTGTTCTGGGCAGCGTCAAAGAGTGACGCCTGCCCGCACTTCACGGGGAAGGGATGCACGAGGATGGCGATTGTCGGCACTGTTCGCGAAATGTACCGGTACCCCGTCAAATCCTTTGCGGGAGAACGGTTGGAAACGGAATGCAGAATTGAATCCTACGGGATATTCGGAGACCGTCTTCATGCTTTCATAGACGAGACGAAGGAAGGCTGGAACAGCTTTATTACCGCGAGGGGAATCCCGGCTATGTTAAGCTATCGCGCGCTTCTTGAGGAGAAAGGCGCCGAGGATGGGGAACCCTGCGTCATCGTGACGGCTCCTGACGGGAAGCAGTACCGCTGGAACGAAGAGCTTCTTCGCGAAATCCAGCAATTCGCCCGTGTGAAAATAAGCATGAAGAGCTATAGACCGAAGAGCGGGGGCGGGACCGGAATTGACGACAGCCATATTCTGATCGTCACGGACCGTTCGCTTCTCCGGCTCGAAGCGTTATGGGGGAAGGAGCTGGATCCGCGCCGATTCAGAGCAAATCTCATCGTTTCGCTCAACGACGAAGAGGCGGAAGAGTCGGAGTGGATTGGCAAAAGCGTGACCATAGGAAGCGCGGAGCTGCGGATCGATAAAGGCTGCGAGCGCTGCGCGATGATCGGCTTGCATCCGGACACGCAGGAACGGGATCCTTCGTTGCTGAAAGTCGTCAACAAGGAGCTGAAGCTAATCTTCGGCGTCTATGCCTCCGTCGTTAAACCGGGTGCGATCGCGGTCGGCGACAAGGTTCTGCTGAGGAGTCCGTAAGATTCATATTTTGGAATCGAGTCAAGGGGCTGTCCCATAAGCGAAGTTGCTTAAGATGATCCATACACAAAGTAAGGGGTATGTACCTCCTGTAGATTGCCTCATACGCTCGCGAAATTACTCTGTAACGGGTTTACCCATTCAGATTTCGGGAGCGTATAGCATCGGAAGGAGGTACATACCCCTTTAACCTTTAGTAGGGATCATCTTTGAGAGCAACTTGAAGCGATTACGGGACAGCCCCTTGGCATATTCGTAGCCAATGAATCTTGCGAACGGAAGATAAGAGTTCTATAGAAAGTGACATATACGCTCTAATCCCCCTTTTGTATACTGGGAAGCGAAAGGCTTGGAAGCAAGGCTGGATCGCGCTACACCACTACTGAAGAGGGGTGTCCATGATGAGAGCTTCAAAGCACGGGAGCAGCAAAGGTTCGTTAACGACGCTTGCGGCAAGAGTATTCACGGTCTTACTGGCATTTGCAATGATCGCAGGTAATGCAGGGAACGTAGGCCGTTTTTTACCGCAACCGCTAACGGCTTATGCCCAACAAGGGACCGTCGAACAGACGATCAGCGATTTCGAAAGCAACGACGAAGGCTGGATTTTCCACAACGGGCCTGAATACCCCGGCGCAACCGGCGGCTTGGTTGCGGAAACTAACGATTCCTACGAAGGAACGAAATCCGGCAAGCTAACGGGGGACTTCTCCGGCGGAGGCAACTACGTCTCGATGTACATGGACTTGGCCGACGTAGACATGCAAGAGCTACGGTTCTGGATCAAGACGGAGGATTTGGCTTGGCTGGCGCTCCGGCTCACAGACAGTACCGGCCAAATCCATCAGCAGGAAATCGATATTACGCCCGGTCCGAACTGGCAGGAGATCGTGATCACGGATCTGGCCGGCGGGAACGAACCCGGAACGTATCATTGGGGCGGAGCGGAAGACGGTTTATGGCACGGTCCCGCTATCCGCGTGGGCTTGAATCTCGAGTACGGGGCTTTCGTGAACACGCCGACCACCGGAACGCTGCTGGTCGACAAGGTGACCGCTACCGTCCCTGACGGTCCGGCCGGGCCGTATTACGACGACGAGATCATCAGCGACTACGAAGGGAACGACGTAGGCTGGGCGTTCCATAACGGTCCCGAGTTTCCGGGAGCGACGGGAACTCTTACCCGGGATACGAACGAGCATCATACCGGCGCCGCTGCCGGGAAGCTGACGGGGGATTTCACGAACGGCGGAGTTTACGTCTCGATGAACAAAGAATTGCCGGACATCGACATGGAAGAGCTCAGCTTCTGGGTGAAAACGCAGGATCTTAACGCGATCGCACTTCGTCTGTTCGACGAGACTGGACAAATTCATCAGCAGCGGATCGAAATCCAGCCGAACGGAAACTGGCAACAGATCGTTGTCACGCATCTAGCCGGATTGCCCGGACCCGGTACCTACCATTGGGGCGGAGCGGAAGACGGCCTATGGCATGGCCCGGCCATCCGCATGGATGTACTGATGGAAGAATCGGAACTTGTAGGGACACAAACAAGCGGAACGCTCTGGATCGACGACGTAAGCGCCCATGTGCCTAGGCCGACGATTCGTATTAAGCAGGATCATCTGGGGAATTCGTTCGGGACGGCCGAGACGATCGCTTTCCAAGTCGACCTGGCGCAGGACGCCGATCTGGTCTGGTCGGCGACCGACTTCTGGGGGCGTCGAGTAGCGGGCTCCGGCACCCAAACGATCGACGGCACGGCGCAGCTGCAGCTTCCGCAGTTAGGCAGCGGGTATTACCGCCTTAAGGTCGAGGCAAGCTCGGCGGGACAACCGGTCGGTACGGCCGAGACGACGTTCTCCGTACTGTCTCCCGTCGACCTGAGCCAGACGAACGCCTCCTCTTTCGGCGTAGCGACTCACTTCGCGCATGGCTGGAATCCCGATATGATTCCTCTGATCGAGAACGCTGGAGCGAAAAATTTCCGCGATGAGATGTATTGGAGCCGCATGGAGCCGAGCGCGGGCGTCTACGAGACGCCGGAGGATTACACGGAATACTACGAGACAGCGGTAGAGAACAACCTGGAACCGCTGATGATCTTGTCGTTTAACAATGCGAATCACGACGGCGGAGCAACGCCTTATACGAACGCCGGCAGACAAGCGTTCGCCGACTACGGCAATGCGCTGTTGAGCGATTTTCCCGCCACCAAGTGGGTGGAGGTTTATAACGAATTCAATATTATGGGCGATTTCGGAGATGGACCGGCGGATAATCTGCCCTCTTACTACTATGAATTGTTGAAGACCAGTTACCAGACAATCAAAGCGGCCAATCCCAACACGATCGTCATCGGCGGGGTAGTCGCGCATAACGACTGGAGCTGGATGGAGGAATTATTCCAGCTCGGAGGGCTTCAATACATGGACATTCTGTCCGTGCATCCGTATAACTATCCCGCCTCTCCGGAAGGGATGGAGGCGGAGCTAAAGCAGCTCGACACTCTCGTGAAGCAGTACAATAACGGGCAATCCAAGCCGATCTGGGGAACGGAGACCGGATGGCCGACTCAATTGGACGCCAGAGGTATTAGCGAGTCCTCGCAAGCCTCGTACGTCGTGCGCGCGAATGTTACTCAGCTGGCGGCGGGCGTCGAGAAAGTATACTGGTACGATTTCATGAATGATGGTATCGACCCGATCATTAACGAACAAAATTTCGGCTTGATAAGGAATGCGAGGGATGCGCTCGGCAAGTACGCGCCTAAACCGGGATACGCCGCTTACGGCGTCATGACCCGACAGCTGGAAGGCAAGTCGTATGATCACAAGGAGACCGTCGCAGCCGATATTTACAGCTACATCTTCGGTAGCGGAAGCGGCCAGCAACGCGTTCTCTGGTCTTCCACACCGAAGCAAGTCGCGATCCAGACGAGCTCTCCGATCGTGATTACGGACGTGATGGGCGGGACGACGACTTTAAATCCGCACAACGGTTATGCATATTTGACGGTTACGGGAGCGCCGGTCTACATGAACGCAAGCTCGTCTACCGTTATCGCGAACAATCGATTTACGCTCACAGGCGGAGAGGCCGTTAAGGGGGAAGCGGCGGTTCTCACGTTGTCCGTCGATAACACCGCTTCGGGCAGCCAAGCGATCAGCGGAACCGTCGAGGTTCAAGGAACAGCG
>Ga0256901_1000110_pt1 | contig 61452 bp, 80 predicted proteins | sample MC6MC0689MT_FD_190200 | JGI IMG/M metagenome (GOLD analysis project Ga0256901, IMG submission 190200) | Metatranscriptome of enriched soil aggregate microbial communities from Iowa State University, Ames, United States - MC6-MC0689-MT... | ecosystem: Environmental > Terrestrial > Soil >... | reverse complement strand
GAATGGTGGGACCTACCGCAACGTCGGCGAGCTGGCGGCGATGCGGAAGACAGCCCTGCAGAACTGCAATGACCGGCTGGCCGAGGCTCGCCGGTACCAGGAGGAGATCCGGGCGAAGGACGGCCAGAAGGACCCGTAATCAAAATCGAGGGAGGGCTGACTATCGATTACGAACATCGATTACAGCCCAAACCCTTGATTTCTCTACTTTTCTTATTTTTTGTAATCAATGTAACTAAAGTAATCAATATTTACGGTGTCTACACACAAGGGCTGTTGTTGTCGTGGCGCATCACACGGTGAGGTGACGCACACACATTTCGCATCACATATAGACAGACACCCAAAAATACTGATTACATTGCATACATCGATTACAAGACCCGCTAAGCCATTGATTTATATGAGATTTACGATGTAACGGATGTTTGGGTCTCATCGATTTCATTCAGCCCGCTTTCGATTACATTACAGGCGAATTCCGATTTTTCTGAATTCGGGAAACGAAAAAGCCGCCCGTAGGCGGCTGAATTCCGATTTTTCCTAATTCGTCAGAGCAGGTCCTGTAGGTCATCCTCGCCGTCGGCTCTGTCGATTTTCTCGAATTCAAGCTGCATGCGCTCGCGACCTTCGGCAGTGAGATCATTGGTGGGGGTCAACAGCTCCAGATTTCGCGTCCAGACTCGCCGGCAAACGACCTTCCCGTTCACCCGTTCACTCACAGGACCCGCTTTAACGAAGCCAAACGGCTTCAGGAATTTACCTACACCGCTGTTTCGGATGTGGGGTGCCAGGTCGTGCAGGTCCAGGATCGCACGGAATTCCGACCACACCAGGATGTCGCTAGTGATGCCCGGGGTATCGCCGGACGCCAGCATATCCTCCAGCAGCGCGAACTCGTCGGTCTTGTTGCCCTCGGCCATGATCTGCTTGAACACGGTCATAGGGGCGCGGCCGTCTGCGTCGTAAAGGTCGCTGAATTCGTACTTGCTAAAAGCCTCCAGGAACTGCGCTGGGCGGTACTGGATGTGCTCCCAAAGCACGCGGGTGTAGATCTCGCCCTCATCTTCCTTGAGTTTCGCATGCCAGGTCAGCACCTCGCCGTTGGTGCGGAAACGGGTGAAGAGGACCGCGTAGCGGGTGTTGTCGACGTCCATGCGCAGCGCGTCATCGTCGTTGGTGGTCAGGTAGACGTTGGCGAAGTTTCGCTCGCGGCTGACGTCCTTCTGCATCCGGCGCACAGGGATGAAGTTGTTGGTTATCACCGGCTTCAGCTTGTTCAGCACCTCCTCGACCTCGCGACCAGGCACCTTCACTTCCTCAACAACGCAGAACAGCTTTTCGTAGACCCAGCCCGTGTACTTTTCGCGCAGCGCATCACTGTTGATCACCGAGCAGTTCGTGTCACCGATCAACTTGGCCACAAGATCAGCCAGCAGGGACTTGCCCTCGTTCTCTGCGCCCTTGACCAGCAGAGCGTACTTCAGCTTTTTCTCGGGGAAGCGCACGCAGTGGACCAGGAAGTCCATAACGATGCAGCGGTGCTCCTTCTCCGGGAACAGGTCCTCTAGCAGCCGCTTCAGCAGCTTCACGCCATCGCGACCCTTGTAGCCACCTGACTCGACAATGGGGGCGCGATATGTGTTGGCGAATAAGCAGCCGTCCTCCTCGAACAGTTCGGCGCCGCCAGGCAGGTACCGAGTCGTGTAAGGTTTTGGTATCTGGAAGCCGAGCCACGCGAGATCTGCGGCACATACGCGCGGCAGGCCCAGGGCATTTGCGCCTGAGTTCTCTAACGCTTCGCCCATGAATCGTGCATTGAAACCCTCCTTCGGCAGCAGCTCCTTGGTACCCAGGTGCATGAACTTGTTGTCCTGGGAGAGGTAGACCCAGGGCTTCAGCCAAGCAGGGGCCTCCTGGCCCTCGAATTTTTTCACCAGGTCAGCCGTGGTCGGCGCCAGCATCTTCCGGGCCTGGGCCTTGGTGATTTTCTCCCCGGTCAGCTCCTCGAATTTCTTCTGCAGATCCGGCGCGACCAGGTCACGGTGCAGGTCACGGAAGATGTCGATCGGCGCAGCGCGGACGACGTCAACCCGTCGCTCCAGGTCGCTGAGGCTGGTGGCCTTGGCGAAACTGCGCTTTACCTTGGCAAGGATCTTCTCGGTGGTCGGCGGTTTTTTCTTCTGAGGCGTGCCGCCAACTAGGTCATCGTCATCTTCTTCAGGCTCGTCATCGTCTTCATCGGGTTCGTCATCGAGCTCGTCCAGCATGTCAATCACGGACTGGTTGCGCTCGTACTCGACCTCCTGCTCGACTTCAGCCAGGTGCTCTGCAACGCCTTCTTGCTTTTCTGCCCACTCGGCCATCGCCTTGTAGCTCGGCCACTCGACCGGCGACATGCCGTCCAGGTCGAAGTCGTCGTCGAGGTGGCCGAAAAGGTGGATGCGCCCGAGGTCGAAGATGTTGTGCTGACCGCGTGCAGCATCGGAGCCGTGGTCCGACTGGACGAAGGCGTCCTCGTAGATCCGCACACTGGGCGCGCCGGTGGCGCCATGGGGGATGTAGCGACCTTCAGCGGACTGGTAGATGTCGCTCAGGAACTCTTCGATGAAGGTGGTCGGGTGGAAGGCGCGGTGCAGCGCCGTGATAATCGGGGCCTGAGCCTTTTTGTCCTCCGGGTGCTCGATCTTCTTGAGGCTGAACGACTTGATCGACTGCCCCTGCAGCAAGGGCCAACTATCCGGCTTGTCCACTGGGTACTTTTTCAGGATCGCCGTCGGATCCAGGAACTCGCCGTCGACTGCCAGCGAGAAATACTCGGCATCGCTGCAGACGCTGGGGTAGAACATCACCTGGGCGCTGACGTAGGTCTCGGAGCTCACAGCCTTCATGTCCGGGTCGATTTTCTCGCCCAGGCCACAGACGATCGGCACGTACTCTTCCGGGGTCACGTCGCGGGTCAGCGGGATCAGCACGCGCAGCCGCGGTTTCTCGTCAGTATGCTTGCGAGTGGTGTGCACCAGGTAGGCCAGGCCGCTGAGCGCAGGGATCGAGCCGGTCTGTTTGAGGTCATCCCAGATGGCCTCGGCGTGGGTGTCGATGTCGAGAGTGACCATCGAGCGGAATTCCAGGTGCTGCGCATCGCGCAGGCCATCTCGGAAAGACCCGCCCACGAAGGCACCATTCACGTTTTTGCGTAGGGACTGTTGGCTGGTCGGCAGGGCCAGGTAGTCGTCCATGGTCAGATCATCGACATGCGCTTCGCGGAAAGCCTCAATGATTGCTGCCCAGGTGGTCTTCTTGTTCTGCGAGCGGCCGAGCCTGAGCAGAGAACCCCCGCGGCATACGGCGATTACCAGCGACCGTGTTTTCTTGCCTGGTTGGCTGGACATCAGTTTTCCTCCAGGTAGCCTGAAGGCAGAGGGACGCCCGTCTGTCTCAGGAAGTCCCGTCCGGCGGACAGGTAGTTTTCGTAATCGGCAGCCGGCAACACGCCGGACGCCAGGTAAGCCCGGCAGGCTGCAGCCAGCTCTACGGCTCGGTACAGGATCAGCGTGGTTCCGATCGCCGTCTGCAGGTATTCGAGGCGCGCTTCGATGAACTCAGCTGCACGCAGACGTTGGTGGTGCATCTCCAGTATCGCCAAGTACATCGAGGGAATGTTCTGGCTGTTCGAGCAGCGCCAGATCTTCACGGTCTGCTTTGAGCGCCCAGTGAGTTTGGCGACGTCTTCGATAGAGAGGCGGCAGGCTGCCATGAGGTCCAGCAATCGTTGGGTGTTTTCTTGCGGGGGCATCGGGTGCGCTCCGAGGTTCTGATTTCAAAACCAAGGATACGGGAGACAGGGGCCGCTGGGCAACCATCAGAGGAGAATTACACCAGCGGTTGAATCAGATCACAAACGGAATGAGCTCGTCCTGCGTCAAGCGACCATCGGCGACTTCCACCAGCTTCGACACGAACTTCGGAGGGACCTTGTCGGTCTCGATCCAGCGGTAGACGTACTGGTAGGAGATCCCCAGCGCGGGGGCCAAGGTCTTGCGAATGCTGCCAGGGCCATCCTTTTGTGGAGGGCAGGCTTTGACCAGCAGGCTGTGCAGCTTCGTGTGAGCCGGGCGGGATGTGCGCCGGCCGGTGGCTTCTTTCATCGCGGCATTCCATGGTTAGTTGAATAGGCGCATCATACGTGCGGGCGCCAGTATTGAGCAAGTCGGATAAGCAACCACGCTGGGCCACTTTCAACCATCACAAGTTATTTTCAACTATCAGTTGACTACGGGTGCTCGGGTATGGATACTTGGCGGCAACTCGACACGAACCGCCGAGCACATCAACTGGAGAAATTGCATGTCCCTCATCCCAAGCACTATCGCAATCAACCTGAGCGTTGCGTTCAACACTGAAACCCTGGCTGCCGTGAATGGCCTGGCCGCTGCCATCAGCGCTTCGGGCAACGCAGGCGCCGCTCCAGCCGCCGCAGCCGCGAACGTGAAAGCCGCTGACAAGGGCCAGGCCAAAGACACCAACACTGGCGGTGATGCTAGCAGCGACAGCCCGGCGGTCACCATCTACTGGTTCAGCTCGGCGAACGACACCGTGGGCACCGTCGACAGCGAAGAAGCCTTCAAGGCGCTGAAGAAGAAGGACGCCAAGGTCGTCAAGATCACCGAAGCCAAGTACCAGGCCAAGCTGGCCGAGCTGGAAAAGGCCAAGGCCGCAGCCGAAGCTGACGACGATGATGATGAAGTACCCACCGAGCAGGATCTGATCGACGCCTTTGGTGCTTACCTCGATCCGAACCTGGACGAAGACGTGAAGACCGAGCGCCGCGCGTTCGTTGGCCCGATCGTCAAGCGCTTCGGTGCCAAGAAGGCTTCGGCCATCCCTGAAGAGCACCGCAAGCTCGCGCTGAACCTGCTGGCACGCAAGGTCGCAGGCGAAGATGTCGACCCTGAGAACGACGAGTTCCAAGAAGTCGACGAAGACGCCAGCCTGGTCTGATCTTGCAAGTGGGGCGCCTGCGGGCGCTCCTCTGGAGCCGAATGTGACTGCACACCACCGATACTCGCCATCCAGCGCCGAAATGTACTTTGCGTGCCCCGGCTCGCTCGCCAAAAGCGACGGTCTGCCGGATGAAACCAGCGAGTTCTCAAGCGAAGGTACCGCGGCCCACGAAGTCCGTGAGCTGTGCCTGCGCGACGGCAAGGATGTCCAGGACTTCGTCGGCGAGTGGATCAAAGCGGACGACCTGTACTTCGAGGTCACTCCAGACTGGGTACACTATCTGCAGCCGGGCATCGATCGTATCCGGGAGGCCAAAGGCTTCACTTGGGTCTTCGAGCACCGCACCCAGATGGACCCTTGGATACCAGGTGGCTTCGGCACGCTGGACGCCGGGGGCATCTCGAAGGACCTGATCATCATCGATGACCTGAAGTTCGGTCGAGGTGTGGTGGTCGAGGCGGAACGCAACAAGCAGCTGATGATCTACGCCCTGGGCTTCTGGATGAACTACGCCAGGACCCGGACCAAGGCCAAACGCTTCTTGCTGCGGATCGACCAGCCGCGTGTGATCGGCAAGGGAGACGAGTGGTACGTCGAGCTCGATGAGCTGCTGGCGTTTGCTGAAGAGCTGGAGGCTGCGGTCAAACGCACCCTCGACCCCAACGCACCACTGAACCCCGGCCCGAAGCAGTGCCAGTTCTGCCGAGCGGCGCGCAACCTGCGCTGCGAAGCACTGGACGCCTTCGTGCTGGATCTCCTGGGCCTGGTACCCGAGGACCTGGATAAGCTCTTCACGGAGAAACCGGAATTGATCGCTACCGACACCATGACACCCGAACGCCGCAGCTACGTGCTGAACCACGCTAAGCTGATCAGCAGCTGGTTGAACACGGTCCGCTCGACGGCACTGCATGACGCCATCCAGGGCGAAGAGGTCCCAGGCTTCAAGGCAGTCGCTACCGAGGGTGACCGTGCCTGGGCCAGCGAGCAGCAGGCCGAGGAGTTCTTCAAGGGGAAAATCCCTGACAAGGACCTGTATAATCGCAAACTGAAGTCGCCAGCACAGATGGAACTGGTCGTTGGCACCCGGAACTGGACGAAAGCCCAGGACCTGATTGTCCGGCCCGAAGGCCCTCCGGCCTTGGTACCGGAGTCCGACAAGCGGCCAGCATTGCTGCCGTTGAGCGAATTGCTCGATGCGCTCCCGGACATGGACGACGATGAGATCGAGGATGATCTGGTCGGCTCCAACACAACCGCACAACCGAAAGCCCCAATCTACGACGACCTCGTCTAAGGAATCACCGAAATGACCGATAAAAAACCAGCTCGTGAAGGCGTTGTTACCCTCAAGAACGTTCGCCTTTCGTTCCCACACCTGTTCACCCCGACGGCTTCGATCGAAGACGGCCCGAAGAAGTATCGCGCCACCTTCCTGATCGACCCCAATACCGAGCACGGCAAGGCCAACATCAAGGCGATCAAAGCCGCGATGGATAAGGCTGCGCTAGGTGTGTGGAAGACCAAGGAGAAGGCCGACAAGATCCGCGCCAAGCTGGACAGCGATCGCTCCGGTCTGCGCGACGGTGAGGACGCCACCAACAAAGAAGGCGACGTCTACGCCGGCTACGAGGGCATGATGTTTATCGGTGCCACCAACGGCAAGAAGCCGAAGGTCCTGCGCCGCGACAAGTCCCCTATCGACAGCAGTGAAGCGGCCGAGATTTACGGGGGCTGCTACGTCAACGCCGTCATCAGTATCTGGGCCACCAACCAGGAGAAACACGGCGGGAACGGCATTTTCGCCACCCTGGAAATTGTCCAGTATTACAAGAAGGGCGAGCCGTTCGGCGCGGCCGAGCTGGACGAAGACGACTACCTGGAAGACATGGGCGAGGAGGAGGACGAGGACGAAGACGGTCTCGTCTGAGCCCCAACCCCAAAAAAGGGCGCTTCGGCGCCCTTTTCTTCCACTGGAGGTAGGAAATTCAACCGATGACAGAAAGGACGATACATCTCGACTTCGAAGGCCGCAGTGCCGCGCCTTTCGGCAAGCAAGCCGGGAAGAAGGGCGTCAGTGCGATCCAGTACGCCCAGCACCCCACTACCGAGATTCTTTGGGCGTCTTACGCCTTCAACGACGGTCCTATTCAGCGCTGGCGCGCATATCTCGGCGAGCCGTTCCCCGAGGATCTGGCGCAGGGGGTTCGCGACGGTTGGATCGTCTGCGCGCATAACGCCGGCTTCGAGCACCTGATCTGGACCCACGTACTGCAGGGGGCACACGACCTCCCGCCGCTGCCGATAGAGCAGATGGACTGCACGGCCGCGCGCGCTGCGATCATGGCGCTGCCCCGCGACCTCGACGGGGTGACCAAAGCGTTGGGCATGGAGCATCAGAAAGACGAGGAAGGCCACAAGCTGATGCTGAAGCTGTGTAAGCCGCGGAGGCCTCGCAAAGCAACCAAGACCCGAGCCGCGGAAGACCCAGACGGCATCTACTGGCACGAAGACCCAGCCGACATCGAGCGCCTGGGGCTTTACTGCGACCGTGACGTCGAGGCCGAGCGCGGCCTGGATAAGGTGCTGGCGCCGATGACCCGCTACCAGCGTGAGCAGTGGCTGCGCGTGCACAGGGCCAACATGCGCGGTGTCGTGGTCGACATCGACTTCGTGCGTAGGGCCAAGGCCGTCGATGAGGTGGTTCAGGCCAGATACGATAACCGCCTGGCCGAGCTCACCGATGGCGGCGTGACTTCGGTCACCGCGATCCCGGCCATGAAGACCTGGCTGGAGTCCCAAGACATCGAGGTCGAATCCCTGGACAAGGGCGGCGTCATCGAGCTGCTGGAAAGCACCAAGCTCAGCGACGCCGTTCGAGAGGTGCTGGAGATCCGCCAGACCGCCGGCAAGTCGTCCGTGGCCAAGCTCGACCGGTTCGAGATCCTGACCAACGAACAGCGCCGGATGCTGGAGAACTTCCTGTTCCACGCGGCCAACACCGGGCGCCTGGGCGGGCGCGGTGCGCAGCTGCAGAATCTGCCGTCGCGTGGCGGGCTGCCCTGGTACTGGGCAGAGCAGTGCATCCAGATCATCCTGGAGACCGATGACCCGGCCTGGGCCGCCACCAAGATCGAGCTGCTGTTCGGAGAGATCCCTACGGCCCTGTCGTCGTGCCTGCGCGGCATCATCCAGGCGCCCGAGGGCAAGAAGCTGTTCGTCGCCGACTTCTCGAACATCGAGGGCCGCGTCGGTGCCTGGCTGGGCGGTGAGACGTGGAAGCTGGAGGCGTTCAAGGCCTACGACACGATCACCGGCGTGGATGCGAAGGGTGAGAAGCAGCGCGGCGGCCCGGACCTCTACAAGGTCACGGCCGGCATGGTCCTGGGCAAGACGCCCGACCAGATCAACAAGGTCGAGCGGAACGTGCTCGGCAAGGTGTCCGACTTGGCGCTGCTGTTCGGTGGGGGTGTCGGTGCCTACGACTCGATGGCGAAGATCTACCAGGTCAACATGGCCAGCTACTGGGAGATCATCCGCACCTCGCTGGACGAGCAGTTCATTGACAAGGCGCGCTGGGGCTACAGCAAGTACGGCGCCGCCCAGGCCGCGAGCATGGGCATGGCCGAGGAAGGCTGGCTGGCATCGGAGACGGTGAAGAACGCCTGGCGTGATCGCCACCCAGGGATCGTGAAGGCCTGGGCCAAGTGCGAGGAGTTGTCGGTCAAGGCCCTGCAGCGCCCGGGCAAGTGGTTTGAATGGGCAGACGGCAAGTGCGCGATCGGGGCCAAAGAGTACGGCGGCAAGATGTTCCTGATCTACCGCCTGCCCAGCGGCCGGAAGCTGTACCGCGCTGACGCCAGCCTGAAGCAGGTGAAGAAGTTCGGCAAACCGGCCTGGGAGATCCGCTTCTATGGCGTCGACAGCAACACCCGCCGCTGGGTGCGCATGTCGACCTACGGTGGGGACACCTTCCAGTCGTTCGTCCAGGCCATCGCATACGACCTGATGGACCACGGCTGGGCCAACGTGGAGGCCGACGGCTTCGACGTGGTGCTGTCGGTGCATGACGAAGTCGGCGCCGAGGGCGACCTGGACCGCGAGCTGCAGAGATTTGAGGACGGGATGAACCGCACCCCCGCGTGGGCTGCCGGGTGCCCCGTGTCATCGGAGGGCTACACCTCCCAACGCTACCGTAAGGACGGCTGACAATGGCTGAAGCAACATACGAGGGCATCGTCGTTGACGCTGCCGAAGCAGACGGCTGGCTTGTGCGCAAGCTGGCCTGGGTCGGCCGCCGCAATGGGCCGGATCGGTTCTTTGCCAAGGACGGGCGCGTTGTCCTCATCGAGTTCAAGCGCCCCGGCGGCAGCGCTCGCGCGGGACAGGACAAGGAGGTCGCTGCACTGAAGGCGGTCGGCGTCGAGGTCCACGTCGTCGACAATCACCTGAAGGCCCTGCGCCTGCTGGGGGTGCCCTATGCAGCTGCGTAAACAGGCGGATCTGCGTCTCTCCCAGCACAAGATCATCGGCTGCCTGGTGGGCAACGACGAGTTCATGGTCACGGCTGACATGGGCGTGGGCAAGACCGGCGCCGGGCTGACCGCTATCAGGCGTCTGCTGGACTGCGGCCGGGTGGCTCACTTCCTGGTGATCGCCCCGCTGCTGGTGGCCGAGGAGACCTGGCCAGACGAGATCGAGATCTGGGCACATACCCGCTCGCTCGACTACGAGATCCTGACCGGCCCGGCTGACCGCCGCGAGCAGCGTGCGCGCCGCTTGCCAGAGCTCAGCATCATCAACAGGGAGAACGTGCCCTGGCTCATCGAGTTCTGGGCCAAGAACGGCGGCTGGCCCTACGACGGTGTGATCATCGACGAGATGTCCAGCTTCAAGAACCCGACCAAGCGCAACAAGCCGACCAAGAAGGCCGTCGAGGAGCGCACCGCTGAGATCATCCGCGGTCTGCCGAAGGGGCTCGATGAGGAGGAGATCGAGCAGCGCGTCGTCAAGGAGCTGAAGAAGCTGAAGGGTCAGCTGACACGCTACGGGGCGCTGTGCACGGTGCGCCAGCACATCGACTGGATCGCAGGTCTGACCGGGACGCCATCGCCCAACGGCATGGAGGACCTGTACTCGCAGTATTACCTGCTGGACCAGGGCCTGCGCCTGGGCTCGTCCTTCAGCAAGTACCGCACTCGGTATTTCGATGGCGACTACATGGGCTACAAGTACACCCTGAAGCCTGGCGCCTTCGAGCTGATCAGCGAGCGGATCAAGGACATCACGATCAGCATGCGGACCGAGGACTTCGTCGACATGCCGCCGATCGTCTACAACACGGTAAAGGTGAAATTGCCACCTGCGGTGATGAAGGCGTACAAAAAGTTCGAACGCGACATGATCTTGGACGAGCACGACATTGAGGCGGTCAACAATGGCGTTTTAACAGGCAAGCTGCTGCAACTGGCGAACGGCTCGGTTTACGACGAAGAGGGCAACGTCGTCGAGATCCACTCACTAAAACTTGAAGCGCTCGACCGCATCATCGAGGAGGCACAGGGCCAGCCCGTCTTCGTCGCCTACAGTTATCAGTTCGATCTGGAGAAATTGAAGAAAAAGTACCCCAAAGCAGAGGTCGTTGGCGAAGCAAGAAATGTCGTAAAGCGCTGGAACGAAGGGAAAATTCAGCTTCTGCTGGCACACCCTCAATCTGCAGGCCACGGGCTGAACCTGCAGTATGGAGGTTGCATTACCGTGTGGTATGGGCTCTGCTGGAGCCTTGAATACTACCAGCAGCTGAATAAACGACTGCACCGGCCGGGCCAGACGCGCACGGTGTTCATCCATCACATCGTGGCGGAAGGCACCATGGATGAGCAGGTGATGAACGTCCTCCCAGAGAAGGATGCTACCCAAAATGCGCTCATTGAGGTGACCAGATGGCTGCCTGAAAAGTAACCATTTTCAGACACTCTCCACAATTCGTTCCCTTTCTGTGCCGATTCCAGCCTTGACTCGACACTTCGCAATCCGTAGTACATTCAACAATCAGTTGAAAAGGAGTGCACGATTGTTGGATAAGGGATTTGCGCAGCGACTAGCGACAGCATGTGACCAGAACACCCACGTCCCGGCCTATGGCATGGGCCGGCAGACGTGGGTCAAGGAGAAGATGGACGTCAGCCACGAGGCTGTCCGCAAGTGGTTCCTGGGGCAAGCCCGGCCACGCCCGGACAAGCTGCGCCAGCTCGCCAACATCCTGGAGTGCGATGAGGCGTGGCTAGCACTGGGGCTGAAGGGCGACCTGGATCCGCGCGAGAAGCGCCAGCGCAGCCTGAACGTCGAGGGTGCCGTCAATGCGGTGACAGGGCTGCTGCAGCTCAACGGTGCCAACTGCGCTTTTCCCGGCGAGAAGGACCCTGCCGCCAGCTACGTCGATGTCTATGCGATCAACCGTGGCGTCCAGCTGGCGATCCATGTGTCGCTGGCCAAGGAAGGGCCGCCTGCGCAGTTCCGGTTTGTCATCCCCAAGGAGTACGAGATGTGCAAGGTCGTGGGAGTGGTCCACGCCCGTGCCAATCGCCTGCATCTGCTCAACATGACCCATGACATGATCGAGAAGTACGGCACCCGGAAGGGCGGGTTCCTGGAGATCGTCGTCAACTACAGGGAAGCGAACTACTGGTCCGGCGCGGACAAGTGGACCCGCGTTGAATCGTTCGTGAGGGACCTGTGATGGACTGCCCCTGGGTCGCTCTGAAGGACGTGGTTCACCTGTTCGGCGTCACCTATGAGACCGCGAAGAACCGTATCTACGCAGAAAACTTTCCTGTCCCCGTTCGTCGTGAAGGCCGGCTGTTGGTCGTCGACAAGGCGGTGTTGGAACGCTATTTTGAGGAACGACGCGCTGAGGACTTGGCGCGTTTTTCTGCGATGAACGATTCAACGAAAAGGTGAAAATACCACTATGACACTTGACCAATTTCGACGCGCTGCAGGGATCTCGCCGGCGCTTGCCGAGCGCTGGTACCCGCACGTCCTGGGAGCCATGGCCCGGTTCCACATCGACACGCCCGTGCGCCAGGCGGACTTCATCGCCCAGATCGGCCACGAGTCCGGCGGCTTCACCAAGGTCAAGGAGTCGCTGAACTACTCCGTGCAGGGGCTGCTGGCGACGTTCCCGCGCTCGCGCATCAGCGCCCTCGATTGCCAGCGCCTCGGCCGTAAGCCGGGTGAAGGGGCGCTCCCTGAAGCGCGCCAGCGGGAGATCGCCAACAAGGTCTACGGCGGGCGCTACGGCAACCGCCAGCCCAACGACGGCTGGAACTATCGCGGGCGCGGCCTGAAGCAGATCACCTTCGTCGACAACTACCTGAAGTGCGGGCAGGCCCTGGGCCTCGACCTGCTGCGCAGTCCAGACCTGCTGCTGGAGGATCAGTGGGCGGCCGCATCAGCCGGCTGGTTCTGGTCCTACACCGGCCTGTCCATGTACGCCGATGTAGGCGACTTCCGGGGACAGACGGAAAAGATCAACGGGGGCACCAACGGCCTCGACGACCGGGAGGCACGCCGGAAGGTAGCCCGGGCGGTTTTGCTTGCCTAGCTTTTCCACTAACAGTTGAATATCCAACCTGCGCCGGGGTAGACTGATGGCCTTCATCAGTCACCACCGGTAGTCAAGCATGAGCAAGTCAAACTACGACATTGTGCAGGAAACGCTGGAGCTCGCAGACCGCTTCTACGCGGCCCACGGCTACATCAGCCGACCAGGGTTTCGTTACGACAAGTCTTCGCATCCACAGGAGCGGCTTATGTGGCACCTGGCATGCACGGCCCAGGACATGCTGCTGGACACGGATGCGCAGAATGCGCTCGACGAGCTGGAGGGGGACTGATGCGCCGCACTCCGCACGACGTGGTGTATAGCGACCACCGATACCTCTGGGCCATTGGCCCGGCCTTCGACATGACAGGAGGGTACGTCGATCAGGAGGACCTGGCGCGGCTGCTGCAAAAGCCGACGAAGTCTACCGCGGTCGAATGCCTGGTCCGGCAGATCGGGTACTGGTTCCAGACGGGTCCCGACGTGAGTGAAAAATCCAGGTGTCGACAAGCCGAGGTTAGGCGTTTGATCGAAACCGATCCCGAGGTGCGGCGGATCCATCAGCTGTACGTGGGACCTCTCGCCGAGGAAGAGGGCCAGAATGATGGCGATTGAGATCGAAATGACCTCGGCAAACGCTACCCACAGGCTTCGCTGCGCTCATGTAATTGGGCATAACGACCGCACCTATTTCATGCGCTGCCACGTCCTGAAGACGATGCCCGACGGCAGGCTGAAATTGCTGGTGTTCGGTGAACGGAACTGGAAAAACCGTGACCACGTTCACCGCATTCGCTACGTGGAAGCGGACCGGGTCTCACCGCTGTCGGATACCAACAGTCCACAGAAATCCATGGACATCCCAGAAAAAGTTGGTATCGGCGTTGGTACGACCGGTGTTGGTACCGAGGAAAGTGCAGCGATCCCAAAGGCTTAGGCCACCTGTGCAGGTTCCTCCGGGCCCACCAATTTCCCGTCCAGGGGCGTCCCAGAACGTCCCTGGACAGCCGGAAAACCCCAGCAAAATCAACGTTTACCCGTCCCATGCCGTCCAGGCCCACCTCTGGACATCGCACCCCATTGTTGGTAGCGCCGTTGGTATCGGAAATGCCAACAAGGAGCGATACCAACACATGGCACTGAACGACACTGCACTCCGCAACGCCAAGCCAAAGGACAAGCCGTACAAGCTGAGCGATGCTGGCGGCCTTTTTCTTCTGGTACAGCCAAACGGCTCGCGTCTCTGGCGCCTGGCCTACCGGTACGCCGGCAAGCAGAAGACCCTGGCCATCGGCGGCTACCCGCTGATCTCACTGGCCGACGCCCGCACCAAGAGGGATGAAGCCAAGCGCCTGCTGGTGGACGGCAAGGACCCGGGCGAAGAGAAGAAGGCTGCCAAGCGCGAGCAGCACAAGGCTGAGACCTCCCGCTTCGAAGCTATCGCGAAAGAGTGGTTCGAGAACCAGGGCGACCGCTGGGCACCCAGCTACGCCACCCGCATCTGGTCACGGATCGAAGACGACCTGCTCCCGCCGCTGGGTGACCGCCAGATCGCCGACATCGAGCCGCTGGAGATGCTGGAAGCCCTGCGCAAGATCGAAGCCCGCGGTGCGATCGAGTCCGCCAAGCGGATCAAGAACTACGCCAGCCAGATCTTCCAGTACGCACTGGTGACCGGCCGGGTGCCGCGCGACGTCACCGCCGACATTGGCCGCGCCCTGAAGCCTATCCCGAAGAATTCCGTGAAGCGCCGCGCCTCGCTGAAGGCAGAGGAGCTGCCCGAGTTCATCCGCAAGCTCGACGCCTACGACGGCCAGGAAGAGACCCGGCTGGCGCTGCAGACGATCCTGCTGACGTTCGTGCGCACCAACGAGGTCCGCTTCGCGGTGAAGCAGGAGTTCGAGAACCTGGACGGCAAGGAGCCGCTGTGGCGCATCCCTGACGAGCGCATGAAGATGAAGCTGCCGCATCTGGTGCCGCTGGCGCCGCAGGTGGTCCCGATCATCCAGCGCCTGATCGACATGAACCCGAAGTCCGACCTGCTGTTCCCGTCGATGGACGGCAACCGCACCGGCAACAAGGCCATGTCCGAGAACACGATGATCTACGCGATGTACCGGATGGGCTACCGCAGTCGCGCTACGGTGCACGGTTTCAGATCCACGGCCAGCACCGTGCTGAACGAGCAGCAGTACCCGAGCGACATCATCGAGCGCCAGCTGGCCCACGTTGAGCAGAACGAGGTCCGCGCGGCCTACAATGCCGCTGAGTGGCTACCGGCACGTCGCGACATGATGAACTGGTGGGCAGACTACATCGACCTGCAGCGGCGCAAGGGAACCGTGGTCCGGCACCTTCGAGTGGCATGATCGACCACGATGTGCCATTTCGCGTGGATAGTCATTCCACCATTGTTTGAATATAAAGGGCGGCAGTTGAAAGGAGTGCCGCCCATGACAGAGATTCGTTTCCTTCGCCTTCCTGACGTCCGCAGCCGTGTCGGACTGTCCCGCAGCCAGATCTACCGGCTGATCCAGGAAGGCACATTCCCTGCGCCGGTGAAGATCGGCGGCCAGGTCTCGGTGTGGCCGGACAACGAGATCGGCGCCTGGCAGCGGGCTGCACTGGAAAAGGCAGGTCGTCTTGCGCCTGCTGATTCCACAATTGGTTGAATTTGCCACTGACAGGCGGCATCCTACTGCCATCGCAGTAGGAGAATTTCATGAGCGTCCCCGGCAAGAAGCGGGGGCCCTATAAGCCACGGGCCCCGAAAGACAGTAGCGCGCAGTCAACCGAAGATCTGAACGGCGCGCCCCCGACCAGTCACAACGCTGAAGAACCGACTCTCGATGGCCTGGACCTGGGCCTGGTAGCCGGCGGTGTCAGCGCGGCTTGGCTCGGGCATGTGTTCGGGCACGACAAGAACACCATCAAGAAGAAGCTCGCCAAGTGCCCGATCGCCGGCAAGAACCGAAACACGCCCCTGTACCTGATCAAGGATGCGGCGGCCTGGCTGGTTCCGCCCAAGGTCGACGTGATGACCTACATCAAGAGCCTGCCGCCGACTGACCTGCCGCCGAAAATCAACTCGGCCTACTGGTCCGCGATGGAGTCGCGCCAGCGGGTGCTGCTCAAAGCCGGCGAGCTATGGCAGACCGAGGACGTGATCAGCGTGTTCGGCGAGGCCATGCTGATGATCAAGGACACCGTCACCCTGTGGGTCGATGAGATGGACCGAGTAGATGGCCTGACCGACAAGCAGCGCCAGATGCTGGAGCGCATGTCCGACGGCCTGCTGAGCGAGGTCTACGACCGGCTTGTCACAGCCCCGGCCAAGCGCCGCACGCTGAGCACGCTCAAGGAATACACGGAGGCTGCCGAGCCGGTGGCCGAGGATCGTGATGAACTCGTTTAACTCGCTGGAAGAACTGCTGGCAGCCTCGGCGGCGGGGGTGAAGCCGCCTGAGCGGATTACGATCTCCGAGTCGGCCACTCGTGTGCGCTACCTGAATAACCCGAACTCCTACGTTGGGCCCTGGGACAACAGCATCGCGCCGTACCTCGTCGAGGTGCAGGACACGCTCGCCAGCCTGGAGCACACCGGGTTGATCTTCGTCGGGCCTGCGCGCTGCGGTAAGTCGGACATCTTCTTCAACTGGCTGGGCGACACCGCGGTTCGCGACCCTGCGGACATGATGATAATCCACATGACCAAGGACATCGCACGGGACTGGTCGAAGGGCGACCTGCAGAAGTTCTTCCGCCATTCCGAAAAGGTCGGCGCCACGGTAGCCCCCGGCCGCAGCAACATGAACGTGCACGACGTGGCCTTCACGTCCGGCATGCGCCTGCTGGTTAAGTGGCCTGTGGTCGGCGAGGTATCCGGTAAGACGCTCAAGCGCGGCTGGATCAACGACCACGACCGGATCGAGAACAGCGAGAACGTGGACAAGGAAGGCCCGCTCTTCGACCTCCTGCGTCGACGTGGCTCCACGTTCCGGCGGCATGCGATGTTCGCTGCCGAGTCGTCCCCTGGCCGCGACGTGACCGATGCCAAGTGGCAGCCGAAGCCCGGTTCCCACGAAGCGCCGCCCTGCACGGGCATCCTGTCCCTGTACAACCGTGGTGACCGTCGCCGTTGGTACTGGCGTTGCCCGCAGTGCGATGAGGCTTTCGAGCCGGATTTCAAGCTGCTGAAGTACCCGGACAGCAACGACTTCCTGGAGGCGGCTGAGCAGGCGGTCATGGTCTGCCCGCATTGCGGCGGCTGGATACCGCACAAGAACGACAGCGACCACGGACTACCTGGCAAGCTGGAGATGAACCAGACGCGCGCCAAGTGGGTCAAGGAGGGCATGCTGTGGCTGCCAGACGGCACGATGACCGGCCGGCCGCTGCGCACTGACATCGCTTCGTTCTGGCTGAAGGGCACCGCGGCCTGGGCCCTCGACTGGAAGAACCTGGTCTTCGATTACCTGACTGCCCAGGACGTCTACGAGCGCACGGGCGACGAAGGCCCGCTGCGGGTGACGATCAACACCGGCCAGGGCCTGCCCTATACCCCAAAGGCCTACCAGTCCGGCCGCATGGCTGACGACGTCAAGGCACTAGCCAAGGATATAGGCCGCAAGGTAGTGCCCACCTGGGTGCGCTTCTTGCTGATGCTGGTCGACGTGCAGGGCAACCGGTTCGACGTGCAGACCATCGGCTTCGGCCAGAACAACTCGATGACCGTCATCGACCGTTTCTCGATCCGTAAATCTCAGCGGCTGGATGCGGACGATGAGCGCTTGCCGCTGAACCCAGCAGCACACCCGGAAGACTGGGATCTGCTGATCAAGGAAGCATTGCTGAAGACGTACCCCCTGGCGGATGACAGCGGCCGGCATATGTCGATTAAGATGGTCGGGTGCGACTCCGGCGGTAAGGCGGGTGTGACCACCAACGCCTATGCGTTCTGGCGAAGGCTGCGTGACAGTGACGGCGACGAGTTCCCCGTAGGCCTGCACAGGCGCTTCCAGCTGGTCAAGGGTGACCCGGTTCGCAAGGCGCCGCGTCAGCGCATCACCTATCCAGACAGCGATCGGAAGGACCGGCACGCAGGTGCACGCGGTGAGATCCCGGTGCTGATGATCAACGGCGAGATCCTGAAGGACCAGCTCAACAACATGCTGGGCCGCGAGCCCGATACCAACGGCGAGAATGCGGTAGCGGCTTCCGTCATCTTCGCCAACTGGTTCGAGGACTGGTTCTGGAGCGAGATGGTCGCGGAGACCAAAACGGACAAAGGCTGGGAAAATCTCAACAGTCAGCGGAACGAGGCGTGGGACCTCTGCGTCTACGGCATCGCCCTGGCGATCTCCCAGGAGATCCGCTGGGAGAAGATCGACTGGTCGGCGCCGCCAGCTTGGGCAGAGGCCTGGGATGAGAACATCCTAGTATTCGACCCTAATATCTCAACGTCTCTACTGGAGTCAGCGCGTCCAAGGCGGTCCCTGGCAGATCTAGCGGGGTCATTGGCTTAGAAGAATTTTCAACTGATAGCTGGAAATTCAACTGTTTGGAGGATACGATTCTGCCAAACCTCTACGACTTCGCGTGAATTTCCATGGCATTGGACCTCAATACCGCCCTGCAGGATGCCGAACAGGCCTACCATCGGCTGATGACGGGCCAGTCGGCTGTGGAGTTTCGCGACAGCAACGGCGAGCTTGTCCGCTACAGCGCGATCAGCGCCAACCGGCTGATGGGCTACATCCTGTCGCTGAAGCAGCAGCTTGGGATCGCCAGCAACGTCGGACCTATGAGGGCCTGGTTCTAATGTCCCAGGCAATCGACCCGCTAGTCGGGGACAGCTACGACGCACTGGTCGGGGGCGTACCTCGCGCTTCGGCTATGTACGGTCTGGGCAAGCCCGCCTACGACGGCGCCAGCCGCCAAAGCCACGAGCTTTCGCTATGGGCGCCGCCGATACTCTCGGCCGACGCCGAGCTGCTGCCCGAGAAGCTGGACGCGGATGTTCGGGTGCGCGATGTCATGCGCAACGACGCTTATGTTCGTAACGGCGTAACCATCCAGCAGGACAGCATCGTCGGCGAGAGCTTCCTGCTTAACTCGAAGCCCGATTTCAAGGTGCTCGGTCTGGACGAGGTCTGGGCTGAAGAGTTCCAGGAAGAAGTCGAGGCGAAGTTCACCCTCTGGGCAGAGAGCGGTCGGAACCATCCTGACGCCTCGCGCATGAACACCCTAACCGGGCTGGTTCGTCTGGTCGTGGGCATCCACGCAATGACCGGCGAGTCGCTTTCCTCGGTTGAATGGCTGCGCGATGTTGGCCGCCCGTTCAACACAGCCTTGCAGCTGATCGACCTCGACCGCCTGTCCAACCCGAACGCAGAGATGGACACCCGTTTCCTGCGCGGCGGGGTCAAGCGGAACCAGTATGGCGCTCCGCTGGGCTACTACGTTCGCAACGGTCACCCCAGCGACTACATGAACCCGGACGTCTACACCTGGAAGTACGTGCCGATCGCGAAGCCGTGGGGCCGCATCCAGATGATCCACCTGGTTGACCAGTGGCGCCCAGATCAGTCGCGCGGCATCTCGATGCTGATCTCTGCGCTGAAAGAGACCCGGATGGGTAAGCGCTTCCGCGACATGGTGCTGCAGAACGCCGTGCTCAACGCCACCTACGCGGCCAGCATCGAGTCGGACCTGCCCAGTGAAGTCGCTATGCAACAGGCAGGCGGCGGGAGCAGCGATGCCATCACCAACTTCGCGACCGACTACCTCGGTGCCATCCAGCAGTACGTTGGCGGCTCTCGTAATCTCACTATCGACGGTGTGAAGATCCCCGTGTTCTTCCCCGGCACGAAGATGAAGATGCAGCCCGCTGGCACCCCCGGCGGCATGGGTACCAACTTCGAGCAGTCGGTCATGCGCTACGTTGCTGCTGCCCTTGGCGTCGGCTATTCCGAGCTGTCCAAGGACTTCAGCGATGCCAACTACAGCAACCTGAAGGCGGAGCTGGCCGGCACTGAACGCCGTATGCGAGTGCAAAAGCGCAACACTGCCGACCGGTTCGCCAACCATGTCTTCGCGCTGTGGCTCGAAGAGGCGATGAACAAGGGCGAGATCACTGCCCTGCCGCGAAATGCCCCGAACTTCTACGAAGGCTTGAACAAGGAGGCGTACTGCAACGCTACTTGGATCGGCGCCAGCATGGGCCAGATCGACGAGCTCAAGGAAACCCAGGCCGCCGTGCTGCGCCTGAACAACGGCTTGTCGACCCGCGAGGACGAACTGGCCAAGCTCGGCAAGGACTGGCGCCCGGTCATGCGGCAGCTGGCTCGCGAGAAGAAGCTGGCCGATCAGCTGGACCTGGTGTTCGGCGCCGACAAGAGCAGCACCAACATGATGAACGCCGCTGGCGGCACCCCGACCGACGAAGGGGCCGCACCGCGCAGCGAGACCAAAGAGGACAAGTCCGATGAGTAACGTCCTGGCGGCTCGCTTCGCCAGCAACACCCCTGTGCTGGTCAGCGCTGAGAAAGCCGACTGGCTGGCCCAAGGTCTGCCGATGATCTCGGCTGGCATCGCTCAGCTCGAAGCGCGTAGCCAGAACGAAGATGTCGAGTACCTGGCGCACGACGACTTCTGGCCGTCGGCTGACAGCTGGATGTCCTACTACCGCCCCTACAACGTGGTGAAGGGCACGCTGCTGATCCCGGTCAAGGGTATGTTGCTCAACGACTTCCCATATCAGCTGGGCAGCTGGGCTACTGGCTACGCCTACCTGGTCAAGGCCTTTGAGCGCGGCAGGGCTGACGATGAGGTCGAGCGCATCGCCATGGTCATCGACTCGCCTGGCGGTGAGGTAGCCGGTTGCTTCGATAGCGCCGACAGGGCCTTCGCCATGCGCGGCACCAAGCCAATCCAGTCCTTCGTGAACGAAGCCGCTTACTCGGCTGCGTTTGCCTGGGCCACCGTCGGCGAGAAGATCACCATGACCCGTACGGCGGGCGTGGGCAGCGTCGGTGTGGTCACGGCCCACATGGACGTCTCCAAGGCCTTGGAGAAAGAAGGCTACAAGATCACTTTCATTCATGCTGGCAAGCACAAGGTCGACGGTAACGCCTACGAGGCACTGCCCGAACCGGTGAAGGCGCGCATCCAAAAGCGCATCGACAGCATGTACACTATCTTCGTCAGCACCACTGCACGAAATCTCGGCATCAGTGAATCCGTCGTCCGCGACACCGAAGCGCTCACCTACGGCGCCGAGGAAGCGATTGCGATCGGATTCGCGCACGAGGTGAAGGCGTTTGACGAAGCCATGGCCGCCTACTCCGGCGAGCCGGACAACAGCGAAGAGGAAGATGAAATGCCAAAACCAAACGACCAGGAGCAAGCGACGTTTTCGCAGGCCGACCTGGATAACGCCCGCGCCGAAGGTCGTGCGGAGGGCAAAACTGAAGGTCTGAAAGAGGGTGCTGCTGCAGAGCGCTCCCGCGTACAGGCCATCTTGGGCTGCGACGAGGCGAAGTCTCGCCCTGCCATGGCTTCCCACCTGGCGTTGAATGGTCAACTTTCTGTTGAAGACGCCAAGGGCATTCTGGCAGTATCGCAAGCCGAGAATGCCGGGGCTTCCAAGCCTGCTGGCGCCGACTTCGCTGCGGCCATGGGCCAGGATAATCCTGAGCTCGGCAGCGGCAACGACACCGAAAAACTCACCTCGGCCCAGGAAGAAGAGCAAGCCTTCCTGTCCGCCACCGGCTACGGGAAGAACAAGTAATGGCTATCGATCCGCTCTACCCAGACGTCGGCTTGGCCGACTACCAGACTGACACCATCGGCGGCCTCAAGGAGCTGTTTGCTGGTGACACTCCAGCCCCTGTCAGCATCGCGGGTACCTACACCGCTGCCCAGGCCGCTGCTGGCATCCCGAAATTCACCCCCGTGCGCGTCGAGTACGACGGCGGCCCGATCACCGTGGTCGATGGCACCGGTGACGTGAAGGCCAACGCCTTGACCACCGGCACGCTCAAACCGGGTGGTCTGAAGGCCGGCTCGATGGGCGTCTACAAGGCGGGCTGCCTGAACCTCAAGGGGCCGATCAACTGGCCGGCAGCCTGGGACACCGACGCTGAACGGCTGCAGGCGTTCGATCTGGCGAGCAGCCAGCTCTACGTCAAGCGTCCGTACTACAACAACTGAGTCAGGGAGCAACCATGGCTATCGAAATCCGTCCACAGGACACCGTATCGCTCCTGGGCAAATACCGCTGGGTACCAGCGCCCATCAACTACTTCCGCAGCTTGTTGGCCGCGTCGGTGTACGTCTCCACCGACGAGTGGATTCAGTTCGACAAGATCACCGAGACCCGTCGTCTGGCGCCGTTCGTGATCCCGATGAACCAGGGCCGCCCGATGTACAAGGAAGGCGCCAGCGTAGCTCGCTTCAAGCCAGCCTACGTGAAGCCGAAAGATGCCATCAGCCCTGAGCGCGCTTTCAAGCGTCGTCCAGGCGAAGACATCTTCACGCCCAACACCCTGTCGCCATACCAGCGCTACCTGCAGATCCTGGGCGATATCCTGCGCACCCACCGCCTCGGCATCGAGAACCGGATGGAGTGGCTGTTCGCTCAGGCCGCGCTGTACGGCAAGGTCACCATCGAAGGGATGGACTACCCATCCACTCTGGTCGACTTCGGCCGTGACCCGAGCCACACCATCACCCTGGCCGGCGCCAATCTGTGGTCCAACCCAGACGCACCGATCGTCGACATGCTGAACAGCTGGGTCGAGAAGATCCGTCGTGCACCTTTCGGCGGCCCTGTGACGCGCATCACCATCGGCAAGAACGTGGTCGGTGCGTTCCTGGCTAACAAGCAGGTGCAGGCCACTCGCAATCTGCTGATCCGCGGTACTGACGGCATTCCACCGGCCAGCATCCGCAGCGGCGACTACAGCGAGATGATCTTCAAGCTGGGCAACTACGAGGTCTGGACCACCTCGGACTGGTACGAAGACATGGACGGCACCATCAAGGAGTTCATGGACGCCGACGGCGTGCTCCTGACCGGTCCGAACGTCGAGTTTGTTGAGTGCTACGGCGCGATCCTGGACACCGACGCCCAGCTCCAGGCCCTGCCGGTCTTCCCGAAACAGTGGAAGAACGAAGACCCATCGGTCACCTACGTGATGACCCAGTCTTCGCCGCTGGCGGTGCCGGTGAACCCGAACAACACCCTCTTCGCGAAGGTGGTGTAATCTTCCAGAACGGGCGGCTTAGGCCGCCTTTGTTCTCAACTGAAAGGTGTAAATGCCATGAATAAGTTGGTATCCGTTCACGCTCTGATGCTCACCGCCGCCGGCACTCAACTGGCTGAGCACATTCCTCCGCAGCACGTCTTCGAAGCCTCCGACGAGGAGACCGAGTTCCTGGCTGAGCGTGAAGCCGTGCGCGGTTTCGTTGCCTCCCAGGACAAGGGCCTGCCGGTCTTCACCCGCAAGACTCCTTCCGAAGCCCAGGTGGCCGCGGCTAGCAATCCTGCGACCCAGTCCCAGGTCGATGTCACCAAGCTGAAGAAAGAGCAGCTGGTGCAGCTGGCTGCCGATGAAAAGGTGCCTGACCTGACTGGTGACGAAACCGTCGATCAGCTGCGCGCGGCCATCCTGGCCAACCGCGAGCCCAAAGAAGACGGCCTGGTCTGAACATGATGACCTTCAGGGACCAGAAGCGGGCAGCGCGACGTGACCTTCACCAGGCCATGGCTGAACCCGTGTGGTACCTGAAGTCGCGCACGGATGCGCCGGTGAAGGTGACTGTTCGCCTTCACCTCCAATTCGAACTTATCGGCGACCTGGAGAACGTGAGAGCGGGCTTCGGGGAACGCCGGGAAGTCACCCCCAGCATTATCTTCCTCAACGACCAGGGCGTGGCACCTGAGCGCGATGGCTACGTCATCACCCGTGACATGGGCGCCTACTACATCGACAACGTCGCCGAGCCTGACGACATCACCACCAAGGCCTTCGTCGCGAAGGTCGAGCCCGGATCTGCAGCCAAGTTCGGTTGGGACCTGACCGCGCCCTGGTGCGGTTTCCCGGCCCCCGAAGGTGCGTGATGTCGGGCGATTATGTGGTGGTCGTCGAGGGCCTTTCTTCGCTCGAAGACATCGAGAATCTGGACGAGTCGATCCTGCGCAACGCGCGCAACGCGATCAACCGCGCCCTCGACAGAACCCGCACGGCCAGTGACCGCGAGATCCGCGAAGGCCTGGCTTTCCCCGCACGCTACCTGCAGCAGCGCCTGAGCGTCTCCAAGCGAGCGGCCGGCACCACGCTTGAGGGTACGATCAGCGGCCGGGACCGCCCCACCTCGCTGGCCCGCTTCGTGAAGAACCGCAACCAGGCGCCGGGCAAGGCCGGGGTCACCGTGCAGGTCAGCGCCAGCGCCGCCAAGCGCATGAGCCGCGCGTTCCTGATGAAGCTGAAGAACGGCAACCTGGGCCTGGCCATGCGCCTCAAGGAAGGCGAACGGCTGGCCAACAAGAAGAACATCGTGAAGGTCGGCGCCGGCCTCTACCTGCTCTATGGGCCGAGCATTGATCAGGCCTTCAAGGAGATCATCCCCGGCCAGGAAGAGCAGGCCGCCGAGTACGTCGAACGTGAATTCCTGCGACTGATGGAGCTGTGACATGGCCTACGCCGATCCGCTGCGCCTGCGGGTGCTCACCCGCCTGACCGAAGAGCTGCAAGCCATCACCCCGGCCAATGGGTACCGACACGACCTGAGCCGGGCGGTGTACCGCGGCCGGGACGTGTTCGATCGCAACGACCCGGTGCCGATGGTCTCGATCCTGGAGTCGATCCTGGAGAAGGATCAGCTGCAGGCGCCGCTGGGCGGCTCGTCGAAGGCAGGCCCTTGGGAGCTGCTGATCCAGGGCTGGGCTGAGGATGACAAGGAAAACCCCACCGACCCCGGCTACCATCTGCTGGCGGAGGTGCAGAAGCGTTTGGTCGAGATGACACGAATGCCGTTCGAGGACCCGAACCGGCGAGGCTGTGACATCCTGCAAATGGGCGGTATAATTACCGCGCTGAGGTTCAGCCGGGGCGTCGTTCGACCACCCGATGAGGCGTCGTACAAAGCCTATTTCTGGCTGAAGGTGGAACTAGATCTGGTCGAGAACCTGCTAGAACCATACGCTTGACTTACCATTCAACTGATGGTTTTAAATTCAACAAAGAGGTGACACATGGCTGGTTCGGAAGACAGGATCAACAACTACACGCTGGGTCGAGGGGAAGTGCACTTCGGCCAGTACAAACCCGGCACCACCGTACCTGGCGGTGAGCGCTACCTGGGTAACAGCCCGGAGCTGAGCTACAGCGCCAGCCAGGAAACGCTGGACCACTGGAACAGCGACCGCGGGATCAAGGTGAAAGATGCCTCGGTGACCCTGCAGCAGGACTACTCCGGTGGCCTGTCGCTCGACGACATCGACATGAAGAACCTGGCGATGTTCTTCCTCGGCGAAGCTGCCACCCTGACCGTTGCCAGCCGCACCGTTGCAGCCGAGCCGATCCAAGGCGTCGAGCGCGGTCTGTCGTACCAGCTGGGCACCAGCCCCACTGACCCGGCCGGCGTCCGCCAGGTGTCGGCGGTGACCATCACCAACAGCACCGTTGCTGCCAACGTGCCGGTTGCGGGTGTCGACTACGTGCTCGATGCGGTCCGTGGCCGTCTGACGATCCTGGAAAGCGCCACCAAGATCGCTAACGGCGACAATCTGTCGATCGCCTACACCGTCGACGCCAGCACCCGCGACCGCGTGATCTCGAAGTCGATGACCATCGAGGGCTCGCTGCGCTACCTGGCGAACAACCCGGCCGGCAAGAACATCGACTACTACATGCCGCGCGTGCGCCTGACCCCCAATGGCGACTTCAACCTCAAGGGTGACGACTGGCAGGTCCTGCCGTTCACCATCGAGATCCTGAAGAAGGGTGCCCTGGAAGCGATCTACGCCGACGGCCAGCCCTACAAGCCTGCATAATCGAAGGAAGCCCTCATGGCCCTGAAGGATATTCAAATCCCGACGGTCGAAGTTCAGGTTGGCTCGGGCAGCTTTGCTGTCCGGGCCTTGAACCTCACCGACATCGAGCACCTGATCCGCCAGCACGGCGAGGATCTGCGTGGCTTGTTCAAAGAATTCATCACCGACGCCCAGAAAGGCAGCACCGAGCTGTCCGACTTCGCGCCGATCCTGCAGCAGATCGTGACTCGCGCGCCTGCGCTGATCCTCGACGTGGTGGCCCTGGCCGCCGATGCCGACGAGGACGACCGTAACAAGCTGTCCAAGCTCGGTGCCGGTGTGCACCTCGACGCCCTTGGCAAGATCTTCACCATCACCCTGAGCACCGAAGGTGACCTGGGAAAAGCGATGGAGACGGTGATCAAGGTCCTCGGGAGCGTGAACGGCGGAATGGGCGAACTGCTGGCCGCGAAAGCAAGCCAGTAACGCTCGACAGCTGGGTCTGGGGCATCCGGCGGCAGGTCAGCCTGCTGCTGGCCAACGGTCACCACGACGCAGCGAAGTACCCGATCCACAAGGTGTGGGAGGAGTCTGACCTGGTCACCAGCCGCTTGAACCAGGTCATGGCGACCGAAACCCTGCTGCTCCAGATGGCCGTCTCCTCGCTGTTCAACAAAGAGGCCGGACGCGACTTCCAGAAAATTATCAAGAGACTGACCGATGGCGGCGAAGGGTGATGTAGAACTCATTATCAGGGCAAAGAACGAGGCCACCAAAAACCTCGATCAGATCAATAAGTCCCTGAAAGACCTGTCCGACCAACAGAAGATTGTTGGCGACAGCGCCGGCAAGGCGGATGACCAGCTCTCTCGCCTCGGCCTGGAGCTGGCCAAACTCCGTACCAACGCGCAAAACCTGAAGGCTCTGTCAACGGTCGGTGACGTCGTGGACAAGGCTGCGTTGGCGTTGGAGCGTCAGCGTCAGGCGGCTCGCGAAGCCAGTGATGAGCTCACCCGCGTCTCCCAGCGTCAACGTGACCTTGGTAGCGCCAGCGCCGAGATGAACACCTCCCTGAAGGCTGCGACCCAAGAGGTCCGGCAGCAGGATGCTGCACTGACGGCAGCCAAGTCCTCGCTCGGTGACCTGGGCAAGGAAGCCACCCGGCTTGCTGGTCAGGAGAAGAACCTGCAGTCGGCGATTGCCAGCGCGCAGACCCAGCTGACCAAACGCCAGACTGCCCTGGATGAGGCCACCGAGAAGCAGCAGCGCATGGCCCAGGCCGTCGCCAGCAGCGAGAAGGCGACCAAAGCCCAACAGAACTCGCTCGATGCGGCCAACCGCACCCTGGAGCGCCGGCAGAGGGCCCTGGCCGAGACCGTGGCCAAGGAAGCCGAGCTGCAACAGAAGCTGGGTCAGGTGCGTACCGCGCTTGCCGAGAATACTGCCGCTGCGCTCAACGCCAATTCCGCCTACACCCAGCAGACTGCCCGGACGCAGGAAGCTGCGACAGCCGCGCAGAAGCTGAAGGTTGAGGCGGATAGCCTGACCAAGGCCCACCGTGAAATTGCCAAGGACGTGCAGTCCGCTACAGCTGCGGTCGAACGGCAGTCGAATAGCCTGAAGGAGGCGGAAAGCGAATACGGCCAGGTCGAGGCTGCGGCCACTGCTGCGCGCACCGCTATCGCCGGCACATCGGCTTCGACCAAGGACGCCGGCACCGCCGCGGGCCGTGCTGCCGTGCAGGTGGCGACGTTCGCTGCCCGTCTGGCCGTGCTGTCTGGCGCAGGCACCGGTGCGACCAGCAAGCCTGTTGTCATCGACCCCAAGGACATCCGCGAAGCCGAAGCCTCGCTGACTGAGCTGGGCGTGACCATTCGCGCGGCGGGCAACGACGCGGCCAAGGCCTCGGTGTCGTCGAAGGAGATGGCAACCGCGCTCAAGGGCGTTGGCCAGGCACAGTCGACCCTGCAGGGCATCAGCTCGGCGATCGGGGCCCAGCGCACTGCGGTGGACGGCGCCAAGCAGGCCTGGAAGACAGCTCAGGATGAAGTCCGCCGCCTGGCCATAGCCATCCGGGAAGCCGACGAGCCGAGTGAACAGCTGGCCGCTGCCTTCGGTAAAGCCCAGGGCGCTGCACGGCTGGCTAAGGACGAATTCCTGCGCCAGAAGGCAGCCGCTGACCAGATCGGCCAGTCCCTGAAAAACGCGGGTATCGGTGCAGGTGATCTCGGTTCGGCCGAGGCTGCACTGGCGCCAAAGATCCAGCGTGCCAACGACCTGATGAACCAGGGCGCTGCGAATGCGCAGAAGCTGGGCACCAGCGTTCGCCAGACGGGTAGCGATGCAGGCTCTGCGGCTCCGCAGGTCAACCGGCTCGCCACGGCCCTGGGCCTTGCCGCCAGCTCGGCAGCGAAACTTGGCAGTGCTACCAACCCGATGCGGGCATTCAAGAACGAACTGTTCGCGATGATCGCGGCTTCGGCTGGCCTGTATGCCATCAAGGAGCAGCTGCAGAGCATCTGGCAGGCGGGTACCGACCTGGCCGCCAACCAGTCGAAATTCGCCACGGCGTTTGGTGGCGTCGAGGAAGGCAGCAAGCAGCTGGCCTACGCCCGTGAAGTCGCGCTGAACCTGAAGCTGCCGCTCGGTACCTTGACCAAGTCCTATGCGGATCTGGCCCTGGCCGCTAAAGGCACGGCGCTGGAGGGTAAAGGTGCCCAAGACATCTTCGTGGCCTTCGCACAGACGGCGCGTGTCAACGGCTCGACAGCCGACGACCTGAGCGGCACGTTCCGGGCGCTGACCCAGATCATGTCCAAGGGCAAGGTCCAGGCCGAAGAACTGCGCGGCCAGCTGGGTGACCGGATGCCCGGCGCCATGCAGCTGATGGCCGAAGGTCTCGGTATCACCACCGAGAAGCTGGACCAAATGATGGAGAAAGGCGAGCTCACGCGCTCGACCCTTCTGAACATGGCCGCTGCTGCTTCCGGTCGGGTCTCTGCACAGCTCGCCGCTGCCCTGGATTCGCCGGCAGCCAAGCTGGCTGCCTTCCAGAACCGCCTGCTGGTGTTCAAGGAGCAGATTGCAGGCTCGGGCTTCCTCGACGCCATGGCGGATGCTTTCGACCGGATGGCCCAGGCCTTGTCCACCCCGGAGGCGGCAGACGCGGCTCGGATGATCGGTGAAGGCCTGGCCAGCATTGTGACCTGGGCAACCGAGCTCGTATCCAGTGGCAACCTCGACACCATCGTCGCCTGGGTGAAGAACCTAGCTATCGCGTGGGCCGGGCTGCAGATGGCCTCGATCGTCACCATGCTTTACGGCTTCGTCACGGCGATTGGTGCTACGACGATTGCTGTTCTCGGGCTGGACGTGGCCATGGCGCCCGTGCTGGTCGGCCTTGCAGGACTCGCGGCCGCCGTCGCTGTCGTGGTCGGCGCCTTTGCTGGATGGAAGCTGGCCGAGTGGGCATATGACAACTTCCCGGCCTTCGCTGAAGGCGTGATGGGGGTCAAGAACGCCGCCCTGAATGCCTGGGATGGCATCCTGCAGATGTGGGAGATGACCGCAGTCAAGCTGCGCAATTCGTTCACCCGGTTGACCGCCAACCTCTCGAACCTCTGGTACGGCATGCTCAACGGCATGCTGAGCGCATTCCCTGCGCTGACTGAGACCCTGGGCCTGGGAGACTATGCCGCCGAGATCAACCGGCGAGCGGCTGAGGCTGCGTCTGCGCTGGAGAACAATGAGCGGAATGTCCAAGCCCAGCTCGACGAGATCCGCGGCAGGTACGCTGAGAAAGAACGTGACCGCAACAAGCAGCTGCAGGACGACATCGCAGCCTACCACCAAGCCCGGATCGGCACTGAGCAGAAGCAGGAAGAGAACCGCAGCCGCACCACGGTTCGAGGCGGCGCGCCGATGGCTGGTACCGCCACCACCGGTCTGCAGACCATCACGGCCAGCCCATACGTGCCGGACACCTCTGCCGCCGATGAAAAGGCTGCCGAGCGTGCCGCGAAGAAGCGTCTGCAGCTGGAGCAGAACGTCGCCAACCAGATGTTCGGCATTCGCTCGCAGCTGGAGCAGAAGTCCGCGCAGACGCTCGATGAGCAGCTGGCGGCGGTCCCTGCGAAGTACGCCAAGCTCTTCGGTCAGCTCACTGCCCTGGGCAAGGACAAGACCAGTCAGGAGTGGAAGGACGTCGAGGCTCTGATCGCGCAAGAACAGCGCATCATCCGGCAGAACCAGCTGAAGAAGGATGAGCGGGCCGCTGCCAAAGCTGAACGTGCCTCGGCCAAGGCGGAAGCTGACTCCCAGAAAGAAGCAATGGCCACGGTCAACGCCTTGCTGCAGACCCGCAAGAACCTGCAGGAGCAGCTTGCGCGTGCCGAGGCGGCTGGTGACACCACAACCGCCCAGGAGCTGAAAGAGAAGCTGGTCGGCATCACCGAGGAGACCAACAACGCCATCAACGGGATGCTGGCGTACTGGCAGGCTGTGGGTGGGCCCGAGGCCGATCTGGCTATCGCCAAGCTGGAGAAGATGAAGCTGACCCTGACCAAGACCAGGGACACGGCCATCCTGACCCAGGACGCGATGGGCAAGGCTTTCGGCAGCAACCTGAAGTCGGGCATCGACGGCTTCGTCGATAAGCTGGCCGAGACCGGGGATATGTTCGGCTCGCTGAAGGAGGCTTTCCGGGAGTTCGCCATCAACTTCCTGAAGGACATCGCGAAGATGATCCTGCAGCAGCTAGCGTTCAACGCCCTCAAGGCCATCGGTGGCGGCTTCTGGGGTGCAGCGGCGGGTGCTGTTGCCGGGTCGACGTCGGCATCGGTGAACCACTCGGGCGGCACAATCGGCGGTGTGCAGAACCGCACACGGTCGGTCAGTCCCGCCCTGTTCCAGAACGCCGCACGCTTCCACAACGGGTCCACCGGTGTGCCCGGCCTGAAGCCTGGCGAGGTTCCGGCTATCCTAGAGGCCGGTGAGACGGTTCGCACCCAGCAGCAGGAGAAGGCACTGGCGGACAATATGGCTGCCGGTGGTGGCGCTGAGCAGCCCGGACAGCTTAACATCATCAACACTATCGACATGGAAGAGGCCTACGCCGCCGCGGCTAACAGTCCGGCTATGGGCAAAACCGTGATCAACCAGATCCGCCTCAACCGAACTCAAATCAAATCACTGCTGGGGTAGATTGAATGGCCGCTTCGACGACCGAAATGCTGATGAATAGTGACGGTCTGGTCGTCAATGCGTACCACAACGCCGAAGGCCGGGGAAACTACTTCCCCGGTTCTGCCGGCACGTCCGAAGGCCAGTTTCTCTTCATCATCGGCAACCTTCACGCCTACCAGGTCACGGGCAACCCCATCGCACGGGAGATGGCAGAGAACGCGCTGAAGAGCCTGCTGCGGGTCGTGTACCGCAACACTCCCGTGCCGGAGAAGGTCACCCCGCTCAACATCTTCGCTCCGCACTGGCTGTTCAACGTCAAGTACCCGTTCGACTCGTCGGTGATCCACTACGACCGGCCAGCGCAGTTCGTTAACGGTGTCGGCTACCTGACAGTCGATGCCTCGCGTATCCGCTACGTGTACGGCGCCCGGACCATGGATTCGATCCTGCTCTGGGATAACCCGTACTCGCCGCTGACCCAGGGGACAGCCTACGCGGTCGCGAGCAGCGAGTTCGTAGCCGGCATGGGCATGAAGGTGACCCTGACGCAGCCTTTCAGCGGTCAGCTCTACGTTACTCATTCCACGCAGACCGGTCCGGCCATCCAGGTCAACGAGCCTTTCGAGGCCTGGCCAGACTGGCGCAAGCTGGAACCCGGCGAAATCGCCTGTGCGGCTGACGTGTTCGTGTGGGCGCACCGGGCCTTCACTCGGGCCTCCCAGGTGCTGTCCAACCCGATCTGGGCTGCAGCGGCTCGTGCCACCCGTGAGCAGGCAGTAATCGCCTTCGACATCAACGACAGCAGAGACTGGATCAAGCCGAGCTGGGCCAAAAGCCCGTTCGCCATTGGCTCGCGGTTCGCGCACAGCACGCGCGTCCCTGGACCCGGCTATTCGGTCAATGAGAACGGTGAAGTCGTCATCACGGTGCCCACCTACGGCGCTGGCGGTGCCGAGGTACAGTACGGCAACGCTTCTGTGCTCGATGTCTACGGCGCCAACGACGTCACCCATGTCGAGATCGGTTCCTCCCAACCTCTCGATGTCACGGTCTTCATTGACCCGGAGCAGAACTACGATCCGCAGAAGCGCTACCAGTGCCGCCTGCGTCTCAATGGCACCGGGGTGCAAAGCTTCCCCCTGAACCGAGGCAATTTCGTCACCGGCGGCGACTGGAGCGGCTATACCACGGCGATCGAGATCCCGGGGCGCACCTCCTATGCCATCGGTAACTACAAGGTTGCCGGTCAGCCCGAGAACAGCCTGAAGAACATCGGCACAGGTGCAGCCAAGAACATTCACGGCCACACCGTCATGGCCCGGATCTACTGGGTGCGCGGCGGCTACTACGGCCAGGTGTTCGATGTTGCCGTGGTCAACGGCGACACGATTGGCGGGGGCAGCGACTCTAGCAACGTGGCGGCCTGGATGGCGCAGTGGACGACGGTGCAACTGCTGCGTGCCGACGGTTCGGTCTTAATGGGCATGCCCCTGGCACAGATGCTCGCAGCAGACGTCAGCAACGGCAAGACCTACACCGTGCTCTTCGACAAGGCAGAGCCGTTCAATGCCCAGATCAACGAGTGGCTGGCCAACTATGCGCTGGTGAAGTTCGTGCGGTTCTCCAACGCCAACACTTCGCAGGTGATCCAAACCTACGGCTTCCCGATGCCGGTGAACTCACCGGTCTACACCTTCGGCGTTAGCACGAACGAGGTAACTGCGCACACGCTGACGATCCGGCGTGTCCGGCAGACGCCACCGCGCAACGTGATGTACTACCCCGGCGCGATCCCGTTCACGGCCAACTTCCAGGGCAACCCTGCGCAGCTGATCGACTGGCGCGGGCCGATCTACACGGGCTACCAGTCGCCGTCGATGTGGCTGACGATCGGCAACCCGGTGGCGGCCGAGACCAACATGCAACTGCTGTCCGATGCGCAGCAGGAATGGCGCTCTCAGACCGGTCAGGGCACCCTGGGCCCATTCGCTCCGGTGTTCATCTTCGACCGGCCGGACGCCGTGCAGTACGGTGCGCCCAATACGTTTACCTGGGATGGCCCGGACCCGAACACGCGCTGGGGCGGCTACCAGTATCGCCCTCTGGCCGAACTCACCGATGCCGCCCTGCAGCTGCCCGCGGGGGCGCTGCGCGACAAGGCGATCGGGATTGCCCAGAACTTCATCAAGTGGCTGGCACAGGACTGGGCCTGGCTGCCGAGCTGGGCGCCGTGGGTCGATGCGTTCTCGCACATGATCGAGCACGTTGCCGCTGTCCAGATCCCGAACTACTCGTTGGCTCACGTCGATGAGTGGACGCTGATCGTCAACAAAACTGCCGCGGGCGAGATCACGAAGGCAGACGCCGAACGTCCGGTTCTCAGCGCGAAGAACAGGTATTCTTCACCGCGCTACACCGACCCCCTGGACTTCCCTAAACGTCCGCCGCTTGGGCCGCCCACCGACTATCCGAAGGGCGCGGCCGAGATCAACTACCCCGAGCCCCACATGGCCGCGCTGGTGCTCCGCTCGGTGATCGAGCTGGACAAGGTTCTCCGCCCGCAAGGCAACCAGACGGGGCCGATGCAGATCGAGCACCGGGCGGTGATTTCCAAGTGCATGGGTCTGTTCGATGCCATGTGGATCGAAGACGGGATCATGGGCGGCACGTTCAGCTCTAACCCCGCGGCGCATGAGTGGTACGGTTTCTGGCACGGCGAGATCCTGGACACCCTGGCGCAGCTGTATGACTGGGCGAGCTCCACCAACGTAGCGCGGCCGTCCATCGCCGAACAAGCTAAATACTGGATCGACGGCATGCTGCGCTGGAGCAAGGCCGCGGTCATGCCCAGCGAGGTCGGTTACCAAGTCGTTCCGTGGAGCTACACCCCGAACTGGATTGCAGGGATGGAAGAGACTTTCGAGTTCTCGACACAGATTTTCACCTCTTTCAGCGGCAAGGAGCAGCGCCTGTCTCGCCGGGTAGCCCCTCGTCGTCGTCTTTCGATGCGCCACAGCCTGGTCGGTAACGAAGCCCGCGGCATGGAGGCCCTGCTTCGTGCTCGCCAGAACCTACCGTTGACGGTGCCGCAGTGGCATCTGGCTATACAGCTTGCTGCCGATGCACCCGGGGGGCAGAGCTTTGTGATCCTAGATAGCACGGACACTTCGGCTTTCCAGTGGAACCGGCCGGTGATGATCTCGCACAGCGGCGGTTTGGTCACCATGATGGAGGTTCTCTCCACACACGGTAACCGTCTTGACTTCACGACGAGCCTAACGGCGCCCATGCGTATCGGGGACAAGGTGATGCCGGCCGCGCATAGCCTGATCGACCAGAGCATGTCGGCCACCCGCCACACGGGGACCGTTCTGGACAGCTTGGCCAGCTTCATTGTCCTCCCTCAGTACGATCCATATGAGCTCCCGCGTCTGGCGCCGAACCCGGACAATACGTTCCTGGTCACGAGCAACGGGGCGCCTGATCTGCGTGAGGTGATCCGGTTCGAGCCGAACTGGGTGAAGGAGCCGGTCACCACCAACGACTGGGACTTCAACACGTCCGAGCGTTTCATCGCGGGGCCTGTCGTGCCGGTTAACGGCAGGGACCAAGGTACCCGCACCGTGCAGGCGCTTTGGACGTTGAAATCGAAGGTCGAGATTAACGAGTTCAAGGCCCTGGTCCGGCGCCTGCAGGGCCGACGCTACGCGGCTTGGCTGCCTTCGTGGACCGACGACCTGGAGCTGACACGAGCGGTCATTGAAGGCGATCGCATCCACATTCGTTACAGCCCGCTGATCGACCTCGGTACCTTGCTGGACCCGGCCGTGGGTATTCACCTGCGACTGCGCTCAGGCCTCGGCTTGCAGGCACGCGCTGTGAGCGTCGCCGAGGTGGCCGTTAACGAGTACGAGGTGGTGGTCGATCGACCGTTCCCACGTATCCAGGCCGCGCAGGTTGGGATGGCCAGTCTGATGTACCGGGTCCGGCAGGTCTCCGACTCCATCACCTTGAAATATTTGACAGACAGCGTGGCCGAGGTCTCGGCGGCGTTTGTCTCGGTCTACGACGAAGCCGAGTAAAGCGAATGTCCTATAACGCAATCGAACGCAGTATCGACTTGGGCGTACCGGTCACCTTGTTCGAGTTCATCTACGGCCCGACGTCTGGGGACGCCTACCGGTACGCCACGACCATCGACACGATCTCCGTGGCAGGCAGGTCCTGGAACCCGCACAACCTGACCCACTCGGACATCGTCTCGACGGGCAAGCTCGACCGAGCTGAGGTGGTGGTGACTGCACGGCCTGACATCGAGGTCGCCGGGCTTTTCCTTTCGGCACCGCCCAGCCAACCGGTTGCACTCAACATCTGGCGTGGTCATGCGCTGCCCGACATGGACGGCTGGGACGAGTTCATCCGCGTTTGGGTAGGCCGCGTGCTAGTTGCCCAGTGGAGCGGGCCCACCGTTGAGTTCAAGTGCGAGCCGGTGGCCACCTCTGCCAAGCGGGTAGGCCTGCGCCGGCACTACCAGTATGGCTGCCCACACGTTCTCTACGGCCGGGCTTGCGGCGTGTCGGAGCTGGCCAACACCACTCGCGTCAAGGTCCGCTACGCGGGCACTCAGGTCGACATTTTGGTTGATCCTGTGCCAGGCGGTGGCCCGGCTATCAACCCTGCCCAGCTCGCCGGTGGTATATTCACCCTGACGTTGCCTGACGGACGGGAAGCCAAACGCACAATCGTGGCAGCGGCATCCACTGACGGTGGAATCGCGCTGGTGCTGATGTCGCCGCTACCAGGCATCCTCAACGGCGCATCTGCCGCGGTGGCCAGGGGGTGTGCGCACACCTTCGATGCCTGCAGGTCGTTCAACAACACCAGCAATTACGGCGGTTGCCCCAGCATCCCAACGAAGGACCCGTTCAGGTCCAACACCTTCTAAGGAGCGAGTCGCATGTGGTTCGTTGTTCAAATCATCGTTGCGGTGGCGCTGTCCTACCTGGCGTACACTTTGCAGGCCAAACCCAAGGCGCCTTCTGCCCCGAAGGCCCAGGACATCACGTCGCCTACACTGGACGCCGGTACACCGCTGCAGAAGGTCTTCGGCAGGATGCGGGTGCGCAACCCCAACACCCTTTACTACGGCGGCGATCGCACCGAGGAGATCCGTAAATGACCGAAGTTCGTGTGACTGTGGCCGACGCCGTCAAGGCGGGATTGTGTGCCTCGGGCGTCAAGCAGTGGGCCCAGCAACACAGCATCGACTTCCGCCAGCTACTCAAAGAGGGCATCGCCATCGAGGATCTGCGCGCGCTGAACTGCGCCCTTGGCAACCGGGCCGTGGAACAGGCAGAAAAGCGCGCGCGAGGCCATGAATAATGTCCGGGGGCAAGCCAAAGAAACAGACAGTCGGCTACCGCTATTACCGCTCGATGCAGATGGGGATTTGCCACGGCCCGATCGACGCTATCCGGTCGGTGTGGATCAAGGACAAGATCGCTTGGCAAGGCGATGCGCGGCGTCGAGCCGACGGCTACGGGGCCACGGTGTACGCCGATAAACCTGGTCTTTTTGGGGGCGAGGACGGCGAAGGCGGCATCCAGGGCTGGATCGAGGCCTGCCACGGTGCGTTCAACCAGCTCGTCCTGGGCGTGAACCCAGATGGCACGTCATCAGGGGCCCCTATCGCAGCGTTGGGTGTGCGCCAGCCCGCCACGCCTGTGATGGCCACACACTACCGAGGCATGGCGCTGTGCGTCTTCCACGACTTCTACTGGGGCACCAACCCGTACCTTTCCGACATTGCCTTTGAGGTCGAGACCTACTGGCGCGAGTGGTTCCCGGAGGCCGCGCAGATCGGCATCGACGCCAACCCGGCACATATCGTCGTAGAGTGCGTGACCAACGATCAGTGGGGCCTGGGCTACTCGTTCGACCAGCTCGATCTGGATGCCGCCCGTGCTGCTGCTGGCCTGCTGCTGACTGAAGGCATCGGCCTGTCGATGGCTTGGTCGGAACAGCAGAGCATTGAAGATTTCGTCAACACGATCATGGAGCAGATCGACGGGACGTTCTACTTCAACCAGCGCACTGGTAAGTGGACAATACGCCTGGTGCGGCCGGGCGACCCGGTTGTCATGCACCTCGATCCCAGTAACTTCCAGCTGGACGACTTCCAGCGTCGGGGCATCGGTGAGACGGTCAACGAGCTCACTGTGAAGTGGGTTAACCCCGAGACCGAAGAGTACCAGGGCGTCACCGTCCAGGACCTGGCCAACATCACCGCTACCGGGCAGACCATCCCAGGTACCAAGAACTACCCCGGCGTGCGCAGCGAGGCATTGGCCGGCCGGTTGGCGACCCGTGACGTTCGTGTGCTGGCGGCAACGCTGGCCACGGCCAACGGCTCGGCCAACCGTGAAGCTTGGAACCTGAACCCTGGCGACATCGTCACCCTGAGCTGGCCAGCCTACGGCATCTCGAATCTGCGCATGCGGGTGACCCAAAGTACACACCGCCAAGACACTGCTGACATCCCACTGCAGCTGATCGAGGACGTCTTCGGTCAGTCGAACGTCTCCTTCACTGGTGTAAACCCACCCGGCTGGGTCGATACAAGGCAGCCGGCCACCCAATTCGACGTACTGGTCGGTTTCGAGTTACCGTTCTGGTTCGTATTCATGGCCTCGTCGGGGGTCATTCCCGAGCCCGAAGTCACCTACGGCGCGGTCCTGCCGGTGTCCAAAAACACCAACGTTCAGTCGGTCGGCCTGTTCGCGTTGCGCAATCTGCCGTCGACCTCGATCTACGAGCTGCAGAACACTGCAAACGTCACGCCCTCAGCACTTTTGAATACCCCCCTGAGCAAGGAGGTCCTATCGACCACCTCTGTTCTCAACAGCACGTTGACCGGTTTGCGCCTAATCGAAGCTGACTCCTTCGCTGTGATCGGCACCGGCGAGGACGCAGAGATCGTCCGAGTGGTCGCGATGTTCACTGCCGGGCAGTTCCAGATCCAACGCGGGCTGATGGATACGCACCCGCGTGATTGGCCTCTTGGCACTCGCATCTTCTTCATCGGCGAGGCCCAGTTCCCCGCCGATCCTACGGCTCGGTCGATGGCCGAAACGGTCAACTACAAAGCGACGATGCAGACCTCGATCAGCTCAACGACTCTGGACGACGTGCCGGTCACCCCGGTGGCGCTGGTCGGACGTCAAGGCCGGCCGTACCCAGTCGGCAACGTGACGATCGGTGGCTCCTACTGGCCACTCAGTGTGACGAACGACGACGGCTATCTGAATGTCAGCTTCAGCACACGCAACAGGCTGCTGCAGAACGCGGATCAACAGGTTCAATGGAACGAGCCGAGCGTCACGCCAGAAGCCGGATCGTCGGTGCTGGTTTTCGCCATGCGCGACGGGGCAGTGGTCGCATCGGTCGAGGTCACCGAACCCTACGTCAACACGGCCATGCTGCCGCTGGGCGAGCTGGCCAGCGGCCCACTCACAATCGTGGTGCGAACCCTGCGCGGCGATCTCGATAACTACCAGGACTATACCCACACTTTCACCCTCACCACCGAGCTGCTGAGCGGCTGGGGCGCCGACTGGGGCGCCGACTGGGGCGATTAACAGAGGATTTCGGAATGCCTGCATCAATCGGTCCTTGCCTGGGCCTCTCCTACGGATGGACCCCGCGCAACGGCGGCACGCCTGGTGAAAGTGGCTGGGGCGCCGCGGTCACTGATAACTTCAAGAAAATCGATGCGCTGCTGGGCCTGTCGGTTCTGGGTGTGGTCACCGTGCCCGCGGTAACCACGAACGGCACTCGCTACCTTGTGGCCGCCACAGGAGCCACTGGTGTGTTCGCCGGGCAAGCCAACAAGGTGGCTGCACGGGTTGCCAATGCCTGGGAGTTCTACACGCCCGTCCGTGGCCTGCTGGCAGAGAACCAGGCGACCGGCAGCATAGTGAAATTCAACGGGGCCGCTTGGGTCGATGCGGTACCGACGGCGGGGGCGACGTTACACGCCAGCAACCCAGGTAGTTGGACATTGGTGAACGGTGCGGCCTTCACCAAGATCCAGTTGTACACGCAGGTGGAGAATGGGCTGTCTGGTTGGAGCACCACCGCTTGGACTTTTACCCCGGCGGAAAGTGGCATGTACTTGGTCGAGGCGCTGGTCAGGCCCGTGCGCACAGGCACCAACCCGATGGGGGCGAACGTCAACCTGCGTCTAGGCTTCGGGTCGGCAGCTGCGGATAGCGTGGATGTCGTAGGGGACACATCGACGGATCTGCTTCCATTCACCGTGCAGTTCTGCAAACCGATGCGGCTCACGGCTGGCACGGCCTACTTCCTGTTCGGCAACCACAGCTCTGCCACAGCTATCGCTTTCACACATGCAGAACTGAAGATTACGCGCCTGGGCCCATAGCGAGCGGCTTAGACGATTGCGCAAGCGGTGTGTATCATGCCGTTCCACTGACAGTGGCATTTTCAACTGATAGGAGTCCGGCCCGATGGCTGACCAAGACTACCCCAACCTGTATGCCGAGCTCGAAACATCGGCCAGGAGGGCCGCCGATGCTGCAGTTTCGTTTGAAGCGATGCTTGGCGGCACCAAAGAACAAAGCGTCCCCGTCCGGGGGTTCCCAGACCAGCCCACCCTGGCGAAGCGTGTTGACGACAAGGTCAACCAGGAGTTCGGTCAGCAGATCACTGCGATCGATACGCGCGTCGGCACTCGGCTAGATGCCCAGGACGCGGAGATCAGCAGACGAACGGATGTGCAGGACGCGGAGATCATCCGGCGAGCGAATGCGCAGGACTTGGAGATCAAGTCCCGGCTGAACAAGGCCGACACCCACATCGACGAGCGGATCGACGCACAGGACGGTGTTATCAGCGAACGCCTGGACGCGGCGAATGTCCTCATCGACGAACGTCTCGATGCCTCGGACGACTATGTCGACGCAGAGCTGTACCGCACCAGCAATCAAATCTCAGGAGATGGGGATCTCGTATTGGACGCGCAGAGCGGGCAGATGATCGGCTCATTGCCGTTGAAGCGAACGGACGCCGCAATATTCATCGCAGGCGACCAGGATATGCTCCGGCTGGACAGCCTGAACCAGGAAGTCGTTTCCGAAAAGCCGTTTCGTTTGGGCGTAGAGATCCGCGAAGGTGCCGAAGGCCACACCGATCGGCGGCAATTCCCCGAGATGCACACCCTCCCGGATGACGAAAGCGCGCTAGTGTTCGGCACCAAAGACGGCTCGATTGCCCTGCATATCGACACTCTCAACCGCACAATCAAGTCGGACTTCTCATTCGAGGCCTGCGTTGAGCAGCGTCCGCCCAGCGTGTTCGTAGACGTTCCGCCTCGCCTTGAGCGCAACATCGATGACCCTGATTACCGGCTGTCTGGTCGGGTCTATCAAGCTACCGCCACGATCGAGCGGACGGGTCCCACCCGCTACTGGAGTGCTTGGCGCGCGGACAACCAGTTCGCCGGTGAAGCCCCTGGCAACTTCACCGTGCTCGCTTACTCGGACGACAACAACGCCACCGTGAAGGAATACGGTTACTTCACTTTCACGGCTGCAGACGATCCGCTGAACCCGCTCCCAATGGCCCAGCGCCCCGGTCACGACAAACACCTGGTAGATCCGATGCTGTGGAAGGACCCGGAGGGCAGGTTGTGGCTCTTCTTCGGCGTGCTGGGAAACAACCGCCACTTCGATGGCGTGCAGGGCAGCTGGGCAGTCATCTGCCAGAACCCCAACGCCGAATTCCCTGTGTGGGGCCAACCGTTTCGCCTGTCGTACTTCGGCGATCCACGCCACCCGGTCATGGTCAACGGCAAGTGGTACCTGGCCGTGGACGGCTGGCGTTTCTCGGCCGAATACCCGCCGCGCTACATGGAGCACGTCGGCCCGCACATCTACGAGTTCGACTGGCGCAACCAGAAGCTCAAACACGTCTCCCAGCTGCCGCCAAACCTGGGCGCATCATATAGCGGTTTCTTCGAGACAGAGTTCGTGCAGCTGGCCGATGGCCGGGTGATGGCGCTCTTGCGCTGGACGGCTGGCGATTCCGGGATCCTGGTCTCCTACAGCGACGACCTGATGAAGACGTGGACGCCGTGGGTGAACTACCTGGTGCTGGCACCTGCCTCGTCATCGCGTTTCTGGCTCGGGCGCTCGCCCAGCGGACGTCTGCTCGTGTGCTGGAACAACGACACCGCCCGTAGGACCCTGACCCTAGCGCTGTCGGATGACGAAGGCGTGACGTGGCGGCATCGGGTGGTGCTGGAGCCTAACTCCGCCGGCCAGCTGACATACCCGGTGGTGACCTTCGGCGACGATGGCGAGATCTTCATCGCCTACGATAACGAGCGAACCTCCGGCAAGCGGCAGATCCACATCACCAAGGTCATCGAGAGCGAAGTCGTCGCGGGGACGAGTGTTCCTTCCGTGAAAATCGTCAGTGACCCTTTTAACCCATAAGGAACAAATCAAATGCGCGCACAGGCATATAACCATAAGCTAGGGCCCTTCTTCCCACACCAATACAAGCTGCGGAAGGCCATCCAAGCCTTCTCCGGCACGAAGACCAACAGCTACGTCGCGGGCCCACCCGTAGCCGTCGCCAACGACAAGTTCTGCGGGGCCTTGAACCTGCCGAACGGCAAGGTGATGTTCATCCCATACAGCCGGAACATCATCGGTCTCTACGACCCGGTGACCGGCGTGTTCTCAGACGGCCCGGCTGTGCCTACCGGTAGCGCGCGCTATCGTGGTGGTTGCCTGCATGCCGACACCGGCATCGTCGTAATGATGCCGCTGCTGTCGCCGACTATCGGCCTGTACGACACCATCAAGAACGAGTTCCGCTTGGGACCAGACCTCGGTTCCTCGCCTGGCTACCACGGCGCCGTTGTGTCGAGCATCACCGGCAAGGTGATCATGGTGCCGGGCACCAGCCCGTACATCGGCATCTACGACGTAGTGAGGAACGAGTTCACCCAAGGCCCAGCCCACGGCGGGGCGGCGACAACCTACTTCAGCGGTGCCGAGGAACTGCCCGACGGCCGGATCCTTCTGATCCCATACGGTGCGCAGGCCTTCGTGATCTACGATCCCGTGAAAAACACCGTCACCAAGGGTCCTGCCGGCATCACCTCCGCGGCCTTCTACGGCTCCACCAAGCTGGCCAACGGCGACGTTGTCTGCGCGCCCTACAGCTCGCCCACGGTGACGATCTATCGGTGGGAGTCCAACACCCTCTACACTGTACCTGCGCCAAACATCGGCGCTAAGTTCAGGAACGCAGCACTCGCCCCCGACGGCCGTGTGATCTTCGGGCCAAACACCTACGACAAGATCGGCTGGTACGACCCGGGTACCGATGCCTACGGCGAGACAGAAGCGCTGGGCCTGGGCTCATCCGCCAAGTTCGCCGGCATCATCCAGGCGGTCAACGGCGAGCTCATCCTGGCGCCCTACGTCAACGAAACGGTAGGCCGGTTCAAGGCCGTTTCAGCCGGTGCGCTGCCTTCCGCAGCGATGGCTAGCATCCAATGGAACAAGAACTGAGCGTATTCATCTAGCGCCCAAGCACGGGCCACAGGTAGACTCGGTAGGCCTTACACACCCAACGAGAAAAGGAGCTTCACCATGGTAATGGCTACTGCTGTAGATGTTGCTGCTGTCGGCCCGTTCGAGGCCAGCGATCTACAAACCATGCTCGGTCAGCTGCAAGGGCAGACCCAGTACGCTGCGGACGCCGCCGGCTCGGCTGAGTACAAGGCCGAACAAGCTCAGTCCAAGGCTGACCAGCTGGAAGGTCAGATCGGCTGGGCAGCTGCAGGTGTCGGTACGATCGACTACCACGTTCGCGTGATGGCCGGCATGATTGGCTACGCCGACTACCCCGCCGCGCTGGGCTAAGCTCAAGGCAATAGAAGAAGCCGATCATCACTGATCGGCTTTTTTGTGTTTCAACCAAAAGCGGAAAATGCCACTATTGGCGGAAACGCTTCGACAAGAAACTGATCGCCCTATGGATGCGCTTTAATGACCGAACTCAAAGAATTTCTGCTGTGGATGTGGGGCGGCCTGGTCCTCGCTTCCTCGGGCGTTCATCCCGAGGCTGCAGCAGGAGCTGCGTTCGGCGGCATGTTCGTCTGGGCCCTCTCGGCCAAGCTGCCAGTATTCACCAGGTTTTGGATCTCTCTGGCTTCGATCGGCGTTGGTTACGGACTGGCGCTACCGGCAGTGAAGGCGGACAACGGCTGGGCCTGGTTTGTCGCGGGTATCGGCACCAGCCTGATCCATGTGATCATTGTCGCGTTCCGGTCGGTAATCGAGACAGGTAGCCCTTTGCCACCTTGGTTCAAGGATATGTTGGCCTCGATCCCAACGCCATGGCGCAAGTCACAAGGGGAAGACCAATGAACCCGGAGTTCCTGCTCGGTACTCGACTCGCAATTCATCTGGCCACTATGATCTTGCTGGCTAGCTACTACCGACCGGAAGCCCGTTTCCGGTGGACCCCGTCACTACTCGCCGGTGCTCTGTTGGCGTCCTCGGCCTCCATGGCCGTCCAGATTGTCACGACCTGGCACACGCTGGTCGCCAGTGCTCCGCAGCCGCAGCTCGTCATCTTCGTGTTCACCGTTTTCCTGCCTATTGCTTGGGCTCGTGGCGACATGGCCAAGATCTACGACGCGCTGCGGGATATGGGTGCCAGCTTCTGGCCGTGGCGCTAACCATCACAGCTCATGGCTGCTCATCCTGCTGAGCAGCCTCCCAGCCCTTCTGCCACCACTCTTTGCTGACCTTGTCGGACGCCTTGTGCGGGTTGTCCTTGAGCGTCAGCCCCTTGCCAAACGCCGCATAACCACGGTCCCAGGCCGCGTACTGGCGGGTGTTGCCTCCAGGGTTTTTCATCGGTTCGATCTCCTTGGGTCTGACTGCCGGTGCCAGGGGGAACAGACACCAGTCCATCTCATCCAGCGTCAGCCACAGCATGCGATGGGCATTGCTGCTATCGAGGAACATGGCGAACACCTGACGGTCGACAGGTAAGATGCGGTCTTGCAGGCGCAGGATAGCCGCTTTCACCGCTTCCGAGGTGCCGCCGTAGTACCCGGCTAGGGCTACCCTAAAAAGCACGTCACGATAGCCCAGGGCTCTCTTCTGCTTGACCACTGCGGGCACATGGAAAGCCGCGCCCAATACGCTACGGGGATATGGGTTTTTCACTTCAGGTCCTCGCGGTCCGTGTCGTTCCAGCCTGCCACCCACCAGGCCCACGCGAAACCGTGGAGCCGATAGGGGCAGCTGGTCTTAGCCAGGGATTGCGTGCGCGCACGGCAACCCTGGTGGTAGTAATTGTTCATTCGCCGTACTGCGTCTGCAGGTCGTGCAGCATTGTCTCCAATGCCTCGGTGTTACGCTTGCGCACCTGGCCAGTCGATCCGACCATGCGGAAGCCGGCGGTGATCAGGTCACGCAGCTGTGGCTTCAACTCCTGGGCCGTTTGGTCTCCAACACATTGCGCGCTCGGCTCTGCGCTGGCGGATAGCCGTTCGATGATCGCTCTCGCAGCATCTTTGTCGGCCCAACTACTCTTATTGCGTGGTGTGACCTGCAAAAGGAGTTGCGTCGCTCGCCACAACTCGGCCAGCTGTGCTTTCAGCTTTTCGTTTGCTTCTTGTGGCGACACGTGGCCTACCCGCTGCACGGTGATCACCAGCTCGAAGCGCTCGCCGGTATCCTGCTCAACGGTGTACGAGGCGCCGGAATAGTTCTTGATTCCCGCCCCGATCGCCAACTCTGCACACCGTTCGGCTAACGCTTTGAATGGGTCGCTCATAGAATACCTCGTTGGATTGCCTTTTTGATTGTGGTGTGGGAGACACCTGCGCGTTTCGCCACCTTGGCCCAGCTCAGGCCCTGCGCTCGGAGCTCCCGTACCTGGGAAATGAACAGTGGCGTCCATACCGTGCGGCCACCGCTGGGGCGAAGCTCAACACCCATCTTTTTCAGCCAACTGCATATCGTGGTGTGATGACGGCCGAAGCGTTCCCCGATTGCTGGTGTGCTGACGTTGCGCAGGTACAGCGCAGCCACGTCGCGCAGCATTGCCTCGGTCACGGTCCCCCGGCACTGGCGCAGTGTCTCCGCGACCTTGACCGGGTCCAGCTCACCCGAGCTCATACCGGTTCCATCGCCTGGTGGAAGTCGCCCTGCTCACGCACGTAGATGGCGCCGGTCATGATGTCCCGATAGACGTCCAGATCCCACGCACCAATGCCGCGCTTGAGCGAGCCGGCGACCTTGCCCGGGCCTATTAGTTGGTAGTAGCGCCCCTTGGTCTTGTGCGTGTATGTGCGGCCGTCGAAGAGCTTGCGCAACTGCTCCAACTCAGCGGCCTGGGCGTCGATCAACTCACCCATCTCTTTCACAGTGGCCTGGGCCTGGTCGAGGTCGTCCAGCAGGTGTCCCGCCATCGCCGCAGCTTCGTCGGTATACGTCTGCCAGTTCACGGCCGTCTCTTGCACGGCCAGCTGCGACAGAGCTGTCTTCAACTCGGCATAACGGTCCGCTGCTGGGTCGCTTGGCGTAGTCGCATCGACCCCAACGTGCCGGTTAGAACCGTCTTCCGCAGGGTTCGGTTGCGTTGGACGGCGACCCGTGTGTGAAAGACGCTGCTTGAGCTCCTCAACCGCGGCGCGCTCCGTGCGGCAGAAACCGCAAAACGGAGTGGCTAGCTGCGACTTGGCCAAGCGCTCGGCCAGGGACAATTCGAGAGGGATAATGTTTTTCACTGTAGGCGCTCCAGGACCTCTAGAGCAGCGACCATCTGTTTCAGGCTGACGACAACCTCCCGGTCGCAGCCGGTGATTTCGAGATTGACTTCGCCATTTTCCGGCGACAACGACAGCTCCAGGAACTGGCCATAGGGGTTTCGGTTGCGGCTATCTATCAACACATCCAAGGTGACTTTCATTACTTCTCCTCAGCCGCTCGCGCGGCACGATTCAGTTTGGTTTTCATGAGGCTCAGGGTGCTCTGGTTGCCCGGCGTGCCGGCCATGAAAACGGCGGGGACACCGGGCATCGAGAATTTGTAGTGGCCCTTGGTGGTGCTACTGACCGTGAAGCCGAGCTCGATGCCGTAGGCGATCATCCGGCGCGCGATCTCGCAAGTGGGCTTGCGCAGCTTCATGGAACGGTACCTGGTGAGTGGGTGTGTCAGTAGTATATTCAACTATTAGTTGAATACGCAACACAAGAAAAAGGGCCGTTGGTCGGCCCTTGATCTACAGCAGCCCGTCCACCCACTCGCCAGCTTTGAAATCCAGGTCGCCGTGCAGTACCGCGTGGCGTTCCGCGTCGGTCATCACCTGGCCAGGGCACTCGGTTGGCAGGTCGCCCTCAGCACCTTTGCAGACGGTGCAGAGAAACAGGCCGCCTCGACACGGCGTGCACCACTCTTTGCTGCATTCATGGCGCTTGTGCTGAGTCATGGCATCTCATTCCACAGGTCGCCGCAGTGTACGCACTGGCCGGACCCGACCAGGCCTTCTTCACTACGGCCGCTGTCGCCTTTGATCAGGCCTTCTTGGTGCGCGCCACTCGGTGACTTCGAGCAAACATGCGCGCTGACCAGGTCCTGCCCCTTGATGACCAGCAGGCCGATATCCTCGAACTGAACCCGGTAACGTATGGGCATGGTCGGCGGTAAAGAGTGGGCCACAATCACGCCCTTCTTCGCCGGGCGATGCTTGAGCTGCACAGCCTCGCCTTCCTTGAACTTCGGGGCCGCGCCCGCGCTGATCAGATCCTCCTTCTCCGCCAGGCCCAGGTACTGGCGCCACGGCACCTTCACGCCGTCGACCAGGAAGCCCCACGGCCCCTTCCAGCGGCTGGTGATGAACAGGGTGACCGCGCAGTCGCCGTGGATACGGTGTATCCGGTGGTACTCGCCGTGCTTCAGCGCTGCAGTGTCGCCTGGAAGACGGTCGACGTATTCGTAGGCCTGCACCTTGGCGCGGTCACGGGTCAGCTTCTCGATCGGCTCCAAGCAGGCGTCAATGACGCGCTCACGGGCCTCGCCGGTAATCAGCCGTTGTTCCTCGTAACCGCCCTGCAGGATGATCGTGCGGGCGTTCCAGGGGTGATCGTGCAGATGCTGGTCCCGGTCCTCGCGGTGGATGAAGTGCAGGCGTGCCGACCACGGAAGCCAACGGTGTTTGACCTGCCGCGTCTCCCGGTCGTATGGGTTCAGCAGCCAGTAGCGAGCCATGTACAGCTCCTGACCGTCGGGGCTGGCCAGGTGGTGGTACGGGGTCTTGGTGGCCTGCTTAATCAGCAGCTTCACCACCAGTGGCTGGGACAGGACTTTGGCGGCGATGCGCCACAGGAGCTCGCTCATCAGTTGCACTCCTTTACGGTCACGGACATCACCCCTGGCTGGCCGGTAAGCTGGATAGCGCTGTTTTTAAAGCAGTTGCGTACCGCCGCTTCGGCTTCGCGCAGCGCTTGCCTCTCCAAGGCCTCAAAACTGGTCGCGGCGTCCCAATTGCCGACGTGCACGACCACCTTCAGCTCGACAAAGCACTGTGCTGTTACACGCCGGCTCATTCCGCACCTCCAATCAGCCCTGCACGCTGGCGATCGTGCCACAGCAGCTTGGCCTGGCCGTCAATCAGTTCTTCAGGGATGCCGTTGCGGCGCAGCTCCTCGCGAATCTTCTCGATGCCTGGGCGCACGCTGTCGCTGGCGTAACGGTCGTAGGGCACTGCCGCGCCCTGCTCCTCGGCGAAGCGTTTCTCGCAGGCCTTGCGCAGCGCCGACAGCGTGTCTTCGCAGGAACGGCCGCCGCTGATTTCGATCAGCTCATCCGGTTCACCGTCAGTGACCTTGCCGGTGTCGGCGTAGACGATCGCGTTGGGGCCCTGTGGCTCCATACTGATCTTGATGCCGTGCTTCTCGAAGAACTCGGCGTCCTCGGCACGAACGTTGGTGAATTCACGGACTTCTTGGCGCCCGTTGGGCGGCATGTAGAAGGTAGCTTTCACGGTCCTTTCCTCAGTATTGAACGAATGTTTTCCAGGGCCCGGTTGCCGAGCTCCACGGTGCGCTGGCGCGTCCGCTGCCGGGTCTCCCTGGACGATTGCGCCGGCAGATCCGGCATCGTGCATTGCGGGGTTGATTCATCCACGCCCCAGGTCAGCCCGCACTTCGGGCATTCCACTTCACCAGTGCGGGTGACCCGCGGGCGTGGGCAGTTCATGCTTTCGGCGACTCCCAACCGGTGTACAGACTGAGTGGCAGGCTGTTGTGTGGGTAAGCCTCGGGCCAGAACACGCCTTTGACGTAGTCGGTCTTCAGCTTCCAGAGCCCGTTCACGAGCCAGGCCGTGGTGATGCGCCCCTGCTTGTCTCGACGTACCTTCTCCAATTCCAGGTAGGTCTCGCCGGTCACTGCATTGCGGATTCTCACGTTTTTCATCGCCAGTTCCTTTCGAGGCGGGACCCCGAGAGTTGTGACCATTGGCGGAAGGCCAGCTTCTGGATCAGCGTGTCCCAGCGTTCCGCCTGCAAATAGACGTTACGCCGACGCTCACGGCCTTGGTTGGTCAGGACGATGGCGTAGAACGGCTTTCCCGAGGACCTGTAGTGGAAGCAACGGATTCGTGGCCTGGCGGATTCTGGGTAGCCCCGGTAGCGCATTGCGCGACGCAACTCGCCCATTGCCATGTCTCGTCTCTGCGACCAGGTACGCGCCTGCCAGTCACGCATCCGTTGCATAGCCTCCATCTTCCGCTTATGCGCGAAGTGGGCTTGATAGGAGTCATCGGCGCTCATGCACCCCCCTTGCCGTGGAGCTCGATCTTCACCCGGCAGGAACGGCCGCCGTGGGAAATCACGAGCTCATCACGGTCCAGCGTCACTTCGGCTTTGTCCTTTTCACCCCAAGCCAAGCCAAGGAAATCCAGGGCGTCTTTCATGTCCTGGTACAGCGCTTCGAGGGTCATGGATGCGTCCACGCAGGCCGGCCGATGAACTTGCCGCCGCTTTCCAGGTTGAAGGTCAGCTGGTCACCCTTGTGCTCGGCGTGCTCAGGCCGGATGGCGCGCAGCAGGACACCGGGTGCGATCTGGATCAGGAGTGGCGAGTCAACGGGCGGCAGGACAGTGCCACAGTCGTTCAGCTGCAGGTCGACCATGGCGCTGCAGGTCGGCGTGTCATCGCGGCTTTCCAGCAGCTGGAAGCTGACGATCTTCACTTCAGCACAGCCGCTCTGCTCGCGCAGCTTCTCCTCGGCATCGACCAAGGTGGCAGCGTCGAAGACTTCGTTGGCCTCCAGATGAATGACGCCGTTAAATGGGAACGGGATCGCCTGGCCGGGTTGAACCCCGTAGGCATGGACAAGATATTGGCGCATGTCGGATTCTCGGTAGAGGGGCGCCTGAGCGCCCGGGTATTCAGTTCGCGGTCGCCCAGTAGAAACCCAAGCCAATGTGCTTCCAGGTAACACCGTTCTGGACGATCTGAGCGGCTGGTGGGAACCGGTAGCGTTCGCCGTCCTCGTAGGTCGTGTGTCCGTTGTCGGCCTTTGCCAAGCGGCCCCAGCGCCAGCGGTACCAGGTCATTGGCCGCCTTCTTCGGCCTTGTCGGCGCGTTCCTGGGCCTGGTTGTCGGTGTACGCGCCGGTGTGGTAGCGCTTGCTCAGCTTGGCGATGTTGGCCTGGATGGTCTGTTCGCGGGTGATGCCGAACACGGCACGCAGGCCTTGCATGTAGAACTCCAGGTCACCGAGCTCTTCGATGATGTTCTCGCTGTCCACCGGCTTGTCGTAGATCACGTACTTCTTCACGGCGTCGAGCAGTTCACCTGCTTCGCCAGAGACGCCGACGGCCATGTGCAGCGCGTTGGCGCGGCCGGGCGTGAGGCTGCGGACAATATCGGCACCAGGCTTGATCAGCGCGCCGACCATCTTTTCGAACATGCTGTCCAATTGCGCGGCGCGGTCCGCCGCGGGAGTTTGATTGTTGTTCACGATCCTTTCCTCGGGAGATGGGGCGCCGGTGTCGACGCCCTGTGCGGGTAGTATATTCAACTAATAGTGGAATACGCAAGTACGTTAAGCGGCGCCGTAGCGAACCGTGATCAGGTGCTGGATTGCGGCTTTGAGCTCCAGGTAGGAGCGGGTGCTGTTCTCCCAGACGACCCGTGATAGCGAGGTCAGGGCGGCTGCCTCTTCCGGGGGCACGGCATTGGCCAGGATGTAATCCTGGATCTCGATTACTTCCGCCACAGGCCTGGCTCCGCAGGGAAGCAAGGCAAGCCGCATGTCGGCGCAATGAAGGGCTTTTTCCAGGTCCTGCCGGCCGTTCTTGTCCTGGTGCCGGGTCACGTACTTCAGCACGGTGTGGGAGCAGGCGTCCCAGCCGTTGGCTATGCTGAACTCCATTGGCTGGATCTTCAGCTTCGAGTAGTGCGACCATGCGATCTGGACCTTCAGGGCGTCGGGCTTCGTGCACTGACTCATAAGCGACCTCCGCAGCCGCAGTGGCATGCTCGCTCATTGCCACGCGGCCTGTCGCACCATCGCAGTACGAAAGGCTCTTCCTTTACCGTTCGGTCGACGTTGTAACCGCCGTGCATCCCCCGGGCGTGGGCGTCGGTAATGCAACCCATCGGCCCTGGGAGACCGGTGCGGTCGCTGATTGTCATCTCTCGTAGCTCGCCGTCGAGCGGGCCTCCTTTCAGCAGCACTTTCTTTTTCATACCGGAATCCTCACATCAGCACCGATGAACCTGGCCATGTGCAGGAACTGCAGCTCATTCCAGATCGGGATTGAGTAGCCCTCGGCGGCGTCCAGTTTCTCGCCTTCACCGGCGCTACCGGCAAGCACGGCCGAGGTCTTCTTGTTCACGGTGGCAGCTACAATCGCGCCGGCCTGCTGCAGGATCTCGCGCACTCGGCTGGTGGTCATCGTATCGAAGTCGCCTGTGACGACCCAGACCTGGCCTCGCAGCGGTTCGGGGGCCGAACCTTTGACCGGCGGGTCATCAGGGAACAGGCGGTTGTGTGGCGCTGGGCTGTCCCAGTCCAAGATCCCAGTGTCGCTTTGGCCATGGCCCGGGGGTGCCGTCTTCCAATGTTCGGGGACATGCCCCAAGCCTGCACCTTCACCGGCCGGCGCTGCCTTGACGTTGAGCGGAGACAGGCCGGTTGGCAAGTGACCGCCTTGCATGGTAGCCCCAATCGAAATATCGGGTGGTGCCAACACTGCTAGCAGCCGGGCCTCCATCGCTGCCAGCTCGTCCTTGAACACCTGGCTCAGCTTCGGCTGGGTGGAGACCTCGATCTCACCGGCTTGAAGGTAGTCGCGCAAAGCCAGGGTGATCAGCGTGTTGAGGCTGATGCCCTTGCGGTCGCAGTGGGTGCGGGCCTTGAGGAACAGGTCCTTCTGGATGCGGGCCAGGTACTTTGACAGCGGGCTGTCCGAGCGCACTGGCACTTCGATTTGATCGGTCATACCAGTTCGTCCTGATCCGGGGCCGCAGCCTGGTTCACTTTCGAGCTGGCGCGGATGACCTCACGCCCGCCGTTGCTGTTCATAGGGGTGACGATGCCGTTCTCTTCCAGGGTCTCGATCATGCGCGCGGCGCGGTTGTAGCCAATCTTGAGTTTGCGCTGGATGGCGGAGATCGAGGCACGGCCGGACTCGCGGACGAAGTCCAGTGCATCGCCGTAGAGTGGGTCCTGGAGGGTCCCGTAAAGAGGCTCTTTGAGAGCGCCGTAATCGTAGGTCTCGTCTTCCTCGTCCGGCAGCTGGTCGCTCAGGTCGTCGTCCTCCTGATCGGTGCCTTCGGATTCTGCGGGATCACTTTCGACCAGTGTGGCCTTGAACCGGGTGAAGTAGTCTTCGCCCACGCGGCGCAGGGTCAGGGCAGCCAGGTTCTCGTCGGCGTCCTCGGTACCTTCAGGCAGCTGCTCACCGCCCAAGGCATCCAGCAGGTCGGCCAGCAGGGTCTTCAGCTCGGCGCCGAGCAGGATCAAGGTCGTGCGCAGCAGAGTCACGCGGCGGGCGTCTTCGTCGTCTTCCTCGCCAACCTGGTCAGCGGCCATTTCCGACAGGCTCTCGGGCCACTTGATGCCCTTGATGCCGATCATTTCGTTGACGGTGAAGCTGGCGCTCTCGCCGGTGCTGGTGGCCCAGTTCAAGCCCAGCAGAGTGACACGGCGGTCGTGCTCCAGCACCAAGTCGCTCAGCCCCTCGTCTTTTGGCGAAGTGCCTTTCCCATTTACGAAATCACTTTCGTCGGTCCGAGCATTGGCCTTGAAGTCACCGGTCAGTGAGAACCGGACAGGGTCATCGGTACCGGTGAACCAGCGGGTGAAGGCATCGATCGGCGTGGTGGTCACGGCTACCGGGCGCACGGGCATGCTGCCGATGCACTCACGCAACGTGCACAGGATGTCCTCGCCGCGCTTGGCACTGCTGCTGTCGATCAGGACATAAGGGCCCAGCACCATGCCGTAGGTGATCTTCTGGTCGATGAAGGCCTGGGGCAGCATCTTGTTCAGGACCTCGTCCTTGATCTGCTGCTTCTCGCGCGCGTAGACCTTGCGCTCCTGCTCCTTCTCGATCTTCTTCACCCGGGCGGCCACCTGCTGGCGCACGATCTTGCCGGGGATCATCCGCTCAGCCAGGTTGAAGGCGAACACGTAGGCCATGGGCGAGATCCGCTCGATGAACGAGCCTTCTTCGCCGACAGGCTCAGTGAAGCCTACGGCGTTGAGCTCCATCTTGCCTGGCAGTCGCGCACGCTTGCTGGCCAGCGCCTGGTTGATCGCCTCTAAGTCCTTGTGCAGGTCGAAGGCGTTGCTGTGCCGGTACGCCAGGATGTTGCTGAATAGTTTGAGGGCCATGGTGGTCTCTAGGTTGGTTGGGGTCACGGTGATATTAATTCAACAACTGGTTGAATACAACAACCGGAACTTTGCCCAGGAAATTCGTTTCCGTAGGATTCACGAGAACGGGCGAGGTTTTTCGAAAATCGCTGGCGGCGCTGGCCGGGTGCCCTTGGTACCCACCCGGCAGCTCCTGGCCGGTAAGGGATTCCTGCAGGATCGGAAATCGTCCGGGCTGACAGAAATATTCGCGCGGCCGGGGGCGCCCAGGCTGCCGGGCATAGGCCAAGCGGGCACGCCAGGGCGGCGCCGTGGGGCGTTCGGGGGTCAAGGTAGGTCACGGGTGCGGGTAGCCGCTGGCGAGCGTCTAACGGGCTGTGCGGGGCTTGTAGCCGTGGGGCCTGGATTGTCGGCGCTGGGCGCGCCGGTCGGCCTATCAGCGGGCAAAGAAAAGCCCGCACGGGGCGGGCTGTGGGGTAGCGGCTGGAGTCCGTTTTCCCGGGTGATACACTGAAGTGCTCGGCAAGCGGGCACAGATTCCCACGCCTGCCGCTTGGCTGTCAAACGCCCATGAAAAAGCCCGCACTGGGCGGGCCTTGGGGCAGCGGTATGCGGGGTTATGGCCGGTAGTCTACGGGCATGCGTTCGGGGCGGGTTTTCGATAGCGCCACATTGGCGACCGTGGCGATACAGCCCGCGCCGATGATCGAAGCGGCCAAGCCTATCAGGGGGAAGCCTATCGCCCAGGCATTGACGCCCACGCCCGCGACCAGCACGCCGAAACCTACGCCAGCCGCAACGCCCAGCTTTTCGATCCAGTGCAACCGGCGCCCAGGCGGCACCGGTACGGGCTTCGGCGCTGGCGCCGGGGGCACCGGCAACGGTTGCGTGTCGGGCTTGGGTATCGGGTTGGCCACGGCCAGCACGGCGGCGCGTTCGCTGTCACTCAAGGGTGACAAGCGGCACCGGGGCAATTGCATCTTGACTATGCGCGTCGGCGTAGGCCTGCCGTCGGCGCCCATGTACGACACAAGCGCAGCCCCAGGCGGCAGCGCTTCAATCGCATCGGCCACCTTGAACCCGTCGCCCGGCGGCATGCTATCGGCAGCGGCGCGCAATAGGCCACGGTCACGCGGGGTCACCGCTCGCAAGGCGTGCTGTATGCGCAGGTGCAATTGCCGCGCTACACCGTCGGGAATGTCGGCGGGTGACTGGCTGGCAAAGTAGACGCCTACGCCCTTCGACCGAATAAGCCGCACCGTCTGTTCAACGGCGCGCAGCACGTCGGGCGGGCAGTCGCTGAAAATCAAATGCGCTTCATCCAGGAACAACGCCAGCACGGGCAAATCACGGTCGCCAACCTCGGGCAACTGGCGCGACAAGGCGTCGAGTAGATACAGCAAAACCGCACCGTATAGGCGCGGTTCTTTGACCAGTCGCACGCAATCCAGCAAGTGCACGGCGCGGCCCGTGGTGAATTGCTCAATTGATACGCTGTGCGCCTTGAAAAAGTCGGCGCCCCCGCCACGCTCCAGGCGCAGCACGGCGCGGCCAATGGCGGCAACGCTTGCGGATGTGACAAGCCCGTATTGCTTGCCGATGTCTGCCCGATTGTCGGCGCAATACGCCACCACGTCGCGCAGGTTGGCCAGCGTGTCGAGTGGGAAATTCATATCGGCGGCAACGGCAAACGCCACCTCCAGAACACCGGTTTGCACGTCCGACAAGCCCAGCGCACGGGCAGCCAGCGGGGCGCCCAGGGCGGCAAGGCTGGCGGTCAAGGGCTGCCCCTGTTCGCCGAAAACATCCCACAACCGAACGTCGGCGGCCTGCGCGTGCCAGGGTAGGACGTTGCGCCCGTTGTCGCTGGTCGCGGTGCTCGGGGCAGCCAGGCCGGAAAGGTCGCCTTTGATGTCGGTTACGATCGACGGCACGCCCAGGCGCTGGAATGCTTCGGCCATGCCCATAAGCGAGACGCTTTTGCCGGTGCCGGTTGCGCCAGCTATCAGGCCGTGGCGGTTTAGGTATTTGCCGGGGGCAGTTACCGGGGCGCCGTCGCTGGCGCCCAGTGCAAGGGTGTAGGTCATGCGGGCACTACTCCGTAATGCGGTTCAAAACGCGCCACCAACCGGCTAGGCCCATTGCCGATCGTGTAAATATATCCAAATCCGTTACCGGCCATAACGATCGTTGCCTGCTCCAACGCTTCATCGTAAGTCGTGGTGTAGATCGAATTAGCGCCGGGGACCTGGACGCGAAAAGAAGTGTTGCCAGTCGTACGATTCATCTGTGCTACCTCAAATATCGGGTGTGGGTTGCTGGTCTGGCTTTGCCAGCATGTCGACGTGTGCACGGGCTGGCGCCAGCTGGGCGAACAGCACACCGTCGACCGAATAGCGCCCCAGCTTGCCAGGGCGCACGGTTGGATTAACTGCAATGCGGTGGCCCCGGTAGGTATAGGACCCGTCCGCGTGGCGCTGGGCGGTCACTGCAGACGCGCCGCGCGGGTTTCAAGGTAGTCGTGCACCTTGTACAGCCGCTCAATTCCAGGTGTGGCTTCGGCAATCCAGCTGTCTAAATGACCGTTGCCCCTGAAGTCCTCACAAAGCGAATGTTCGGCGTACTGATCAAATTCCCCTGTGCGGCTTTCCTGGCGCGCCAGTGCCTCTAACAGCGTGCCGTATTGATTGTGGTCCCAAGTGTTGACCGGGCCCCATTCGGCCAGATCAGCGGGATAGAACGATATAAAACCGCTGCGGCTAGTAAACTTTTCGGCGACCAGGGCGGCCAGATCGGCGCGGCTCACCTTGCGATAAATGCGCGCCAATTCCTTTTTAGTCACGGTGGCAAAAATGCGGTCGGTTTCGAAATTGTAATACTTCGGGCTAGACATGCTTTCGAACTTCAGGCCCGCAACTTCGAATTCCTGGCCGAACGCTTCGGCATATGCGCGGGCGTAGTTCTCGTGCACCTGGCGGAAATCGCACTTAACAAAAAGCGCGCTCTCTAGGCCTTCGTTACGCTCGCAACCCGTGTCGCGGTCGGAAAACATCTGTTCGATTGTGCTGTCTATTTCGCTGTCATGAAGCGAGTTGTAGAAGCCGGAAAACGGAAGAGTAACAAGTGCCATGGTGGTATTTCCTACTGATGGTTGAAAGTGTGGGCGCGCTTAGGCGGTCAAGTCGTCATAGGCGCGGGCGGTTTCTTCCAGCGCGTACCAGGCCAGGGCGTTGAAAACCTCGGTTTGGTTATCGTCGCCACGCTTGTACAAAGCTTGCGCCACTTCGTCGGCGTTAAGGTGGACGCAATTAAAGCCCGCGATAAAAGATGCGGCGCCGTCGTTCCCGAATTCGCGCGCCTGTTCTGCGCAGAATTCCAGCAAGTCACCCTTTACGCGCTTAGTGAAAGCGACGGTGTCCGAGTAGTAGATAAAGCCGGAAAAACCGCCGTTTGCACCGTGGCGGGCAACGTCCCCGGCCAACTCTTTGAAGCTATCCCAGCCGCCTACCTGGCGCACGACGGCGCGCACGACAGATGCGGGAACGTTGGTTTCAGCGGTAAAGGCTTTGAGGGTCTTAATGGTCATTGGCGTGGCTCCAGTGGTGCCCGTTCGGGCGTTGCGTTTCAATGGGTTCACTATAAAGCCTTTGGTGGCATATTCAACTGATTGTTGAATAGAAACTAGACCGAATGTGCATAAAAAAGCACGGCGACGTGTGATTTCGGTTCTAAGGGTTTCCGGCCAACAAAAAGCCCGCACTGGGCGGGCTGTGGGTTAGCAAATCTCGACGTGCCAGGGCTTGCCAGGGTCACGGCCTACCTTGCACCGTGCACCGGTACAGCCCAGCGACTGGGCAACCCGTAGCGCTTGCGTGGCGTTCGGGAATTCCCAGCGGTGCAACTGGCCACGCTTGGCGGGTAGTGTGCGGGCGTCCATTATTGGTTTCCCCCGCGCTGGGCATGGCCATAGGCGCGCCGTTGTTCGTCCAAGCGTTCGATTAGACGCGCCAGCCGTGCGGCTTCGCGTTTGTCGCCGCGCATCTTGGCCGCGTAATACATGCTTTCCAGGTTCATCAAAGGCCCTCCTTTTCGATCTGGTCGACGGTGGCGCAGCGCATGCGCCAGTGCGGCAAATCGGCGGCTTGCTGGTACTGGGCGGCGCGGGCGTCGGCCAGCTTGTCGCAGTCGGTGACAGCGGCAGGGCCTTCAAAGGCGTCCACCTGGAATAGCTGGGCGTCACGGCAAGCGCTGCCGTCGAAGCAAATGGCCAGCCACAGAAACACGGTTTGCGGGTCAATCGTCATGGCTCAAATCTCCAGGGCAGAAAGGGGCTGCGAGCGCACAAGGTAGGTGCGGCCATTGGTCGTGATGCGTTCGGTACCGTGGAAGCGACAAAGCGCGGCCTTGACGATTTCGGTCAAATCGTTGTCGTGCTGGTCGCGCACTTCGAAGCCACGCCCGCGCTGTGCGATGACTTCCAGCGAAGGCCTGCCGCCACGGTTATAGACCGTTGCGTGCCCTACGCTGTGAAAGCTGGTGCGACGGTTCGCCTTGACCGTGGCGCGCACCACAGCGGCCTTGATGCGTCCCAGGTAGCCCGGGTGTGTGAAATTGCAGGGGTTCATTCTGGCAACTCCCAGTCATGGCCGAACAGTTCGGCGTATTGCTCGCACCAAAAGGCGCGGGCTTCGGTTTCATCGGTGAAACGTTCTTTGAAAAGCTGGCGATAGTCCTGCCGTGGCACGTTCGCGTCTACCTGCAACGTGCCGTCGGGCAGCGCCTGGAGCCACAGCGAAACAACGCCTTTGTGCTGGGCGCTGGGCAGCATGACAGCGCAGGCCGTGCCTATCAGCGGCTCGCAGCACAAGCGCCAGCACTGGGCAAGGCGCGGGGTCACAGCTGCGCCTTTGATGGTGAAGGGTTCGCGGCTATGACGGCGCGGGCGGCCTCTTTGGCCTGTGCTAGGTCGTCAGAATTAGACCAATCCCGGTCAAGCCAGCTAACCGCATCAAGGGCGTGCAACGCGGCCAGCGCATCGGCAAGGCGGGCGCAAAGTTCATAATGCGGCAGATGCTCCAAGGGGAACACGTTCGCGGCTTTCTGGTCGCGACGGTCGGCGATAACGGCCAGGGTTTCCGCTTCAGTCAAACCGGCTTCAGGTGCTGGGCGGGCAGGCTCAATAACCGAATTTATCGAGCGTACCAGCTGGTCACGAGTGCGCCCCTTGAGGGTGACGCCGCAATACTTTTGTGCGAACTCCTTAGCGTCTTTTGGGCGGATATGGCCGAGATCCAGCTTAGTGATAAGTGACTGCGCAACATCGCGGTCTAGCGTCTGGGCTGTGCTCATTCCGGGCTTTCCTTGCCGGGCTTGCCGGCTTGTCAGTGGGTATGTGTCCAGTATGCCTATGTGCGGTTGCGTATTCCACTGTTAGTTGAATAACAGCCTAGATCGAATGCGCATATATCGAAGTGTTTTAATAACCGAGTGAAGCCAAGGCTGTGCGGGTAGTTCCAGGGCCAGGGCTGCCCATATGCCGGGCTATGTCCAGGGTGTGCCAGGGCTGCCCATATGCCGGGCTGTATGAATGCCGATTTATCGCCATTCGTTGCGCTGTGCGAATGCCGATTTATCCGAACTCACATTGATAGGCCAGTGCCGATTTATCGGGATTCGCGGCTGCGCGTGTGGCTCGGAGGCCGGGGCTAGAGGGGGTCGCTCGGGGTCCCATCCAGGGGGTGGGCGTTGACCGCGGGAAGCGCGGAGCCCGGTAGACGGCCATCTTCAAATTTCCCCGGGGGCTCCCCAGCTGAGTTCGGATTTTTCCGCGTTCGTGCTGGGGGTCTGTGCGGATGCCTGGATCGAGGCGGCCTGCAGGTGCCTGGCAGCGCGGCGATAGACCCAGCGCAAAGCCTTGTCCCCCGCGAGTTTGAGGGTGCTGGCCTGGTGGCCTGGTGACGGGCAAAAGAAATCCCGCTCAGTGGCGGGCTCGATGCAGCGGGAATTTCGCGAAATCAGTCTTCAGCGTTCAACTCTTGCGCCAAAGTCTCATAGGACGGACGGCGTATTTCGAACTTGTCGCCGTTGCGCAGCCCAACCACCGATCGGCCCTGCGTCGTGCCTTGGCGGAGAGAAACGATGTCAGCGGTGCGCAACAGCGCCTTCTGCTCGTCGAACATCTGGACCTCAACGAAGAGTTTCATTTCTTGTGTTTCCTCGAACGGTTGTTTGAATTTTTCAGTCTTTTTTGTAACGGTCGGGATTGAACGGAGCTGCACGGTGGCCGCTGTTCCAGGCAGGTGGACGGTTCATCGCCTCCTCATCCAGCACCGGCACTTCTTCGACCGAAGCCAGCCGGGTGGGGTCATCGCTGCTGCGCACGGCCAGCGAACCAATCTGCTGCAGCGCAAGCTCGTCGATGTGGCGGTTCAGGAAGTCGCGCAGCTGGATGGCCTGGCCCAGGGTCAGCGGTGCACCGACGTAAGCGTTGCCGTCGTAGGCCAGCAGAACGACGTTCATGCCGCCATCGGAGAAGGTGTTGACGCGGGTTACGCCGCTGGTGGTGCCGACTGCGAGCTCCAGGCTGGCGAGGACTTCAGGCGGATATGGGCGGGCACTCATTTCTGGTGGGACCCTTCGACGCCTCGGGACATGCGCTCACGAGTTCGGCTAAGCAGCGTCTCCTGGGCAAGTTGTAGGTGCTGCAGAGCCTTGCCGTTGAACTCGTTGGCGAACGGACCGGTTTGGAAGCACTCCAGGCGATCGATCAGGATGGCCAGCAGAGCCTCGTGGGTCACTCCGTTTACGCCAGCCTCTGGGATGGGGCCGTTCTGGAACAGGACGAAGTAACCCGCTTCTGCCTGGTCCTGGCGTCGATCGCGAGCGACCTCCTGGAGCAATGGCATGCTGGGGTTGGTGAACATCGCCGCCCCCTCGATCAAGTATGCGTGGTGCGCTCCGCCAGAACCTGGCTGGTCGATCACGGAAATCTGCAAAGTGTCGTTGGCGGGGTTGACTTGGTGACCGGTGAGCTTGCGGTGTTGGTTTTCCATCGTCGTCTCCTGGTGGCGGAAAGAACAACGCCGGACCCCCGTGGTGCTGGCCAGCTATGCCTGCGGTGTGGGTGGTCCGGCGTTGGTGTGGATCAGGATCAGCGGTGTGTTTTTGCGATCGACTTCGCCTGACGGTAGGCATCGCGGCCGCAGTGACCAAGGACGATCTGGCTTGCACGACCGGGGTGCTTAACCAGACGGTACTCAGCTTGACGCGGGTCGAGGCCAGCTGCACGGACTTTCTGGCGCAGGGCTTTGCATTTCTTGGCGTTCATGGGTTTGGGCTCCAGTGAGTTTGGGATTCCGCATGTGCGGGCACTGGTCAGAAATTTGGGGTGGCATAGCCCGTTGCCGGACAGATCTTCCTGGGACGAGCACCACCACTCGCTGTCGCCGTTTCCGGCCTACCCAGAATTCATCTTCAGCTCGTTGCTCGCCTGCCCAGGATCGTCCTGGGGTCCGGCTGTGGCAGAGGGCTTCGCGATAGCCCTGGGGTGGCGACCCCCGTTTTCACCACAACCGGCACGGTTTGCAATCTGCCTAACGATTCCTGCATCGGAGGTGGCTTTGCGCGACGGTGAGTGGCCGTCTGGCTTCCGCTGCTCAAGGCTCCCCCTGAGTGCCCATTCGGGTTTCTGAGGCCCGCGGCGCGCATTCACTGCAAAGTCACCTCCGATGCAGCCTGGCGAACCAGGTGATCGGCCCAGCGGTTCGCTGGGATTTGACGCAAGCGCGGGGTCGCATACTCCCGTGAAACTACGATCCTATTGGTTCCTCACCTGACCCGAAGACCAGACTTTGCGCCTTGGGCTCAGATTTGCGGTTAGGCGCGTTTTACGCTGTACCCGCTACCTTGCCCTTGCCTAACCCGAGATCGTCGCTGCTAGCGGCCCGCCAGATCGCAGCAGGGCCATTCACAGTTCGTGCCTCGGACCAATTCAACCGGATTTTGAAAATTCCACCGTTGGGAGGGTTTTCGTTGACCCGTCGAGTCGGTAGGTGAATTCTCGTCGATGACTGCACCCGTAGTCAACCATTTGTTGAAAATAAATCTGGAGGTTGCATGAAGATCTTGATCGGGGTGCTGCTTGCCCTGCTGGCCGGTCTCGGCTGGACGGCGTGGCAGCTGCGCGAGAGCTGGGCTCGGGAGGGCGAAATCATGTCGGTCCTCCAGCAGACCCAGGGCGCGCTGGCCGTGGCCACGAAGCAGAACGAGAACCTGGTCGGTCGCTTCGATGCGTTCGACCGATCCCTGCAGCGGCTCGATGCCCAGCAGGCCCAACGCCAGGCCGATCTCACCGGTCGGCTCAACACCATCCGCGACATCGTCGCTGAACCAGGAGATTCCGATGCGAGTATTTCGTGCCTTGACGTGCGTGTGCCTGCTCAGCTTGACCGCAGCCTGCGCTAAGACCCCGGCGCCGGTGGTCACCATCGAGTACCGGAACGTGTACCTGCCGGACCGTTACCTGGTCGACTGCCCGGGTGCCGAGTGGAATGGTGGGACCTACCGCAACGTCGGCGAGCTGGCGGCGATGCGGAAGACAGCCCTGCAGAACTGCAATGACCGGCTGGCCGAGGCTCGCCGGTACCAGGAGGAGATCCGGGCGAAGGACGG
>Ga0256901_1000105_pt1 | contig 62471 bp, 53 predicted proteins | sample MC6MC0689MT_FD_190200 | JGI IMG/M metagenome (GOLD analysis project Ga0256901, IMG submission 190200) | Metatranscriptome of enriched soil aggregate microbial communities from Iowa State University, Ames, United States - MC6-MC0689-MT... | ecosystem: Environmental > Terrestrial > Soil >... | reverse complement strand
TTGATTGATGATTATATCAGTTGTCCCCGCACCGATATCAATCGAAGCAATCTTTAACGCATTCTTATTATTGAATAAAAAATGGTCAATCACATAATTGTTGCTTCTCAATTTTTTCGAAAAAAGGCTGTAAACAAAAACAAGCTGGCTACAGGTCGCCTCATCATACATCCAATCTTTTTTATCTTCCAGCTGGCTGAGGGTTTTGGAGATATCCTGAATAGATGGAATAATCTCCGGTTTCTTGAACCAGTTTGTATTTTCATCCTGATCAAAGTAGAACCGTTGGTAACCATCCAGCAATTCACATGCTTCTGCTGCCGCTTGCCTTAGCGCGATCTGCTCATGCTGGATCATACCTGTAGGGCATGATATCGTAATCCGTTTGATTGTCCTTGGCATGGTCATCTCGCCATGTTCCTCCCTAAACTTAAAAGAATTGATCTGAACGTGCGCATGCATCAATACTTCCAGAAAAACAAACTTCATTAGCGAAGCCCTTGAAAACATCGATTTTGCACCAAATACCTCTCGCGAACTCTTTAAGCTACCGTCTAGGCTCAGTTGCTCTGATATGCCATTCAGATACACTTTCTTTACCCGATTAGTTTTAAGAGGTTGAAACTCCCATTCGCGGTCACTTATCTGATCATCCCATAAATAGCGTTTCGGGCTCGAGTTGTAAGTCTTTAGTTCGTAACCAAGATCGAGATTTGTACTTGCTGAATGGATCAATTTTTCTGCTTCAAAACCAATACGGGTCAAACTGGGAACAATAAACTTATTGTTGTGGTAATTATCTTTATCAATATTTCCGAAACTAGATTCACTAAACATCATGTTCATCGGAAATGAGTTATTGTATTCCAGATGCGGATTGGTATAATCTTGAATGATAAGTTTCTTAACGCTATCAAAGTCAAAGCTATCATCATCTTTATTCTCAAATAGAAGCGCACAGGTAGCCGAATTGCCGATATCAATTACGAGATCTACAGTTTTCTTTCTAATATTATCCGTAAAGAGCTGAATTTCGGGTGACTCCGTTTGAGCAGCCAGCCACTTCATCAGAAGAACATATTTGGCGATGTATTTTTTTATCGGATGTGTATATCTTTCTTCTTCATTTTTATCATAAAATAAGTCGGCTAGATACCGATCAATCCATGCAACAGAGTTGTCCTGCGTAAATAAGAAATTACTCAGATTGATTTCATCAGACTGAAGTCTGAAAACATTCTCATCCGGATTATTGCTCAACTGAGGACCAGTTTTATCATTTTCACTTCTGGCTAAAGACGTATCTACGGCAATGACAATTTTTGCCAGTGTAAACTCTTCATCACAAGTAAAAAAAACGCGTACCCAATCTGTCGGGTACAGCAAATCTCTGTTAATTGAGTTCTCCTTAAAAAAAGGCAATGGAATCCATTTATTTTGGTACTGTTTGAGTGTCTGCTTCAGATTACTTTCTTCGTAAACTTCTGTGACCGTACCGGTGCAGGTCCCCAAATCGGCTTCATCTTTAAGACGCTTATTGATAACAAACCCCTTATCGATCAGCTCTTGTAAGCGATAATAATTCTCAGTACCTTCCTTTGTAACTTTAAATAAGGGATCGAGAATAAAATCGAAAAAATTGGTATCGAACGGTTGGTGGTAATAAAATCTATTTTCTTTACCAAACTCGAGATCAATATTTACATCATACTTGTAATATTGAATGCTGGAATTAGCAATCAAAGAAATCCTTTTCATGTATTTAAAATAATATCGTTAAAATCTTGTCTGTAGGTTGTCCCCTTTAGGATTGGGGCCATATTCGTTTACAAATCTATCACTGTCACCGAAGGCCATCCAAAGGCCGTAGAATGGAATAATTTGGAACCATCCAGAATTCCCCCGATCATGGCAGCGCTTGGTATTCTGGGCAAGAAGAAACCAGTAAAAAGGGATTAAGAACAAGAAGCCTACGGAACCTAGGTTATTCGAGCCATTACTATATCCTACCAATCCTATGACAAAAAATAGATATACGTAGCCAATAACAATACTGAGCCAGTATTCTGTTCGTCTGATTCTTCCCTTAAAACTAAAAGGAGCCGAAAACATAGCTTGCTTTGGATAAATCAAATGTTGCTGTCCACCACTGAATGGATCGTCAATACCATGATATTGGTTCAAAGAAGAGGAATAGGTCTTAAGTTGGGCTTCTACACTATTGCTCTGAACTATGGGGCTACCTATTCCAACTGAATCCGGATTATCTCCACCAGTAACAGGATGAATTGAAACTGGCCCTTCCTGAACAGGGATAGTGACTTCCTCTATAATTGCATCATCATCTTCGACCAGTGTCTCAATCTCTTCAGTAGGATCAGAAAAATACAGAAACTCTTCGAGATCTCCTGCGGGTAGCCAATTTTCCAATCCTTCATACCAAACCAATGTTTCTGCTGAAATATTAGCTGCTTTGATTTCATCAAAGGATAATGGTCCTACCCTTCTGCCGTCAAATATGTAAAAGTATCTTTTCATTGAAATATTCAATTAATAATCGTTAACTCGTAATGGTTGATACAAATCTAGCGGATGATTATGGGCTAATTCTACGGTTTCCCGTAAAGACATAATTAAGAATTGGTCGGATTGGTCTTTATGCAAAACTTAATATAAAAACAACACTAAGAAGGAAGACTTTGCGGCGATTTCAGTATATTTAATACCACATGACAACTGAAACTAGATTTTGATAAAATGAGTGCAAATGTTCCAATCGTTCGACAAGTATCCTGGCCTGCGGTCGCGATTATCATCCTCATATGGATAATATTCTTAGCCATCTTTGGATTTTTCATTCCAAAGCATGGGATTTTTATCGGTGCTGTTCTCTTTGCCTTGTTATCAATTGTATTGCAGCAGACAATACCGATAAGCCATAAAAAAGGGATGAAAGCGATAAAACAAAAAGATTTTAAAACGGCTACAGAACACTTTAAGCAAAGTGTTGATTTCTTTACAAAAAACAAGTGGATAGACAAATACCGTGCAGTGATATTATTAAGTGCTTCAAAAATGTGCTATCGGGAAATGGCACTATGTAATATTGCATTTTGTTATTCACAGACAATGGAGGCCGAAAAAGCAAAGGCACTTTATGAACAGATTCTAAAAGAATATCCAGATAACGGGATTGCTTATTATGGCCTAAATTCAATCAATACATTTTCGAATAAGGCTGATTAAACATATTTAAGCACCAGACTTGGATTCATCTGGAGTCTAAAACCTCAAACGACAATAAAAAAGAAAGGCTATCCTCTGATAGCCTTTTCTCTTCATAAAACTTGTTAATATATAGCAATTAGTATCTTGAATGCATAAAATACTTTAGTCTACAAACCTGTAACTGCCTGTCTTCATAAAATTAATGTCTTAAAACGGTCCTTTCATACGGTTTCCCGTAAAAATAGATTTATATCAATTCCATCTCCTTGCAATAAGCAACTAACTGCTCATTTTTGGTGAAGCCCAATATATCTTTCATCAGATTGAGCCGTTTCTCGATGCTACTTAGACTGGATGGTTTGATGTCTCTTTGCTGCAGATATTGGGGCATATCTTTTTGAGCAATCCCCTCATATAATAGCTTAATGATGTGCAAATCCAATTGGGTAAACTCATGTGAATTTTGCTCCTGGATAATTTTTTTTGTATTCGGAGACTGATAGATCCTATTCTGATAAACTGCTTGGATCGCTTCGCGAAGATGCTGTCCACCACGGCGAGCTTTAATAACATGGCCATCGATCTGACTGGACTTAAACATTTCGTTGATCGCAATTGATCTATCCTTACCAGTGAAGATAATGGTTTTGATATCTGGCTGTATCTCTTTAACAGCCTTGATCAAAGCTAGACCGTCTTTGATCTCCTGGAAATTACCGTCATCCTCAAATTCGATATCTGTAATGAGCAAATCATAAGGTTCGCCATCACGGATGGCATTCTTGATCCAGGTGAGCGCATGGTCGCAATAATAAACATACTTTGGATTGTGCACACCAAGATCGCGAAGTGTTATTTGCACCGCAACATTTTCTGTATCATGGTCTTCGGCAATGAGTACTTTTTTAAACATACATTATTATCTTTTATACTAGTGGGATATTGGTCGTAACGCTGAGTCCTTTTCCCAGTTCACTGACAAAGATAATTTCACCGCCGAGGCTTTCAATACGGGAAACCGTATTGGACAGACCTTTTCCTTGAGTTTTTTCCTGTGGCATGCCAATGCCGTTATCTTTATACACGATTTTCAGTTGCTGTCCTGATGTTTCGAACCGTATCACGACCTGATCGGCCTGGCTATGTTTTTTCATATTGACCATCAATTCCTGAAGCACATGCTTGATCTCGTCTTTGACTCGCTTGTTGACGTTAGTCCACAGCTTAGTCTCGTTTCCGGCAATGAATACACGACGGTGGTCAGCAGCGAATGATTTGAGCAATTCGGCAATCTGTTCACTATAGGGAATTTCGGTAATGGTCTTCTGTTCGACATCATGTGAAATATCGCGTGACTGATTGTACATATACTCCAGCTTATCGAGCATTCCTTCCCGATCGATATCCTCTTTATATTCGATTTCGGTCATCACGCGATAGATACCATTGGCCACAACATCATGTATCTTTTTAGAAAGGTGAAGTTGGGTTTCTTTGACCTTATTCTCAGCCTCGAGTTCGAGCCGTTGCTTGCGGCGCTTGTACCAGAGGGTACCGCCACCAGCAAGTAAAATCACGAGAAATAAACTTGCACCAGTAATGACACGCTGTCTAATGAGGCGGCTTTGTTTTTCAGCATTTTCTTTTTCTAACCGTAGGTTTTCGGCTTTGTTTTTTTCTACTTCATAACGGATCAAGGCAAATTGATTTTTGGCCGCAGCACGGGCTTGCTGGATACTGTCGTTTAATGTTAGATAACGAGACAAATAACGTTGGGAATAGGTTGCATTCGCCTGGATCAACCCTCTTAATGCATTCAATTGATCGTCTGTACTTCCAATTGCTTTTGCTACATCGTATTGTTTGTTCAAATAATAGATCGAAGAATCAGCACTTTTTTTTTCATAATATTTGGCTAAACTTGCGTAGCTAGAATTTTGGCCCCATAGATCTTTTTCTCTGAGGCGTATACTTAGCGCCTTTTGGTATAATGGGATAGGATTATAAGAGGCATCGGCCATCCAATTAGTCTTAGCCAAATTGTTTAAGAACTTAGCATATTCAGTGGTGCCTTTTGGAACTTTTGACAGAATTTCACCTGATAATTTAATGGATTGGGCATAGCGTCTAGCATTTCTTAGACACACTGCTAGATTATTTCTATATATAAGGACGTTATTTGAATCATTTGAATGCCGAATAGCAAGATTATAATATGGGATTGCTTGTTCATATTGTTTCAATTCGTCTGTCGCATTTGCGATAGTATTATATGCATAACACAAAAGCGAATCCTGCCCCGTTCTACTCTTCCTGAGGTATTCAACTGCTTTAAGAGATGTCTCTTGTGCTCCAAAAAAATCACCTTGATCATATTCGTTAATGCCAAGAAGAATAAGACATTTAGCCATTCCGAGACTATCTTCTTCGTTAATAAACTGTTCTTTAGCTAATTCCAGATAAAAGAAAGAACTATCGTATCTACCTTCAGTATAAAAAGAAAGAGCATTTTGATAATAATTATTTCCTTCACCAATTATTTTCTCATGTCGCGGCTCAGAACATGAAAAAACAAGAAATATGCAGGATAATAATAAAATAGATCTTCGCACGGTTAAGTTTTTCCCTAATTTATTCAAAAAAGATATCTAAATCAATTTTAATAAAAAAAGAGAGCCGATTTTCACCAGCTCTCTTTGATTTAATATTAATTTTTATTTTTTGGGAGGGGGATTGCCTTTGTCTCCGCCATCACCATCAGTGGGATCGTCAATACCCATTGTATGTACCGTGGAATGGTCGGGGTTTGGTTGCGAATTAGACGGTTGACCGATTCCAAACAAAAGATATAATAATAAGCTAAACATAACTCAAAAAATTAAAAGTCAAAAACCTGGTAGGTCCTCGTGCCCTATGCACGGGATTGCTACAAATGTTTTCAGAAGGCCTTCTGAATTTTTTGGGAAGTAAGAGTGTCCATCGCGGGAGGCAGAAGCTGCTTCCCAAACCGGCTAATGACTACCGCGAGATCTTCTCATTGTGAAATCTGTTTAGTATCTTAGTCTCATAAACTAATCGACTATCATCTGATTTCGAAAACAAAGTTATAGCCGTTAAAATCCTTTTTATCAAACGTTTCCAATGCTTCATGACATTTCAAAATGTTTCAGAAATTTTCAACGGTTTTCCAAAATTTTCCAAATAATCAAGATGGCTTTTAAGACGTTTTTGAGTACGGTTTCCCGTATTTTCCAATAATGAATACATGTTAATTTTGCAATCATGTTTGAGTATTTTCAAAAGGCTGTAAGAGACGGCTACCTAGATTTAAAGGAGAACAGACGGCTTGATTTTTCCCGCGAATGGCCTTCGACGGGAGATCTTAAGAATTGGTCCATGCAATGTTTCGATAGAGGACTATCTACCGAGGATGAAACAGTATTCATTGATTATTTCAGAGAAAAAAATGAAAAGAAAAAGCAAAAGCAACTTGGTAAACCACTCAAGGAAATAGTAAAAGATTCGGAAACTGATAAATTTAGAGCACTAAGAAATTTTATAATTGGTGATACAAAACGTAGCCCAGAACGAGATGTCGTAAAATTCCTCGCTATACTGATTAATTTCCAACCGCGTCCATACAGTCTTGAATATTGGAATTCATTTCAACCCGAAACAACGAATTCCAGCAAACATGACTTACCTCAAGACGAAGGATCGAAAGACTTTAATGCAAATAAAGAAGATTGTATAGATGACGGTAAAGGTTCTAGTTCAAATGACCTAACCAACCATGAAGAACGGCCAATTGAGCCAACAATTAAGAAAGATGAAAACAATCATTCCAACACTGCAGATGAAGAGGAAAATAAAGAAATAGAAGAAATATTGCTACCTGAAGATGATCAGACAGTTGTTTCAGAAGAATTGGATAAAGGAGAAAAGATTACCATTCAACCAGAAAATAAATCTTTTATTGGAAATAATAAATATGCCCTAAGATTTTCAGGGATTGCTTCGCTGATTATCGCGATCTTTTTTACAGTGTATTATTTAACTCCAGAGGATTGCATGTGCTGGAACGGGGAGAGATATATCCAAGTGGACTGTCAAGATAAAACTCAACGCTATCGAGTGATCGGGCTAGATCAAGACAAACTCGAGCACTTTCGTAAAATTACTAGGCCGGACACACTAGGATTAAAAGATTTGGGTAATATTTGGTACTCAAAAATTGATAACGAAATCGAATTTTTTACAGCTCCAGGCTACCACCCCATTCAAACAATGCGCTCACTGAAAGCAACCACAAAACATATTTTTGAAACCTATGCCGGCCAAAGGACAGAGAATAATCAAAACAAGCAATATGGGATTATGCAAAAACAGTAATACTCGCACTTAAAATATTCGAGCATAAAAAAAGCCATATCTCTCGACATGGCCTTAATAAATATATGATTCACTAATGGTCAACTTTTATAATGACCGAGCTGACCACTAGTTATTGGATACTATTTGTATGAATTTATTGATTTGGATACTTTCCAGTTGTTGCCTTCGCGCTCTAAGGTAACCAGATCAGAAATTTACTAATCCAGCATCCAATCTGTATTAATAATATTGCCAGTTCCATTTGTTATCCGTAGCCAACCTTTTTGGGACGTATCCGAATTAAGTATCCTATCTCCTTTAATCCAAGTTCTCGTATTTGTTGTCGGCAAATTGGCTAGTGTAGTTTGAAGATTTTGAATGTTGATCGGTTGGAATACATATCCGCTTCCCAAATTATCGATAGGAATATGCCGGTTAAAAGTGAACACATTATTATAGATATAGCTATCTGCAAATTGGCCTTCTTTCAAAATTATATTTGAAGAAGTACTCAGATTTTTAAAGGTATTATCACTGATTTTTAAACCAGTAGTATTGTACATAATATAAACTGGTGCCCCAGATGTTGATTCAAGATAATTGTTAATAATTTCGAAAGTAGTATCAAATTGACTATGTTGCTGAAATATACAGAAGTTCTTAGCGGCGATATTACAATTCGATATCCTGATCACTTTGGGGTTCAATTCTGTATTATTTGAATTTTTAACTATGTAAAAACCTCTATTGTGACCGTGAATAATATTATTATCTACAGTCAAATGCTGGGCGGTGATATCTATATAAATTCCAAAATTAGTACCGTCCTTTGCTTCTATAACATTGCCTGAAATATTGCAATTGACAACTCTTCCTAAGTCAATATCAGCTCTTCCGCTCTCGCAGTCAGTGATTGTATTACCTACTATATTCAGATTTCGTACCATAGTATGTGATCCATGAGAGCCAACAGCGGCACCATAGCCCGAATTCCCTTTTCTTAAACCTTTAATCGTGTTACCGCTAATATTAATCGTATCGGGATCGATTACTAGTGTTGCTGGACCCTCATTCGGAAAAAAGGAGGTGATCCAAAAACCGCCAACACCTCCTTTCAGAACATTGCCTGTACAGGTAACATTTTTTGCAGCCATTATCTTAACACTATATTCAAACCCAGTGATATATTCCGCTTTGTTTTGCATTCGAAATATATTATTTGAAAGCACATGATTTTCTCCGCCTTTAGTGGATAGATCTGTGTTAATCGCATAATAGATATGATGTCGCTGTACAGTCTCATCAAAATAATTTTCGGTTGTTAACGTATCGTAACTCTCTTGAAATACGATACCATATCCTCCTGCTTTAACCTCTGGAACATACGTCATATTGTAAAAAGAATTTAACGTAAAGTTCCAGTCTCGGTTATTATGATTTAATAAAACTCCACCCGTCCAACCATCCATTCGAATACCTTTTATTTCTCCATTAGAAGTATTGTTACCGACAGCAATAGCATACCCTACTCTATTGGAATCCATATTACCCAGAATGGTACCTTGCCCTTCAATAACAACATTTGTTAAATCGGCTGCCACTTTAATTCCATCTCCATTAGTTAAACTAGTCTTTTGCAAAATACATCTCGAACTTAGTTCTAGTTTGAAATTGCTTTTATTGATTTCCAATGGTGAAGTAAAGGTATATTGATCATCGATCAATAAATGATCAGCAACTCGTTTCGCCTTGTCGAACACTTGGTTAATATTAGTAGATACCTTCGCACCGAAATATCTAATATTTACCATCCCAATAAACCTATGAATCAACTTGACACCTCCCACAGCAATGACACTCCCGCCATCATCTAGATCGCTTGTCGTGGATAGATAATAATTAATAGGGCCTGGTGTGTCACCAGCTTGGTAATAGCCCAGAAGCTGTAACCCGAGATAGGTACCATCCTGTAATTCAGCAATTTCACATGCACATAAGTTGCGCATTTCCGCCATTGTGTTTTTAATAAGAAATTGTTTCGCCATAATATTGTTGTTTTTAAATTCTTATACAAACTTAGGTCTCACAAAAGGGGATATTTAGTGAAACTAACGCGATGTTATCGGTAAAGCAGAACAACCGAAAAGTTGCTATTTTATTGCCCCAAAAATAGAAAAAGCCACATCTCCCGACGTGGCCTTAAATAAACATATGATTCACTAGTGGTTTGCCTTTTTATGACTGGCAAGCCACCAGTGATAAGGTACTATTTATACGAATTGATCGATTTAGATACTTTCCAGCTGTTACCTTCGCGCTCCAAGGTAACTAGGTCGGTCTTGGTGAAGCTCTCAAATTTCAAGGTTACTTTGGCTACCATATAATCTGCGGATTCTTCGATGATATCGGTGCTTACCGCACAGTTCAAACGCTCACCTTTTTGTTTTTTTAGAGATTTAACCACTGCTTCACGGCTATGAGATTGTGCATTGGAAGCTTGGATTTTTTGATTGAAATCAGCGGCGAACAATTGTTCTACACCTGCTGATTCTCCCTCCGTAGTTACCGCAACATAGTGCTCTAAAGCGAAATCTGCTGTGGAAAGGTTAACGTTTGCTTTTGCTGATTTGGAACCTGGTCCTTCAGCTGCCATAGCGAAAGTGGATACTGCGATTAAAGCTGCTGCTGCGAATGTTTTTACTAGCGTTTTCATAATGTCTTTATTTTATTGTGTTAGTTATATTGTTCTTATTTGTTGACTCAAAACTACAACACAATACGCCCCTGGCCTATCGGCTTTAGACTAACGGACAGGAAAACTCGGTGAATAGCGGGAATGGGAAGGTGAATATTTTTTATTATATTGATATGAATCAACGATCAAATTATTTATGAACATACAGTCTAACACATCCGCTAGTCAAGCGAAAAATAAAATGTGTGGAGCATTGTTTGGCATTGCGGTTGGTGATGCATTTGGTGTACCATTTGAATTCAGGTCGAAAGAAGATATGCTAAAAAATCCAGCTACTGAAATGATCGGATTTGGTAGCCATAATCAACCTATGGGTACCTGGTCGGATGATACATCTTTAACCTTGTGTCTTGCAGACTCGCTGTTAGGTGGATATGATTTGGTAGATATCTCCAAAAAATTCATAGCCTGGAAGGAAGGTAAGCTGTGGACAGCAAGAGGAGAAGTCTTTGATATTGGTATCACCACGGCTAAATCGATCGGTGAGGTTAAAGGTATTATCGAATCCGGGCAAATCGGAGAGCTACATTTGCTAAAATATCGGGCAAGAGAACAAGACAACGGCAATGGTTCGTTAATGAGAATATTACCCCTTTTATTTGAAATCAAAGGACTTAGCCCGTCGGAACAATTCGAGAAAATTTGGGAAATTTCTGCATTAACACATAAGCATATACGCGCTGCAATGGCATGTTTTATCTATCTTAAATTAGCCGAATTCATTTTGCTAGGTTTGGCCAAAGAGCAGGCTTATGCTGAAATGCGGAATCAAGTTTCAAAGTTCTGGGCGGACATCAATTTTCCCGAGTCAGAAATAATTCATTTTAATAGCACCATTTTACATGACATCCGATCTAAGACACATAATGAATTAAGGTCCAGCGGTTATGTGATCGATAGTCTAGAATCAAGCCTATGGCTTTTTATGGAAAAAGATAACTATAAGGATACGATATTATCAATTGTAAACCTTGGTGAAGATACAGATACCGGGGCTGCGATTGCTGGGGGATTAGCAGGTTTGTACTATGGGATGGAAAGTATACCTGAAGATTGGCTTTTGAGCCTCGCCCGATATGATGATATCAAATTGCTGATAGAAAAAATAGCGAGGAGATATTTGGATTAGAAATTCGATAATAATGTCTAACAAGTAAAAGCTTATTTCAAACATGTAAATTTAAAGCATCGAAATATTTATTTTTAAAACTATTTTAGATCTGCTATTGTTCTTACAATACAAAACGGCAACAAGCTCCTTTCAAAAGAAAGGTTCATCATAAAAATTGGCGTCGTACAGTGAAAATCCAATAGTCTTTAAAAACATTGGATGACGAAACACAAAAGAGGAAACGATAGGAAACATAAAAATTACTGTACAAGAAAACGCTAAGAGAAAGGGTCTGATGAGAATCAGGCCCTTTTGACGTTAAAGGCACTGCTCATGGCCCAATATTAATCAAGATAGTCTCAAACGCCTTATCCAAAGACTATTTTTTTGAATCCCTTCAAATCCGGGTCATACCAAATTGATTGATCTATTGGTGTAACATGCCCAGGTAGTCCCATGGATCAGTTCATGCGCATGATACCAAGGATCACCACCAGTATACCTATCAGGATCGAAGCGATAGAGGTAATTTCCAGCATATCGATCATAAAAACTAATGGCCCCTCCTGTCTGCCCCAAATCAGGTAAAATGGTAAAGTATATAGGAGAATAACCGGAATAAATAGAAACAGTGCAAAGACATGGGCTTTATACAGATCAATAAACCGCTCTTCTTTGCCGTAACCCCGGAATTGACGCTATATCCATATGGTGTTTACAATAAATGGTTTATCATATAAAATGATGCTCCCTAAAAATAATACAAATTTTATTTCCGGCCAAACATCCCCAATCAAACTTGATCAGTATGGGGTTCTCTTCACATAAAATAGCCACATCTTACGACGTGGCTCCCCAGTATATATTACTTATTTTGATGGGTTCAAGGTATTAATTCTGAGTTTAACGGCCGGCCTGGGTTCATGATCATTCAACGGCAGTAACGGTATAGCCATTTTTACGAAGCAGAGTAATCAGCCCTTTATCCCCAGCAAGGTGCCCTGCACCAACAGCGATAAAACAAGATTGATCTTTGATCATCTTGGGTATGATAGCCGTCCAGTTCTCGTTCCGCTCATTCAGCAGTTTTTCTTTTTGTTCGTCAGTCATCCAGGTAGGATCCTGGATCAGGGCGGTCAACTCACCCAGATTTTCTGTTTTATAGGCTGCCACCATTTTTGCGGTCAACGCTGGATATTTATTCAGTTGATAGACCGATTCCATGAACAGCTTGGGGGTAATGATGTCTTTCAGCAATGCAAACTGCATATCGATCGTTTCGAGCTCCCCGATAGCCTTCCCTTTGGCAGTTGCGATGGCCGACAGTTCCGTTTCATAGGACTTCATCTTTGTTGGATCAGCACAGTTGAACCCTTTCATCGTAAATAAAGAGACCACCGCAACGGGCGACGCATAATCCAAAAGCTTAATGGAAAGATCTTCTGCAGTTAATACACTATCCATTTTTTGGACTTCACGGTCAGAAAATGTCTTTATAAATGCAGTATCCGGTGCACTGTAGGCTCGTAGTTTCTGGGCATTGTCCGGATTGGAAACGTCCACCTCAAAAACGACTTCTTGGCTTTTGTCCAGGGCATCAAGGCATTTCTGCTTGATCTCAAAATCATCCGGGCACAGCATATGTACGGTACCGAACAGGTAAGATTCTTGCTTGAGGCCATTTCCGGCAATTTTCCACAACATGGACTTTTCCTGGGCAACTCCGCTAGAAACAACGAAAAAAAATAACAATTGTAGGATCAGCTGCTTTTTCATTTATATAGATTAACGTTAATTATTGTTATACGGTTTTATCTTGCTGCACCATGAAAACCATCTTTAATTCCTTGAACAAAATCGGCGCTATTTAATAATATACAGATACAGCATATCACAACGACAAGTATCATCAGTAATTTTAACAGTTTTTTTTCTTTCAATAATTTAAATTTGGTTTATTTTTACATCAAAACTTTTCAAATTAAACGGATGCCTCATTCGTCAGGTGCTATAACTATCAAACAATATAACGAATTAATTTTAATTTACTGAAAAGATAAAGACAAACCATCTAATTAATTCTGCATTACACTATTTTCAACACCACAACTACAGATATCCATTGAGATATAGCAATTGGTCTAAGCCTGCTGACTCTCTCTTAGCCATTAAGGCAACATAGTATGCTAAAGCAAAGTCTGCTGTAGAAAGGCTAACGTTTGCTTTTGCTGATTTGAACCTGGTACCATAGGCTGCCGTAGCGAATGTGGATACTGCGGTTAGGGCTGTTGCTGACGAATAAAGATTTCAACTTAGCTTTCTCAGATATAAAAATTCCTCCATGGGTAAGATTGCGGATGGGTTAGTTGATATATCGTTTGTTCTCTTTCAGACAGATGATTATAGTAACCACCGAATTCTATCAAATATTCTTCTCCAACTCCCATCTTCCAAAACATATCCATACTATCCTTATCAGGAAACTTAGACCAAGGCGGTTGCTTGGCATTTTGAAGTGTTTGGAATTGTCCAAATTGACGTAGAAAATCCCGTACTTCCATCAATGCAAAACCCAATAAATTTTGACCTCGCCAACAATATATATTTTCGATATTAGGATCATCTTGTGACAGTCCGATTCCCCATATGGTGTCAACGGGGCTTGCTTCAACAAGAATTCTATTTTCTGTTTTTAACAGATATTCTAATAGGCCTGGATGTTGATTAAACTTGTGTATGTTGCCGTTCTTAACGATCTCAAATTTTTGTTCATTCCAAATCTGATCATCGTAGCCTATAACTTTCCTTCCCAACTCTTTGGCCTCGCCTGGTTTATTACAGTTTATAATTTTCTCGAAGCTCTTTTTATCGTCGAAAAGTAATGCCTTTTGGGCCATCATCCAATGTTCCGCAGTCCTATAAGTTATATTATCAACTATAAATGGACTTTCATACCATTGGCTGAAAGCAAATTTTCCGACCTCTATATTTTGTTTATTTGTATGCCCCCAAAAGAAAAGAAATTTAAATGTACCTCCACTTTCAAACATATCGGTTAACCATTTAATATCATATTGTTCCATATTGCTCAACTCTAAATCTATTAATTTGAAACCATCGTATCCTTTTTCATTTTAAGGTAAGCTCAATTTATCAAAAAAAACAGGAATGATAAAACTATTTCAAATCGACGGTTGTTCTTATTATACAAAACGGTTACAAGCTACCTTTCGAAAGAAAGGTTCAACATAAAAATTGGCGTCGTACAGTGAAAATCCAATTGTCTTCAAAAACATTGGATGACGAAACAAAAAAAAGGAAACGATAGGAAACATAAAAATTACTGTACAAGTAAACGCTAAGAGAAAGGGTCTGATGAGAACCAGGCCCTTTTGACGTAAAAAAGCCACGTCTCACGACGTGGTTTTACAACATTTATATATTGTTATTACAATTCAAATTCTGTCTGGAACATTCCGTTTGTTGAGGCATATGCACCGCCAAAAGAAATAGGAACGCCATACACATCTGTAGTATAAACTCCACCATTTATAATGAAGTTTTGAAATTCCTCAAATCCTTTAACCGTACGGACAGCATCTTGGCCGCTTCCTCCTATGATACAGATTGTAATCTGAGCTTCGGATAGAATCTTTTTTGTATTCGCATCTAAGGATACAGAACCATTTACTATACCCGCTGTAAACGCCGCCCGGACAGCTACAGCTAACTCACTGTAGTTTACTGATGATTCTACTAGAATTATCCCTTTGCGCCCGTAGTTGACGGAATTAACATACACCGGATTCTTTGCTAAAAATCCTTGTCTGGTTGGCTCATCTTTAAAAATATTTCCGTCATCTGGTATATCCATTGAAACGTTAAAATAAGTCTGGCTAAAATCACAGACTAGCGCAGAGGTTTGCAGAATTTTGCCGCTGGCGACTGATGCACTCAATGAAAAAACAGAGGCGATATTTATATTAGCTCCAAAAGCAAGCTTAGCTTCTTTATAGTAATCTATCTGTTTCATTTTGTATGTAAAGACCTGAGATTGTCTTCCGCTGAAATCTTTGTCTCCAATAGCATCAATAACAGCATTGTTTAGACCTGAGCGAGTTGGAGAAATCTCCTTCGACCGTACTGGCAGTGAAAATGAAGCCGTAACCTTCGGCTTTAATAAACTGGTATAACCTACAGGTTCATACAAACCGCTATTTATTGATTGGGCAGAAAGTACTGAGCCTAAAAATATATAATTGGGGGCCAATGTTGCTATCTCATAAAATTGTTCGACATTGGCGGAACTTGCAGAAGCACGAAGTTTAGGATTTGCTGAAGGAGTTATATCAATTTCTTTTCCATCTTTAATGGTATAAACTTTATCCCATTGACTTTTGTCTTTTTTGGCGACCCCTTCTTGGGTCACATGTGCTGTATCAAGACGATTTGCTCCTTCCTTATTACATGAATAAAGGAGAAAAGGTACAGCATAAATTAATTTAAAAATCTGTTTCATAATTATATATTTAATTTAATAGATAGTAATAAAAAATGGACTAGACCTTAAGTTGTAATTTAATTGATAATCGGTTGCCTCCCAATATCGTCTAGGTTCATCCGGCATGGGTTCAGGTCCATTACTTTCATAAGAGGAGAATTCGGTTCCCACAACCAGTCTGTTTGAAAGATTAATGTTTCTCAGTTTTAGGAGGTCAGAACTGCTCTGGCAATCCATCAAAATTTCAGGCCAATTGTTTTGATTAGGTGTATAGATACATTTATTCTCACTTTTTTGTACCTCAAAGTAGATGTCAGTATAAGGATAGGCAGGTTTAGTCTTTTCTCTATCCTTAAAGAAGTTTAAAACAATATTGGCGCGAGAACGATAATTGTTGCTCGATGCATCCGGTTCATAAACACTATTCTCTCTGTTTACTTTTACATACAAGGGCTCCACAAATGACGTATTTACAAATTCTGTTTCAACCAATTGATGTGTATTCGCATCTGAAAATGAGCACGCAATAGGAACCCCAAAACTTGTTTCGGTAAATTTCGAGTTGTAGATCAAATTCAGAAAATAAGAATACCCTTTAAAAGTCTGTACCGTATAATCGCTATCTGCTCCCATAATAAGGACTTTAAACGATGTCTCGTCAAAAAATTTCCTTTCTTCTGTTGTTAAAGTTTCTGTTTTGTTATAGAAGATTCGGTCAAATTCTTTCCTTATACATGTTTCGGCAAACTGATACTCTTTATCTGTTTCGATAACGAGTATTCCCATTCTGCCATAAGTAACTGAGTTGACATAAACAGGTGGTTCACCAGAAGTACCTTGGATCGGCTGATCTGCTAAAGGTGCTATATCCATATTTACGGTAAAACTGCCCTGAAAGAATTTCACATAAAGTCCTGTAGACTGCAGTATTTTGTGAGATTCCGTACTGCTGCTCTCACTCTTAGAAGAGAACAATCGTTGTGTATTGACATCGGTACCAAATGCCTCTTTGATCTCATCATAAAAAGTAAAACGCCTATATTGGAACATGAATTTTTCGTTTTGCTTAAAACTTCCGCCAATAGCCATTTCTTTGACATAATCATCCAGCTTAGAGTATGTCGGATTTGTAATGACGCGGCTTGTCGGCTTAGGGGTAGTGTGCGTTAAGCTCATTGAAACTGTTATCGGTTTTCTATTTGCAAGAAAAATAGGGTTATAGACCTGTTTGGATATACTATTCCCGTCCAAAATCGCCCCTGGAAAAATAAAGTTTTTTCCCTGATACAACATTGCTTCAGTACTTTTTACCGTATGTCTTTTTGAGAAAAAAGCTTCATCCTCAGGTGTCATCCCTGCCACAGTCGCTTTCTTTGCAAAAAGAGCGTTACTTAGGTTATTTTTAATATTTGATTCAGAACGGCTACCGTATTCTCGTGCCATGACTTTATATAAAGAATCACCTTGATAAGCAAATGATGAGTCTATTTTGATTTGATATGGCTTGCGTACACTCGCATTTGTTACCTGACTGTTCTCGGTATGAATGGATAGATTATCCTTGTTACATGAAGCAATTGTGAAAAACACAAGTGCACCACAAAAGATCCTGAAAACTTTCATGATTAAAAAATAGGTTAAATAAGAAACAAAAAAAATGGTTAATATGAATTATAAAAAAGTTGGTGATTCCCTAAATAAGCGGCCTTATACGCAATAGGATCTCCATAATTGTCTACGTCCAATGTTGTATCAATATAATTTATTAGTTGTTGCAATGGTTGTCCGGCATTGAGATCTAAATCAGTGTGACCGCCTCCAAGGAATGCAACATGATAATTGCAGTTTGCGAGAACGGCTCTTTCTTTATCAGCAAGCTTGTTCCCTTTAAGCTGAGCGGATAATGCTTCTTTGACCAATGTACCTGCTAAGTTCGATTCGACAATAACAACGGCCTTTCTTCCGAAAGAAAGTGTATTGATATAAATGAGGTCATTTATATCGTATTTATTGAGAAGCTCTTTATTTGTGTTAAAAGTTCCTTCCGCAGGTAAGTCCATATCCACTGTAAAAGCAATCTTTTCCATATTGATAGCCAGTAATGTCCGTGGTTTCTTTGCCGTTTCGGTGATGGAGAACCAATTTGCAAGATCAATCTTCTGTCCAAAATAAAGAAAAACATCATTATAACCATTCAATTCTTTTATATCAAATGAAAAGCGCCTGTTATCCGAGCGTTCCCCCTGTAGAGCCTCCTCAATTGCTTTGTAAAGTGATGTCTTTTCGGTTTTTATGACTTTGCTCTTAACATTTAAGCCGCCAAAATTGACGACAATATTATCTAAGATGATATTCAGAACCGGAGGGTTCGGAGAATTGATTGTACGCTGTTCCAATACTGCTCCGACATATAATTCTTCAGGTGATTTAACCGTTATGACGGTTGACTTCTGGTCCTGACCCACGGCAATCTTTGAAAGTCCGGTTCCTAAAAAGAGAAGTAGTGTGATGTATTTAATCATTATTTGGTATTATTATATAGTAAGTCGATTTTCAGCCAAATAAAATCTGCATTCTTAGCATTTTTAGAAAGCAGGTGATCATATGATTTTAGGTTATATTCTTGCCCTATCGAAAAGTTCTTTGATGACTGAGTCACACTCTTCTTTGCATAAAAACTCATGGTGAGCACAAAATCTGTTTTGTTCTTTTTCGCGCCGATTAGCTTCCACGATGATTCGTCGCTATCCTGGAGATAAAGATCATCCTTCTCCCATTTTGACTTGTAGCGCTCTGTAATACCGTACTGTTTAATGAGGATTGTGGAGTCCTTCTCAACAATAATTTCTTTAGGTATTGATAGATCAACACGATCCTCAAAGTACTTCTTTATTTCTGATTCCTCCAGAGAAGACGCCGGACTGGAGGAGGTGATTTTTTGAAAATCAAGCACCTTTTTTGAATCAAGTTTCACCTTTAAATCATTCGTTTCTATCGGTGGATCTATCGGTGGCTTCACAACACCATTTTCCTTTTTACAGGCAATAAGCAGAAGAAGAGACACGATGGCATAAATACTAAAATACTTTATTTTACTTTTCATATATATTATACTATTTTAAATAAATTGCTACAAAAGTCATATTTAATTAAAACAACCTACACTAAAAGTAAATATACTACATATTCGACAAAAAAATAACAACAAGAGAAATTAACTACACAAAAGTGTTTAAACCGAAGAAAATTAAGCATCAATAAATCAATAATTTCACAATAGTTATCCATTCCATCAAATAATGACAAAAAAATGGTTACTGATGAAAGATCAAAGAAAATAAAAAACTATTCTACATACAAACGCTGAGGGAAAGTGTCTAATTAACGTCAAACCCTCTTGACGTAAAAAGCCACATCTCACTACGTGGCCTTAAATAAACATATGATTCACTAATTGTCAGCCTTGGGTTGACTGGACTCACCACTTGGATTGTTAAAAGAAAAACTCAAGCAGCTTTCGCCCTATATACAAAACAGTCCATGGGATCATTCCTCCAACAATAGCAATAAAGAAATGTGAGACTAAGGGAATTATAGCGACATATATACCCTGAAAATATTCTCCATTTAATTGCGCTGCCTTTTGTCCGGTATAACCCATTATATTCTTAAATTGCTAAAGATAAAAATTTCCCTAAGTTATCTGGCCATAACAACTATCTTTAAGATCAAAAGCTTATACAATTCTAAATGATTGAAATCTCCTATCAACAATATAAATTGACAATCCTTGAGGATGACCAATACACAATTGAATCAGCCGATAATCTGAGAGAATTTGATCATGTATACTTTGACAGCTCACTAAGTAAATACCAAATAACGGCTAAATTAGCGATTTTAGTTAGTTTTAATAATGAAGAAATTACGAGTGCTATTCTTTGTGATATAGGCCCTTATGCGGGTCTAAGTGAGAGAACCTTTTTAATAGATGATAAGCACCTATACATCTGTTTTACAGACGACTTATACTGCTTTAATATACCAAATTTAGCATTAATTTGGAAGAAGCGCGTTGATTACTGCGTTAACCATGGACTACAAAAAATACAGAATGACCTGCTGGTGCATGGTGAACTTGAAATCATACGGATATCCAAGCTCGGTAAAATAGAATGGCGGTTTGGAGGTCTTGACATTTGGGTAAATAAAGATGGACTCCCTGAGGTAACTATACTCGCTGATCGGATTAAACTTATAGACTACGAATCAAATTGTTATTATATTGGCTTTGATGGAAATACCATTTCTTAAAAAAGGGCGGGACCTCCAACTGCTGTCATCTATTCACATGATAAAATTATAGGATCTGCAAAACCAGAAGCAGGAGATTTCAGCATGATTTACGCACGCTATCCAGCAAAAGCATCGTATTCCATAAAGCATTCATCGTTTCGGCGTTCATAACCCAAACGGCACTGTTTTCGTTAATTTTGACAAACTCATAGGTTGAAGTTTTGCCGAGCGTCATTGCATTTTTTGTTAAAATACTTAGAAATTCGCCGATCGGAATATCGCCTTTAGTCATTAAAGGCGTCATATAATAAATTTTTTCGGCACCAATAATTGTATAGATTCCATCTTCTCTTTGAATGCCAACGAATGCATTTGCATCGTTTTTATTTAAATGTTGAATTATTTCACTCGTTTCGTCTCTAAATGATTTTCCGGACAGTATATCTAACATATTCCTTTTTATCCTCGCTTTTAGATTAACCGCTTCCATTTATAGCTTTTTTTTATAAACATGACTTTGAATTCCATGAAACCAACTGATCCGTTCAGCTAAATATTCCAATTTATTAAAATTATCAGAACCACCCCATTTCCCTTCCACAACAAACTCATTCACGGTCAATAAAAATCTTTTTACATCTTTCCAATGCGGCACATTGTTGATATTAAAAGAAAGATAATTAAAATCATATAGCTCTTCGGTTTCATCAGAGGTAAGTCAATTTTCCGCTTTTTTCCAAATATTTATCAGTAAAAAATCCACTAAATCATTTTTTTTCTTGTTTTAAAAATAACAGTTTGAAAATTTCATCTAATTAATGACTTTTACAATCGGCTTTATATTTTGACTAAATGAAGTTAATAATTTAAAACACCAAATGAAAGAATATAAATACTGGAAAAAAATTGGGGTTGAGATTCAAAAAGAACTAATATCCAAAGCACTTGCTAAGAATATCAATTATAGCCAAAGCCCTGTATTAGGGCTTCCCGGAACAAAATTGGATGGAAGAGTTTTTTATGAACAGGCTGAATTTTTAAAGGAAGCTCCTTTCCTGCAGACAATTGTTCAGAATCCTAATCATATTGGTTGTCATACTGTCGGAGAATCAGAGCCTTTTTTTCAAGGTACCCAAGATATTGAAAAAGATGTCATTCAAATCTTAAGTAAAGATATATTACAATCTCAAGAAGATTGCGATGGATATGTTACCTCTGGAGGTACGGAAGCCAATATACAAGCATGTTGGATGTACAGAAATTTCTTCATCAATACATTTAATGCCAGTTGTAATGAAATTTTCCTAATTGCATCGCAAGACACACATTATTCGGTCAATAAAGCTGCAAATTTATTGAATATTGATCTTGTCCTTGTTCCGGTCGATTTTGATACCAGAGAAATTCTGCCGGATCAACTGGATAAGCGTGTCTATGAAGCTGTGAAAAATGGCAAAAAGTATGCTATCGTTATTTCAAATGCAGGTACCACCATGTTTGGAAGCGTTGATAATCCAGATGATTACGCCTCAGTTTTCATAAAATATGATCTTAATTTTAAACTTCATATAGATGCGGCATTTGGGGGATTTATCTATCCAATTGTCAATCAAAACCATAATATCGGTTTCAACAATAAACACGTCTCATCGGTGACCATGGATGCCCATAAAATGCTCCAAGCTCCTTATGGAACCGGTATATTTATCACGAGAAAGGGATTGATAGACAATGTTTTTACCAAAGAAGCGAAATATGTCAATGGAATGGACACCACTTTGAGTGGAAGTCGCTCTGGAGCAAACGCAGTAGCAATTTGGATGATTTTACAGACCTATGGCCCGCATCAATGGTTAGAGAAAATGAAGATTCTGAACTACCGGACAGAAGTATGTTGTCAGGAACTCGAAAAATTGGGAATTGGCTTTTATAGGGATTCACATATGAATATCATTACCATAAAATCAGCTGATTTGCCCAAAGAGCTAGCAGTTAAATTTGGCTTAATTCCGGATTCGCACGACGAAGATAACAATTGGTATAAAATTGTGGTAATGGACCATGTACAGCAAGAATCACTAAATGATTTTATTAGCGAATTGAAAGAATTCCGCAGTAGAGAGCGTAAAGTTTTGGAAAATTAAAATAGCCGTAAAATCATTTTTGTTGCATAATGCGCCATACTATGGTTGTTCGGAAATTCCGAACAACCACTTGCGACTAACCCTTTCCCTAATCTTCTCCGATTTCTTTACCTAAATTTAAGTTCTTCATCTTGCTACAAAACTACCTTGAGGGTTATTAAACCACTTATTAGCAATAATTTCATCAAGTTTACTTCTAATTTCTCTCCTAAATTGCCAAGCGCTTCTCCGAAAATTATTAATGATCATTTACTGTAAAAGTACTTTATGTGAATCTATATATTTTCATAAAGAGAAATTACTTGGCTTGCTTATAATTTCCAAAGCTTTTTCAATGTAGTCTTTCTTACTATTAATCACCGCTTCTAATAATTGATTCGTGGTTTTAATATTTGAATGATCAAATGGCAAAAGAAAATCAGGATTCACTCCTTCGTTAATTTTATATTTTTTCCCATTACGGTCTTTTAAAACACTTATAGTCAAATCCAGAGAAAAATTATTCCCAATCTCATAATATTGATTGGTCGATGTGAGACCGTATGTCTTTTGACCAACAGTTATCACATTTTTCTGTCCTTTAAAATGTAATAAAAATGCCTCGGCAGCACTAGCGGTATAATAACTGGTCAAAATAACAATGGGTACTTGCGTATTCTTCAATTTAATGGGCGGACGTTTTTTGGGATCTAGCTCTAAAATATCATATACTTGCTTAGCCTGTTCGCCTTCTGGTTTAAGAACTACCGAAATCTTTTTTTCCTCCCCCGTATTCAAAACATCTGAATAGCTGTAATCGACATCAATTAATGACGCAAAATGCCATATCATGGGGTAATTGGCTCCGCCACTGTTTTCGGTAAGGTCAATTATCCAAGCTTGGGGATTATTATCATCCAAAAATTTGAGTTGTTTTCCAATGGTATCTATATATTTTGCCTGCTCCAACCGAACTGGAGGGATATTTATATAAGCATATTTTTTATCAATCATATAAGATTGATAATTTTTAGGAGGCAGGCCTGCACCTGCATCAGTCATCTTCGCCATCTGCCTCAACTGAACCATAAAATCTTCTTTAATACTCGTATCGGTCTCATGATATTGTACAGAGGAATGCACATCCCGAAGATCGCTTAGAACCTTCTTGAATAAGGGGAGCAAATCTTTAGCTTCTTTGATACCACAACTTTTCTTGATGATAATTGGAGCAACAGAATCCCAATTTACATTGGCACTGGAATATGCATTGGATTTAACGGTATCAATAAAAGCATTTGTTAAATTCAGGATGTCCTTATTTTGGGCAACTGCATTAAAAGAAAACATCAAAAACGATAGTACAATAAGTGAAAAATATCTCATCATGCTCAAATATAAGATAAAAAGAAATATTTTTTCATCGATTAATTATTTAAACAACAAACCTTAGTTTGAAAACAGACCAAGAGTTAGGAAAGCTTGGTGAATGGTGGGAACGGACAGTTGAGATGGGAATTTATTTTGCTTATCGCTGTGATCAATAAGTATTCAGTCTAATCTAGCTTTTTCAAATGCGGTATACATCTGAGCACATTGAATATAAAAAATATTGTAAGCATAACTATCGAAAAGAGACTTGGGACCCCTATAGTGCAATATAAACTATAAAAACCTGCTAATGATATAAATATCGAATAGATAATTTCCATTTTAAAGCCCAATCTTCTTTGAATATATAGGAAACGGAATACAACTGATACGCTAATTACGATATAAATAACAGCTAGCAGTGCTGGTACCAGCAAGTGCCATATGAAGGAGGAATCAAAACCATTTAGGCAAGTAATGAGTTGAAATAAAGCAATAAATAATACCATGAAAAAGAATAGGATAAACTTTTCATTGGGTATGGGCAAAAGCAACATAAGGAATATGGTTATGATATTAATAAGGCCTCCGTATTTTATAAGTTTCTCCACCAAATATTCCATTGCTATTCCTTTTTGTTTTTATATATCAAAGCTACCCTTCTTTTAACATCAAAAAATTGATAAAAGGCAAAAAAGAAACAAAACCCGCGTTATTTTTGACTCCTGATACGGCTTAAGGTCGATTGGGTAATCCCCAAATATGATGCGATATAGCGTAATGGGACTCTTCTTAAAATCATCGGATAGAGACTTAGCAATTGCTCATAGCGCTCTTTTGCTGTCAACATGCGTAATGCGTTGGCTTTTTCCTCACTTTTGATATAATACGCTTCGGTCAATGTACGGCCTATAAAATTAAACTCCATATACTTATTATAGAGCCACATTAGGGTATCGTAACTTAAAACCAGGGCCCGGGTATCCGCTAGTGTTTCCATGGCTTCAAAGCTAGGTGCCTGATTGTAGAAGCTATAGACTGAGATCGCCAAATCGCCTTCGAAAAGCAACCATGATGTGATGTCGTCATGATTACGGTCAACGTAATACGTCCTTATGGCACCTTCCAGTATAAAATATATGTTTTTATGAATCTGACCGATATCTGCCAATAGAGTACGTTTGGGATAGCTAACCAACTTACTACACGCTATTATCTCAGAACGGAGTTCAGCTGTGGTCGGGTATATACGGTCAAAAAAATCTATGATTTGCTGATGGTCGTTATTGAGTTGCATAGACAGATTAAAATAAGTTAATATGCGAGCCTATTGCTCACAAAATCTAAAGGTTTTATGATCAGAAAGTCTTTTCAGGTATAATCTCCTTTCGCCACAGTAAGTATCCATCCGATCAATAACTGCGATGGGCGAGTCGATCCCTAACCTATTATAGACAGTATCATTCCGCACAAAATCATGCATATCGTTGAACACAAGTATATCCTGTAAACCGACATGATCACCACAATTTTTCCAAATGGAGTTTGTTAGGCTCTTGTTATTGCAAGAACAAAAGAAGAAGCTTATGCAAAAAAAAGCAAAGAAAAATTTCAGTTCCATCGTAAAATTACTTTGTGCAATATGTACCACAGCAATACACCTTACGAAAATTAACATTTTTTTTGAACTATTTTAAATCGACGATTGTTCTTACTATACAAAATGGTTATAAATACCTTTCGAGAGAAAGGATCAACATAAAAATTGGCGTCGTACAGTGAAAATCCAATAGTCCTGAAAAACATTGGATGACGAAACAAAAAAGAGGAAACGATAAGAAACATAAAAATTACTGTACAGATAAACGCTAAGAGAAAGGGTCTGATGAGAATCAGGCCCTTTTGACTTTAAAATGCGCAAGGACTGGATCTAAACGCCGGACGTAAATGCCTATCGCTGTTGATGCCCGAAGGACTTTAGCATATTTCTAGATTTTAGAAGTCGGTAAAGTAGACAATCAGCTCCACATTTACACGATTCGTAAGCGGTAAGTCAGCGGATGGCCAAAGATAGTATCACTGTTCTTGAATGAATTCCATTATGCTCAAGGAATAACGTAATGGAAATGGCCATGTCTCAGGAATAATGGATACCGCATTTTTCCTACACAAGATAATGAAATGTTATCGATAGACCACCTCATTTTTGATGATTGCCACAATTGCCTGATTACAATAATTAAGATAAGTATTAAAACCGATACATCCGGATACCATCTTATCCCTAATCACAATTTTCAATCAATATTTAGACAGTAATTAGTCACTGGTTATTCAGTCTACATTGAGTAATCACTGAGCAAGCACTGAACGAGCACTGAACAAGTTCTGTTTAAATATCAAATTTGATCCCTCTTTGAATCCCATTTGCTGCAAAAAAAAATTAAAAGAATGGAAAGGAGCTAAAACAGAAAAAGCCACATCCGTAGATATGGCTTCACAACTTATATATTTGTAAGGGATGGCTCTTATTTATAGGAATTGATTGATTTGGACACTTTCCAGTTACTACCTTCACGTATTAAAGTCACAAGATCAGTCTTGGTGAAGTTTTCAAATTTCATTTTCACCTTGGCTACCATATAATCGCCTGATTCTTCGATGATGTCAGTACTGACTGTACAGTTTAGCTTCTCGCCTTTTTGTTTTTTCAAGTATTTAACAACTTGATCGCGGTTGTTGGTCTTTGCATTTGCCGACTGAACTTTTTGGCTGAAATCTTCGGAAAATAATTGCTCTACGCCTGCTGACTCTCCTTCGGTTGTTACCGCAACATAATGCTCCAATGCAAAGTCTGCTGTGGAAAGGTTAACATTTGCTTTTGCTGATTTTGAACCCGGTCCTTCAGCGGCCATAGCGAAAGTAGATATTGCGATTAAAGCTGCTGCTGTCAATGTTTTTACTAGAGTTTTCATAATGTCTTTATTTTATATTGTTAGTTCTGTTGTTCTTATTTGTTGACTCAAAACTACAACACAATCCGCCCCTAGCCTATTGGCTTTAGACCAACGATCGGGAAAACTCGGTGAATGGTATGAATGAGGGGGTAAATGCTATCATTCGAAATAACGCTTCTGTAGGTAACGCCATCTTCACTTTCGTTACGCACTGCGTATCAGATTTAGGATTCCTTACGCAGTGCGTAGAGAATCCTAAATAAGTAAAACATTTGGTAAGGCTACTTTCTGAAACTACGTTACCAAAGCCACATCGGTAAACATGGCTTCAAATTATAAATTCGTAAAGGGTGGATTTTATTTATACGAATTGATCGGTTTTATACTTTAAATTTAATCTTTCACTAGAATTTTTTTTATATAATTTGGTCTTACATTTTCCTTAAAGCTTAAGGAATCCTGCTGTATATAATAATAAAAGAAAGCATCTAAAAATTTAGTAGAATAATATAGATCATTGTTATATCTAACAGTTATTTTATCGTGATTATAACATAATCTGCATTTTGACTCCCCTCCTTCAAAAAATTCTACTTCAAGATTAGAACAATAATTATGTAATTGTACGGCGTATGGAACTTCTGGTTTATATGCTTTCAGGGTTTTTATTTCTTGTATTAAACTATCCCACTTCGCCAAAGGTATTGTATCATCCTTAGAATAAAAGAAACTGTTTGAATGATTTCGATACGACCTATCCAAATATCTTTCATCTCCAAACTGACCATCATCAAACTCACCCGAATAATATATTCTTACTTCCTTTTTTTTATTAATTGCTGTTTCCCTGCATGAAAAGGCAGTAAATACGAGGACGATTAATAATATTTTAAAATACATGCTGAAACGTAACCATTATATACCCATTCAAACTAAAGTTTTCCTGGAAGGATCTAAATAATTTAATCCACTTTCTTCAAATATTTGCTCGAGCTTTTCGGCCCCATATTCCTTTTTAAAAGCTAGTTCTTCCACCGTAATAGGTACTAGCCAATAGAAATAGACGGACTTACTATCATCAAGGTTAAGAACTTCCAGTTCGGGTCCATCCAAATAAGGCAGCGAAATCAGCCCATAGGAGCAAGAGGAACCCAATCGCCATCCTCTTCCCCAATTGATCGTATGCCAATGTCCCAAACTTGCACCAAACCTATTGTAATGTGCTACAACTATTAATGATTCGACCAGTGTTTCGTCTTGCTCATCCGAAAAGATGTGTAGTTCCAAACAAAGTTGATCTTCAAAACGAGACATACCACAGGTGGCGTAGGCCCACATATTTCGTTCTGGCGTTGGCGGAAATTCCAATACCCGAAAGTGATTCCCCAAATCTTTATAAGGACCTTTTTCCCAGATAAGTGAACGATATTCATCTCCCCAATTGGAGATATAATGTGATAATAGTTTATGATGGTATAAGTTCTCCTCCATTGTAAATAGACCCAAGTTATCAAAAATAATTCACTCCAATAAAACTATTTCGAAATGACTATTGTTCTTACAATACAAAACGGCTACAAGCTCCTTTCGAAAAAAAGGTTCAACATAAAAATTGGCGTAGTACAGTGAAAATCCAATTGTCATAAAAAGGATTGGATGACGAAACAAAAAAGAGGAAACGATAGGAAACATAAAAATTACCGTACAAGTAAACGCTAAGAGAAGGGGTCTGATTAACATCAGGCCCTTTTGACGTAAAAAGCCACATCACTTGACATGGCCATAAATAAACATATAATTAGCTAGCAATTTGTATCTGAAATTTGAAGATGTCTACTCAAGAGTTGCATTAGGGAAGTTTCCCATCAAAAATCACAGCTACGGTTAAGAATATTAGAATTTTATTCAATCACTTTGACTATTGAATCGCGGCTAAAATAAAAAGCTACTTTTTTTGAATCTAAAATATTTTGGGTATTACTTTTAATCAATACTAATGTATAGATTGTATCGGATATTTTGTAGCCTGATTTATCCAATATGCCCGTGATGACCGCTTGTTTATTCGGAGGAATTATTTTGGTGCTAATTTTTAAATCTGTACAGTTACATCCTGTAGAAACTGAATCAATAATTAAGTTAGAATCACCCTCATTCTTCAAATGAAATGAATACATGATCTTTGAATCCATAGAATTGAATTTTACAGACGAATATTCAATTCTTGGACCAGTCTGGGTTTTATTTGAGCAGCTACTGCCTATTATCAGTAATATGGCTGATAAGATCTTGCCTATATTTGATATATTGTTGTTTCGTGTTTGGAATAAAGCCATTGTCTGAGAAAAGTATAGTATTATTATAAATGAGATATTCAGTAGGAAAACTTTTAACACCCATTTTTTCCGATAATTCTCCACCTCTATCATAGAGATAACTGAAATCATTTTTATCCTTAAAAAATGCATAGAATTGATCTTTACTATTAATCTTGCCATTGATAATAATGTAAATCTTCAGGTTTTTGAAATTTGCATCTTTCATATAAGCAATCTTCTGCCAGCAGGGCTTACATTCAAGAAACATAAAGTCCATGAGTATTAATTTGTCCGTAATTCTTACTGGTTTACCCTGCGTATTTAGAAATTCATAATCCGTATACAAAAACGGTTTGTCGATTGAAGTAATAAATTTCCCCGCAATGTATGTGGGATATAATGTTAGATTTATCAATACCAATAAAAAAAATATTAAGCCTATTAGTAATTTTGAATTACACATTAGGCTAAATAGTGATATCGCAAATACAAAGGTGATCATGGGAAATATCTGCGGAAATAGGTCCTGAAAATTAATATACAATCCAATGCCAGATAAAAGGCATATAGGTATACTATAAAGAACAAGGTGTTTTCTGATCCCATACTTCTTATTCATCCCGAATAAAGCAGCATAATATCCTATATATAGGATAGGGTACATATAGAGATGGCTAACAACTCCACTCCTTGAAATAAGTGTGGAAAAAAAAAATATAAAGCCCGTATAACCTAGAAAAAAAAGTATTTTTATGATCAATTGTTGCATAATCCGTCACATGTACTTAGAGTAAGCCAACCACAACCGATTATTGGACTTTTACAGCTCCTTGTAAGGCATGAGATACCGCTTCCACACCAATTATCACTCTGTGTACAATTGCATTCGCCAATGGTTTTTATATCGACACATTTTCCTTCCGTATTTCTGACATAACCTGGCTTACATTCACATCCAGCTTTACAGGGCAATGTCCCCTGCATACATTCGGTGTAATACTCATTTTCACCGCACTTGATCTCAGCAAGTGACGAGACAACTAATTTTTGAACTTCTGCTGGATGATCAAATGATGCAAAGATTGATTTCATCTCATCCAACGTAAAAAGGGATGCTATCTTTGATTTGTATGGAGAAAATGTGCTATTGAGAAAGATTTTGTTCGCATTGGAATTAGGTATATAAAATTCAGGTTTCAAAAGGCCTATGACTTCTCTTATAACTATTTTCTGCTCATCACTTAACTTCGCGGTGGACTCAATGATGGCTAACCTTTTAATAACAAACTCATACCGCTGATTGTAATCGAGCTGCGTACCGAAACTCAGGCTGATGACATCATGATCTTTCTCGGATATTAATCTGGAGACAATATCACTTTCTAATTTATTGACTGATGGATTGTTATTGTTTTCTTTCTGACAAGAAGTCATAACAATTACTGTTACCAATAAAATAACTAAGGTTTGTACAATAATTTTCATAATACTGACAATAATTTTTATTTAACTTATAAAAAACATTAAATCTTCACATAGATCCATAGATTACAAATCTCCATTACTTTTTAAAAAATCTCCAGATAAGTAAAGAGATAATTAAAACAAACACCATGGAGGTGATAATCTCAAATAGAGACATGTTTAATAACAACAGATGTTTAGAGGTCATACTTTAAAAAATTTGGTTTGTTGAATGATAATTGTTAATCACTATAATTGCTTTGTATATTGGTAAACGGGAGTGAAACGCAATTGTCCCAAAAAATAAAAAATAAAATTAGATAGATAAAAACGAGATAGGTCGTAAGCGCTATATGCGACATTATGCACTGATGAGCTCTATCCCCTTTTACGTAGATGCCACATCACTCAACATGCTGATTATTCAGACAAAGATATATATCATCACTATGATCGCTCACTGCAGGAATTAAAAATTTGCTGCATAACCAGGGTTGCATCGGTATCTAATCCTGCTTTTGCACCAAAATAAAGTGGGTTAACTGCTGCTAGAAACCTATGTTCTAATTTGATTCTCCTGTTGCAATAATGCTCCCGCCATTGTCTGAACCGTTTGTTGTCGAAAGAAAGTATTCGATTGCAGCAGGTGTGTCTCCTGCCTGATAATTGCCTAAGAGCTGTACGCCTGAACAAGTTCCATTTGTTAATGCTGTGAATTCTGCAACAAATAATCACGCATATCTGCTATGGTGTTTTTGATAAGAAATTGATTTGGCATAATGTTGTTGTTTTAAATTCTTACACAAACTTAGGCTTCAGTGGGCGCCTAAATGAGGGAAACTAAGGCAATGTTATCGGTAAAGCGAAACAATCGAAAAATCGGAGTATGACATGGCTCAAAAAAAAAGCCACATATTGGATGTGGCTTAACAACTTATATATTTGTAAGGGATGGCTCTTATTTATACGAATTGATTGATTTGGATACTTTCCAGATATTTCCTTCATGTACCAATGTCACAAGGTCAGTCTTGGTAAAGTTCTCAAACTTCGTTGTCACCTTGGCTACCATATAATCTGCTGACTCTTCAATAATATCGGTACTTACTACGCAATTCAAGCGCTCACCTTTTTGTTTTTTTAAGGATTTAACCACTGCTTCGCGGCTATGAGACTGTGCATTTGCCGATTGGATCTTTTGATTGAAATCCTCCGAAAACAATTGCTCCACTCCTGCTGATTGACCTTCTGTCGTTACCGCAACATAGTGCTCTAAAGCAAAGTCTGCTGTTGAGAGGTTAACGGTTGCTTTCGCTGATTTTGAATCTGGACCTTCTGCGGCCATAGCGAAAGTGGATACTGCGATTAAAGCTGCTGCTGTGAATGTTTTTACTAGCGTTGTCATAATGTCTTTATTTTATTGTGTTAGTTCTGTTGTTCTTATTTGTTGACTCAAAACTTCGACACAATATGCCCCTGACCTATGGACTTTAGACTAACGGACAGGAAAACTCGGTGAATGGTGGAAATGGGCAGGCGAGATACTGCAGATAAAAAAAATAATTATATCTTTGGCTACTTATTTAGCCAAATAAAAAAATGAAAAGTACTCCTCCTAGCAAGGTGAATAAATCCCAAGGGAAAACACTTGTTCTCTATTTTTTAATTTTAATGATTTGCTTTAGTTGCAAAAAGAGCGAACAACCCACGCCAGTAGAAAATCAGCCCCTAAAATTAGAAACTATAGGCGTTGATGCTGCCAACAGGAAGAGTATCGTGTTTGCCGGCCGTGTATTGTATCTCAATAGTGAAAAAATAAAGGATCATGGGTTCGTATTGAAATCTGGTTTTGGATCGTCTCAAGAGGAAAAAAAATATTCATTGGGAACTACCATTCAGATTGGTAAGGTACTGAAGAAAATTGAACCGCCAGTGGAAGTCCTCGAAACTGGTCGGGGAGAATATAGATTTTATATCGAAACTGACAAAAGCACCTATTATGGTGAAACCGTCAGGTTTCAGTTATCAAATGTTTTTATAGACTATCAAACCGGCTTATTAGCAACCGCTGGGGAGACAATCACAGTAAGCGGTGACTTCAAAGATATAAAAAAGGAAAACTATAAGCTTCGTTGCGATTACAACAGCCCAATAGAAATAGATTATAACATCGACGCCACAAAGAAGAAAATAACATTTACGGTACCAGGCGGGTATCGCCATGGCGTAAATCTCAGTTTCTACCTAAGTCCAATCCAAAGCGTAACAAATTTAAATAGCGATATCGGTCTGGCATCGGTTAGCATATTGGGAACACTCACCCCACCCACGCAATATAATTATAATTACAATGATTACCTGCGCCTGTCGGGAGTTGGGCTCCCCCCCGATCGGGCTTCGTCATTTTATGTCATCATTGGTGATAAGCTGTTCCCTTATTATCAAGAGTTATTACTGAGTGACATGATCTATGATCAGCCCAAAATGGCCTATAGAATCGGTTACTATAATGGGCGGGATACCGTTATTTTCGACAAGAAGATTACTCTTAATACCCCAAACCCTACAGATTTGGTTATCCGTCGATCCTTTGTTCATCCAGGGCGGTCGATTCCTGTCACAGGTATTATTCCATATAATTATAATTTTATGCCAACGATGAGTGTAGGCGGTAAAAGCGCCAGTTACTATGCAACATGGAACAGCGATGATAAAATAACGATCAGTGATATACCAGATGGAAACTATCCTTTTATTATGGAGGGACCTTTTGCCAGATTTGAAAGTAAAGAAAAAATTGTCGTAAAGTCCCTAAAAATAAGCGGAGCAAGCTCATCAAAAGGATATTATGGTGCACAGATAAAAATTCCGGGTAATTTCATTGCGGGAGATCACTACTATGCCAGATTAGGGGACCAGGGAGATGAGAGCTTGCAGGTTTCCAATGGTAGCGCTACGCTCGATATCCCCAATATTAAGCCTGGAAAAGTAAAAATTACGGTGATGTACAATGACGATCATGGCAAACAGCATGTATTCCCCACCGAACATCAAGTTGAAGTCCTCGCTCCTATCTTTGATGATTTATATCCAAAATCGGCTAAGCCTGGTGATGTTATCACATTAAAGGGAAAAGGGCTAGGCTACTGTGCGATTTTTATGGGTGGTATCCGCTTGATCTCAGTGGGTGGAACAATAGACCAACCGCAAGTATTTATACCCAGGGATGTCTTCTTCAAAGGAAAGGTGCGCATCAGTGCACAATACAAAACGGATTGGATTGAATGCAAAGAGGCATTTGAATTATTATAACCAAAAAATTTATGAAAATGTACGCTAAAGCGGGGACAACAAAATTTGTGAAATTAATAGCAATATTATGCTGCATCTTGACGGCCTGCAAGAAAGAAAATAAGACGGAGCCTCCCACGAACACCCAAATAAGTGCAGTCACCGGAAGCTTTGAAAAAATGACGGAATCTTCGATCGTCCTCCATGGAACGGTGGGTGAAATGGCTATGCTTCCCAATATTCTAGAATATGGTTTTATATTGAGTATCAAAGAGAACAGCGGATATGCCAGGCCAGAGTTGGAAATTCCGGTAGGTAAGAAAATGAACGATAAGGATGTCGTTTTCATCTATAAACCTGAAGAAAATTTTGACATGAATACAGTCTATTCCTACGCTTTTTATGTCAAGACCAAAAATGGCTTCTTCAAAGGCTCATTGAATTCATTTCAGATGGATGGTATGCAGGTAGAATCACCCTCGGAGATCTTGGGAATGCCAGGTGAAGTAGTGCATCTCAAAGGTCGTTTTTCAATGCTGGATGGTAGCTACAAATTGTATGGTAGATTAGATAAAACCCAACAAATTGACTATCAAATCGCACCAGATGGTAAGAGCCTAACGTTTAAAATCCCAGATGTCGAAGGCTCCCAACATGGTAAAAAGCTAACAATAGATCTACAGAAAAATTCAGCAAATGGTTCTTTCAACAGACAATTGGTTCAAATCAGTTTACTAGGTAAACTCGTTCCGCCTGCCATACTGACCTATGGTTTTACTGACCTGATACGATTCTATGGTTCCTGTTTACCATACTCTGGGGATAATGACAAGTCTTTTCAGATAATCATAGGAAACATTACTATTCCTTATACACGGGAAATTGCTATCAAAGACCTGAAAGGGCTAGTGGGAAAAAGCTTTAAAATTGGCTATAAAAATGGCAGAGACAGCGTATTATTTTCGGCTGATTATATCATCCGGTCCCCCAATGCTGCAGATATATATTTTGTCAATGCAGTAGCGCACCCCAATACGCACGCTATTGTCAATGGTTTTTCATTCTATTCATTCTTTGATATGTACCAAACAAAATATTTTTTTGGCAAATATCAGGTTAATGAGATGGAGGTAAATGGGGATTATCCAACGGAAACCATTTCGATACCGATCAAGAATATTCCGGAAGGGCAATATAAATTACGTCTGGACAACGGATTTTTTAATATCGAAAGTACAAAGACGATACAGATCAAAAAGTTTGACTGGACGTCTATTGATAAAAGCGAGGGCTATGTGGGCGACTACCTAACGCTCACTGGAAATTTCATCAAAGGATTTGAGTACACGATTTATGGGGACGATTTCTTTAAAATGCCAGTGGTATGTAGTGAGGATGGTAAATTAACATTCCAGGTCCAGACATTCTTTCAAGAAAGTGAGTCACTCCATATTGTGTATAACGAATTTACGGAAACCGGATGGCGCCTGTATATGCATCCGAAAGCATTGCCATTTAAAAGCTTAGGTATGACTTTCGACAGTTTATCGCCAAAAACCGGGCTACCAGGAACTGTTGTACAGCTCAAAGGAAAGGGAATCGGCCTGGCGCATATGATCCGGGTTGGCGATACGCAAGTATACCCGCTCATAAAAAATGTAGATGAGGTCACGATTACCATTCCTGCTTTTCAGACAAAAGGAAAAGTGCGGATTTCAGCCGCGGCCTGGGGAAATACAATTCTGTTATCACCAGACTATTTCGAAGTTCAATAGAAAAGTTATTATGAAAAGAACCATTCGACACATACAAATTGGCGTTTCCATCATTGCAGCGCTATCGGCCTGTAAGAAAACAGAGGAAGTCGTCGTTATTAACACGCCAATGACGGTAGTTGCTATGGCACCTTCGGAAGTGAAAGATTCCCAAGTCACCATGCATGGTGAAATAACAACCTCAAATAAGGAAGAAATTTTGGATGTAGGCTTTATTTTATCCGAGACTAAACAATCCGGAAGTACCATCCTACAGGAGATCTCCGCTGGCAAACAAAAATTGATCAATGGCAAAACAGTAGACTTGACTTTGACCGTAAAAGAACCTTTTGATCTGGATTTAATCTATCAATATGTATTCTATGTCAAGACTGCTAAAGGTTTTTACAAAAGTCAGCCTGTCCGTTTCAATGTGGACAATATTAACGTCACAGACAACAAACTTGTATTGGCTTATCTTGGAGAGACCGTATTATTCAAAGGAAATTTTAAGCAATTTAAGGAAAATTACTATTTAATTGCTGACGGAAATACCGAACAACGGTTAGCTTTTACGCTAAAAGACAACAAAACAACTTTAGCTGTAACCCTGCCAAAAAGTGGATATTACCATGGAAACAAATTGGCGATTACGCTTCAAAAACCGCTTAACGGACGTGAATATGTAAGTTCAAAACAGCTGATCGAAACAAAAATAGTTGCTAAAATCACCGAACCGAGTAAAAATAGTTTCGCTTTTAATGAGGGGATTCAGATCAATGGTATCGGTTTACCCCAATATGGTTATGCGGATGACTTATTTCTATTGATCGATGACCAACGCATCCCTTTTACAAATAATCTATTTTTCCGCCAAATAGCGAACCTCAAAGGAGAATCCTTTCGACTGGGCTACGCCAATGGCCGCGATAGCATCTATTTCGATAAAGAAATCCTACTCGAACAACCTTCAGCAGACAATATCACATTACCAACGACACTAACCCATCCTGACTGCATGATAGAGGCTACAGGAATTGATTTTTATAAATATTTTGGTGATGAAATCTCCAAAATACTTGTGGGCAATTCGGCTGCAACAGGATTTATCGGAAATAACGGCAACAGCACCTATTTGACTATCCCGAATAATCTCCAGGACGGAAAATATGCGGTTACCCTGACAAGTGGATTATCCACTGTCACCAGCAAACAGAAAGTTGAAGTGAAGAGATTACATTGGGATGCTATCAATCAAAATATATTTTTTTCGGGAGATACGGCCCAGCTAACAGGAAACTTTTACAATACGGTAGGTTACAACCTAGAATTTTCCGGCGGAAATGCTGTATATAACAGTGAATTGAAAAATAATCTCGTTAGTTTTAAAATACCGCAGCTAAGACCAGGCCAGTATAAAATCAAGACCTATTACCATGGATACTATGATAGCAAAAAGTATTATGCCCCCGAAGAGAAAACCATCGAAATAAAAATGCCTATTATTTCGGATTTCAGTCCGCACACAATCACCAGCGAATACGCTATCATTTTAGAAGGTAAAGGCTTGTCCAATGAGTTTAAATTTTACATTGGGGGGCAAGAGGTATATGCATATACTTTAAATGAAAATGAACGAATAATCAACATTCCTCAAGGAATAAAGCCGGGTAAATATAAGGTATGGATGGATACTAACTATGGAAAAGTTGAAGCAAAAACATTGCTAGAAATCCAATAATCAAAGACCATGAAGCAGCACATTATCAAACTCACTTACATCATTCTTTTATTTTTCGTTCTTGGTTCATGTAAGAAGGATGAACAGGTAATCGATAAAACACCTATAACAGTAGGTACGCTAGAGGCCGGGGATCTCAGAAACAATCACGCCATTTTATATGGCGAAATCCATTATCTAAATGATGAACAGATAATTGACTATGGCTTTAAGATTGCATTAAGGGAAGAAACAACCTTCAGAACGATCTCTTTAGGTAAACAAGCAAAAGTGGGTATAATAAGTTATGACCTCCAATCGACTTTCAAAATCGGTGAATTTTATCAATATATTTTTTATGTAAAGACTGATAAAAATACATACGAAGGAAGACCTGTATATTTTACGGTCAATGATATCTGGGTAGACAATTCCAAAATACAATATGCCAGTCCCGGTGATATCATCACGATCAAAGGCCGATTTAAACAGGTAGATGATTTGTTTAAACTCTCTATCGGGAATGCCTACAACGGTGAGAACAACGAAATCCCTTTTACGCTGGACAAGGAGAAAGAATCGCTAACTTTTACGATGCCCAGTAAGAATCTATACCATGGGGCCGACGCTCGCATGGTGTTATCAAAAAAAATAAATTATCAGGAAGTGCGGCAATATTTATTAAGTTTTAAAATTGCTGCGCGGTTATTGCCGCCGAGTCCGGGGACACATTATTATACAGATCCAATCAAGCTGAAGGCTATTGGGTTATCAGATTACTTATATCACGATTTTAAAATTATTTTAGGTGACAAAGTACTGCGCTATGAAGACAATTATTATGCTCCTTACCTCCCGCTTAATGGACATTCCTATAAATTAGGCTACATCTGGGGGCAGGATACAATTTACCTCAAAGAAACATGGAATCTTGAGGTTCCCGATATGAAAACAGCAGCGCTAAAGTATAAAATAGTGCACCCTTTTGGACATACAGAACTTGGAGGACTCGATTTTTTCAAATATCTTGTCAATAGCAAGTATAAACTAGCAATAGGGAAGTATGAGGGAGATCTTGCTATGATTAATTTTGAAAAGGATATTCCGGTACATATTGCGGACATTCCGGAAGGAAAATATCCTATAGCCATCAATAGCAACGTATACGGCGATCTTAAAATCAATGACCAATTGATCGTTCAAAACCTTCGTATTACTGCTGTAGACGCTGGGACTGGTTATTATGAAGACCTGATACGTATAAAAGGGAATTTCCTACCTAATCAAGAATATGTTATAAAATCAGGTGACTTCGAGGTATATTTTGGCTTTCCCAAGAATGGTGAACTTGTATTTCCATGTCCTTTTACCCTTTTAAAAGGGGATAACAATGTAAAAATAGGTTATGCAAAGTATGGTGGCAATTTTTTTGAGGCTGATAGTAAAGTCATAAAAGTAAACGGATTGAGTATAGATAGCTTCTATCCTACCAAAGGAGCTCCTGGAGATATTGTCAAATTAAAAGTACGGGGTGCAAAGACAAATTATTACCGAATCGGGATCGGAGGTATTGAGGTTAGCCCTATATCCGTCAAACTTGGAGAAATGGAATTTATGGTTCCTACGGTCAACAAAAAAGGAAAGACAAAAATAAAAATATTGATTGACAACCAAGTTTTCGAATCAAACGAATATTTTGAAATTATATAAATCCGCATAAAAATTACGAAGCAGTGAAACGTTAGAAAAAAAGAGCCTGATGTAAAAAAGCCACATCTCGCGATGTGGCCTTAAATAAACATATGATTCACTAGCTGTCAGCTCCCGAACCGAGCTGACAACTAGTTATTGGGGATTATTTATAGGAGTTGACTGAACTGGACACTTTCCAGTTATTCCCCTCGCGCACCAACGTCACAAGGTCAGTCTTGGTAAAGTTCTCAAATTTCATTGTCACCTTGGCTACCATATAATCTGCTGATTCTTCGATAATGTCTGTAGTTACTGTACAATTTAGTTTCTCACCTTTTTGTTTTTTAAAGTATTCAACGACTTGATCGCGGCTGCTGGTATTTGCATTTGCCGATTGAACCTTTTGGGTGAAATCGGTAGCAAATAATTGCTCTACTCCTGCCGACTCGCCCTCGGTTGTTACCGCAACATAATGTTCAAGGGCAAAATCTGCTGTGGAAAGGTTAACATTTGCTTTTGCTAATTTTGAACCTGGCCCTTCAGCGGCCATAGCGAAAGTAGATACTGCGATTAAGGCTGCTGCTGCGAATGTTTTTACTAATGCTTTCATAATGTCTTTTTTTATTGTGTTAGTTGTATTTGTTCTTATTTGTTGACTCAAAACTACGACACAATACGCCCCTAGCCTATGGGCTTTAGACTAACAGGCTAGAAAACTCGGTGAATGGCAGGAATGGTAAGGTGAATTTTAATTTTGTGATGTGGATCACGGTAAATTATTATATGAAATCAAGAAATTTGTTCCAACAAAAAGAAAATAAAAATAATATGAAAGCAAAACAACTCTTTAGACAAATAGGAATATGTTCGGTTTTATTAACCCTAATGGTGATGCATTCCTATGCAACAAACCGAAAACCAAAAATTTTATTTGTTGTTACTAGCCACGATACAAAAGGCAATACAGGCGAAAAAACAGGTTATTATCTCGGCGAAGTCTCACATCCCTGGGAGGTCTTAACAGCGGCTGGATATGAGATTGATTTCCTTAGCCCACAGGGCGGGAATCCGCCGGTGGATGGATTTGACCTGAATGATCCCGTTAACAAAAAATTCTGGAAGGATAAATACTACTACAATAAAATCACCCATTCACTAAAACCTTCTGAGGTAAAACCTGAAGAATATAAAGCCATCTTCTACGCCGGAGGACATGGTGCGATGTGGGATCTGCCTTTCGACTCGGCAATCGCCAAGATTGCTGGCGAAATTTATGAGGCAAACGGCGTTGTTGCAGCTGTATGTCATGGACCTGCTGGCTTAACCAACATCAAACTGAGCACCGGTGAATATTTGATAAAAGGAAAAAATGTCAATGGCTTTAGCAATGAAGAAGAAGAGCTTGTAAAACTAAGCAATGTCGTCCCCTTTTTACTTGAAGATAGACTAAAGGAAATAGGTGGAATTTATGAAAAATCCGAACCTTGGCAGTCCCATGTTACCGTTGACGGCAGATTGGTCACCGGCCAAAATCCGCAATCGGCCAAGGCTGTAGGCATGGCCATCGTCAAGGCTTTAGATGAACAAGGTAAAGTCTCACGATAACAACATTGGCTTTTGAAAACCATAGGATCTGTCCAATAATTGCTGTACAAGAAGATGCAAAGAGAAAGTATGTAATCAACATCAGGCCCTTTTTGACGTAAAAAGCCACATTTCACGATGTGGCTTTACATAAACATAGGATTCACTGATGGCTCTCCTGAGCATGCTATGACAGACATCTAGTCTTTAAAATCTATTTATACGATTTGATCGATTTGGATACTTTCCAGCTGTTATCTTCACGCATCAAAGTCACAAGATCAGTTTTGCTGAAATTCTCAAATGTTAGGGTCACTTTAGCAATCATATAATCTGCTGACTCTTCAATGATCTGCGTGTTGACCTCACAGTTCAGTTTCTCTCTCTTTTGTTTTTTTCAGGGATTTGATTACAGTACTTCGGCTGATAGACTGTGCATTGGAAACTTGAACCTTTTGGCTGAAATCGCTAACAAATATCTGCTCTACTCCTGCTGACTCGCCTTCGGTGGTTACCGCAACATAATGATCTAAAGCGAAATTAAACGGCTGATTTTAAAGGATGCTGCAAGTAGATAATAATAAGATTCAATAATAGAAATGGAATTTCAATCGCCATTCCTTTCAAATCTTTGTCCAATAAATGGAAGCAAATAATCAATAAAATCCCCGCTGCCATCAAAAAATTGCCCCATATAAAGGTTTTTGGAAATAGAATCAGTAGCGAGGCAACTATTGTAATAAGACCATTTACAGTTAAGCCGGTTTTGGTAAAGCCCCATTTCCCAAACATTTCCATCATTTCGGGCTTGCCCGAAAACATGGCATAGCCTTGTTTAAAGCCCATAAATACCGCTACAAGGATTAAAATCGAATTGATAATTTTTGGAAACATATAGTATGTATTAGATGTAAAATATACCTTTTCTCCAGTTATGGCAATATGTCACATTACCATTTTACAATAGATAGGGTCTTAGCACATAGAAGAAGTATGCTGAATTATTCAGAAAGTGCTTCAATTACGAGCCGTGACGCAAGATAACTGCTATGTTGCTGTTGAGCGGTAATTAATCTCCCATCCCTTATGGCAAAAGGTTCCAATGGTCCCGCCACCTCAAAGTTGGTATTTGGATTTTTACGTGCTTCGGTTTCAATAGTATAGTCATTGACGGTCATTCCAAACATTTGGTTAATAATATCCTCCTCACTATCTGCAAATCCGGTCCATGTCTTACCGTCTGCTAGAAATTTTCCGTCTTTTAATTTAGTCCATAAAAGCAAAGAAGTACCATGGCAAATCAAACAGATCACTTTTCCTGCTTCATGAAAATCCGCAATAAGTTGATGCAACGCTATATCATCTTTAAAGGTGATCAACGGGGCACCTCCACCCGCCACACAAATTGCATCATAATCATTTACATCAATTTCAGTTATGGCCTTAGTATTTTGCAGCCATTTACTAAATTCCTTGTGATGTACAAAACCAATACTAATCAGATCATTCGGATAAGCCCCTTCGGGATTTTCAGGATTGCTATGGGAATCAAACTTCACTTCCCCGCCTTTAGGTGATGCAACATCAACATCATAACCCGCAATAATAAAATCATAGAAAGGCCTGGTCATTTCCTCTGCAAAGAATCCAACCTCTATCCCATGAAGGCTAGTTGCATTGGAAACAAGACATAATACCTTCTTTTTTTTATAAACATGTCGCCCATGCTTTTTGATTACGTTATTCTGATTAGCCATAATTTTTAATTTTTAGTAAGAAGACAATGCGCACACTTCTGTATCACATCGTCTTCTTTATTTAGTTATCGAGTAGTATATCCACCATTTGCAAAAATGGTCTGTCCGGTAATCCACCAACCATCGGTTACGAGAAATTCCACTAAAGGAGCAATATCTTTAATATCTGTCAGTCCACCCAGCGCCGAAGCTGATTTATGATAAGCAACAGCATCATTTGTTTCCTGACCATAGAAAAAAGGAGTGTCCATCGGTCCCGGAGCAACAGCTGTTACTGAAATACCCCGACCTCCAAATTCTTTGGAAGCCGCTCGAGTAAAGTGCTCTACTGGGGCTTTAGCTCCTGCATAAGTAGAATAATACCCAGTAAATGCTGCAAGCAAGGATGTTACAATTGTATTGATCTTTCCATTGTCATTTATTCTCTTACCTGCTTCCTGTATGAAAAAATATGCCACTTTGGAATTAATTTCGCTCATGCTATCATATTCTTCCTCAGTCGTTTCGGCAAAAGGTTTTTTCAAAACCTTTCCGACTGTATTGATAGCGATATCGACACCTCCAAATCTCTCGATTGCTGCATCAAAAAGCTTAACGATATTCTTTACATCGGTGAGATCTGCTTGAAATAAAAATGCTTCCCCCCCTATGCTATTAATCTCAGCCAAAGTCTTTTCAGCTTCTACTTTTGTACTTTCGCTATTGTAATGAACTACCACTTTTGCACCTTTTGTTGCAAAATCACGGCTTAGTAATCCACCTAAGTTTTTTGCACCTCCCGCAATTAAAACTACTTTTCCATTTAAATCGTTTCTTGTCATTTTTCTCTTTATTTTAATGTTTTAAAATTGATAGCACAAATATGTTCATCCCATGTTTACTTTTTATGGTGAACTTTTCGGAACTTTAATTGATTCTACTTTTTTGATTTCTTTCCCATTATTTTCCAAGGCTCGTTATCATCATCTGATCTTTCCTTAGCATCTATCAATCACATGGATATAACTTGCCATTTTTACGCAGATAAATATATTTTTATATTAATCTTATACCTGGATTGGAGATTGAAAAAGATTTATAGATTTGGCCATATTACTTTACTACATATTATTATTGTGCTTTTAAATTGCTGTTATAGTTCCCGGCAACTATGGTTTATAAATTTCGTGATGCATAGATTATGAAAAAATAAGAATAGCAGCAAGAGCTAATAAACGCGTTAAACATAAAAGATATCAGTACCGCTAGTTCACTACATTTTTTTATATGGCCTAAAATAGCCAACTATTAAATAATTATTCGGCCTAGGGTAGTTCTTGGGGGGTGAGTTTTTTCAATCCTAACAAAAAACTATTCAATTTTGTAGTACAATTGTGATACTTCTCAGAATCTTCACAGAGCCAACTGCCTTACTATTTGATAAGGTAGCTTAACTATTTTAATCAACATTGTTATAAAAATTATGAAAAAGAATTCTGCTAACCGTTTTTCTAAAGAAAATAAGGAATTTATTGTTCTTTCTATCTTGAAAGGAGAATTATTCCTCGAAGAAGCCATGAAAAAATATAATATTTTTGATAGAAGAACAATTATAACTTGGTTAAGAAAGCATGTAGAAGCAAATCAAAAAACTTGATTTAGCAACGTTCAGCTATTCAATATATTGCCGGAAAGGAGAACTGTAGCAATAGGAAGTATTTATTTTATGGCAAATTTTTAGAACTTTTCGTTTTTTAGATCACTGCGATATTCTCCGGGAGTTTTTCCGACAAATTTTTTAAAGAACTTAGAAAAATTGGAGGGGTCGTAGGTCAGCAAACGTGCAATTGCAGCTATAGGTTTGGTAGATGATGAAAGTAATTCCTTTGCCGCGTCTATAATTTTTAGGTCATAAAAATGACAAGGATGGTTTCCTGTTTCCTTTTGTATGGTATCAGTCAAATGAGTATGGGAAACAAAAAGTGCGCTTGCAATCTCGTTAATTTCCATAAACTCTATGACTCTGCCCGACACAACATCATCAATATGTTGGTTCAAAAACTCGAAATATCGCTCTGCAATTTCCGTTCCTCTATTGACTTGTTCTTGTTGTTTTTGTTTCATCTGATTAAAAAAAACTAAAATAATGATCTGAAGAGGAATATGGGCTTAAGGCCTCTTATTATTGCACCAATTTACAAAAATATAACTACTAGTGATAATTTGATATGATAAGACGACTTTATAAATATTGAACGTCATTAGCTCTATTTGTTATCCGATTATACACTGCAGATGAAAAAGATCATCTAATAGCTGAGAATACCGTTGAAATAAGTATTATAAATTTAAGGATATCTATCTAACAATTATGTTAAACAGTACTTTAAGGAGTAATTTTAAACTTCTATCATTATTTATCTGTGTATTCATATTTTCTTGCACTCGCAAACAAGATAACAAATTCACGAGTGATATACTGTTGCAACAGGCAGACAACTTACTTGAAAGCAATTCTCTTAAATCATTGGAGTATGCCCAAAAAGCTAATTTTATTACTGAAAAGTCGAATGATTCAAAGAGGAAAGCGGAAACTTATTATTACATCGCCTTTACGTTAAACATTCTGGAAGAATATGAAAAGTCACTACCATTTATTGAAAAAGGACTAAAGGAACATGCCACGAAAGTAAGTCCCCCCCTAAAAGCCCGTTTCTTATCTCTAAAAGGCTATCATTACTCACGACTCCATCTCTACAAACAGCAGGCGAAGCAACACCAAGAAGTGATAGATCTAACAATATCAAGGAAGGATCCGGAATCAGTAATGACAGCGTCATTGAGTCTGTCTTCGCTAGGACTTTCGTACACCATAGTCAATGATTACACCAATGCCCACCATTTCATAGATATTGCCCTAAAACACGCAAAAACAGTCCCTGATACGGTATATCATAAACTTAAAAAGATTTACAAAGTAAAGGCAAATTTATTCTATTACAAGGCGATGACTCACATCGAACAGTTAAGGGCTAAAGAAGCACTTCCTTTTATCCAACAAGCCTATCAACAAGCTATAGTAGACAATAAGCCTCTCACTCTTTTCCATGAACTATACGCCGATTACTATATGCAGATAGGAAAAACGGAAGAAGCCATTGAATTTTATTTACTTGCTATAGCTGACAAGAAAAAAAGAACCTGGAACAGATCTACCTCTGCAGACCTATATCTAAAAATATCCAAAAGTTATAATAAGATCAATCAGTACAAAGAGGGAGAAAAATTCCTTCGGTTATCTGCCGCAGAAAGATTGATTGACGAGAATAAAAACAGAAAAAGGGTGCAAGCTATATTAGATAATATCGAAAATCACGATATAATAATAAAAAATAGAGATAACCAACTAAAAATAATCCTCTGTATAGCTTTGTTGATCACCTTACTGTTGTTTATCTGGAAATATAGGGAATATAAACAAAAAAAGAAAAAGATCTTGTTTGCACAAAAAATAGAAATTGAGCAAAACAAACAACTTATAGAAACTCTTGAACTTAAGGTAAATGAATCATTTTCAGAGCTTATTGAATTAGCTAAAAAAAATTCACCAACATTTTGGGCTCGCTTTCAAGAGGTCCATCCGAAATTCTTAAAAAGAATGCTGTGCATCGATGCAAATTTCAAATCCTCTGAATTAATCCTATGTGCTTATATCTATCTGGGATTTTCAACAAAAGAAATTGCAGATTATACTTTTAAAGCAACCAAAACAATTGAAAACAATCGTTATAACCTGCGAAAAAAACTGGGACTTGCACCGGAGGAAGACCTTATCCTTTGGCTCCGCAACCGTGTAGACGACAATCCTCCAACGGAAGGTTAAGAAATCCCCCTAAAAAATCAACTCCAGATCTGTTCAGAGTTATTTATCATCATAAAATATTAAAATATTTTCGATAATAAACAATAAACAGCAGGCTCCCCAAGCGCAACCCAACACCTTGAATTAAAATTAAAGCACTCAACAACAACAACTTAGCAAAACAAGAGTAGTCCTTGGGGGGAGTGATTTTTCATTTCTATTTCATAAAATATTCATGTTTGTATCGGATTTCCAAGGACTTGCCCTGCTCCCGGAAAAGCTCGGCCATGTATTAAAATCCAGCGACTAATCATTAACAATGATTTAAAACTTAAATAATTCAAAATGAAAACAGAAAAGAGAACTTATGAAGCACCTGCTATCAGCGTGCTTACAATCGAACTGGAGCAAGGGATTGCTGCTGGTTCTGGAACAGGCACCCCTAACCCTGGTGTAGGCGATTGGGGCGATGGTTCGGATGGTAGTGGTAATGGAGATTTATAAAATTAAGCTATTAAAAAACTACAAAATTAAAATTTTTATGAGAGTATTATATAAAAAGCAAATAAATTGGACCATTGCTTCTCTTGCATTATTGCTGGTGGGAAGTGGTACCTTTTCAAGTTGTTCGAAAGACAAGGAACACGTCGAAGAAACAGCTAAAGTCGAGGGGACAAAATTAATGTTGAACGTGTCGGGTATTGTTGAGAATCAACCTATATCGACAAAGGGTTCACAAGCAAAAGTAGCTGCGTCAAACTCAGGGAACAACAAAGTATTGGAATTTCCAGAATTTGATGCTGTCCTACAGACCGATAATATCATACCATTTAAGGCAGCACAATCTTTAACTAAAGCAGCTTCAACTAGCGGTAGCTCAACAAGAGCTGCTGCTATAGAAAATGGGGTAAAATACCGTCTATACTTGTTTTCACAAGATGGAACTCAATTGATTTCTTCGGAGCAGTTTATTGCCGGAACTCAGGGAACTATTGATGTGACACAAGGAACAACGTATAAATGGGTGGCACTTTCGTACAATACAACAGATGATGTCCCTGCGATTACTCCTACCAATACTAAAATCAGCCTTCCCGGCGGAAAAGATATTTTATATACATCGGGTGAGGTATCAGTTCCAACTGGTGGCAGTAGCGTCAATGTGCCTATCAATATCATGTTCAGCCACAAATTTGCCAGACTTGGTATAGAATTAAATACACAAGGGATGTTTGCAAATATGACCGGAGCAAAGGTCGCAGTAGCCGGAATCAAAACGGCATCGATTGATATCGCCAATGGCGCCTTAAGTGATCTTGTCGCCGCCGACCACGAAATCCCATTTGTCGACTTTAAGGACATTAATGCTCTCTATCAAGATGCTAAAATCGCCTATACGTACACAGCGGATCCAGCGGCAGTAACAGGCGGGATCAAAGTGAATGTCTCCAATCTAGCGTTAAAGATTGATGACAACTCCACCCGTCAATTTTCAGCGACTCCTGTCAACTTTGCATTCAACATCACTCCGGTATTAGGAAACAGTCACCGTTTGCTGGTCAACCTGATAGAATCTCCATTGACAGTGGAAGGAACCAGATGGGCTAGACAAAATATTTATTACCAAGCCGGACACAACCCTTATCGTTTTCACCATACGTATGCGCACTCCAATGCCAGAAATACATACTTCTCATTTAAAGGCCTTGTTCCGGATCAATTTGGCGTAAATAGTGATCCTTGTGCTCAGGTGTATCCTACTGGCGTATGGCGCCAGGCGAGTGAAAGCGATTTCAGAAAGCTCACTGGAATATTAGGAGTTGGAGGTAAGACGACTACTTACGGGTCAGTCAATAACCGTGGTTATTTTGAATATGATGCAAGTGGAACGGCCGCTCCTTATCCAAGCAACAAGCTTCATTTTAACTTTAACGGTGGCAGTGACTCATTCGCTTTTGTCAATGGTATATTACAGATCAACCTGGCTAATTATGGTAACCGTGCCGAATTATGGACAGGTACATCGGGAGTAAACCTTGGCGGCTTATTTGGCTTCGGTGCATGGTATTATCATGCAGATAGAGGTGCTTTCAATATTCACAATGACGACCTTACAGCTAGCTTGCTCAATGTGTCAGTAATTGGCGTGGATTTAGTAGAAACCCAGCTGAAAAACGTCCGTTGTGTAAGAAATTAATTTGTGCGTTCTTTTTAATGGATAATAAAGTTATCTAGCGGGGAGGCGTTCCTTACAGATAACGGTAAAAAGCGACCTATTTATTTAATAGGTTGCTTTTTATTATCTACCGGCCTTTAAATACCCTTTATAACTTCTTCCTGAAGATTCTCACTTATCAATACAAACCCGTGTTTGACAATATAACAAAATCAATTAAGACTGCTAATCACAGTAATTGGCTCTGCTAAAACGAAAATCTATCTGATCTGTGCACCACATATGAGCGCAACTGCTATTAAGTTGCCCAACCAGCAAAATGCTCACGTCAGATCGCACCTCCCTTTGATCAACCAGTGCCTTAATAACTGTACAGAAAAACTAATAACCATTCAAATGCTATGGAAATTATTCATAATGTTTATTTATCAGATTTAGAAAAGAAGGATATTCAACAACATGAAAACACCATACTGATCGGAGCACTTTGCGGTGGGTCAAAGATTGCTTTTGAAAAGCTATACAACCGCTTTTGGGATAGATTGTATCTAGCTGCGTACAATATAATTCGAGACAAACAAGTGTGTGAAGATATTGTCCAGGAGATATTCTGCCAGCTTTGGATGCGACGCTCCTCCTTAGCGATCAAAAATTTAGAAGCATATTTATTTACAGCCGTACGTTTTCAGGTTTTCCGCTGCATTAACGATAAAAAGTGTAGAAACAATTTCGTCATGGAACTAAGTACCCTACCAGCTGATTTCTTCAATTCGCAAAGAAGTAATAAAGAAATCGAAGAAGCGTTGAAAAGTGGCATCGAGAGACTACCTGAAAAATGTGGTGAAATATTTCACCTAAGCCGGCAGGAACATTTAAGTAACAAAGAAATAGCACTGCGGCTCAACATTTCTATAAAAACCGTTGAAAACCAAATAACGATCGCCATCAAAAAAATGAGAAAACACCTGTCTCCCTGGACATTGCCAATGCTATTATTGGCAACGCTCGAGGTTTTTAGATAATTCACTACAAACAAAAAAAGCATCAGCTCTTAGGGGTTGGTGCTTTTTTTTTGCACATACAATATAATACAGATATGAAAAAGAGCAAGACCATACAAAGCATCATTAAAAAATACCTAAAAAACAAAACGAGCAAGCAAGAAGATGAACAACTCTTTTCATTCTACGAGCATATCGCACCCCAGACAGGAGATTGGGATGAGTCCCTACATGGTAATAAAAAAATTCGAGCATATATGTTATGGAAAAAGATCGCTACAAGAACTGCGGATGATCAAAAAACACATAAACCATTTCTGTTTCTTCTCAGACCATTGATGGCTACGGCCACTGTGGCTGTTGTTATTTTGGGGGTCTGTTCATTGGTATTCTATCAAACCCGAACGAACGAAAAAGAACCGCAGAATTTGGTTATTAGACCGGGATCAGACAAGGCTAAACTACGGCTTGCTGATGGTCGGACCATATATCTTGATAGCACCACCTCAGAAAATATTGCTCATGCTACCGAGGGGGCAGTTCGAATATCAGAAAAAGGATTATTGGACTATAGCAACTTGAAAGGGCTAAAGCAAGGGCTGGGAACAAATACGATCACTGTTCCCAGGGGCGGACAATTTCGTCTGTTGCTTTCTGACGGAACTAAGATATCGCTCAACGCATCTTCTTCGCTAACCTTTCCGACAAACTTTTCTGGTAGCGAAAGACGGGTCAAACTTGAGGGAGAAGCATACTTTGAAGTGGCTAAAAAAATAATTACAGGTACAAAAACAGAGAGAGTTCCCTTTATCGTTGAAACGGACAGACAGCAATTGGTTGTATTGGGAACAACCTTTAATATTAATGCGTACCCAGATGAAAAAAACGTAAAAACAACACTGATAGAGGGCAGTGTACAGGTATCTTCGAGCGAACAGGCTTCTCCAAAGATATTAAAGTCGGGACAACAGAGCGTACTCAATGATAAAAATCTAAGTATACAACAGATCGATGTCTCGCAAGCTATTGCCTGGAAACAGGGTGATTTCACATTTGATGAAATGCCTTTGGAAGAAATTATGCGGCAGATATCACGCTGGTATGATGTGGAGGTTAGCTACGAAGACAATATTGGCAAAATAAAGTTTGGAGGGTCGATCTCCCGCTCAAAAGATATCAAGGAGGTATTAGAGGTACTCAAGTTAACCGGAATTCACTTCAACCTAAAAGGAAGGAGGATTATGGTTACACGCTAGATAAAAAACAACCTATGGATCATCCTCATTGTAAATTGGAATTGTCCTATTACTTTATACAAACTGGATGTAGCCAGATTAATTTCAATTGATTTAACCCTAAATATAAAAAGATGTTAAAAAATTCCAAGGGAGACTGTTCTCCCCATCCCAATGTCAAAGACTTTTGTGAGCTAATAAACGAGGCATATGGGTCTATCTTAAAAAAAGGCTTTATAAAGTTATGCCTAACCAGTATCCTGTTAACAATTGCCTTTTTACAGTCTTCATTGGCCGTCAATGGTCAACAAGTATCCCTTAATAAGAAAAATGCCACACTACTGACTATATTCAGCACTATCAAACAGCAGACTGGCTATGATTTTGTCTACAAAAACGATGTATTGGAAAAAAGTAAACCAGTAGACTTAACTGTGAGTAATGTAACACTGATAAAAGCTCTTGACCTGTGTTTTGCTGATCAGCCCATTACTTATACAATAAAGAATAAAACCATCATCGTCCAAATGAAAGAAAGTATTGTTCCAGCCTATAAAATACAGGAACTTATAATCTCAGGAACTGTCCGTGATTCTTCAAAAGTATTAGCTGGGGTCAGTATCGTGTTAAAAGGGAATACTGGAATTGGAACAACGACCGATGCAAATGGAAAATTTCAACTGAAAATACCTCACGATGGTATTCTTGTCTTTCGTTACGTAGGCTATAAACCTCAGGAGATAGCAACCAATGGGAAAGGCGCTATCAATGTCACCATGCAATCGGACGAGGCGAATCTTCAGGAAGTGGTTATCGTCGGATTTGGCCAGCAGCGCAAAGAAAATCTAACTGGGGCAGTCTCGACTGTTCGTGCTTCACAGCTGACCGACCGCCCTGTTACAAGCGTGGGCAATGCACTGCAAGGAACAATGGCTGGAGTCACTGTTACCGCCGCAAATTCTGGTCAACCGGGACGTGATGCAGCCACAATTCGAGTGCGTGGTATTGGAACACTGAACAATGCTGGCGCAATGGTCGTAGTCGATGGAATGATCTCTACCATGAACAATGTTAACCCTGATGATATCGAAAGTATATCTGTATTGAAAGATGCAGCCTCTGCTGCTATCTATGGTTCCCGTGCAGCCAACGGAGTAATCTTAATCACGACGAAAAAAGGTAAAGAGGGAAAAACTATCCTTACATATAACACCTATGTCGGCAAACAAAGTGCAACTGGCATTTTTGACTACCTGCCATCTTGGCAAGCCGCGGGTCTCTATAATCAAGCGCTCCGCAATGAAGGAAAACAACCCCGTTATACGGAAGAAGAAATTGAAAAATTCAAAAATGGATCTGACCCCTATAATTATCCCAATACGGACTGGCTGGATCTTGCGTATAAGGGAAATGGGGTACAACAAAATCATTACCTGGGCATAAACGGTGGAAACGACAAATCTCGATATATGCTTTCACTGGGCTATTTTGATCAAAATGGTCTTATAAAAAAAACAAATGCAAGGCGCTATACTTCACGTTTTAATCTAGAATCGAAAGTCAACGACCAGTTGAAAGTACATAGTAATTTTGCCTATACTTACTCGCCACTACAGGAACCGCAATCAAGCATGCCAGGGGTATCGGGATTCACTCAGGTGGTACGTCAAATCAACCGAATTGTCCCAATGATTCCATATAAATATGAAAATGGCCACTATGGAAGCATTGCAGATGGAAATCCGCTTGCATGGCTAGAATCGCCCTCTTTTAACCGTGAAAACTATTATGATTTTGTTGGAAATGTGGGTGCTGATTGGGAAATCCTAAAAGGCCTCCATTTTAAACCTACACTGGGCTTTGTATCTTCAATAGCACAAAATAAGTTTTTTATTGCTGACATTCAATATTACAATGCCGCAGGAGACAAAACCTTCTATCAGGGACCAAATAAACTTACTGATAAAAATACGACCTTCAGAAGGACAACGCTTCAGGGCCTGTTAGATTATACAAAAAGCTTTGGCGATAATAATATAAAGGTATTGGGAGGCTATTTCCAAGAGCTTACACAATATACTGAAAATAGTGCTTACAGACAGCGTTTTCTCAACAATGAATTGAGTGAAATCAATCTCGGATCGACTGCCGGACAAACTGCCTCTGGTTATGGATATGAAATGGCATTGCGTTCTTATTTTGGTCGATTGAATTACGATTTTGCGGGTAAGTACCTATTTGAAGCAAATTTGAGGTATGATGGTACTTCTCGTTTTTCACCAAAACACCGTTGGGGTGCTTTTCCCTCATTCTCAGCTGGATGGAATCTGAACAAAGAGAATTTCTTTGAGCCTTTAAAGGAATCTATATCAGCTTTAAAAATCCGTGGATCATGGGGAAAACTGGGTAATCAGGAAGTCAAAGCTAATGGTGACTTTCCTAGTGCGCCATACTACCCATACATCACTGTGATCAGTTCTGATCAAAACTATACTTTTGGCGGGGGATCTCCTACTATAGCAACGGGCGTAGCGCCGACTAGTGGTGCCAATGCCGATCTGCGCTGGGAGAGCACTACAACTTATGGTACCGGTATCGATGCATCATTCTTCAAAGGAAAACTGGATCTGACTGTGGACTGGTTTAATCGGAAAACAAATGACATTATCCTGGATGTACCGGTCAGTGGCGTATACGGATTAAAACCCCCTACGAGAAATGCAGGCGCCGTGGAAAATAAAGGATGGGAATTTGTACTTGGATACAAAGATCATAAAGGTGACTTCGCTTATAATGGCTCCTTCAATATTTCTTTTATCAATAATCAGATCACCGATCTATATGGTACAGGTCCTTACTTAACAAATACAACTATACAACAAGTAGGCTATCCTATCAATTCGCTATATGGTTATATTGCTGAAGGAATTTTCCAAACGAAAGATGAGGTAGAAAAGCATGCTGTTCAAAGCAATCGGACCGGAGCCGGAGATTTAAAATATCGTGATATTGACGGCAACAAAGTAATTGATAGTGACGATAAACAATATTTAGGCAATTACTATCCTAAGACCACTTTCGGGCTAACATTAGGTGGTACATATAAGAATATCGACCTTACGTTGTTCTTTCAAGGGGCTGCTCGTGTAAACACGTATTTAGAAGGAAAGCTAGGCGAAGTCGGCGACGCCGCAGGAAAGCCTACATCTGCGTTATTGGATACCTGGACTCCTGAAAATCCCGGAGCATCGCTTCCTCGGATCCTTTATTCCCAAAATCAGAACAATGCGATAGACAATCCTTCTTCCTTCTGGGTCAAAGATGCCTCCTATATCCGTCTGAAAAACCTACAGGTAGGATATAACTTTACCAAGTTGATAAAAAAATTGGGAATCACCCGCGCCAGGATCTATTATAGTGGTCAAAACATATTGACCTTCAGCGGACTTCAAAACTGGATCGACCCGGAGGCTTCTTATAGTAGTGGCATATATTATTATCCTCAGGTCAAAGTACATACGCTGGGCCTAAATGTCACTTTTTAACTCTTATTCGTATTAGATATGAAAAAAACTTTAATATTATCTCTTTTTCTTAGTATAACATTTACAGGCTGCAAGAAAGATTTTCTGGACAGAAATCCCAAGGATGCCTACAGTAATTCATCGCTCTGGTCTTCGGAGAATGATGCACTTGTAGCCCTTAATGGTTGTTATAACTCTTGGAGCGATGGGTACCATGTGCTTTACATGGATGCTTTATCGGACAATGTGTACAGCCAATATTATTGGGAAGGTTATACAAGCTTGGGAAATGGATCCGGGAGTCCTTCAGACACCTGGATCACCGATAGATGGTCTCCGTCATATAGCACGATCCAAAAATCTAACTGGTTTCTCGAAAACGTGGATAAAACCCCTATGGACGAAGCATTGAAAACCAGAATGAAAGCAGAAGCACGTTTCCTACGCGCTTATCAATATTTTACCTTGTCCCAACTTTACGGTGATGTCCCACTTGTCACTAAAACACTTAGCCAAGATGAAGCAAATACGGTAAGTCGCACAGCTATCTCCGAGATCCAGAAATATATCCTCGATGAATTGAAGGCGATCACGCCAGAACTTCCCCTGAAATATTCAGCTAACGATGTGGGCAGAATTACCCGCGGAGCAGCGTTGTCGCTCAAAGCACGTATAGAGCTGTATAGCGGTAAATATTCAGACTGTGTCATTACCAGTAAGCAAGTTATGGAAATAGGGTATTCTCTTTTCTCCTCGTATCAAGATGTTTTCCGTATCCAAAACGAGAACAACAATGAGGTAATCCTTGACATACAATATAAGGAAAATGACTATTCCAACGGTAATATTGGCATTATGCCGTCCTCAACTTTTGGTGGATGGGGCTCGATTGATCCAACGCAATCTTTAGTAGACGCTTATGAAATGGCCAATGGAAAAACTATCAGTGACCCTAGCGCCAATTATAACAAAGACGACCCTTATAAAAATAGAGATCCTCGTCTTAGCGCGTCTATCGTTTATCCGGGTCAATTGTACGAAGGAAAATATTATAATCCAATTGAACGAAGTTCCGGAGACTACTATAACGGAAGTAATAATTCTAAAACAGGGTATTTATATAAAAAATACACGTCTAATCTATCTGACTATCCGGATTTATGGAATACGGGGTTAAATATGATTCTCATACGCTATGCGGAGATATTGCTGACATATGCCGAAGCAAAGATAGAGAGTGCCAGTATAGACAACAGTGTATATGACGCTCTTGATGCTGTGAGACAAAGGGCCGGAATGCCCAAAGTTGATAAATCTATTTATGCTAATCAAACTACTTTACGCGAATTGGTAAGAAGAGAGCGAAGAGTTGAACTTGCTTTGGAAGGTTTACGATGGTTTGATATAAAGCGCTGGAAAATAGGCCCTCAAGTACGCGAAGGAAAAGTATATGGTACACGACTGGGTACCGTCGACCCAAAGAATGGAGCTTTAATGCTTACAGGTGGACATGTGGAGGCTGAATCTCGGACTTTTTCCAGTGAAAGAGATTATCTTTGGCCAATCCCCCGAAAAGAAACTGATGTAAATCGTAATCTAACACAAAATCCAGGTTATCCAAATTAGTATATCGGAGCCATCAGCTTAAAAATTTTAGTGCTGATGGCTACTAATTACAAATAAAAATAGACTAATCTTACATTTTTTGCCACTAACAAAGTTATTTTTCGACAGCTTCTGGCAGAAACTAAAGGGGGACTACATCTCACATGAAAAAAATAAACTACATCTTACCTGCCTTAATATTATGGGGTGTATGTTCATCGCTGTTTGCAATGAAGAAACAGTCTGCAAGAACAGTCCTTGATATGAATGCCAACTGGGCGTTTTATCGGGGAGATATAGATCAGGCAATGGAGACAAATTATGATGATAGCAAATGGAAAGCAGTCAGCATACCACATGTTATGCGATTGGAGCCCAAACACAGCGGCGGTAGTGTATTCCAGGGTACAGGCTGGTATCGCCGTTATTTCCATCTTTCCGGCAAGCTACAAAATAAGAGAGTCATCCTTCAATTTGAGGGGGTTCAAACGAATTGTACAGTCTTTCTTAATGGAGAAAAAATAGCTCAACATGCTGGCGGATACATAGGTTTTGTGGTTGATATAACGCCGTATATCCAATATGATAAAGATAACATACTTGCGATCCGTGTTAACAATATGGATGATGGCCTGACGCCCCCCGGCAAGCCCATGCAAAAGCTTGATTTTAATTATTATGGCGGAATCTACCGTGATGTGAAGATGATTATTACCAATAAAACTTATATTTCGGATCCAATGGAAACAGAGATCATAGCCGGAGGCGGAGTTTTAGTGAGCTTTCCAACAGTTACGAAAGAAAAGGCAACAATTAGTTGCCGAACCCATATAGTAAACAGCAAAACTCATTCGATCTCCAAATTACGATTGGAGACAATGCTATTGGATAATACTGGAAAAATCGTCGCACGAACCAATAGTAAGGCACACATGCCTTCCGGTGATTCAACTTTTGCCCACAATCTCGAGGTTTTTAATCCGCAATTATGGTCTCCCGACCATCCGTTTCGATACAGGTTAGTATCACAGGTTTATGACAATGATATCTTGATTGATGAGGTAAATACTTTGATAGGAATAAGGAGATTCGACTTTCGTTCACCTGCGGGCAAAGCCGACGGTTTTTATCTAAATGGCAAAAAACTGTATCTCCGAGGAGCCAACCGGCATCAAGCGTTTCCTTATGTAGGGGATGCTGCTAGCAATTCTATGCAATATAGGGATGCTATGCTACTGAAGAAAGGAGGATTTAATGCGGTAAGAGCAGCGCACTATCCGCCATCACCGGCATTTCTGGATGCTTGTGATTCTCTCGGACTTTTGGTCGTCGAATGCCAGCCAGGTTGGCAATATTTCAATGACGATGAACTATTTATCGAACGTACATATCGTGATATACGCAAAATGATCAGAAGAGACCGTAATCATCCCTCTATTTTTTTATGGGAGACATCGCTCAACGAGTCTCCAACTCCGTCTTCCTGGATGAAAAAAGCGGTAAAAATTGCTCATGATGAGTTACCCGGTGACCAGCTATTTACAGCAGATGATCTAAATAATAGAAGTCAGCCCTTCTATGACGTGTTTTATAAAGTAATCGATCCTGACGGAACTGACCCATTGACCAGCAGCCCTTCATTGACGAGGGAGTGGGGTGATGCATGGTTTGCGGATGCCAGTAAAGAGAATGGATTACGTGCGTCGAGGCGCTATGGAGATAAAGGATTAATTAATCAATCTATGTTGCGGCAGAATGCACTCAATGGGGAAAAAGAGGAGTTGCTCGGAGGCTATTGGGATCACGCAGGTCTAGATGCCAATCCACGTATAGGTGGATATTTTCTTTGGAGTTTCAACGATTATACACGTGGTTATGATCCGGTCACGGCATCTAGCGGAGTTGTTGATTTAGACCGATACCCAAAATTTGGCTACTATCAAATGAAAGCGATGCAGGATGCCAGGAATCCAACTTGCGGCCCCATTGTGCATATAGCAACGCACAACACAAGGAAGGATCTTGATACTAATATCATCGTTTTCTCAAATTGTGACACGGTCAGGCTATTTAGAAATAACAAACTTGTGGGGGAAAAAACTAGGGAAAACAATTCGGTAACTGCACCATTTATTTATAAAAAAGGAGGCAGCCCGTATTTTTGTTTTAAATTAAAAGATTATGAGCCGGGAGAACTAAAAGCGGAGGGAATATTGGATGGAGGTATTGTTTGTACCCACCAGGTCTCGACTGCTACATCACCACATCACCTAAAAATTGAATTCGCGGATCAGGGCATCGCCCCTTTGGCTGGAGGGTCGGATATGATTCCAGTTTATATTAAAATTTATGATGAAAAAGGAAATTTGGTAAGCTCGCCAGACCAAGCGGATGCAATTCCAGTTAAGCTTGTGGTCTCAGGAAAAGGTCGTCTGATAGGTGGGAATAATCATCATACGGGAGTTTCGCCACAATTTACCGAAGGTGGCATTGCATATGCACTTATACGTACAATGGCTGAAGCAGGTCAAATTATTATCGAAGCAAGTAGTGACGGATTACAATCCGCAACGGCCAAAATAGAAAGTATTCCCTCTAATCAGGATCAGGTTCCTGACGGGAAACGATATATCTGGATGAGTGAACATGATAATTTTCATGCTGAAAATATAGATACCGTAAAATTACCGCACAAAAGGGAAACGTTAAATCTTTCTGCAGCCTCCGTTGAGATAGATGGAATTCTAGTGGATTCGTTAAAGGTCATCACCGATAGAAACCTCACTAGTTCCTGGCGAGCTGATAAGTTAAAACTCCCGATTGCAATTTCTATAGATCTAGGAGATAGCTATGATTTAGATTCTTATCGGATTTATTGGGGGAAGGATAGTGATTGGTATCTTTATTCGTTGGAATCATCTACTGATGGGGCTACATGGTCACCAATAGGCACTCGCCTATCCTCTTCGGGGCAAGATTACAGTTCCAAGAGCATAAAGCAGCTAAGGGTTCGCTACATACGCTTTTTAATCGAAGGAATTAAACCTGAAAACAGCATTGTGGCCGTGAGAGAAATTGAGCTCTCTGGCAAAAGATCTGATATGCCTTAGTAACTATAGCATCAACGTTGATGGTCAGAATCAGCGTTGATGCTATAAAAATTTAGTCACCGGATCAGTAAAGACCCAATTCAGCAATTGCTGCGAACTGTTCTCCATCACGGGCATCAACAGCTTTTACTTTAAGAAACCTCAATGAAACTGGTATCATAAAATCTAAATATTGTGGACCATTGAAATTGGGAACCTCATAATTTCCAGCCTGGTTAAAGCTTACCCCATCGATACTGTAAGAAACTTCAATATTTTTAACAGCACGTGACAATCCACTGCGATGTGTATAGCTTAATCCATGAGCAGTTTTGATGGATCCTAAATCTATTACTAATTCATGTGGAAAAGCTGTTTCGTTGGTCGACCATCTAGAATGCCAATAGCTCGAAGAATTGCCATCGATAACATTTGTCGCCGCTCCTTCTTCTTCAGCTGTTTCTTCAGAACTGAAATTATGTACTTGCCAACCTTGCTTGCTTAGCTCTGAACGGGTACTAAAATTCATTATTGGTATATTGTTACCAAACTTATAGTTATAAGTGAAAGTAGAAATGATCCCGTTCTCATGGACAAATCTTAGCCTTAGATCGTACAATGAGTCGCCTTTGTATTGTAAATCTGAAGTTTTCATTTCAACATAAAAACTATCAACGCCAATGGTTTTTGATTCCCATGTTATCGCATTATAATCTCCACCTCCTTCAGGATCATTGTAATATGCAATACTATTGATCTTATTTGATGCATGAAACTTACCCGAAACAACTATGGCTTCTTTTGTCGCGTCATATTTGGCGTGAATACGATCAATTTCCGCATTCGCAGCATCGTAATAAGTTTTGCTATCCTTATTGAAGATCTGGTTTGCATTCAAAATTGCAGCATCTGCAGCTGTTAAAAGGGTCCCTTCTTTTCCCAAACTATAATTGCCATATCCCATCAGGGCGGTTCCTAGTGTTGATTTATCAGAAACTTTTTCTGAATTGTGCGGGAGGTTTAACCCGTGGCCTAGTTCATGAGCTAAACCACCAAACCACCCTGTAAATTGGTTATTGGCCAAACCGATATTGGCAATATTAAAATCTTCATAATCTAGTGCATAACACCACTTCCCTGTTCCGTAAAACGGTCCGCCTGTGGCTGTACCATCTTGCCTAAATTCATATCTAGGAATAATAATAAGGGTGTGATCGCTCGTCTTATCTGAGGGGTGAGCTTCAAACCATGCATTGACCTCCTCTGCTACTGCTCCACTTCCTCCCTCGTATGGATAGGCACTTTTGGGTTTCATACCCCTAATTGTTATGATCTTGACCAGACTATCACTATTAACGAACATCCCAAAAGTTTTATTTGTATATCCATTTCTGGTCATCTCACTTTTATAAAATTGCCTGACCCATAACATGATATCGCTTATCCGACGTTGGTAGTCGGGCAACGTATCTAAATCATTGGGAACAAAATAAACAATATTTAAGTTTCTAGTTCTATCACTACTAAAACCGTCGGGGGTATGTACTGTGTTTGGATCTACAGGGTGTAAATCTTTTTTGCATGCACTAAAAAAGGATACTGCAATTAATATAAATGGGATTATTTTTTTCATCATTTTAAATTTAATTTGGTCTATTTTCATGGATTAGACACTTTAGTGAGCCAACAATTGTTTTATTTAAATGGTCAAAAATTTAGAGGCAAATTTTATAGCACTCAAAACTTCGAATTCCCATGATCGGTCAGTATAATTGTAATTTGAAAACAATTCTCTTATTTCTTGATCTGATCAAAATATCTCTAGCTTTTTGAGTCCGATTGTATTTAATCTTTTTTATGGGTCAGACATATCCCTCCTTTCATTAAGGTTAAGCCTATTGTAATACTTCAGCATTGACAACAGAATTTTTAAAGTTTTTTATTAAGCTTAACTGGTCTATAAACAATCATATAGTGTATGTGTAAAAAAGAGTTAGTTCCCCCCAATCGTTGCCAAAATTTTATTATAAACTGTTAAAGGTAGCTTGAGCTTATGCACGCATTCGGAAATATTAATCAATAATTCCCCCTTATAAGCCGCGATTCTATTATGGCAATATTCAGCCAATTCCCTTTAAATTTCATTATTTTTGAGCATGTGGACACCGATATCAATTGACAAAATCGAACTTCTTATTTTACAGGCAGAACTGAAAATGGATTATAAAGCTTTAAACCTTTGGAATCTCATCAAAGTCACTCCTCATAAGTGGCAAGAAAAATTATTTGGAAATGAAGGTGGGGGTTTTTGGGTGGTTGCTTTATTTGGAAATCAAATAATTTATTATAATGACATCGAAGATGGCTTTAATATATCAACGTTTGAAATCTATGGCGTTATTGAGCAATACATTTGTAACCAATCTGAATTGAACGCCCCCATTAATTATTTAGTTTCACAGCTAAATCAAATCCCTGACAAAATTATTTAGGATAAGATAACGTGCTAAATAAACATATGATTCACTGATGGTAAGCCTTGGCTTGACTCGACTCACCACTAGCTATTGGCTACTCTATTTATAAGCGTTGATTGAACTCGATCCTTTCCAGCTATTCCCTCCACGTATCAAAGTCACTAGGTCAGTCTTGGTAAAGTTTTCAAACGTCATTGTCAGCAAGTTCTTCAATGCTCCCCTATGCTAAAGCTACCAATGAATTGTCTCTCTCCAATCAGGAAAGCTCCTTCCGAACATTGTTTGGTGTACCAAATGAAGCAAAATCATCAACGAAGAAAATCTCTCCTCTTACTGATCTAAAAAAAATACATTTCACCTTATTTACAACACTTTACAAATCGCAAAGATGAACTTGTGAAGAAATACCCATCGCCCAATCATGCTTTTAATACCAAACAAAATAGGATTTTAGATGAATAGGTGATACCTTTGGTCAGACAAGAAAGACTCCACCATACGAAACTGATTCCGATGAAAACGAAGAACGCGAATACCTGTGACCACTCCTGCCTGATGTGTCGATACGTCTTACAAGAGTGGCTTGGACAAATCGACCTCCACCGAAAGAATATCAAACTGAAAAAAGGCGAACAGTTTATCAGTGAAGGAGAGCCGGTTCGTGGTATTTACTTTGTCCAATCAGGATTCATCAAAGTCCACCGCAACCTTGGAGACCGGGAGACCATCGTTCGTTTTGCTAAAAAGGGAGAAATGGTAGGCCATCGGGGGATCTCATCCGAACAAAGCATTTACCCTATTTCGGCCACAGCACTTGCCGCTACGCAGCTATGTTTTGTAGAGTTACCATTTTTCTTGTCCACCCTGCGCATCAATACTGAATTAAGCTATCGTTTGATGCTATTTTTTGCCGATGAGTTGCATCTTTCGGAGCAGAAGATGGCCAACCTGGTCCAGCTTTCCGTCAAAAACCGTTTAGCGTGGAGCCTTTTATTGCTTCATCGCGTTTTCGCTGAAGGAACAGAGGACGGGTACATCGGTCTTGAACTCAGCAAAAAGGATCTCGCATCCTATGTGGGCACCACCTATGAAACCGTCTACCGCATGCTTGCCGAACTTGCTGATTCGGATGCTATAACAGTCGACAAAAAGAAGATTTTCATCAAAAACAAGGAACTATTAAACAAGTTGGCAACAGAAAAATATGGGGAGTAAAGCAAACCAATC
>Ga0256901_1000101_pt1 | contig 63617 bp, 57 predicted proteins | sample MC6MC0689MT_FD_190200 | JGI IMG/M metagenome (GOLD analysis project Ga0256901, IMG submission 190200) | Metatranscriptome of enriched soil aggregate microbial communities from Iowa State University, Ames, United States - MC6-MC0689-MT... | ecosystem: Environmental > Terrestrial > Soil >... | reverse complement strand
GTGAAGCGAACCCTTCATGCTGTAGGCGAAGGGTACTGGCGAAGGGAAGCCGATATCGATTCCGTCGTCGACGAATGTTTGGAGGGCGTTACTTCGGGCGAAACCATGAGCGAATTTCTGGTTGCTCGGCTTGAGAATGCTTTGTTCGAGGAAAGCAGCGCTTCCCGCGACTCTCCGGAAGGAGTCGTCGACAAGCTCGACGATTATCTGATAGCGAATTGCCATCGCAATTTCGATCCGAAGGAGCTCGCCTCAGGCGTCGGCCTCACCGCTCCCTATTTAAGCAAGCTGTTCAAGCTGCACAGAGGGATGCCGCTGATCGAATATCTCGCTTATCTCAAGATCGAGAAGGCCAAGCAACTGATCCGCTCCGACCCGGAGCTGCTGGCGAAGGAAATCGGCGAATTGCTCGGGTTCTCCGATCCTTTCTACTTTAGCCGTCTGTTCAAGAAGTTTGAAGGCTGCAGCCCGTCAGAATATAGGAAGAGGTTGGAGAAGCGGTAGTGTCGCACCAGTAAGCGAAACAAGCCGCCCAAGAGTCTGGGCGGCTTGTCGGTCTTAGAATGGAAGGCTCGAACCGTCGGCATGAATGAAGAAGCCGTTGTGATCCGGCTTGCGCAATGCGGAAGCCAGTTCATAGATTTGCTGCGCCGGCTCCGAGACGTCTAGCGGAGCCTCGGGCCCGCCTTGGTCGGTGCGAACCCAGCCGGGATGAAGCGCGTAGACGGTTATACCGCTATCAGCCAGCTCATGCCGCAGCTTGCCGGTAAACATATTAAGCGCAGCCTTGGACATGCCGTAGGAATAGTCCGGGCTTCGAACGTCCTGAATAATGCCGGAAGCCGACGACATGTTGAGAATCATCGCCCGGTCGCTCTCCCGAAGAAGCGGAACAAAGTGCTTGCACACTCGCACAGGACCGAACACGTTCGTCTGGAACGTCGCCTCGTAGTCTTCCAATCCGGCGCTCTCGACGCCATCCTTCCGGCCGATGGCGATGGCGGCGTTATTGATGAGAATGTCCACATGACCAAATGATGCCTTAACTTGCCCGGCAGCCGCCCGTACCGAACTCTCGTCGGCGGCATCCAGCTCTAGGATCGTGATTTTGTTGCCATGAGCCGTCTTCAAGCCCGCAAGCTTGTCCGCCGTCGCAGGATTGCGCACAGCTGCGATAACGTCGTGCCCCTGCTCGGCAAACTTCTTTACCATCTCTAATCCAATTCCTCTGCTTGCTCCGGTAATCAATACCTTCATCGCTGTCCCTGCTCCCATCTTGTTGTTTATGTCAACTCCATTCCGGATTAGTTCTCCTGTAGTCACTGGCACAAACCGGCCGTATTGCCGTTCTCTTGCGATCACTAGGTGATCCCGGTCGCACTCCCCAAATCAAGCAAGTATCGCTTTTACGTAATCAGCAACTCGAGCATAAAATGTCGACCCCGGATCGGCACGGCCGATGACGATAGCATTTCTAGCGTGGAGATCGACCGATTTGGCATGATCCGGCAACGCAACGCCCTCCAATACGGTGATTTTAGGATGATCGACCAGTTCGCCATGGAGAGGAATCGCATCGACGCCGGTCGGAGCCGGAACTTCGAACGGGGTATCTTTCGCTTTCGTTGTAATGGGCACGATGAATCAGAGCTTGCGGAGCTTCTCCACTTCGACTAGCGGAATTTCGAGGGTATCCGCCACTTGTCCCGGAGTAAATCCTTTGGCGATCATCCGACGGACAATCGAGGCGCGCTCTTCGGCAATTCCTTCGGCAATTCCCTCGGCTTTTCCTTTTTCCATGCCTTCTTGAATCCCTTCCTCGTACCCCCAACGTTTCCAAGCGGGCATGAGCTCCATCATCTTCACCCTTTCCTCCGGATAGTCTTTCAATATTTCGTCCAACAGCTTCTCGTCCTCGGCCTGATTAGGCTCGAAATATAAATCCGCCACCGACATCAAAAGCGCCATTCGCGCGTCGTCGAGCTTGTATCTGAGCCGTAAAAGCATTCGCAAATAGGCCGAACGCATTTCTCTTTTCTCCTTCTCATTGTACCCCATCTTAGCTAAGAGCGCAGCAGCCACAGGATTATCCGAGGCGATAAACCGCCTCCAATCCATAGCTCTCAGTTCGACTTTCAGAAACTTGAAACGGACGATCTCATGATCAGGCATTGCCATTACAAACGTATCCGGCTCCTCCGGTCCTTGCCCCGCAGTAAAAATGGCAATCGGGATAATCATCCGATGCTCCTTGCGATGCCTCTCGAACAAACGGCTGAAGTAGATGAACATCCGTTCGCGGAAGTCCTTTTGATGATACGACTGTGGCTCCATATGCACAAGAATATAAGCGTCGAGCGCTTTATATCGGGTTTCCAGCAGCAGGTCCAAGGTTTTAGCCTCTTCGCCTACGACATCGACAAGCAGTTCCTGCATCAATAATCGAGTATGACGATGATCCAGCGAAGAGCTGAGCTCCGGGAAAAAGAGCTCGATAAACTCCGCAAAAAACGTCTGCAGCAGCTTCTTGAACGCTTCGTCGTGAGGTTTGGCTTTTTTATCGTTCATTCGCATTCCTCGCCTTCTTCGACGGTCGTTTAAAACAAAACGCCGCCCACTCCCCAATAAGGGAGCAAGCGGCGTGTGCCTCACGACCGAATTTATGATATTGGCTTTATCTTACCTGATATCTCGGCTCATGAACAGGCCTATTTTTATTGGCTTTTCTGTTCGTACTCTTCCACCCATTTCGTTGTACGGGACAGCTCCGCTTCTGCGCGTGCGATAGCAGCTTCCACCTGAGGAGTCGCCGTGCCGCCGTAGACGTTACGAGCGTTAACGACCGCTTCCGGCTGCAACACGGCGTAGATCCGGTCGTCGAACAAATCGGAAAACTGCTTGAACTCGTCGAGTGTAAGATCGAGCAGGAACTTGTTCTGCTGGATGCAGTACAGCACCGTCTTGCCGATGACTTCATGCGCTTGGCGGAAAGGCAGCCCTTTGCCGACCAGGAAATCGGCGATGTCCGTCGCGTTGGAGAAATCCTGATCGACGGCACGGCGCATCTTGTCCTTGCGCACCTTCATCGTCTCGATCATTGAGGCGAACAGTTGGAGCGCTCCTTGCAGCGTTTTGACCGTATCGAACATGCCTTCCTTGTCTTCTTGCATGTCCTTGTTGTAGGCGAGCGGCAGCGACTTCAGCACGGTCAGCAGGCCGACGAGGTTGCCGTATACTCGACCGGTTTTGCCGCGAACGAGCTCCGGTACGTCCGGATTTTTCTTCTGCGGCATGATGCTGGAGCCGGTGCAGAACGCGTCGTCAAGTTCAACGAACTGGAATTCGGTGCTCGACCAGAGGATCAACTCTTCGCTCAGGCGCGACAGATGCGTCATGATCAGCGAGGCGCCGGCGAGAAACTCCACGATAAAGTCGCGGTCGCTGACAGCGTCAAGGCTATTCTCATAGACGCGTCCGAAGTTTAACTGTTCCGCAGTAAAATGACGATCAATCGCAAACGTCGTGCCGGCTAGAGCTCCGGCGCCCAGCGGCAGCGCGTCGATACGCTTATAGCTGTCCTGAAGGCGCTCGATATCGCGGCCAAACATCGATACGTACGCCATCAGATGATGCGCAAACAGAATCGGCTGCGCCCGCTGTAGATGCGTGTAGCCCGGCACGATCGTGTCGAGATTTTGCTTGGCTTGTCCGATCAGCGCCGCCTGGAGCTTGCGCAGCATCTCGACGAATTCGACAACGCGCTTGCGGAGGTACAGGTGCATATCCGTCGCCACCTGGTCGTTGCGGCTGCGTCCCGTGTGCAGCTTGCCTCCGACCGGGCCGATCTCTTCGATCAGCGCTTTCTCGATATTCATATGGATATCTTCGTCGGCGATCAGGAACTGCTGCTCGCCGCTGCGGATTTTCTCGCGTACCTTCAGCAAGCCTGCCTTGATCGTCTCTACATCCTCCGCCGGCAAAATGCCGCACTTGCCAAGCATCGTCACATGCGCCAGACTGCCTTGGATATCCTCCTCGGCCAGCTCTTTATCAAATGTAATCGACGCCGTATATTCTTCCACCAGTTGGTCCGTTTGTTTTGTAAAACGGCCCCCCCACAGCTTGCTCATAATCCGAATACCCCTCTCTTATCCTTATCGAGTAACCTCATCCGTTCCCTCGGCGTCCCTCTAGGTGCGGAGGAGCACGTTACGGTCTGACAGACCGTTAGAGCACCATACTCCCGCGCTCCCGGACCTGTAACGGTCTGGCAGACCGTTAGAGCACCAAACTCCCGCGTTCACGGACCTGTAACGGCCTGGCCAGACCGTTAACCGATGCGCAAAGTCTCACGCTCAACGCCACCCGCCGATAAACGGCAAAAGGGGAGCGCCGCGCGGCGAAGGTGCCTCCCGTCATGGCCCCGGCTGTCGGGGGATGGTTTGGCAGGCTTCGGGCGCGGTTCTCCCTTTTACACTTTATCGATTAAATGCCGGAAGCTCCGTTGACGCCGGAAGAAACCTTCAGGCGCAGAGCGTTCAGGCGGATAAAGCCGGTAGCGTCGCCTTGATCGTACGCTTGCGTAGGATCGGCCTCCATCGTCGCAATGTGCGGGTTGTAGAGGCTGACCGGGCTTTTCAGTCCGGCGGCGATGATGTTGCCCTTGTACAGCTTAAGGCGCACGGTACCTGTCACGTTCTGCTGGCTTTCGTTGACGAGCGCTTGGATGGCCAGACGCTCAGGAGCAAACCAGAAGCCGTTGTACACAAGCGTGCTGTATTTGGAGATCAGGGAATCGCGCAAATGCATCACGTCGCGATCCATGGTCAAAGACTCGATTTTGCGGTGAGCGGCGAACAGGATGCTGCCGCCCGGCGTTTCGTACACGCCGCGGCTTTTCATGCCGACGAAGCGGTTTTCCACCATGTCGACGCGGCCGATGCCGTGCTTGCCGCCGACTTCGTTCAGCTTCTCCATGACGTCAAGCGGACTCAGACGCTCGCCGTTGATAGCCACGCAGTTGCCGGCCTCGAAATCCAGCTCGATATATTCAGCTTGATCCGGAGCTCTCTCCGGGGAAACGCTGAGCACGTACATCTCTTCCACTTCCGGAGCGCTTGGATCGAACCAAGGGTCCTCCAACATGCCGCTCTCGAAGCTGATGTGCAGCAGGTTGCGGTCCGTCGAATACGGCTTGGCAGCGGATGCTTGAACAGGAATGCCATGCTTCTCGGCATAAGCGATCATCTCCGCACGTCCCGGGAACGCGGCGCGGAACGCCTCGTCGCGCCATGGAGCCAGCACTTGAATGTTAGGAGCAAGCGCAGCGGCCGTCAGTTCAAAACGAACCTGGTCGTTGCCTTTGCCCGTTGCGCCGTGCGCGATGTAGGTTGCGCCTTCCGCTTGCGCGATTTCAACCATGCGCTTAGCGATGAGCGGACGCGCGATGCTTGTGCCCAGCAGGTATTGCCCTTCGTAAAGAGCGCCTGCCTGGAACATCGGGAAAATGAAATCTTTCGCGAACTCGGCGCGAAGATCGTCGATGTACACTTTGGATGCGCCGGTTTTGAGCGCTTTTTCCTCAAGCCCGTCCAGTTCGTCCTTCTGGCCGATGTCGGCGGTGAAGGTGATAATCTCGGCGTCATACGTTTCTTTCAGCCAAGTCAGAATAACCGAAGTGTCCAAGCCACCGGAGTAAGCCAGCACGATTTTGTTCTTTGCCATGGAAATTAGAAGCTCCTTTGAACTGAAAAGTGGATATGCATTAAATATTGCCGCGATCTCCCGGGTTCGGTCGACAGATTTACATAATTGCGGCCATGATCGCTTTCTGCGCGTGCAGACGATTTTCGGCCTCGTCGAAAATAACGGAGTTTTTGCCGTCGATGACGCCCTCCGACACTTCCTCGCCGCGGTGCGCAGGCAGGCAGTGCATAAACAGGTAATCCGGGTTCGCGTACTTCACGAGTTCTTCGTTCACCTGATAGTCTTTGAACGCCTTCTCGCGCTCCTTCTGCTCCTCCTCGAAGCCCATGCTCGCCCATACATCAGTATAAACGATGTCCGCTCCTTCGATCGCTTCGCGGGGATCGCGCAGAATTCGCACGCTGCCGCCGGTTTCCGCCGCAGCTTCAATCGACGACTGGACGGAGCGCTCGGACGGGTCATAACCTTCCGGAGATGCGCTGGAGAAATGCATGCCGAGCTTAGCCGCGCCCATCATCAAGGAATGAAGTACGTTGTTACCGTCGCCGATGTAAGCGACCTTCAGTCCTTCCAGCTTGCCTTTGTGCTCCAGTGCCGTCTGATAATCGGCCAGCGCCTGGCAGGGGTGAGACTGATCGGACAGAGCGTTAATGACCGGAATCGTAGCGCCGCGCGCCAATTCCACGACATTGCGGTGACCGAACGTACGTAAAATCATCCCGTCCAGGTACCGAGACATGACTTGCGCCGTGTCGAGAATCGTTTCTCCGCGTCCCATCTGGATGTCGTTGCGGCTCAGGAACAGCGCCTGACCGCCTAGCTGGTACATGCCAACCTCGAAGGATACGCGCGTACGCGTGGACGATTTCTCGAAGATCATACCGAGAGATTTGCCTTTTAGAGGCTGATACGCTTCTCCGGCTTTATGTTTACGTTTAATCTCGACCGCAAGATCGAGCAAGTACCGAATCTCTTCGGGGCTAAAGTCCACCAAACCGAGAAAATCCCGGCCTTTCAGTTGTGCCGCAATCTGTTCCAGGCTCGCTGCCGTAGTCATGGCAAACCCTCCTTCTCTATTTGCAAAGTTGCGGGCTCGGCCGCAACTTCTTCGTTATGTTACTGGGTAGCTTTCGCCGCAGCTTGCTCGGTCAGAACCGCTGCAATCAGGCCGACCGCCGTATCGATCTCTTCGTTCGTGACCAGCAGATTCGGCAGCAGCCGAATAACGTTCGGTCCCGCCGGTACAACGAGCAAACCGCGCTTATGCAATTCGGCGATCGCGTCTCCCGCAGGAGCGTTGCACAGAATGCCGATCAGCAGGCCTTTGCCGCGCACCTGATCGACGTTCGGCAAGCCCGCCAGCTTCTCTTGAAGTTGGGCGATCAAATATTCGGAAGCCGCTGCCGCCTTCTCGGCGACATTTTCCTTCAGCATCGTCTCGATCGTAGCCGCAACAACAGCCATCGCAATCGGCGTGCCGCCGAAAGTCGTCGCATGCGCGCCTGGCACGAACGCCGGCTTCACATGCTCTTTGGCCAGCATAGCGCCAACCGGGAAGCCGCTGCCGATACCTTTAGCCAGCGTGAAGATGTCCGGCTCGACGTCATAGTGCTCGTAAGCGAACAGTTTGCCGGTCCGTCCCATGCCCGTCTGCACTTCGTCCACGATCAGCAGCAGGCCATGACGATCGCATAGCGCGCGAACCGCCCGCAGGAAGTCCTGATCGACGGGGATAACGCCGCCCTCGGCTTGAACCAACTCCAGCATGATCGCCGCCGTCTTGTCGGTAATCGCCGCTTCGAGTGCCGGCAGATCGTGAAGAGGCACATGCACGAAGCCTTGCGGAAGAGGCAGGAAGCCTTCCTTCACCTTGTCTTGGCCTGTCGCGGTCAGCGTAGCGAGCGTGCGTCCGTGGAACGATTGCGTAAAAGTAATAATCTCGTAGCGTTCGTTACCTTTGAGCTTCTGATGGTAACGACGGGCCAGCTTGATCGCCGCTTCGTTCGCTTCCGCGCCGCTGTTGCAGAAGAACACCGCATCGGCGCAGCTGTTGTCGACCAGCAGTCTGGCCGCCTTCTCCTGTCCAGGGATATGGAACAGGTTGGAGACGTGCCACAGCTCGTCAAGCTGGCTCACCAGCGCCGCCTTGACGGCATCCGGTACGTGACCGAGGTTTGCTACCGCAAGCCCGCTCATGAAATCAAGGTACTCTTTCCCTTGATCGTCCCATACGCGGCTGCCCTTCCCTTTCACCAAAGTAATGGGATATCTCGCATATGTCGAAAATAACGCGCTGTCACTCATACCCAATCGCTCCTTTTTCCACCGTGTGGCCTTACGCCCTTTATGCTCTTACGATCCGAGTGCCGATGTCGCCCTCCGTCAGAGCCCTGCTGAGAACCCGCTCCGCCGCGCCGTCCACGATCCGCACTTCCTTGACGTCGCCGTGCAGACAGCTCATTGCCGCTCGAACCTTCGGAATCATGCCGCCGTAAATTTCGCCGCTGGCAATCATCTCCTCGATGTCCGCAAACGTCACGACCGGAAGCACCTGCTTCTCGCCGTTCACGGTGCGCATAATGCCCGGCACATCGGTGACGACGATCATCGTCTCAACGCCGAGCGAAGAGGCAACCGCGCCCGCCGCCGTATCCGCGTTGATGTTGTAGCGCTGCCCCGACTCGTCGATGCCGATCGGCGCAATAACAGGCAAGTAGCCAAGCCCGATGACGCCTTCGACCAGCTCCGCATTCACACCGACCACATCGCCCACATGGCCGATCTCGTCCGCGTTCGCGACCGGTTTCGCCACAATCAGCTTGCCGTCCGTACCGGACAGACCCAGCGACTTCGCGCCGTTCTGCTGCAGCTTGCGCACGATCTCCTTGTTGATGCGGCCCGCCAGCACCATCTCGACAACGTCAAGCGTGGCTTCGTCGGTTACGCGCAGCCCGTTGACGAACCGGCTCTCGATCCCCAGCTTGCCGAGCGTCTCGTTGATAGCCGGACCGCCCCCGTGCACGATAACCGGCTCGACGCCGCGCTCCTGCAAACTGCGCAAATCTTCGAAAAATACGTCGGGAAGCGCCGCTAAAGTGCTCCCCCCACACTTCATTACAAATCGTTGTTTACTCATGCGCCCGTTCTCCTTACGTCCGATAAGCGGCGTTGATGCGCACGTAATCGTACGTCAGATCGCAGCCCCATGCCGTCGCTTTGCCGCTTCCCATATTAAGATCAACATGAATGCCGACGGTATCGCCCTTCAAATATGCCAATGCAATTTCTTCGTCAAAAGGAACCGGACGGGACTGCTCCAGCACGACAATGTCGCCCAGACGAATATCAACCGTGGCCACGTTAACCGGCACTCCGGCGCGACCGACAGCGGCAATAATGCGTCCCCAGTTGGCGTCCGCACCGAAAACGGCCGACTTCACAAGGCTGGAGCCGATGATCGTCTTGGCGATTGCCTGCGCCGCATCGTCGCTGTCCGCGCCGACAACCGTCGTCTCGATCAGCTTCGTCGCACCTTCTCCGTCGCGGGCGATCGCTTTCGCCAGCTCGGCGCACACATGGCGCAAACCGTCGACGAACGCCGCCAAGTCCGGATGACTGCGGGTCAACTCGCTGTTGTCCGCCAAACCGCTGGCCATCGCCACGAGCATATCGTTCGTACTCGTATCGCCGTCCACCGTAATCATGTTAAAGCTCACGTTCGTCACTTCGCGCAGCAGCTCTTGCAGCAGAGAGGAGCCGATCTTGGCGTCCGTCGTCACGAAGCCGAGCATTGTCGCCATGTTCGGATGAATCATTCCCGAGCCTTTGGCCGCTCCTGCAATCGTCACTTGCTTGCCGTCAATCGTCAGCTCGACGCAGCTTACCTTTTTGACAAGGTCAGTCGTCAGAATCGCCTGGCAAAAGTCGTCGGAGCCTTGATTGTCACCTCGCAGCCGTCCCGGCAGTTTCTCGATGCCCGCGTTAACGCGATCCATCTTCAACAGCTCTCCGATGACACCCGTGGACGCTACAGCCACCTCGTCCTTGCTGACGCCCAACGCTTCCGCCGTATTCGCCTGCATCGCGCGCGCATCCGCTTCCCCATGCGCTCCCGTGCATGCATTGGCGTTGCCGCTGTTCACGACAACCGCGCGCAGCACGCCGCTTCGTCCCAACGCTTCCCGCGTCACCAACAGCGGAGCCGCTTGGAATAAGTTGGTTGTATACACTGCGGCGGCCGAAGCCGGAACCTCGCATACGATGACTCCCAAGTCGTGGCGATCGGTTTTTTTCAAGCCGCAGTGCAGCCCTCCAGCCTTAAACCCTTTCGGCGTCGTAACGCCTCCGTCTTCCACGATCGCGTAGCTTTGTTTTCCCATGATTTTCGGTCGTTCCTCTCGTCCGTAAAATTGAGCCGCTTTATTATGGATAAACCGGAGTGAACTGAAGCCCGAGCGTCTCGTCCCAGCCCATCAGCAGATTTAAGTTTTGAATCGCTTGGCCGGCCGCGCCCTTCACCAGATTGTCCGTGACGGAAATGATCGTCAGTCGTCCCGTCCTCTCGTCCACGGAGAAGCCGATGTCGCAATAGTTCGTGCCGTACACTTCCTTCGTCGCCGGCCAATGACCGGCAGGACGAACACGGACAAACTTGCGACCTTCGTAAAATTGACGGTACAGCTCGACGATCTCTGCATCGGAACGTTTCTCCGTTAGCGTAGCGTACATCGTCGCCATAATGCCCCGGGTCATGGGCACGAGATGAGTCGTAAAGGTCGTTACTACCGGACGTCCCGCCGCCTCGGACAGTACTTGCTCAATTTCTGGCGTATGTTGGTGCCTATTCAGTTTATAGGCTTTGAAGTTTTCGTTGATTTCCGAATAATGAGAGCTTAGGTTGAGACCCCGTCCCGCTCCGGAAACGCCGGATTTCGCATCGATGATGATGCTGTTCGGATCGATCCAGCCGGCTTTAACCGCCGGATACAGACCGAGCAAGGACGTTGTCGTAAAGCAGCCCGGGTTGGAAACAAAATCGGTCGTTTTGACTTGTTCTCCATACACCTCGGACAGACCGTATACTGCCCGCTCTACGAGCGCCGGGTCGGCCGGCTCGTGTTTGTACCATTGCTTGTACGCGTCTCCAGACTTCAACCGGAAATCTCCGGAAAGGTCGATCACCTTCAGCCCCGCTTCCAGAAACTGAGAAGCCAGCTTCATGCTGACGCCATGCGGTGTAGCCAAGAAGACGACATCCGCCTTGTCGCGAATTAAACCCACGTCGACATCGTCGAGCAGATCGGTGCGGATCTCCGTCAAGTGCGGATAACCGTCAGCGATCGGAGCGCCCGCGCTGGATGAAGAGATGACGGACGTAACCGTCACATAAGGGTGAGACTCCAATAAACGAATGAGTTCGACGCCGCCATAGCCGGTGGACCCGACAATGGCCGCGCGGATTTGCTTAGCATTCATAATAGTATCCTCCATAGTTTAGAAAAGGATGAATCGCCAAGAAACGGCTTACGCCGTTGTCAGGACTTTCGGTTGCGAATAGAGTTGCGGTTTGCCCAAACATTCTCAATTGTAACGGATTACGCTAGGGAATGAAAGATGTACTCTTGAGCGGCTTCCGCCATTTTTCGTCCGGTTCGGTTGTGTATTATTATACATTCGATGTATTATTTATGCAATGGTTATATTCGCTCGTCCCTAAACCCCTCGCCCAACACTTCTGCCGCATTCGTAATAATGACGAAAGCATCGGGATCGGCATCTCGAACAAGCAATTTAAGCTTTAACACTTCGTTCTGCCCGACGACGGTCAGCAGCACCGGACGATCGTCGCCCGTAAACCCTCCTGTGCCTTGCAAACGCGTCAGCCCCCGATCCAGCTCGTGCAAAATCGCCGCAGATACCCGTTCCGGATCGCGGGAGATAATGTAGGCGGCCTTCGAGGTTTGCAGACCGGTTTGGATGACGTCGATTGTTTTACTTGTCGTGAACAGAGCGATAAGCGCATATAGCGCGTTCTCCAGAGAGATGAATAATCCTGCGGATAAAATAACGAGACCATCCAGCATCGCGACCGCGAGGCCGAGACGAATGCCCAACACTCGATGAAGAATTTGCGCCGCAACATCCAGCCCTCCGGTAGAGCCCCTTCCGCGAAAAACGAGGCCCAGGCCGATCCCCACGCCGAGCCCTCCATAAATGGCGGACAGGAGCGGATCGCTCGTAGGCGGAGTCCAATGGGAGGTAAGAAGCACGAATAGAGGCAGCACGATAGAGCCAACCGCCGTCTTTACGCCGAATTGTTTGCCAAGCACAAGCACGCCTGCGATAAACAGCGGAATATTCAGCGCCCACTGCGTATAGGCGGCCGGAATGTGCGTTAGTGTATTCAAAATGATGGAAATTCCCGATACGCCTCCCGAAGCGATTCGGTTGGGCAGCAGGAATAGATTAAAGCTGGCTGCGATGAAGAAAGCTCCGGACAGCATGGCGACGTAGCTGAATACTGTACGGGTGTTTTGGGAGAAGCGAGGGGCTCTCCTCTTGTTCGGAAGAGCGGGGACGATATGTTTCCGTTCGTCGATTGTACTCATGGCTCTGCCTCTCTTTTACGATTTACCTTCATTATGTACAAGGAATTAACGGATTACCGCTACTTTCCTCACATTCTCTGCATCGGTTTTGCCGAGCCGCTAAACGACATGGGAAAGGGGCTGTCTCATAAGTAAAAAAGTCGTACGAAAGAATGATCGATAGAGAATGTTGTCGTGCATGTATCTCCTTCCGCTGCTATACGGCAGTCTCCAGAAGATACATGCACTTTTTTCTTAATCGATCATCTAGGGCGTGTCTGAAAACCCTCGGAGTATTCAGACACGCCCTAGTACGACCCTACTTATGGGACAGCCCCTTAGTCGGATGCTGCGCCTCGATTATTGCGCTTCCTGCTTGATTTGGCTGCGAAGGTAGCCGTCGATGAAGGAATCGAGCTCGCCGTCCATGACTGCGCCGACATTGCCGGTCTCCACCTGTGTGCGATGATCTTTAACCATGCTGTACGGATGGAAAACGTAGGAGCGAATCTGGCTGCCCCAAGCGATCTCCATCTGTTCGCCGCGAACCTCGGCCAGCTCGCGCTGCTGCTCCTGAATTTTCAGCTCGTAAAGCTTGGAGCGCAGCATCTGCATCGCCTTCTCGCGGTTCTGAATCTGGGAGCGCTGCGTCTGGCAGGCTACGACGATTCCCGTCGGCAAGTGGGTAATCCGGATCGCGGAATCCGTCTTATTGATGTGCTGGCCGCCCGCGCCACTGGAACGGAACGTATCGACCCGCAAATCGTCGGGGCGGATCTCGACTTCGATCTCATCGTTGATTTCCGGCACGACATCGCAGGAAACGAAGGACGTATGCCGCCTTCCCGAAGCGTCAAACGGAGAAATCCGGACGAGCCGGTGCACGCCCTTCTCCGCTTTCAGGTAGCCGTAGGCATTGTGGCCGCGAATCTGAATCGTAACGCTCTTGATCCCTGCTTCATCGCCGGGAAGATAGTCGAGCAGCTCGACCTTAAAGCCGCGTTTCTCCGCCCATCTCGTATACATTCGGTACAGCATTTGCGCCCAATCCTGCGACTCCGTACCGCCCGCGCCAGGGTGCAACTCGAGAATCGCGTCCAGCTTGTCGTAAGGCTGGTTCAGCAGCAGCGTCAGCTCGAAGGCATCGACTTTAGCGGAAAGCTTCCCGACGCTCTCGCTCCACTCTTCGCCAAGCGCCTCGTCCGCTTCCTCTTCGAGAATCTCGAGCATGTCTTCGAGATCTCGGCACTCCGCGGCCAAGCTCTCATATTGGTCGACGACCGATTTGATCGCGTTCATCTCGCCGATCAGAGCTTGCGCCTTCTCGTTGTCGTCCCAGAAATTCGGATCGCTCATTTTGACTTCATAGTTCTCGATCTGTTCCTTCTTCAGATCTAAGTCAAAGAGACCCCCTAAGTTGCTGTAATCGCTTCGCGTTGGCGCGAAGGTCTTGCTTAACAGATGGGTCTAACTCGAACATCGTTGCATCACCTCGTTGAAATCTTAGGCCCTGCGCGACGCTGCCGCCCCGCCTTCTAGGCGCAGGACGGCAGCATCGGGCAGCTCTCTATTCTATGCGACCATGGCACATTTTGTATTTCTTTCCGCTGCCGCACGGGCACGGATCGTTGCGACCGACGACGCTGGCGCTGCGAGTTTTCGGCTTCTTCGGTCCCTCTTCCGCCTTCGTGTCCACGGCTTGGCCCTCGGCAACCGCTTCGCGCTTCGGTGCGGCCTGAACTTGCGCCTTCGTAATATACAGCGTAACTTCTTCCTCGATCCGTTCGACCATGGCGAGGAACATGTTATGACCTTCGAACTGATATTCTCTGAGCGGATCGTTGCCGCCATAAGCGCGCAGATGAATGCCTTGGCGCAGATGGTCCATGGAATCGATATGATCCATCCATTTGCTGTCTACGGCGCGAAGAACGACGACCTTCTCGAACTCGCGCATCGTCTCTACGCCGATCGACTCTTCGCGCTCGTCGTAGAGCTTGTCGACAAGACCGACGATCAGTTCAATCATCTCGTCCTTTTCCTTGCCCCACAGATCGTCCTTCGTCAGGCGATCTTCCGGCAGGTAATGGGAATGCGCGTAAGCGACCAAACCGTCCATATCCCAATCTTCCGGGACGTCGCTGTCGGGACAATGATTCTCGACCGATTTCGCGATAACGGAACGAATCATGCCGGAGACGATATCGCGGATGTTCTCCGCATTAAGAATCGCGCGACGGTCTCCGTAAATTTTCTCCCGCTGCAGGTTGATTACGTCATCGTACTGCAGGACGATTCGGCGTGTGTCGAAGTTGCTGCCCTCAACCCGCTTCTGAGCCGATTCAATCGCACGCGAGATCAGCTTGCTCTCGATCGGGGATTCCTCGTCAAAGCCGAGGCGTTCCATCATCCCCATAATGTTGTCGGCGCCGAAACGTCTCATCAATTCGTCCTGCATCGACAGATAGAATTGCGAGGAGCCCGGGTCGCCTTGACGTCCTGCGCGGCCGCGCAGCTGGTTATCGATCCGGCGAGACTCGTGGCGCTCCGTACCGATGATGTGCAGGCCGCCCTTCTCGGCAACGCCTTCGCCCAGCAGGATATCCGTACCGCGGCCGGCCATGTTCGTCGCGATTGTGACTCCGCCGTACTGTCCCGCGTTGGAGATGATCGCCGCTTCCTCTGCGTGATACTTGGCGTTAAGCACTTGGTGGGTTATGCCCTTCTTCTTGAGCAGCTCCGAGATGCGCTCGGAGTTCTCGATCGAGACGGTGCCAACAAGTACTGGCTGACCTGTCGCGTGACGTTTGACGATCTCTTCGACGACCGACTTGTACTTGCCGTTCTCGGACTTGTACACGACGTCCGGTATATCGTTGCGGATCATTGGACGGTTCGTAGGCACTTGAACGACCTCGAGGCCATAAATGCGCTTGAACTCCTCTTCCTCCGTCTTAGCCGTACCGGTCATACCGGCCAGCTTGCGGTACATCCGGAAGTAGTTCTGGAACGTAATCGTCGCGAGCGTCATGCTCTCGTTCTGTACGGTGAGCTGCTCCTTCGCTTCGATCGCTTGGTGCAGACCTTCGCTGTAGCGGCGGCCGGCCATCAGACGTCCGGTGAACTCGTCGACGATAACGACTTCGTCTTCCTGAACGACGTAATCGACGTCGCGCTTCATAATATAACGTGCGCGCAGCGCTTGATTGACGTGGTGATTCAGCGTCACGTGCTCGTGCGAGAACAGGTTGTCGATGTTGAAGGCCTTCTCGACCTTCGTTACGCCAGTCTCGGTAAGAGCAATCGTGCGCAATTTAATATCGACCGTGAAGTCTTCGGTGTCCGTCAGCTTGCTGACCAGCCGGTCTGCCGCATAGTACAACTCGGTCGACTTCTGCGCTTGTCCGGAAATAATAAGCGGCGTACGCGCTTCGTCGATGAGAATGGAGTCGACTTCGTCGATGATGGAATAGTGAAGCGGACGCTGAACCATCTGCTCCTTGTACAGAACCATGTTGTCGCGCAAGTAGTCAAAGCCGAACTCATTGTTCGTGCCGTAAGTGATATCGCACGCATAGGCTTCCTGTTTTTCCTCATGCGAAAGCCCATGAAGGTTACAACCCACCGTCATGCCAAGGAATGTATAGATCTGTCCCATCTGAGCGCTGTCGCGCTGGGCCAGATAGTCGTTGACCGTAATTACATGAACGCCTTCGCCCTGCAGCGCGTTCAAATAAACCGAGAGCGTACCGACAAGCGTCTTGCCTTCGCCGGTTCTCATCTCCGCGATTTTGCCTTGGTGAAGCACCATGCCCCCGATGAGCTGTACGTCGAAATGACGCATGTTAAGCACGCGTTTGGACGCTTCCCTCACGACTGCGAACGCTTCGGGAAGAATGTCGTCCAAGGACTCGCCTTTGGCAATGCGTCCACGGAACTCGTCCGTCTTCGCGCGAAGCTGATCGTCGCTCAGCGAGGAAATGGAGGATTCAAGTCCATTAATTCGCTCGACGGTTTTGAGAAGCCGTTTCACCTCACGTTCATTGGCATCTCCGAATATTTTTTTGACAAGTCCCATCATAATCGAATGTACCCCTCTCTCTCGGGCTAACTATATCTTTACATTTTAACAGTTTGGGGGTATTGGAGCAAGAAAGGACAGCTGGAAACGGAAGTCATTAGATATAAAAAAATGCTGCCCGGGCGGGCAGCGTGGAGATGGATTGGATTAGGGCTTGTTAAGCTGGAGGTCTCGCACGATGTTTTCTTGCTCTAATGAACGAAGACATAACGTTTCGAGGAGACGCATTTGCCTCAATTGGCCGTTCTTTAGTTCGTCCGAATCCGATTTTAATGCGGCTGTGGTTGTCTTCAGTTCGGCAACATCGCGTTCCATCCTGGTAATCTTGGCATCCATCACTTCTACGCTGTGCTTAATAGCAAGCAGAATCTCCTTTGTTTCATCCATTTCGTTTCCCCTCCCCATTCATGAAACTTATATCCGAACTCATGCAACTTGTCCCTTTATTATACCTCACCTTGTCAGGGAGTGCAGTACCGATAATAACGCCATGAGGGACATACGCATCGTGAAAACAAAACGCCGCCCAACTCCATAGAAAGAAGTTGAACGGCGCGTGCTTCGCGTCCGAATGCTTATTTAATTGGATTATATCATGTGCTGGCTCAGACATCAAACGCTTCCCTTCGACACCGCAAATCGCTTAATCTCCTCTACCATATACCGAATCTCCTCCGTGCCCAAGCCCGGATACACCCCCAACCAGAAAGAACGATTCATGACCTCGTCCGTATGGGTCAAATCCCCAATGACACGATACCCTTGCCCGGAGGCCCGCATCTCGTCATACAAGGGCTGTCGCAACAGATTTCCCGCGAACAACATGCGCGTTTGTATGCCCCTGCCTTCTAAGTGTCGAACGATCTCCTCTCTGGTGAAGGGCGCGTTATCCCTTACAGTCAGTAGAAAACCGAACCAGCTTGGATCGGAGTTTTCTGTCGCTTTCGGGAGACGGAACAGATTAGCCAACGGGAGCAGGCCTTCGTGCAGCATCCTCCAGTTGCTTTGTCTGGCAGCGACAATGGTCGGAAGCTTCTCCAATTGCGCGCACCCGATGGCAGCCTGCATATCGGTAATCTTGAGATTGTAACCGAAATGCGTGTACACGTACTTGTGATCGTAGCCTGCCGGGAGCTCGCCGAATTGCTGAGAAAACCGCCGTTTGCACGTATTGTCCTTACCGGAAGCGCACCAACAGTCCCTTCCCCAATCACGGAACGATTCGACGGCTCTTTTCAACCGGGGATCGTTTGTGTACACGGCTCCGCCCTCTCCCATCGTGATGTGATGAGGGGGATAAAAACTGGACGTGCCGATATGGCCGACCGTTCCCGTCAGCCGCCATTGCCCTTCGTAAAAGTATTTTGAACCCAGAGCATCGCAGTTATCCTCAATCAGCCACAGCCCATGCTTGTCGCAAAACGCACGAACACGCTGCAAGTCGAACGGATTGCCCAGCGTATGCGCGATCATAATCGCTTTCGTTCGGGCGCTTAGCGCCGTTTCCAGATGGGCAGTGTCGATATTGTAGGTTTCCGGGTCGATATCGACGAATACGGGCACAGCGCCAAACTGCACGATCGGGTTCACCGTCGTCGGAAAAGAAGCCGCAACCGTAATGACCTCATCGCCTTTCCGAATTCTTCGATCCTTCAGCATCGGAGAGGTTAGCGCCATAAAAGCCAGCAAATTGGCGGAGGAACCGGAGTTCGTCACAAGCGAATACCGTACTCCGAGATAGTCGGCGAGCCCTTTTTCAAAGCGCTCTACATACCGGCCGCCGGTCAACCAGAAATCAAGCGACGAATCGATTAGATTAAGCACCTCGCGTTCGTCAAAGAAGCGACCTCCATAGGAGATTGCTTGACCAGGAGAAAAAACCTTCTTCGGGGAGTGTTTCACCCGATAGTGGCGAGCCGTCTCCAGAAGAACTCGTTTTCTGAGGACTGCTTCGAGAAGTCGGCTCTCCGCCTGGGCCAGGAAGCCCTCGACCTGATCTTCGGGGAGCGTGTAGGTTTTATCCGCAACAATGTCCGATTCAGTTGCACAACTTGGGTTCGCCTCAGGCTTCAGCATCATAAACTGTGCTTCACCGCTCTCGTCGCTATCGGTTACAGCAATCGCCGCCCGCAGCTCCCCTTTCCATTGAACTTGCCAAATCGAGCCCAGCGTAATCGTCATGTCGCCTCCCCCTCCTCATACTCGGCAATCTGGCGAAGACATAGCTCAGCGACGTTTGCTCCTTGCAAATAGGCTTTGTGCCACTCTACCGTTTTGAGGAGTGCCGTGTGCAGATCCCAACGCGGACGCCAGCCAAGTCGAATGGCAGCTTTGGAGCTGTCGAGCTTCAAGGCTTGAGCCTCCGGCCAGCCCGGTTTCTCCATATCAAACGTTAAAAGCCCCTTGCCCGCTCCCCACAATTGCCGAAGCCGCTCCGCAACATGGCCGACCGTCTGCACATCGCGGTCGTCCGGCCCAAAGTTCCAAGCCCCTCCGTACGCAGGTCCCTCTTTGTATAAACACTCCGCCAATCGCATATACCCTTCTACAGGCGCCAACACATGCTGCCAAGGCCGCGTCGCATGCGGGTGCCGCAGAGTCATTTCGCTTCCTTGCTGTAGAGCTTGCAGACAATCCGGAACGAGACGATCTTCGGACCAGTCGCCCCCGCCGATAATATTGCCGGCCCTCGCGGTAGCGACGGCTACTCCATGTTCCGTGTAACGCCCCGCCGGAAAAAACGACTCCGAATACGCATGAGTCGCCAGTTCCGCGCACGCCTTCGAGGCCGAATACGGATCCTTGCCTCCAAGGCGTTCATTTTCCCGGTATCCCCATATCCACTCCCGGTTCTCGTATACCTTATCTGTCGTCGCAACGACAACTGCCCGAACCGAAGGGCAGCGCCGAACGGACTCGAGCAAATTAACCGTACCCATTACATTCGTTGCGAAGGTAGAGACCGAATCATTGTACGAACGGCGAACGAGAGGCTGGGCAGCAAGATGGAAAATAACCTCCGGCTCGGATTGGAGCATGGTTTTCTTCAGATCGTCCAGATTTTGAACGTCTCCGTAGTTGTCGGTGAGTAACTGATCAATCCCACCCAGGCTATATAAGCTTGGCTCCGTATCCGGCCTTAACGCATAACCGTACACTACTGCGCCTTGCCGAATCAGCGTTAAAGCTAGCCAGCTCCCCACAAAGCCCGTATGCCCGGTTATCAGCACTTTTCGGCCACGCCAAAAAACCTCCATTGCAGAACCTCCTTGCTTTCATAGCTGCCAGGTTGGCAGGTATGCGTTCCGTTCTTCATCATATGGAAAGAGGGGCTGGGAGGATTGTACTTCGGGGCGGGGCGACGAGCTGATGGAGACAAAATGAAAAGCCCCAGCAAGATCGCTGAGGCTGAATTGTTTTAGTTATGGATTATTGCGCTTCAATCAATCCGTACCTGCCGTCGTTCCGACGGTAAACAACGTTCACTTCTTTCGTCTCGGTATTCGCGAACACGTAGAAGTTGTGGCCGACAAGATTCATCTGCAGAATCGCTTCTTCGACATCCATCGGCTTCAAATTAAACCGCTTCGTTCTGACGAGTTCCATATCTTCGTCCTCGTCGCGGGCCAATGTCGTTACGCTGTTCCCGACGCCGAAATCTTCTATGAACAAAGCTCTCGCCGAGCCCGGTTCGCGAAATTTGCGGTTGATCTTCGTCTTATGCTTGCGAATTTGCCTTTCCAGTTTGTCCACTACGAAATCGATCGCAGCGTACATATCGTCCCGCTTCTCTTCGGCGCGAAGCATTGCTCCCGGAAGGGGAATCGTAACCTCGACGGCCTGATGGCCTTTCGTAACGCTTAGAGTTACGTTAACATCGGATTGTGGAGGTGTTTCAAAATACTTATCCAGACGACTCAGCTTTTTCTCGACGTACTCTCTTAATGCATCTGTGACTTCCATACGCTGACCTCGAATGTTGTATTTCATGGGGCAACTCCTCCTTTGCTTACCTCTATAATATCACATCCGCGATGGGCGTTTCAAAACATTCCGTTAATAATTTTGAATTTTTTGAAAACTCAACAAAAACAATCCCCGTTTGTTACCAAAGAGATTGTTTACTTGACATCGTTCTTATGTTCTTGCTTCTCGCTTAAGAATTTTTAGTTAACGCTAACGGCTGCCCACGAGAAACTTCAAATGGGTTTGGGCCAGATCCGACTCTGGATCCCTTAACATCCTTTCATATAGGTCACGATCCCCTACATGATCTACTTCGCACCAATTTCCCTGTATAGGAACTGTATGAATCTTCATTCCTGCAGCCAATAACCCCTTCAGTAAAGATGTCATATCCATTTTATTTCGTATATGTTCCGACACTTCGTTAAGGTAATGACTTACCGCCTTCCAACCAACTGGAGTGAACCGAAGTAGCCCCATATACTGGCCCTCAATCTTATGAATGTTTTTTTCTTTTGACCCAATCTCGATAAGAGTTTGTTCGCTGTCTACACGAAAGCTTTCGGCATCCGACAAGGGGTCGGCAAAGCGAGCCTCCCATAGACTCAGCCATAGCGAATCATAAGTGATTACAATATCCCCGACCGCATCAAACAATTTCTGAACGGTTTCGGAAGGGTACACAATATCTGAGTAGCTGACAACGCAACCATCGGATTCCAACCATTCTTGAGCTTGCATGAGAGTCGCTAGCATATTGGTCTCATCCCAAGAATCATTAAAGAAAGAGAATGTTCCCGGCACGTTGATTTTCTCTGAAAGATAACCTTTAACAATTCCAATATCTTTGATGCCTGCTTTGCGCAAAGCCTTTAATTGCCATTCCAGTAGGGGAACTCCAGCCAATGGGACTAAACATTTTGGCGAATCACTAGTTAATTCCTTCATCCGACTGCCTCGTCCAGCAGCTAAAATCACTGCTTTCAAGCGATCACTCTCCTTTGAAGTGAACCCTCATTCTCTCGATATCTTGATGCCTAAACGGCCGTAATCTCTCAGGATGCCACATGATTCCGTTTATTCTATATTCGCTATGCCGAACCGCTTTTACGACCCCGTCTACAGTCCATGCCCAAGTCTTTAATTCGTCATAGCTGTTACGCGTGCCGTAATTATGATAGCTATTTAATGATTCCGGCACCCCATCCACCATAATAATCTGCTCCGGTTGGATGTGCCCTTCTACCGACTCCACATCTATTCCGAAAAAATTCTGAATCATCTGCATCCCCCTGCAAACCCCAGTAAGAGGAATATCCCTATCCACAGCCCACTGTAGCAAGAACATTTCTACTTCATCCCGCTCAGGAACCATTCCACCTACGCTGGGCAAGTCGTTTCCACCGGTTAACAACACTCCCTCTATCGGGATTCGTTGTACAAGCTTTTTTGCAGTATCCAGATGGTTGGGTATAAGTAATGGAATTAGACCGCATTCCTGAAGAAAGACGATCCATCGTTGGTCTAATGCATCTCTTCGTTCATTGTGCTTGTCAGTATCGCTCACTCTCTGAGTCACCGCAATTAGGGTCATCGCAACACCCTCACCAAACGATTCATACAATCGATCTGAATGTATTGAGAAGAAGACCATTTTTTAAATAATGCTTCGCCTGCTCCAATAACCGCGGGTATTCCCAGCTCTCCAGCTCTAATAGCCATATGGGAATTTACCCCACCATACATTGTCACAAATCCTAGTATATCATGGGAGAAAATCCAGTCGTATCCTGGATCGGCACTTGGAATAAAGAGAATGTTTCCCTTAAGCCGACTTTTATCTTCATCTACAAACGTCACTGGTCCCTCTACTGACAATTGCGTAATGTAGTTAGGCTCAAATTGCGGGAGGTGAAAAGCCCAAACATCCTCTGGCCCTGTGATTAGTGGAGGAAGATTCAACATTTGAGTGAGACGAAATCTCTCTTTTCCTTCCTCGATACTATGCCCGATGATTTCTCTTGCATCCAGACTGGAAGAGTATATTTTGTTAATGCATTCAATATCCGCGTAAGAGGCATCCTCAGTTGTAAACCCATAATCAGAAACGACCTCAATAAACAGTTTCATAGCATCGCTTAAGCTTTTCGTAAATATAAATTTTGCGTATTCCCGTCCTTCAATCGCGCTTTTAATAAACTCGAACAAACCTAATATATCGTGATCCAACTCATGTTCTCTTAGCATTGTTTCGATCTTCCTTAGCTGCTCCAAAGAAAGCACGAAGGAAGATGCCTTCCTATCCTGAAGCTCCAGCTTCTTATCCCAATCAAAATAAATATCGGGCGCTTCATCGTAACGTCTTGAGACAATATCGTAGGTCCCCGGACGTAAATGACCGTACTTTAGGAGAAATTGCTCTTTACTCAATTGTCCAAAATCCTTCTTGAATGTAGAGCTTACAGTATCCAATGTGTTCATGAAGCCTTCATACTCGGACTCATTCAGTACATTCACGCTAACCAGAGATCTGAGCAGTTGAACCGCTATAAATCCTGCTCTCGCAAGCCCGGCAAAAGGCAAAGTTCCATACCGTTTGCAATCCTCTAGCAACCAATAAACTTTCGAAACTTGATCTAACGAACTGTTGAGAATCTTCTCTCGCCGCTCTTCAAGAATCGAGATTTTCTCAATGTCCTTTCGCCAAAGACCCTCTTTATTATGAATAATGCGATTCGTCAATTTTCTGAGAGAATGCGTCAACTGATCAATATCCTGTTTATCAAAACCTGCGCTATGCAGAGCGGCTAGTCTTTCCTTCAAATCCAACGTATAGCAAGAGTAAATAATTTCAAACTCGACTTTATCATGATAACTCGGATAGTCGATCAGTCGATCGATATAGTAGTTGGATAATCGTTGAGATAAACTTTCATCTACGTCTGCAGGAATAAAGGAATTGAAACTTACGCGAACATCAATATAAGGAAGTCCATGAAAACTAATAAGCAGAGGGAAACTTCTAAGGTTTTTGTAACCATAGTTATCGCGCTGGTAGGCCCAAATATTATCTGTGATGATTTCTTTGTAAAGGGACAACGCCAGCGGTCTTGGCTTCACTCCAATAATCTCAGCAGGATTCCAATCCGGCATATTTCCAAAAACTGTTCGATCTCCGTACAAGTAAGGATGAGGCTTATTTAATTCTCTCACTTTGGTGGATATGCTTATGAGAGCTTCATCCAACGTCTCATTGTCCATTCCCGTTTTTGGAGGAGCAATTAGCGGTCTTACTTGTAAAAGATAAACTTCTTGGCTGGCAGTAATGGCGAATTCAATATCTAAACTATTAGACTGAAATATCGATTCCAGTTCATAAACGAGTTGGACAATCTTTGCAGTATAAAGATTCGGAAAAACTTGATTGCGATATTTATAGATATATGCGGTCTTAATTTGATTGGAATTTCCTGAAGTAACCGAATCCGTAGATCCAGTCGTATCATCATAACTGACGATAATATAAGGCGCCCCTGTGTTTGGGTCTTTGCTAAAGGCCACACCGCTGCAGACCACGTGGGTCAACATCGGCTGAACAAACACCTGATTATCGCAATGATGATCATGGTATGAAGCGGCTACCTCTTCTACCGCAAGACGCATTTGTTCCCTTCCCGTCACATCTGCCACAGACGAGAAATGACCCGCAAGCGATTGAGTCTCACGATCCTCAGCCACAGCGCTACTACGAACGATTAATGACACGTCATTCCATTTCGCTAAAATATCTTCTAAACATTTTTCAGAATCTTTCTCCCAGTCGGCTATGGTAAATCGAACTTGAGGGAGGACTTTCGCACGTTCTAAGTGATCAACAAGCGCGTCCAATGTTTCTGCTTTCGTTCCGAATAGGGACATTGTATCACCTTATTTTTCTGCATTTATGGTTTATGTTTTCTTGGTCGATTGGACAGTCCATGAACGAGAACGATAAGGTACAACAACCGATGCCTGGTTTACGATTTCATTCTCGATCAACTTTAGTATGGCTTGAAACCGCTCTGGTCCTGCTTGGGCTTGAATATCGTTAACCGATTTCCATGCTCCCATGTAGCTTTCTTTAGGCTTGATCTCCTCATGTGGAGCTTCGACGAAAATTAGATTTTCAAAATGTCCCGTCATTAACAGTTTTTTCTCCAAGTCTGCCGTATACGACTTAGAGCCTGAAGAAACCCGAGTCAATTCCGGAACGATCTCCTTTATTTTTCTTTCGATCGTCTGTTCTCGTTCGCTGCGATCAATATCTCGCGGATTCCAGATCGCCGTAAAAAAACCTCCGGGCTTTAAGATTCGATGAAACTCTTTCAGGGCCCGCTCGTAATCCGTCCAATGAAAAGATGACCCCATCAACACCCAATCCACGGAGGAATCCGGCAGTCCTGTCTCCTCGGCTTGTCCCTTCGACCACTGGATTTGAGTTTGATGGCTCAGGTTTGCAATTCCCTCTTCGCGCATCGCATCGTTGGGCTCTACTGCATATCCCTGTAGCCCAATATCGATTAGATTGGAAGTCAGCTTTCCAGTTCCAGCCCCGATATCTGCAATGCGGATAGAGTCACCTTTGCTGATGTATACTTTTAACATCTTTAACAACTCTAAAGAATACCCAGGACGAAAAATATAATCTTTTGCTAGCGCCGTAAAATCACCTTGTTTCATAATATCACCCTTTGTCATAGTTTAATATTGCAACTGACTGATAGATATGATCTGCGAGTTCTTCCGGAGAGACAGAACCATCGTTATCAATTATCAGATCGGAGTTTTGTGGTTCCTCAAAAGGAATATCAAAACCGACTACATGAGCTACTTCCCCTTTGTCCGCACCGCTGTATAGTCCTTTTTGATCCCTTTGCCTGAGCACTTCCCAGGGAACCCGAATATAAATTTCCCTATATCCGGGAATATTGGCTCGATTCCAATCCCTGCATGAATGAAACATGGAAATCGTAGCAATCGTAACGTCAATGCCCTGATCCGATAAAGCTTTGCACAAGCGTGAGTTTCTCATGGCACTCTTTCGGCGATCTTCCTGCGAATAACCAAGATCATTCCCAAAAATCTCTCGTAAGATATCACCGTCGAGGTATACTGCTTGTCGCTTGTCCTGTTTCAAGCGTTCGAAAAGCAGTCGACCAAGCGTAGTTTTCCCAGCGCCGGATAACCCGGTAACCCAATAGACTCCCCCCAAAAATTTCCCTCCTGCAAAGCGTTCGAAACGTTCCTAAACGCCCCTTGTAAAATGAATGTACTCTTTCAATCCTAGTTGTTCAAGTTGAATCTTAATAGCTGGATAGAACAAAGATGCTACGATAATAAACTGACCATCTTTTTCTTTCTCTGTTAGTTCGGTCGGGGGTTTCCGTACAACCAGATCGCCAATCGTCTTCCCCTCTTTGTTTGAATCGTTATCGATCGCATAATCTGCTTTTAGGCCTGCCATATCCATCATAGGTTTTAGAGTTTCGAGATAGGAAAGACCCGTTCCAAAAATGATAATTTTTTTTCCTGTTAAGGCCGCTTGCGCCGCATAATCTATAGCTTTCGAGTTTGGAATCGGAATGAAGACAAAATCCTTGAACTCAGATAACCCTAATTGAAAAAGCCTGTTCCTTATAAAACTATATCCACTAGGGCTTAACAAGATGTAGGGTAGCTTCAAGCCCCGCTCCTTCCTTTGCTGAATGAAGCTAATTAATGATTCGAAATCGAAACGATCAAAATAATGAATCTCCATCTTAAAGTATATTAGTGCATCCTTTACCAAAGCGTACTCTTGAGGCGAAGACCAAATAGACACTTCAGGATGACTAACTATAAATCCTTCTTCATGCTCTGTTAAATCGATTTGTTCGTTTGCCGTAGCAAAGCTCATGACAATAGATAACCATTCAGAAAAATTATTAGCTCCCATCTTAATCGATTCTTTAGTTAACAAGTCGTGTTCTTTAATAAAATCGTATCTCGTTTTTATTTTCGGAGATTTGATTTTACCACTAAGGGGACCCATATCTACCCAAGCATTGTCCCGAAGCAACTTTGCAAATCTAGAATATTGCGTGTGAAACTTGAAATAACTTCTGTAAAGGTGTTTTCTTAATCTGATATAGCTTTTTAAATTATCAAAAATTGAATCTAATCGCCGCGTTTTCCCAAAATATCCGGAAATTATTCTCTCTAGACGAAACGGTATTGGAATTAAAAAAAATAAAGCAAGATATGTAGAAAAGTTCGAGTACCAAGGAAGCTTATATTTCCAAACCTTATTTCTTGAGTGAAATAAAACCGTAAGTCTAAATATGTCGAATGAATTTAAATGTTTTAATTCGCCTCTATCAATAATAAACTTATCAAATCCCGAAGCTCGTTTAGACTCAGGATGATTCCACCATTTCAACCTATTCACTGTACTTGATAAAAGCACATCATCCCATGGGATCGCCAGCCATTCACAAATAGAATCAAGAGTCTCCTTGGGACACAAGTGAATCTCTTCCAGACGTACCGCTTTAGATTGTTCGGTGTTATGTCCAAAATACGGCACGGATGAATGCAACTCGTCATACTCGTTATTTGTTGCTTTGAGATCCGAAATTAGTCCGCCTGCCAGTAGATCTATGAATTGTTCTCCTATTTTTCGAATCATCCAAAAATTTGTTGTCGATTCAAAATTGCGTAACGGTTCTCTGACTAAATATAAAAACTTAGTATCAGGAAAATCATTCAATAATAACTCGACATATTTTTTAGGCTGACAATGAGCATGAAAAATGATAACCCCCCCAGCTTCGATTGATTTTCCAATACAAAGCTGGTAGGCGAGATTAATAGCTAGAAAAAATCTTCGACTGAGCTCTCCCTCCAATATTTCAAACATTTCACTAAAGTAGCAACGAAACTTTGATTCCGAGATCGCTTGGAAACCGACCCCTTCCTCACCCAGTCTATTTAAGTTGTGGTGCTCCAGCCCAATACTAGGACAAAACCAATGCCGTTTTTCAAAAATAAAACCTTCAATCATTTCATTCAAATCAAGCGTTCGATTTCTTTGACAAAAGTTATAGTAATAACTATAAATATCGCTATTGTTTATTCCAGGCATTACAAAAACATTGGGGTGCCCATCAAACAAGGAATTCAAGAAGACAGTCCCACTTCTCCCGTAATTTTGCACACAAAGTACGCTTAAGTTTAATGGCATTGTAATCATGGTCCCTCAAAGATAAAGTCGATTTTATTTACTCAATAGTTATCGACAAAAACATCAGAATTCTTCAGTATATATGCAAATAAAGAAGGGGATTGAAAAATTTACTTCCTTGTAAATTGACTACCTAACAATTTCTGATAAAAAAAGAAAAACCCTGGATTGCTCCAGGGAAGCGCTACGTTGCTTGTATGTGAGTTCGGCGATCGCGCCGGTATGATTACGATTTGGTAACGTTAGCTGCTTGAGGACCGCGTGCGCCTTGCACGATGTCGAATTCGACCTCTTGGCCTTCTTCAAGAGCTTTGTAACCGTCCATTTGAATAGCCGAGAAGTGAACGAACACGTCGCCACCTTGCTCTGTTTCAATGAAACCGTAACCTTTTTCTGCGTTGAACCATTTTACTTTACCTTGCATGTGTTAAACATTCCCTTCATATTCAAATGACGTTAGACATAGGCACCAGTACCCAGCCCACAATTCGAATATAACATTAGGTAAAGATTGGTGTCAATGGTTTTTTGAAAGCGGTGTCATGAATGACGTGAAAAGATTCATTCGAAATTAAAAATCCATAAAGCTCTGGTACATCTTAGCGTTGCAGGTATACGCAAATTGGAGATGCATGATAAAATTTGATTGCAACTATAGGCATTGAGGGGGCAGATATAATGGACAATCTAGATATTTTTTCGCACCACTACGATACTGTCGTAAGTCTTGGAGACACCTGTATGTTATCCAGACAATTGAAGGATAACGACGTATACAACACTAAAAGTCCGTTTGATTGGATCATAACAAGCAGTACAACAAATGTAGCAAAGCTGTTTGATGATAATTTTCATTCATTATTTTTGCCTGAGAATCTTCAAATCGATCCCGTTCAAGATGATAGTTATCATACCGTACTTTTAACTGACACCTCAAGTGGATTCCGTTCGCTCCACGATATTTCGAAAGAGAGCTTATCAGATAAATCATTTCAAGACTTATATATCAAATTTCAATATAAAGTTAAAAGCTTATATGCCAGAATTGAAGCCAGCCAAAGAATCCTCTTTATAAGAACATTAAATCAAACTGACGATTCCACTGTCATGCTTTCACTTGGAAAATCAATAACTGCCAGATTCCCAAACAAGGATATCGGTATTTTGTTTGTTAAACCAAGTAAAGATGAGCAACATATTCTAATTTCAAACAATATGCATCTAATATGCTCTGATATTAAATACAGAGGAATCAATGGAAATATTGAGTGGTTAGGCGATTATGGGAATTGGAAAAAAATCCTTTCGAAAATAAAAACATCCTCTCACAAAAATACATATCTGAATAGTTTGGAAAGATTGCTCCAAAATGATTTAACTGGTAGGAAAGTGGTTATTTGGGGGATGCGCTATTTATTCTCAGAAATTGAACATCTCTTAATCAAATATAAAAGCGGGAATTATTTCGCCTATGATAAAAATCTTTCAAAGCAATACTGCTCATCGCCCAGAATACTGCAAAATACAAATTTTCTTAGTGAGAATAAACCTTTTGTTATCGTTAACACCGAATCTTACTTTGAAGAAATAATCACTTCCCTTTCCTCTAATCATTTTAAACTGATGACCGACTATTATTACTTCTAATAACTACCCTGAGTTAGCCATCTCCGTCCCCAAAGAAATTTACATTTAAAAGCCGAGGTTACCCTTAGGTCAATTGATTTGACTAAGGGTAACCTCGGTCTTCATGTCTGTAAGTCTATTAATCTGATCTTTGAGCCCTTTATGCCGTCCGACCTGATTTGCTATAAAACTTAACTCAGAGCAACTCTTATACCGCATACAATACCGTTTCATACCAAAAATTACTGTAATGCCTAATGTAAAACTTGTAATCGGGTATCAGGCTTTGTAAATATAACGGAATTTCCAACATATCCTCTGGCTTGTGGTACACGCACACTGCCAACCTAGGACGATGCTTGACGATCGTTTCGCGCGCTCCTTTCAGTGCCTGCAACTCGGCACCCTCTATATCCAGTTTAATTAATGTAGCGCGTTCTCCCTGCAATACGCTATCAATACTACGTACATTAATCAAAGTTCCCCCTTCGGAGACAATCGAAGATGCCCCATTCTCCGTGGAGTTAAATTTCAATTGATCATCGCAGCTCCATGCTCCAGCATTCAGAAGCTCAATATTATGGAGCTGTTCTTGATTGATAACAGATTGACACCTATCGTAGGACTCTGGGTCTGGCTCAAATGCATAAATTTTATCATAGTTTCCCCCGCACCACTCTCTGAAAAGCAGTGATGTTCCACAATCACAACAGCCAGCATCAATAAATATTTCATTGGGTTGTGGAACTATTATAGGAGCTTCGAAATATTGATTTTTAGTATCACATTGATATCCCGAGGAACTCTGAAACCGTGGGAGTATATCTTCAAAAATAATATGATCTACAGGAAAACCTAATCCCTGTAGTTCCTTATTCACCTCTTCATAAATAAACGGAGAACTTATAACAACATAATCATTCTTATGATGGACTAGCAACTCCTCAGGTGAAATAACGGGAAGACTAAAATATGCAGTTCCAAGCTTACTGATGTCTTTATCACAAAAAGCATACCAATCAACTTTGTCAAATAGATCAAAAAGCGTACCGCCAAACCAACCTGCCCCATAGATAATTAATCGTGTGCCCTTCTGTTTGTTTATTCGTTGTAATCGCTCCCCCAGCAACTCCAGCCCAGAAGCTTTCCCTGCAAAACTAGGATTCAATTCGACCATATCAAATAATGACTTATAGCTATTTGAAAAATTATATTGCATTCGAGCCGTAAAGAGAGCTTTGGACAAAGGGTCAGCCAAATTAGCATATACCTCTTGAGACAACTTAAACAAGCGATTCATTTCATTTATTTCTGTCATTAAAGTATCCTCCGTTATTGTTTTTCTACAAATTCGAATATCCCTTGCTTAGTTACTTCAACAAGGACAATAGCTCATCAGTCACATCCCTATAAGCTTCCCCCACAATCGATAAATATTTTGATTTTGGAATTTTCGCGTACTCTAACTGTTTCAATACTTCTTCCTCATGGAGGAGGGATATCAAAATTAAATCATTTTCTGTCGCTTGCTGGAGATAACCTTCCCAAGAACAGATCGAAATCCCAACTACACTTGAACCTTGTTTTGAAGAATAATTATCAATCACTCGCGCAATGCGAATTTCCCGTTCCTGAAGGAAAGCGATGACAAACCGACCAACTTCACCAGCACCGAATACATATATTGTTCTTTCCCGTAACACTTCAGACTTCTTCGTACAGTAATCTCTAACATAGTTCATTACGTTATGTTGTGCCTCTCTCCATTTGGCAACCAGTGTATCCATGAGGCTCTCCGAGTCATAGAACGCAATTAGCTTGTTCGCTTCCCATATCATTTGTAAAATACGCTTCAAGCGTTCCAACATCTTCTCCCGCTTGTCTACGTCCGACTCCTGTTGAAAAACATTTCTCCAGCTATTGAACAGTTCATGATCCTCTTGCGAAATGGAAATGTTTAGATTCCGCAATAAAGATTTTGCAACAATCGAACCACTTTCAGTCTCCAAAGCTTCTTTCTTTTGTTTGGTTATATTATTTTCACTGTGACGGTACTCGCCCAGTACTTCTGGAATATTAACTATATCCGCAACGACTAATACACGCGTCCATAATTCGAAATCCTCATTCAGATACGTATTGTCGTAAAACAAATCATGATCAATAAGCATCTTTCTTCTTAACATAAGCGTGGAATGACACAGATCGCATTTGAATAGCAAATTAGTTCGTGTCTGCTCAGCCTTGACAGGCGGTCTATGAACCCAATTTATATTAGATCCGAAATGGCGCTGATACGTTCCGCATATAGCTACATTCGGGTTGTCATCCATCAATAGCACTTGTTTGGCAAATCGAGTGGGATGTGAAAGATCATCCGCATCTATACGAGCGATGTACTCCCCTTCAGCTAGCCTTATACCTTTGTTTAATGATTCCCCTAATCCTAAGCGTTGGTCATTCTGAACCAATCGAATCCGTTTGTCAACATCAGCGTGCATCTCCACAATTTCTGCTGATCCATCATTAGATCCGAATTCGTTTATGATAATAAACTCCCAATCTGTAAACGTCTGTCGCTGAATACTCTCAATGGATTCACGCAAATGTTGAGCACCATTATAGACAGGCATCAGAACTGAAACCTTGGGCAATTGTTAACACCCCTTCACATTATTGCAGACTACTCTATTATTGTTCAGCCTTATTCTATTATTTTAACCGCCACTTGCCAGCCTCTTGGGATAAATCCTAAATATTCAAATTTAAATCCAGTTTGTTCAATAAACTCCATGAACGCTTTATATTCTCCGTCCTTCCAGTTGGGGTAGTTAAAATACTCGTCAAATACAATAATCGTTCCATTTACAATTCGATTTTTCAACTCATTGAATACCGTTCTAGTGGAGGAATATAGGTCACAGTCAATATGAATGAACGCACATTTCTGATTATTATTATCCAGAAACGTCGACAGTGTTTCATCAAACCAGCCTTTAACAAGTTGTATATTTGAACGAACGTTCGGAAGTTGCGGTACAGCAAATGTTCCTTTTTCATTTCCTGGATACCAATCCTCGGGCAAACCTTCAAAAGAATCAAATCCATAAACCGTTTCACTTGGAACAAGTGAGGCGATCTGATTTAATGAATTCCCCTCAAATACACCGAACTCAAGATAAACACCATTGATTACTTGGTTATGAAGAACCGACTGAAACAACGCTTCACGAGAATCAAATTGCGGGACATGAAACATGTTTTCTTTCACAAATGCAGCCGTTTCAATTAGTGCCTCTTTCTGCATCTGAACATTGATATCCATGTATTCCATTACGTACAGTTCTTGTAATACATCTTCTGTCGCAGCCTTTAGAACGATATCGTACATATAATGAGAAATTCCCGCACGATGTAGTTGATCAATAACTTGTCTATCTTGAACAAGCGCAACTAGGATAAAATCCTTGTCAGTCGCTTCTGTTCTATACTTATCCAACGAGTCGATAGGAATTCCTGCGAAAGTTGACCCCTGTTTGGATGAATTGTTATCGATAATCATGTGTACTTGGAGACCGAATGCCAACAAAGCTTCAACAGTATGCCTTCCAATCTCACCAGCACCAAATACATAAATCTTACGCGTTTGTAGAAAAGCAAAGCGATCTAGACAATACCTCTTAATTTTCGATTCAGCCATTATTGGGTTCCCCACCTTTTTTCGCTTGAACAACGATATGAAAACAATCAGGATATATTTCAACAGATGGTTCCTTATACGGAATAGGGTGGTTCGTACCCCCTCTAGGAAGGTCTAAAGTATGAATGATCTCTGAGCACACTTCAAAGCCAAACTGCTCACACTTCTCAACCCACCATTCATAAGGCTTAACTGTCACGTGCCAATTAACACCAGTGTCCGGATCAATATCATCCCAATTAGCAATAGAAGCTGCGAATATACCACTTGGTGCTAGATGTTTCATCACATTATGGAAAAACATCTCTAAATCACATTCCCCAATGTGTTCCAATACTTCCCATGCGGTAATTACATCGAAGAGTTGCTTCGTTCCGAATTCTTGATTCACCAAAGCGTAAGGCTTCGTTATATCACATGTAAACAGATTATTCTTGAGCAATCGCCATTCGGCACGCTGTAGAATGAGAGACGTATCGCTCCCTTCTAGGCCTACCCCAAAATGTCCACGCAATACGGCATCTAACACCATGCCTCCGCCAGAACAACCTAAATCCAAGAAAGCGAGTTCCTTCTTCTCTGGGAAAAAGGTTTCACACTTCTTAATAAAACGAGGAAATCTTGTATTATCTCTAATTGTTCCATGTGGGTATAGATGATCAATGCTTTCGTAGGCAATTGGATAATCCGTAACAAGTGTTACATTATGCCCTGCCACGAAAGCCAACTGTTTCTCCAGCACCACCATAATATCGCGATACGTGTACTCAATATGGGTATGAATTTCTTCAAATAGCCCTTGTAATACATCTTCTGGCGCAGCCTTTAGAATGGAATCATACCTATACTGGGAAATACCTGCGTCTTCAAGCTGACGAATAACTTGTCTATCTTGAACGAGCGCAACTAAGATAAAATCCTTGTCAGTCGCTTCTGCCCTATACTTATCCAACGAGTAGATAGGAATTCCTGCGAAGGTTGACCCCTGTTTGGAAGAATTGTTATCAATAATCATGTGTACATGGAGACCGAATGTCAACAAAGCCTCAACAGTTTTCATTCCAATCTCGCCAACACCAAACACATAAATCTTTCGAGTTTGTAAAAAAGCAAAGCGATCTAGACAATACCTCTTAATTTTCGATTCAGCCATTTATGAGACCCTGCTTTCATTAAAATGTTGTATTTATCGAGTCGGCTACAAATCTCCAGATCTTCTCTCCACTCGTGCCGTCTGCATTCTCAAGGCAAACGCTAATTTCCTTGCGTTGCTTTTCACTCCAACTCTTATTGTCCCCTCGAACGACCATATCTACGAACGCTTCCAAAGGAAGGAGAAAGTCATAAAAGGTGCTTCTCAAGTCTACCGGATCCTCAGAAGAAATAGGCCAGCAAGTCGCAATGAATGTCTTCTCGTCGTCTCCTCGGTTCAGGTTTACTTTTAGCTTACGCACCTCACCTGTAATTCGGTGAATGCCCAACATTTCATTCGCTGTAACGGGATAGAACCAAATCCACTCACCCTCGATCGCTGCTCCAGAAAACAAGCGATCGTCTGCATCCTTCTCACTATTCTTACCTTCGCGACAAAATATGTACCACGCCTGGATTTTCGCCCATTTGGATTTAACCAAACCCGAATAGGCAACAATAACCTCACCACTGGGCACATGTATTCTGACAATTTGATTCGCATCTTGCGGAACAAGCCATATCCATTCCCCATCGAACAGTGCCCCCATGAACGGCTTCTTACCGCCTTTGAACCCCTTCGGCCATTTGTCGTATACAGTTTGTTCCCCTGTTGTCGGATTCCAGCGGATTACAGCAGCATTCGCTTCCGGAATAAGCCACAGCGCTGTCCCATCTGAAACGATTGCCCGAACAGGCTTCTGCAGAAAATCCAGTTTATGCAGACGCACGTCCCCAGATGCAAGGTCTCTTTCCAACAACGTTGCGTGTTCATATACCGACATCCACAACTGTCCAGCATGGATTGTACCGTCTGAGAACCTCAAGTCTACTCCTTCATATGCATTATCGCTTATGCTTTCTTCCACCATCTCTCCTGTTTCCATGTTCAATTGTACTAGAGAGTTGCCATGTACAGGAAGCATCCATAAGTGAGACTCATGCTCTACAGCTGCAACAAAACCATCCCCTATTTGTTCGCCGCCCGCATGGGGAAGCTCATGTTTAATCAGTTTCCCTGTATTTCTGCTGTAGCGAATCAACGATGAAGAACGACCCGGGACAAACCACACATCGTCTTTCCAAGCTACGGATCGAATAAAACACCGAGCCAAGTCATAATTGTCAGGAGAAAAACCAGTAAGAGCAGACAATTCCTCCGTCTTTAAATCTAGCGTATAGATATGTCCCCTATTTAACGCAGGGAATAGCAACATATTCTCCTTGATCGCTCCGGGAGCAACAGCAATAGGAACATATAACTCACTGTTAAAGTTCGATAACAATTGCTCCCCCGTGGATCTTGAATCCATCGTTGCTTTCCTATCAGCACTCGGACTCATTTTCAAAATCGGTTTGCCTGTTAAAGCGTACGGAATAAGAACCGAGCTATAATCTCCAACATAGGCATCTGAACAGATTATGGCCGTATACATATCTTGAGATTCATCATAGACGGCATTGGGCATCCGTTTAAACTCGCTCACAAGCGTGAGATACGCGTTTACCATATGGGGTCTCATTGATTTCAACGTCTGCAAGCTTAGCGGATGTGGTCTCCAAATCACTGAGGTATCGGAACGAGATGTTAAATAGTTAAATATATTTCGCATATCTCGTATGCATTGATCATCATTCAACAATCGATTTAACGTCGAGTTATAGAGGAACACTTTTCTACCCTTGAGCACAGGTTCCCATTCCGTTGGCATTGGGGCTAGTTCCGACATCCGATTAAATAAGTAGTCCAGCTTCGGAGACCCAAGAGCTACCACCTTATCAGCAGGTATCGTTCCTTGGCTCAAGTACTCCTGCCTAATAAATTCAGACTCTACGAATATCTTCCAAACATTTTTCATGGATGGGAACTGCGTTAGGCCTGCATTAATCTTTCTGAGCGAAACAAAATAAGGAATGTATACAAGTCTTCCCGTATATTGCGCCAACACATGGCTGAAATATCCCGGATGCACCCGTGTTACTGTATTGTACCCATCATAAGGGTTGTGAATAAAAATCGCATCTGGCCTACTCTGACTTACATCATAATCTGCATAATGCGTAATATCCACATAAGAAGGAAACTTCTCTCCATCGTATTCTTCCGCAATAACTGCCAACCCCGGGCCTAAACTTTGATAAGGAATCGGCACCACGCGCACGTCGCACATGGGATCAGCTGTCGCTGCTCGCCAAACACTATCCAGTGCATCCCACATCTCTGCTTTATACGGCATGAAGACGACTTCATATTTTGCCACCACTTTCGCTTCAATCCACCGATACAGGTTATCCACTTGTTGCAGCGCAGTTACAAAGTCCGACTGATTTATCGCTGATACAGTCATATTGCAATATTCAATGTACTGCCTGACCTCTAATGTCTCCAATTCCAGGGAAATCCTAGCGATACAATCAAGACAGTCTCCACGCAGGAAATCAGCTGCACTTCCTCCCGGTGTATTCAAATACTGCAATGCCTCTATTAGCGTTTCAGTGAGTTCTAATATTTGTAATTTTCTACTTTGCCGCAAAGCTCTCATCCTCTCTTACCTCCTAGTAAATCACTTCTTCTTTTTTCGACACTTTACACCTGTTATTTTACTCATTATATAATGTTTCTTCCGACCTTTTTCGATAATATAAGAGAAGGCTACGAAATAGCAGAAAAACCGCAAGGAGGGACTTACTTTGATAATTACTAGAACGCCATTTCGCGTAAGTTTCTGCGGCGGCGGGAGTGATCTCGCATCATTTTACGAGCAACACGGCGGATGCGTATTAAGCTCCTCCATCAATAAGTACATGTATATTTCTGTACACCCATACTTTGACGAAAAATACACTTCCCTTAAATATTCAGAGAATGAGCTTGTAGATGATCTTTCCAAAATCAAACATCGAATACTCAATAGCGTGCTCAATCAAAGAAAACTGTCCGGCGTTGAAATAAGTAGCACAGCAGATGTCCCTGCGGGAACCGGCCTCGGATCATCCAGCACCTTCACAGTGGGTCTTCTCCATGCGCTTTACAGCTATAAAGGTCAGTATATCTCGAAGGCTACACTGGCCGAAGAAGCCTGCGAAGTGGAGATCAATCGCTTGGGCGCTCCCATTGGCAAGCAAGATCAATACGCCGCCGCTTTTGGCGGTCTTAATTTTATTCGCTTCAAACGGAATGGCAGTACGTCAGTTGAACCAATCATGATGAAGCCAGAAACGTACAATAAACTCCAAAACAACCTTATCATGTTCTATACGGGAACGTCTCGTTCGGCAAACACCATTCTTAGCGAGCAGAAGAACAATATATCCCAACAAGACATAACCAACAATCTTCAGCAAATGTGCACTCTTGCTGAAGAAATGAAGGCCGCTCTCCAAGAGGACGATCTTTCTTCCTTTGGACAAATTCTGAATCGCGGCTGGCTGCTGAAGAAGACCCTAGCCTCCGGTATTTCCAATCCGGATATTGACCGCGCCTATGATATCGCTATGGAGAACGGCGCGCTGGGCGGAAAGCTGCTAGGTGCTGGGGGCGGCGGATTCCTCTTGTTCTACTGTGAGCCACATAATCAAGAGAAGCTAAGAACCGCAATTGGGTTAAAGAAAATGGACTTCAAATTCGAGTACGAGGGTTCATCCGTCGTGCATGTTGGCGATAAATATTGGAACTAACCGTTCATCTGGAGGGATAGCCATGAAGATGCTAGTAGCCGGAGGAGCCGGATTCATTGGAAGTCACCTCATTGATACGCTCCTAGAAGAAAATCACGATGTTGTTTGCATCGACAATTTTTTTAACGGAACAATGCAAAATATTGACCACCTACGTGATCATCCCCGCTTCCGTTTCTATGAACAAGATTTATGTGATTTCGAGGCATTATCAGATACTTTCAGGCGAGAACAGTTCGACTTTGTATTCCACCTCGCGGCTAACTCAGATATTCAAGCCAGTGCAAGAGATCCGAAGATCGAATACAGCAATACATATGGCACTACATTTAATCTTCTAGAATGTATGAGAGTTCACGGCGTCTTCAAGTTGTTCTTCGCCTCTACATCCGCCGTATACGGAGAGAAGATGGGGGTGCGGGTGGACGAATATTCGGCACCTCTAGAACCCATTTCGTATTACGGCGCTGCCAAACTCGGTAGCGAAGCATTAATATCGGCGTATAGCTACATGAATAGCTTCTCTACACTAATATTCCGCTTCCCCAACGTCATTGGACCCCGGCTGACTCATGGGGTTATTTATGACTTCATCAAGCGTCTGAGAGCGAATCCGAAGGAACTGCTGATACTCGGAGACGGGACACAAGCCAAGCCGTATATGCATGTGTTTGACCTGATTAACGGTATTGTCACCATGAAGGATACATTGAAAGAAGGAGTTCAATTATTCAACATTGGCGTTGAAACCCAAACAACAGTTACTCGTATCGCAAACATTATTTGCGAAACGATGAACCTGGACAATGTTGTTTACAACTATACCGGTGGACGCGGAGGCTGGCGAGGCGATGTGCCAGTGTTTTCCTACAGCCTCGACAAAATTCATTCGACTGGCTGGAAGGCAAGACGGACTTCGGATGAATCGGTCTCCCAGACCGTCACGGAGGTCTTATGAAGCAAGCCGTCATTATGGCCGGAGGAAAAGGCACCCGTCTTCATGCCATTACCAATGATGAGATCCCAAAGCCTATGGCTCCCATTCTCGGAAAGCCCATTTTGGAGTGGCAGATTGAAATTCTGAAATCTAACCAAGTGTCCCAGATCCTCATCGTAGTCGGGCACCTTGGAGAGCAGATTGAAGAATACTTCAAAGACGGAGCTACATACGGCGTGAATATCTCCTATTATCGGGAAGAAAAACCTTTAGGTAGCGCCGGTGCTTTACATGAAGTCAAGGAATGGCTTTCCGAGAATTATTTCCTCCTAGTTTATGGAGACGTTATATTTGATATTGATGTGAGTAAAATGGAACAATTTCACCAAGAGAAGCAATCCAGCGCAACCTTGTTTGTCCATCCAAACTCGCATCCCTTCGACTCGGATCTTGTAATTACGAATGAGGCTAGACGAATAACGGGATTCGACGCCAAAACGAATAAGCGAGACAATTGGTATAACAACTGCGTAAATGCCGGTTTCTATATCTTAAATAAGGAAATTTGTGACTTGGTGAATAGGAAGCAAAAAATGGACCTTGAAAAGGATTTATTTATGCCTCTTGCTGCACGGGAAGCTTCAATCTATGCTTATTCTTCCCCCGAATATATCAAGGATGTAGGAACACCCGAACGTATTACCGCGGTCTCTGAGCAATTATCGAAAGGGCTCGTCGCCGCCCGGAATCTGAAAAACAAACAGAAATGTGTGTTTCTTGACCGCGATGGGACGATTAATCAACACAAAGGACTTATAAGCAGAGATGTTGATTTTGTCCTTGAAGGTGGCGTAATTGAGGCCATTAAGCAGCTAAATGATTCTGGATATCTCGCCATTGTCATCACCAACCAGCCCGTCGTCGCACGTGGACTTTGCAGTTTGGAGGATTTAACCCAAATTCACAACAAGATGCAGACACTCCTGGGTGAGCACAGCGCCTACCTGGACGACATTCTATTCTGTCCTCACCATCCAGACAGGGGATATCCCGAAGAAAATCCAGTTTACAAAATGGATTGTACTTGCAGAAAGCCATCTACCGGATTGATCGATTATTGTATTCGAAAGTATAATATCGATCCCACTTCTTCATGGATAATCGGGGATACTACGATCGATATTCAGACCGGAAGAAATGTCGGACTACTGACCGCTCTTGTTCTAACTGGAGAAGCTGGGAAGGATGGAAAGTACGATGTGCAGGCGGATATGAGCGCAGGGAATTTACTTGAGGCCGTCAATGCTATATTAAAATCCAAAACACCGTGATAGGAGGCAATTACAATGGATTACAGAGTGGATATCCGAGCGTACATCGAGCATGAAATCAATACATTACGGGCACTAGACATCAATGCTATTAACGACGCGATTTGCTTAATATTCGAAACCTATGAGAAGGGGAACACAATATATATCTTTGGCAACGGGGGCAGTTCGGCAACGGCTTCCCACTATCAGAACGACTTCAACAAAGGAATATCTGAGTACACAGAAAAGAAATTCAACTTTTACTGCCTGAATGACAATGTAGCCACGGTGATGGCAATCGCTAACGACATTGGTTTCGAAGAAGTCTTTCGCTTTCAACTACGGGGGCGTATCAAACCTGGCGACCTGGTTATGGCGATCTCAGGTAGCGGTAATTCAAAAAATGTAATCAATGCTGTAGAGTACGCCAAGGAGCAGGGGAACCAGATCATTGGTCTCACTGGATTTGACGGCGGAAGGCTGCGAAAATTGTCCGATATTTCCTTACATGCACCGATTCAAAGTATGCAGGTTACCGAAGACATTCATATGATTCTAGACCATCTAATCATGGCTGTGTTATCCGAGAGGATGTGTGGCATTAATCATATTAAAGAGGTGGAGCTGGTTTGAAGCGGCTTAGGCAATACGGCTGCGTTTCCTCGAAGCTAGACATGCAGCTTCTTGGACGAATCAAAGAGATGAACGGCTTGTGGGGCAATTATCCATTCTCTGATGTTTTGCAGGTTTATCTTGATCTCGATTTTTTGCTTAAACGTAGTTTTCTAATACTTATACGGCAGATGAAGCACACTGAGGCCTACACCATTCTGCATGAGATTTGGACAAGCGAAACAGCTAGCTTATACACTTACTATGAAGATCGCCAGTTGTTCAGTAATGCCAAGGAAGCTGTTAAACTGAAAGATCTTGTAGAGTTGTGCTTTTTCTATGCTGAGGAGCTGTTGAAGCGTCCTGCTCATGTATATACTGACGGCATTCCGCCTCTTATTAGCATCATCTTGCCTGTCTATCGTTCGCAACGCTACCTATGGGAAGCACTCCGTTCTATATATGAGCAGACCTATCCACATTTCGAATTAATTATTGTAAATGGTTACCGAAACGATGACCCTTTGGATATAATTCTTTCTATATTCGGTGACAATCGGACGATTATTGTGCAAGAATCCAAGAAGGTTCTATTAGGAGCCTCGCTTAATATGGGCATAAAGCAAGCACAAGGTGAGTTCATCGCCCGAATGGATGCGGACGATATCGCACATACGGATCGCCTCGCGAAGCAGATTGACTTTATGCAAGAACATAAAGACATTGACTTATGCGGAACGATGTTTCGCGCCTTCGGAACGACAAACCAGTGGAACTATGCTCCATTTCCATTGACGCACTTAGAGCTACAGTGTCGATCACTAAAATACTGCAATTTTTTGCATCCAACTGTAATTTGGCGCAGGGAGAAATTTTTATACGAAGGACTTTGGTATAACGAGGAGGTATTATCCGAGGACACTGACTTATTCGCGCGTGCTGTCTTTGCTGTAAAGACGGCCAATTTGCAAGAGTCACTTCTGTTATATCGCCGTGAAGGCCGTAACCTATCCATTGAAAATTTGAAGAAGCGCGACCCAAACCGTCAGAGCCTTGCCGTCGGTCAGAGCCTACAACTTGAGCAACGCAATTTAGCAGCATTGCATCGAACCCTTAACGAGAACGAGAAACATTTAGTTGGTTACAAAGATGTCGAGGCCTTCACTTATGGAGATGCCTTACAAATATACCGTTCAAGACTAGCGCGCGAGGATCTATCCAATTTGCTACCCTCCGACACTAACAACTCTGCTACTATTTTCGCCGCCAACACACATAATCGTACTCCCGTTATATGGGGATACGGCTGGAACGGTCAAGTATTAGAGTACATCTTGCAGCGACAGGGCTTTAAAGAATATAAAATTGTAGATCAGTTCTGGCAGAAGCTATATATTAACTCCGATATGCCAAACCTAATGAACATAGAAGATCTTGATGGGAGATCCGATACATTCTATATCCTCATCTCTATGGACAAGCATTATCCGGAGGTTACGGAACGGCTGCACCGTTATGGCTACGCTCTTAGGCAAGACTACATCGAATATTTCGTTTAAGGAGGAGCCGCTATGACAAAAGCAATTCTTATGGCCGCAGGTCGTGGTACCCGCATTAGCCGGGACATTGACGGTAACTGTAAATGCACATTAGATATCAGTGGAACTACTCTCATTCGTCACACGGTGGAAATGTTGCTCAAGCATAACATCGAAGTTCATATCGTAGTCGGTTACCATAAGGAACATATCGTCCAGGCGCTTCAGGGCCTACCGGTTCTTTTCCATGAAAATGTGTTCTACTCCGTAACAAACAGCCTTTCGTCTCTGTGGTTTGCAAGAGAGGCCCTTTGCGGCGATTCCATTATACTAGGTAATGCCGATGTATTCTGGGAAGAGCAGTTGCTCCCCCTACTTCTAGAGGACGAGCGAGATTGCGTCATGCTTTGTGATTCTAGTCGCGTGGAGCAAGGCGACTACCTTTTCCACGTCATAGATGGATCGGTACGGGAATATGGCAAAGGGTTAGACAAGAACCATGCCAATTGTGAATATGTTGGATTGGCTAAAATACAAGGCCCATTCATTCAAGAGTGCCGCGCAGAATTGGAATATATGGTACAAACGCAGCGTCATAACGCTTGGTGGGAACAAATTCTATACAACATGATTCCTGGTCGAAACATTTGGACTACCGATATTGCTGGCCACTTCTGGGCTGAAATCGATTTTATCGAAGACTATCAACGCATTTTGGAGTATCGCAGAAAGAGGCTGGCATAATGACACCGCCTAAAATCAGTCTTATTATTCCGACCTGGAATTCCGAACCGTATTTAGAAAGATGCCTGGAGTCTATCCACAAACAAACGTTCACTTCATTTGAGGTCATTGTTCTGGACTCGGAATCGACGGATAGGACTTCTGAAATTGTTCATGATTATGTTCGCCGAGACAGCCGTTTTCGCTATTTTCGCCATGCCTCCGTTCCGCCTGGAAGCGCCAGAAATATTGGATTAGAATTTGCGAGCGCTCCCTATATCGGCTTTGCCGACTCGGATGATACGATGGCTGAGGATATGCTAGAAACAATGTACAATGTTGCAACCGAGAGAGATGCCGACATTGTTGTGTGTGACTTCAACATGGTATACCCTGATCGTGATATTCCTGACTTCTCGCATATGCAAGATGAAGACTTTAATCTTTCCGCCTCGAATCTAGCCGATTATTATTTTCGTTATAACGCTGCGCCGAAGCCAAATAATTATTTATGGTCTCGCTTATACCGCCGGGAGTTTCTTCAGCGAAGCGGTGTCCGTTTCGCGGATACGCGTTATAGTGAGGACCACCTCTTTAACTTGATGTTGAATTGTCATATGCCGCGCATCGCACATATTGGCAAGTCGCTCTATAACTACATCCAACGTGATGATTCAGCTGTCCGTCAAAGTGCGCGCGACAGTAATCATGGTGAACTTTACTATACAGTCTTCAAAGCAGCGAGAACCTATCTTGAGAGCCATAAGGAATCTTTCGTTACGCCGATCCTTAGTATTTATGCTTTTACTCGCATAAGAAGCATCGTTTTCTATGGACATTTAGCGAGACTCTCCGAGGACAAGCTCCAAGAATCGCTTTCTAGTTTTTTGGAGGGTGACAAAGTCGAATATTATTTATCTCTTTGTTTAATTGATGGCCACCTATCGGACTATTGCCAGCTCCATGACATTTCATTTGAACAAGTACAGATGTTTCAACAGCTTCTTGCATTATATATGGCCAAGGAGCCTATTCAGCTCGACAAAGGATGGTTTGCATGAAACCGGTAGTAAGCGTTATTGTACCCATTTATAATAACGAGGAGTATTTGCCACGGTGCTTGAATTCTCTATGCAGCCAATCTCTGCACCACTTAGAGATCATACTAGTTGTGGATGCTGGCTCAAATGCTGCAAGCCGCCGAATCGCATTCGAATATGGTGCGAAGGATCGTCGGGTCATCATCATTGAGAGCGAGGCACGAGGAGCAAGCGCAGTTCGCAATGTCGGTTTACGTCATTCAATAGGATCCTATATTGGGTTTACCGATTCCGATGACTACCTGCTTCCTGATATGTTTACTTCTCTCTATGCATTCGCCGCTGAACAATCGCTTGACATCGCAGTAAGCGGGATTTGGAGGGAAAACAATGATGGCGAGCCGCCGTATTCGCTTATGCGTTATCCAGTTGAGACAACACACATTCCTCATATAAACCGGCATCATTTTTTATATAAATGGGTGTTGTCCAATCAATCCTACTTTGTGTGGAACAAGCTATATCGTAAGTCATTTCTTGATCAGCACAGCTTACGTTTCGATGAGCAGATCAGAATGGGCGAGGACGCTGTTTTCAATATGCGCTGTTTTGCGAAGGCGGATTCAGCAGGCTCAATCGATCAAGCTCATTATATTTATTTTAATCGTCCCGGCTCTCAACAATATGCAGTTAATACGACGGAAATTGTGCATGACTTTCAACAGCGATGGAACGTTTTTCAGGAGACCGCATCTTCTCTTCCATCTATTTCCGATAGAGACTCTCTACTCGCCATTGCCGCACTCCGTCTAGTGACAAACGCTCTCTATCTCTATAAAATACGCGGCTATTCGTTGGAAGAAGCCTGCGATTTTTCGGCGTTTGTTATCGCTAATCTTGAACTTCAATACTACCTCGAAGCTGCGTTGTTGCCTGATGTTCTGACTGTATTTGCAAGAGTATCCCATATGGATGAACGCTCTCTACTCCATTTCCGCAAGCTTGCTGAAGCGGTCAGTCAAGGGAAAGAAGCTTTATTAGTATGGCAGCTTTACTTTAAACATGTCATTGAAAAGAAGGTCTAATCAATGAAATACGCACTTGTTACGGGTTCAACATCTGGCATTGGGCTTGCTATTGCCTCCAAACTTTTAAAAGAAGGGTACTTCGTCTTTGCTAATTATGCACACAATAATGAGAACGCTCAACAAGCTGGACAGTTGTTTGCCTCAATAAGCACTAACTATACGATCGTTCAAGCGGATATGTCCGATCTTGACGGTGTCCTAAAGTTATGCGAAGCCGTAAAAAATCGATGTCCCCATCTTAACTACTTGGTACTCAATAGTTATGCTACCGACAAAACCGCTTTCGAACTTGTTACGCTTGACAATTGGCACCATGTAATGGATATGAATGTGAATATGCCATTCTTCCTGATGCAGCAGTTGTATGACCACATGGCTGAACACGGAGCCGTAGTCTGCATTGGGGCAATGATGGGGATTCATCCGCATGCCATCTCGATTAGCTACAGCGTCTCCAAAGCAGCGCTTCATATGTTGTGTCAAAGTATGGTTAAAGTGTATGCGCCGAAACGAATTCGGATCAATGCCATCTGTCCTGGTTTCGTCGAAACACCCGCACAATCGAGCAAAGCTCCCGATCATCGACAGCGTATCGAAAATAAAATTGCGCTTCAACGATTTGCTGAGCCTGATGAAATTTCAGATTTCTGCTACAGCGTATTGTCAAACTCTTATATCAACGGCTCGATTATACCTATTTCCGGAGGATATGACATGCATTAACAACAGAGTTCCTTCCCCTATCTATCTGGACGGTTTCCGAGAGGCTGTGTCGTACTTTCTTTATATCGTCGGTCTGCGTCTGTTTTTCGTTTCCAGATGACCGTATTGGCCACTAAGGTTGTTTGGCTCATGCCAGTGCACATTGCAAATTGCAGTTATCATAAGCGATTGCCCAAAAGCAAAAGAGCCAACCCAATGGCTCCTTATTCAACCTTTCCCTCTCTTAACAGCAGGCTCATACCCATACGAAGCAGATAGCGCGTAATATCGCTGCGCCTCAGACCTGTTCCCTATGGACTCATAAAACACAGCCAAATTGTAAGCAGCCAAGAAAGTCGAAGAGCCAATTACGATTTCCTGAACTCCCCGACGACCCAACTCCAGGCACTTCAAGTAGCTGTTCTCAATATTTTCAATAACCGAGTAGTCCTGTGAATCGATGGCGTAGTCGAGCAAAAACTGTGCAACAGCAAAACAGAAATCAGGGGAGCTTTCTAGGCGCGCCACCTCATCCCCGGCCAGTTCCATCGCTTTATCATAACGCTTGCATTTTGTGTATGCTTGAAGCAGCTCGGTAATATTTTCTAGCGCAACTGGATCGGACTGTCGAAGTAAAGCATACGCTTTTTCCAAGTATTGCACAGCGAGTTCATGCTGCTTCATGCCCTGATATTGCCTACCTAACTGGAAATTCAAATATGCACTGCCAGGCTTGTCTTTCAACGCTTTCAGCAATAATGGAATATTGCGGTCAGACTTATCAGTCATATAGTAACCGTCATGCAACAGCCTCAGCCCTGTCTCTACCATTGGTAAGAGCGGGGTCGGTTGCTCATGAATACGCCCTTCATAGGTGACTCCTCGGGGAAACAGTCTTGGGTTAGAGTGTATGCCTTCGAACGTGTGTCCATACTCTACGAATCTGGATACAATCTCAATTAAACCGATTCGCCGAGATGCCGAATTCGTAAATACCCGGATTGCGTCCGAGTCGCTCTCCGTAAAGTACTCGTCAGCATCCAGTACGAGTAGCCAATCTCCTGACGCTTGCTTAAGCGCATAATTTCTGGCTGCAGAGAAATCGTCGCACCATTCAAAATGAAACAACTTCGCTCCGTACTCTAAAGCTATTTCTCTTGTTTGATCCGTTGATCCCGTATCTACAACAATGATCTCGTCAACCATCGCAGCAGCGCTGCGCAAACACCGAGCCAAATACTTCTCCTCATTCTTAACAATCATAGCTAACGATATCAAGGTTACACGCCCCATTGTGTTCGGATAGATATGTGATGCTCAATTAAACAATACTTTCCGTCCATTTGTTGTAGTAATCGTACAGAGCAGCTTGAAAAAAGTCGTAATGCCTTCTGTTAAGATAGGCCTCATACTTGAAGTCCAGCATTGCGTTCTTTAATTCATTCGTCTGATACTTCAAGTCTATATTGTCAAATAGCATGTAATACTGCGCGATAAGCACCTCTGCCCGACTCATCCCTTCGATTGCGCAATCTATGCTTGTATGCCATTCGTCTTGTTGAGATATTGGGTAATTGGACAAGACATACTGTAAAGCTTGAAAAACTTCTTGATTATAGGAATGAATAAGGTCCATTACTTGTTCTTTCAGACTCTCCTTATATGAAACTGCAGACGACTCTTTGGAACCAAAACTGGCTATAAACCCTTCCGTTCCAAACGGATATAGTCTAAGATCATCCGCTGACAATAACTGATTCAACTCTACTCCATACATTTCCGAACCGTACAAAATCACCTGGCCGTTCTTAGCCGCCAAACGATTGCATTCGTACAGCATGCTTTCAAATCGGTCTCTGAACAGGTCAACGTTAATTAGAACTGCAACAAAGGCCCTGTCAGTTAAAACTTCCAAATCCTGAAAGCTTGTGCCGATGATGGAGACCCTGTTATCGGAGCTGTTGGGCCTATAGTTATTCTTATCGCATAGCTCGTACAAGAGATTATCTTTACCGAACATGCCAACCACATTTGCATATGCGCTGTTAAGCAAGTCGCCGCCCACGCTCAGCAATGCAACAGAAGCATTTCTGGAAGACATCGTCTTAAAAATCTCAGCAAAAATAACCATCGTTTGGGCCTGGATGATTCTCGGAAGATCAGACTCGTAAATCTGCTGAATCAACTGATAATAGATTTGAGCTTGCTGCTCCATGCCAATTGAGGAGATGTTCCCGTACCTATCATTAAAATCGTAAATCACGTTCCCTTCAAAAACTAGCCTTCCTCCGGTAAAAACAAGCGATTCTCCATAAAGATAAATGTCTTTTATAGGATCAGTCAATTTACATGTCCCCTGGCGAGAGATTTATAAGATGATTCAACTTGTATACGATTTTTTCATAGCTAAAAAATCTTTCCTGGTACTCTTGAATATCATAACAGCCTCTGGCAAAGTAACTTTCATCATTGCAAATTTCCAACAAGATTCGAGACAACTGCCTAATATTGTTGACCTCAAAACTCTTGCCACATTCCCCCCAGTTGGTGGCTTCACCCACTGCATCGATTTCACTACATACCATGTAACATCCATTTCTCGCAGCTTCAACCCATACATTCGGTGTTCCTCCCTCAAAGTCGGAGGTCAACGCAAATACTTTTGCTTTTTTATATTCGTTCTCAAGAATATCCTTATCCATAATTTTTCCGGTAAAAATCACTCTATCTTTAAGATGTGGAGACTCACTGAAAAAATCTTCAATATACGGCCTAAACGATTCTTCAATTACGCCCACCAGTTTCACTTTCCAATCGGGAACTGAGTCCGCGACTAATCGGAAGGATTCCATTAATATTTCGTTAGCCTTTTGTCGTGTTCCGATTCTACCTACTGTCAAAATCGTATTCTCTTTTTCAGAATACTCGGTTCGTTTGCGGGGGACAAAATCAGCAGAAGCGTTAGGTACATAATCAATGATATAAGGCCATTTTCGGGAAAGGTGCTGCTTCAATTTTTTGGACTCGACAGTGATTAAGTCACAATTACCCAAAAATTCCTCATAGCCAGCCTCTCTAAATGCTATTCTGTCTTGCCAGTAAAGGTTAGCATCCAGCTTCAAAATAACTTTGCCATCGGGTCGCAATTGTTTATATCGCCGGACCATTTCGATGTGGGAAGGGTAGGCTCCGAAACAAAACATCACATCAATTTTAAGAAAATGTTCAGAAATATATTCGCAGCACATTTCCACCCATTCGTTTAAATCTTGAGGTGTTCTCAAGATCTCCAACTCAAGCCCGCTTAACAGTTGCTGATAGGTGTATTCCTCTTTTTGGGCAGTAACGATGACCGTCCTATACCCTAAATATCTATGGAACATATAAGGGACAAGGCAACAATCCTTCATCAGTTGTTCATTTTTATAGTAAATATAAGGTGAAAAATTGTATATTCCCTTTGCCATATGGGTGCCGTCCTTGTCGTATAGTTTGCCTTATATTAGAGTATATCGGCCTAATTCAATCACACTATTAGAAAGTCACAAATATTCCTCTCACCCCCTGCCTATCTATTGGACTTTTCAGTAAACTGTATTAATATTTAATCACGTGCATTCCCAATAAGCTCGTACTTTGGAGGCCCTATGAATAAACTGATATCTTTATGTATGATAGTGAAGAATGAGGAGCAATTCCTTGAACGTTGCTTAAAGAGTGTAGAGAAGTGGGTAGATGAAATCATTATTGTGGATACGGGCTCTACAGACCGAACAAAAGAGATTGCTCAAGCATTTACCAACAGCATCTACGATTTCAAATGGATTAACGACTTTGCTGCTGCCCGTAATGAAGCACTTAAGCATGCTACCGGCAGATGGGTTTTGATTTTGGATGCGGACGAGTATATGGAAGAAACCGACATTCGCGGATTACGGGACTTCTTGGCAAACGAGAAACCATCGTCTGAATTTGTCTATCGCGTCACCGTACGTAACTTTATGGATTCTTCGAATCATACCGGAATATCCGAATCTCCTATTCTCCGTATATTCCCTAACCGAGTGGGCTTCGAATATTATCGTCCTATTCATGAACAAATCCGACTGGCTACCGGTGCTCCTTACCAGATTATCGCATTGCCTTTTCATATTCTTCATTCCGGATACCTTGATCACGTTGTAGCCTCTCAGAGCAAGCACGACCGCAATATGTCGATTTTCGAGCATATGATGAGTCATGCGAAGCTGAACGCCTACGATCACAGCATGATCGGACAACAATTAAGCATGATGAGGAAGAGCGAAGAGGCTCTACATCATCTAGAAATCGCCTTTACCCATGGAGACAAGTCCTCCCCTTGGTTCTTAAATAATCTCTGGACAATGCTCGACGTTTACCTTCAATCCCAGAAGCATATCGAAGCGTGGAATTTGATTGATCAGCATATGACGGAGTATACTGACTATCCCGATATTCGCTGTGTACGCGGTATCATCCTTATCTCTCTGGGACTTCGTGAACAAGCTAAGAACGAGTTGATGCTTGCACATGACGAAGCGGAAAATCGTGCGCGACTGCAGAAAAATGTTGCCCTCGTCAGCCCGAATTTGGGCATGCGTATGCCTCTATGGCTTCTTGCTGTCATGTTTGAAAATGAAAATAATTTTCAGCCATGTGTCCATTATCTAACGCTCTTACTTAGAGCAGACGATCAAGATTTTGAAGCATGGGTTAAAATGGTTGAAGTATTAAGCCTGAACGAATCGGCCGCGAATATTGCTGCTTTTCTGAACAGACTACTTTATGTCGACGCCTCTCCACAAAAAATCGTTGCAATGGCAAAAATCTCAATTAGCCTCGGAAATCAACAACTTGCACAGTATTATGTAGACCGCTTGCCGTCCATTGATCGATTAGGCCTAAGCGAGCAACTGAGATATGCATTATTAAGCAAAAACTCGATCGCTTTCGAACAATTCCTTAAGAACAGAACAGTTGAAGAATTAGCTGAATCTACTGCGATTAAGATGATCATTCTCGGCTCCATTGTATGGTCTCGTCCAGAATGGATAGAGCTTTGCAATCAGGCTCTTACAGATGAAAGCGTGGGATTGCAGTTTGCCAAAGATCTTCTCCAACCCACTTTGACCAAGGAACTAAATCCTTCTTTTGAACCTGTGGCGATCGATATCTTAAGCCAACTCTACTTTTTGAAAGCATGGGATACATTCGACTTACTCATTGACCAGTTTAGTTCAGCGGCCGTCATCAATCAATTGGCTAATGTTTTTCTATCCAAGCATTTTGTGCAGCCCGCCATGCAGTTTTACCAACACTTGCTTGATCATAACGAATTAGATGCCACAAGTTGCGAAAACCTTGCCTTATTGCATATCATCGATGGGAAAACCGAAGAAGCGCTTGAGTTCTGGGAGCAGGCCATTTTGCTTCAACCTAAAGCTCCAATAAGATTATTTATTCAATATTGTTTTTTTTGCAAAGATGCCTCTGCTAAAGCAAAAATGAAGGCCAAACTGACCGAACAATATCCCGATGATGCCAAATCGACACTAATTAAAGGTTTATAGTCAACAGAAAGGCCTGCGGATACCCGCAAGGCCTTTCTGTTGGACCTGAATACTATTCAAATCTGCTGGGCTTCAGCCTGAGCCGATTTTCTGATCGCTGTGATCCAGGTTGCCTTCAACTCTAGCAGATGATTCAATGCCTCTTGAGCGGGCGCGGTCTCTTTGCGAGTATTGGCCGTAATTAATTGATGAATCATATATTCGTAAATTTGAACAAGATTGTGGGACAGTTCATATTCAAAATTTAGAGAGGCCACAAGCTCATGAATGACTTGCTGCGCCTTGATTAAATTGGTATTGGATTGCTGCATGTTCCGCTGTTGAATACCCTCAATCCCTGCACGAGTAAACCGAATGGCTCCATCGTACAGCATTAACAACAACTGCGGGCCGGATGTCTGTACTGCTGTCTGTTGATACTTCATAAACGGGTTCGTGTTCATCCTTATACCCCTTTGTCAAACATGATGCTTTCATGAGTACCTGTATACCCATATCCTTCTTTAAGCTTTCTGGAGCCGTTAATCCGCTGAATACCTGATGCAGCCTCATCTTTTAGCATCTGCATATGACTAAGAAGGATCTCGTCATACTGCCCTATACTGCTTAATAATACTTTTTCTGCTTCGGATACGGTACTTCTCGCTTGTACTTCTTCCGCTAAGTCCTGCCTAAGTTCAGTCAACTTCACATACACTTCATATTCTGCCGGCTCCGCTAACCTTGCCAAGCGGTCACTTTCTATCAAAACCTCTTGAATAAGCTGTTTCATCCTATCCATTATGAGAAGAGGCTGGATTGTGATTGATAACGATTCATCGCCGTCTCCATTGCTGTAAATTGCTTGTAATAGGCAGTTTCCCAACGATCCATTCGCACATTGAAGTCGCTGATGCGCGTACTAAGCGTTCTTAATTGTTCACTGATCAGGCTGGATTCCAAGAACGCTGCATCCTTGCTTGTACTCACCTTAGATGTACCTGCTTTGGAGGACAGACTTTCAATACCTGTCATTAAAACGTTCGACAGACGGTTAAACAACCCACTATCGGGGTTAGTCGCTGAAGTTTTCTTTGCCGGGTCCGTTTCCTTAGTTTGTTGGACAAACAGCTTCTCGAAAGCGTTAGGATCTGCCTCTATTGCAGCACGGAGCTTAGCTTCATCCTTAACGACTAATTTACCACGCTGCTGCCAGTCTCCTGTTTCAATCCCAAAGGAAGCTAAATTGACGCTTTTTCCATCAATTGTAACGCTTGTCATCATCGAAAGTCTCAAGTTATCAACCATAGTCGAAAGCGTCGGGTCTCGACGCAGCAATCCACTTTGAGCCTTCTCCTCCCAGAGCTTGATTTCGTCGTCTTTCATTTCTGCTTTCTGGGCGCTCGTAAGCGGAGCGTAGCTGCGATATCGCTCTTCATTCAGCTTGTTGTTAACCGATTCCAGCAAATCGTTATAATCCTTAATAAAAGACTTCACCGAATCTACAATACTGTTGGTATTGGATTTAATAGATAAGTTGCTTACGGCTCCGTTCGACTTGGCATTTAAAGTGATTTCAACTCCGTCTTCCATGAACGTATTGCTGTTCCGCTCTACTGCAATTCCATTAATGATAACCTTAGCATTACTTCCCAATTTCGTATCGATATCCGCCGGTAAAGTTGAAGGAAGAAACTTTTTCAGTAGAGACCCTGTTGAAGTGTCCCAAGTGATTGCTGTCGCATCCATTGTTTTGGACGTTAACGAAAGCTTGCCTGAAGCGGCATCAATATACGCAGTTACATTCATGTCTTTATTTGCGTTAATCTTGGCAACCATCGAATTCAGGGTGTCCGTAGTCTCGTCCAGTTGAATCGTCTTATTGTTGATAGTAATGTTCACTTTTCCGCTGTCCAGCGTGTAATCCAAAACTCCCGCAGCCTTTAGTTCCGCGAGCGTTTTGGTTTTATCAACCTGTCCCACACCCGTCTTACTGGCAACAGACGCATTGACCCCCAATTCCGTAACCTCTATCGTCATAGCCCCAGTGACAGCAGATGAAGTAGCTTTGGCACTGACCGCTGACGAATTGCCCGATACGCTGACCAGCTTTGCATTTAAAGAACCTTCGAGCCCGTAGTTGAACAACTTGTTATTGCGCAAATCAATCATCTTAATGTTCAGATCTCGGTACTGCTCCCGCTGCCACTCCAGCGTCGTTTTCTGTTGCGTCAGCTTATCCAAAGGCGCCCGTTTCGCCTTCATTAAGTCTTTGACAAGACTATCAATATCCATACCAGAAGCAAATCCCGAAATACGAGTGACCATGTTGTTCAACCTCCTCTATACTTTTTCATCGACAAGAATGCCGGCAATCTCTTTCATTTTAACGACAAGATCCAGCGACTTCTCGGGAGGAATTTCCCGAATTAGCTCCCCAGTCTCCTTGTTGAATACTTTTATCGTTACGACATTTGTAGCTTCATGAACCTTCATCTCAAATCTAGTCTCTGGTCCTTCAAGGGATTTGATCGCACGATCGATCGCACGAATCAATTGTTCTTCCCCTACAGATAGCTTGACGCCTTTCAACTCTGCTAACTGCAGTTCTCTTCCGTTGCGAACCTGTTGAACGACTGGTTGACTTGTTTGCTCAGCGTTCTGTCGAACAGGCTCCGCAGTGGAATTACTCGCGATCGGTGAATAACCCGTTGACTGAACATGTCCTGAAGCTTGTACGTTCATGTTATCACTCCGCTCCGATAATATTGACATATTATTTATATCGACTGTTCCGCAACCAAATATTAGCTTACAATAAAAAAAGACCTTGGAAAAATCCAAGGTCTTTCGACTTTGCTTGAACTTAACGGAGCAAGGACAGAACGCCTTGTGGAGCCGAGTTCGCTTGTGCAAGCATAGCTTGGGAAGCTTGCAGCAAAATTTGGTTCTTCGTGAGTTTGACCATCTCGTCAGCCATATCCGTATCGCGAATACGGGATTCGGAAGCCGTCAAGTTCTCGATTGTCGTTCCCAGGTTGTTGGAAGTGTACTCCAGACGGTTTTGCATAGCACCCAGTTTAGCACGTTCTTTAGCTACCGTTTCGATAGCCGTTTCAATCGTGCTGATCGAAGTAGCGCCCGCCAAGCCTTGAATGTTCGCAGTCGTAATGCCTGCAATACCAATCTTAACGGTGTTATCGTCAGCTTGGATCGACACCGTGCCGCCAGAGATGGAAATACCGTTAAATTTGGTGTTTTGAAGGATGCTGTCGATTTGATTGGAAAGGTTTGTCAATTCGACTTCGATACTGTTTGTCTTCTGAGTCGTAGTGTACGTGCCAGTAGCATGCTGAACGTTCAGCTCTTTCATACGAGTCAGCATGGAGCTGATTTCGTTCATCGCGCCTTCAGCCGTTTGAATGAAGGAAATCCCGTCTTGAACGTTGCGTTGAGCTTGCTCCAAACCGCGGATTTGACCGCGCATTTTCTCGGATACAGCCAGACCAGCCGCATCGTCGCCTGCACGGTTAATACGAAGACCGGAAGACAGCTTTTCCATGTTCTTGCCCGTTGCTACGTTGTTCAACGTCATGTTACGGTGGTTGTTCTGTGCAGTAATGTTGTGATTAATACGCATAATGATGTTCCTCCCTGAGTGTATAAATTGAGATTCGCGTCCTTGCAAATCTCCTGTTTACCGATAACAAGTCGGCCGCCTCGTTCCGGTCATAATACATATATCGGTATGGCTAACCAGGAACTTAATACTGCTTTTATTATTTTTTAAAATTTTTCAATTGCGCTGACAAAGCTGCAATATCCGTCGGCTGTGCAATGGCATTAATATTCGATTCTTTAACGGAAAGAAGTAGTTCTTTCCGAACGATCGGCACCTCTTTAGGCGCCGAAATGCCTAGTTTGATCGTGTCCCCATCGATTTCCAATACAGTTATCTCTATCGAGTCCTGAATGATCACAGCTTGTCCTTTTTTTCGCGAAAGTACGAGCATCCCTCTCGCCCCCTTCTAGCGCCCCTCGGACGACTCAAATAAACGATGTCTGGTCGAATATTGGGTGTTGGTCAGAATGACCTGCCTGCCCACGCGCTTCGCTCTATTGACGACGATTGGAGCGACCAAATTAACGGAGGCTTCTCCCGTCTCGCCCCGAACGGAAATAATCGAGCGGATCAACAACTCCTCCTCCTGGCTAATTTGCAAATCCTCGCAAGCCGTCTCGGCTAGATCGAATTCATAATCATTAAACAGTTGAAACGGATCCACTACCACAAATTGAACAGCTTCCTGTTCCGTGGACTGCAAGGTACCGAACGGTTTATTGCTTTCGTCCTCAATTAGAACAAACGTTTTATAAGCCTCAAAGCCCGGCAAACCCTCTTTGAATTGTATCCCCAACGATTCGACATGATTCGTTTTCGCTTCTTCAGACATTCGGGTTACCTCCACAGTCAACAAAATTAGAAAAGCTATAAGCGATAACTCGCTTACAGCCGATAATCTTACGCCATTCTTCGAATTACGCCGTAATATCAATCTCCGGAGGAGTGATCGTCACCTTTGGGTATTGTTGCATATAGATCTTCACAGACCCACGATGGAATTGAATATCCGGCCGATGAATCTGCGCATCAACGGTTACATTTCCACGCTCAACCTTTATGTTCACATCATTAGGCGTATATTGAAATGCAATGTTGGCCGGAGAAGCATATCCGAAAACCTGCAAATCCGGAGCCCCTTCAATAAACTCGTTAAGGGCAATGTCTGCAATCGGATTCCCCTTAATATGCAGAGCTCCCATTCGATTGCCGTTTTCTACGATTTTCTGAATGTTTTGTGCTGCAACTTGCTTATACTGAGAATAAATTCTTTCCCAGAATGCTTGAGGTTTTCCACCGTTTAACGCCTCATTCGTCAAACTCTGATCGACGATCAGCGTACCCGGCTTGTTGTTCGCCGTAATCGTCGCGCGTTCGGAACGAATATTCAGATCAGGCTGCGGCCTGCTGATTTCATATTGCCCACGCTGTGATTCTATACCAATAATCCCTCTCTGCGACTGTATTGAAATTCTCGGGATCATTAGACGAACACCTCAATTCTTAAGGCTATCTCAGAAAATCAACCAACGAAGGCTGAATGACTTTAGCACCGACTGACAGAGAAGCCTGATAGACCGATTCATTCACTTTGGATTTGATCAATACATCTTCAATGTCCGCATCCTCAGTCTTCGATTGGAGCGTCGTTAAATTCAAATTAAGATCCTTCAGCCTTTGCTCCATCAGTTCGACTCGGTTAACCCGAGCGCCCAATTCTGCACGCTGAGTCAGTATTTTATTCACTCTGGTGTCTAGAAAAGGTAGCTGCGCAGCTACACCGGCGTGATCCCCTGCTTCCAGGCTCTGAATAATCTGATCCAGAACATGAAACAGATTATCGTCCTCATTCTTCGGTGCAGTTACGCCCGAAGGCGGGTAGCCAAACACATCGTTGCCAGTCAGATTCACCCTTACTGGAGCACCCGAACTGATTAAGTACTCAAGACCTAAATCGTCTGTAAGCGCTTTGGCTGCATTGGTCAGATCCGTGTACGGCTCAACATCCGTGAACTGACCGTTAAACACATACTTCCCTTTGAACTGGCTATTACCAATCCCTAGCAACTGATCCTTCAACTGCTTCATTTCTGCTGCTACGTTGTCCAAGGCGACATTCGGATTCGTGCCGTTGGAGCCTTGAATCGCCAACTCTTTGGCCCTCTTGACGATCTCCCCGACTTGATTCAGCAAAGTATCACTATAATCCAACCAAGAGGCAGCCGCAGTAACATTTTCTTGGTAACGTTCATTAAGCGAAAGATCGCTTCTGTATCGCAGCGAGTAAGTGATCCCTACAGGATCGTCTGAAGGCCGATTAAGCTTCATCCCCGTGGATAATTGCTCCTGCAGCCCCTGCATCTGCCCCAGGTTCTTGTTAATGTTGCGAAGCAATTGATTGGTTATCGTTCCTTGGGTTACGCGTCCTAACACTTTACTTCACTCCCTCTCCTGCCAAATTATCTACCTACCGTACCCATACCGTTAATAATTCTATCCAATGTTTCGTCGATGGTTGTCATAAAACGAGCCGCCGCATTATAAGCATGCTGGAACTTCACCATGTTGCTCATTTCCTCGTCTAACGAAACTCCGCTTACAGACTGACGTCTCGACTCCACCTGATCCACTACGATTTTGGCGTTAGTCGTTTGACGGTTGGCTTCCTCAGCTTCAACGCCCAATTGACCGACGATAGACCGGAAGAAGTCATTAACGGTGCCCTGCGCAGTAGCGGCTCCGGTAGCTACAGAAGAAAAGTCAATCTTCATTTCGCTGAATTGGCTGATCAGGAGCGCCAAATCCTTGTTTCCTTTGACGACAGTTTCAGGCGTCCCCGTCGTTCTCATCGAGGAGGCGATATATCCGGCATCATTAAGGATATTCTGGTTTAATGCCAAATTCCCGGCCGTCACAGGCCCTCCGTCTTTGGATACGAAGAAGGTACCACCAGCTTGAGGCGGGTCCATCATCGTGTATCCGAGTTGGTGAAGGCCGTTAAATCCCTGTACCGTTACAGTTAACGGAGCAGTCAAAGTGCGAGCCGTTCCACTATAGGTGACATTATTCAAAGTTGTGCCGTCAGGCAGAACCGTCCCTGCCGGAAGCGTAACCGTAATATCTCCATTAACAAGTCCATTCACAAGCGTATCCAGTTGCCGTTGATAGTTGGCTACGTATTGATCTCTGGAAATAATCATCCCGTGAACTTCGCCGCCGTTCAAGTCGCCGCCTGCGAAGCTGGCTAGCAGCCCTTCGGCCGTTACCGGTGTGAACTCTCCATCTTCTACCAATGCTGTTCCACCCATTAACACCTGATAGTTGCCCTCAGTGGTTTCCACGCTTGTTACATTAATGATTTTGGACAATCCGTCCATTAATAAATCTCGTTGATCTCGAAGATCGTTCGCATTATCTCCAAGGCCTTCGATACGCTGAATTTGCAAGTTGAGGTTGGCGATCGTTTCAAGCGATGTATTGATTTGATTGGCTTTCACGCCTATGTTCTCGGTGATGTCGGCACTAAGATCGTCCAACTGACGGGCCGTCTGGTTGATCGCGTCCGTAACTGCCTTGGCTGTTTCGCGGACCAGTTTGCGAGCCGTTATGTCCTCCGGGTTCTCGCTAAGATCGTGCCAAGACTTCCAAAACTTATCAAGCACCGCCCGCAATCCAGTGTCCGAAGGCTCATTCACGATCGTCTCCAGCTTCTGCAGCGTATCCGCCTGAATCGACCAGCTTCCATGCGTTTTGCTCTCATTTCTAAATTGGGCATCCAAGAAACCCTCTCGAATCCGGGTGATCGAGCTGAACTCTACGCCGGTACCTAGCTGCCCCGGAATGGTCGATTTACTCATCCCGAGCGCTTCCATCGGTTTGGTTGCCGCCATATTCACAACTTGGCGAGTATATCCGGTTGTATTAGCGTTGGCCACGTTGTGCCCGGTCGTCTGTAGAGCAGCTTGTTGCGTGAACAAACTGCGCTTGGCCGTTTCAATCGCATGGAAAGTGGAGCGTATCATTTACTATCTTCCCCATTTCGCCGTAAGTTAAAGTGACTAGGCTTTAGAATCAAAGAAGCTGAGCTTGTTTTGCCCGTACGCCGATTCGGTCGGCTTCTTGTATACATAATCTTGATCGTCATAAGAGCTGGATAAGAGATTTAAGGAAAAATCATTAAATTCAATAGATTGCTGCGTCAGCCTCATGTTCAGTTCATTCAAGGCTCTGACGTGCTCAACAGCAGCACTAAGTTTCTCTGCGAGGTTCGAAAGCTTCAATTTGTCTTCTGCGTTCGTAATCATTCGAATAAGGCTGGCCACTGTAGTTGAGGGCGTAGGGCTGAAGCCCGCTTCCTTCAGAAATTGAACGACGGCTTGCTGGCGACGTCCTTCGGTTTCCACGATTAGCCTGACCAATCGCGACTCTTTCGTCACCATTTCGTTCAACAGCTCAATATCGTTCGCAATCAGCGCCTCTTTCTTGCGCTCGGCAAATCCGCTCATCTGTTCATGCTGAAGCAACAGAGTTTCCATTGCTTCGCACAATTCGTGAACTGCCATTGTTATCACCTTCCGCCATCTGGATTGCGAGCGACCTATTCACGAACGAATGGCAGCATCTTCTCGGCTAGCTTGCCGGAATCGACATGATACGTCCCCGTTGCGACTTCCTTCTTCAACGTCTCAATCCGCTGGGAGCGGTTCGGATCTTCCGCGCGCTGCGCTCCGAGAAGCTCCATCGCTTCAGCCGAAAACTGCACCTCGTCCTTGCGGCGTTTGCCGGAGGCCTGGCTGGCGCGGATATCGTTTTGCTGCTGATACGTGCGGTAGGCGCCAATGCGCTGAACATCATTTATTTTCACGAAGATCACCTCTATAAATAAAAAAGACCGATAATAATCTATCCCTATTATCGGTCAGTTCCTATGAAATGTTTAGAGTTTCCTTTAATTCCCGCCGCGGTCTTGAAGCCGATCGCCGATCTGATAGGCGCTTCTGTGCTTCTCCTCGTCAGGGTTGATGCGTGTTCCCCCCGGAGAAGTGGCATTCCTTACGTCCCGCTGCAGCCGCTTCCGGCAATTCTCGCATATGTGTCCTTCACGAATAGGCGTGCCGCAAGATTCGCAAGGATAGGTCAGGTTAGGCGCGTCCATCATCGAAATCCGGCCTTCGCGCACCCATCTGGCAATCTGTTTGATGCTGATTTCCGTTTCTTCGGATAGCTGCTGGATGTCCATGCCTTTATTTTTGCGAAGATGCTCGGCGCATCTCTCGTAATCCTTCTCCAGCTCCTGGTGGCAGTTATTGCAGACCTCTCGGAAATTTTTCGAGAATAGTCGTCCGCATCTCGGACAGTAGGTTAAATCCATGCCATCATCTCCCCGAATTCCGACATCAACTACTACAATTGCTTAAATTATACTAAATATAACCTAAATTCGCCAGTCCATCAAAGATTATGCCGATGCAGCGGGTTTGCCGGACGACTTGTCGACACGTTTCGAGTCCGAATAAGCGGCTTGAAGCTGATTAGGAACGCTGCCGAACAGCAGCCAGGACCATCCGGTCAACCGACTCAACGCAGTGACGACGACCCAGGAAATCAGCAAGGCAAGCAGGAAGCCCCCGGCATACCAGGCGTGATGGATGAGCGTGCTGCCACCATTAGGCGGAAATTGCCGATAGACGAGCAGGACAAGCGGATGCACCAAGTACACTCCGAACGATACGATCCCCAAATGTCGCAATCGGCCGACCCAGAACGAAGTGTTCATTTTTCCGCCAATCAGAAAAGCGATCTGGATCAGAACCAGCGGAGTGATCATCGTATAGAGATCCCACACGCCGTCGTATAGCGCATTCGAATACCTCGTCTGATACAGTCGAGCGTTATAGAACATCGTCACATAGGTAATGCCGGCCCCCAGCCAAACAGCCCAGAGCGCGATCCATGACGCTATTTTCGTTGCCGACAGATTTTCCTTCGCAATGATCAACCAGCCTTTGATCCGATCAAAGTAGATGCCCAGCCATGCCCCGAGAAAATAATGCCCGAAGTACGACAAAGACCAGCTCCCCCGATTCGTGACCTGCCAGTATTCGCGATTAAGCAGGAAAAATGCCCACTGTAAGCCGACGCCGATCAAGATCGCGGACGCCGCGAGCCATTTGTACCGTTTCATCAGAAACAGAAAAACCGGAAACAGCAGGTATAGCTGAATACTAATAAACACAAAATACAAATGCGTGTAGGCCTGGCCCTGCGACACTTTGCTCCAGAAGCTCGGCCACATCTGCGACAAATCCCAGGCGAAGCCGTTCTGATACCATCTCAGCACGAAATACACCATCGAAAACAGCAAATACGGAACGATAATATACATCAGCCGATTGCGATAAAACTTCTTGAAGCGCTGCAGCGTGAGCGGCTGCGGATAATAGTTGTAGAACAGCACGAAGCTGCTTAGCAAAATAAAAGAAGTCGTCCCAATCTTGGAAAAAATGTTCAGGAAGTTGTAAACCCCGAACAGAGTTGTATTTTTCATATCGATTGTTGCGAACGAGGTCGAGTGCACCATCAGCACGCCCAGAATCGCAATACCGCGTACAATGTCGATTTCGTTTAATTTAGCGCGACGTTCCATGTCTCCTCCTTTTGTTTGCAGGAATAATTTGGATGAGAGTGCAATCCGAAGTCACCCTATCATAGCATAGGCGAACGCCGTCGAAAAGGAAGTTTCAATGGAATATCTCTAGGAGCGGGCCCAGAGCAAGCCGTAAATTCGGCGCTCCGATTGCGGTTCGGATGCTTGCAGTAAGACGCGAGCGCACTCGTCAAGCGTGCTTCCGGTCGTGTACACATCGTCCAAGACCAGGATATTTCCGGAAAAAGAGCTCCGATGAGCTGCTGCGAAATTGCCTTTCATGTCGACGACGCGGCTGCGACGGGTTTTGAGACTTTGTTTCTCGGTGTGACGTAGGCGAAGGAGCAGCGGCTGATAGGTCATTCCGTACCATTGAGCCAATCTAACGGCTAACCGCTCAGCTTGGTTGAATCCTCGTTCGCGCAGTCTCTCAGGAGCAAGCGGAACAGCCGTAATGAGTGGGAAATGGGCTTGGGGATCCACGACTCGCAAACGCTCAAATGCAAATGCCGCCATAGCCGCCAAAATGGTCTCGATACCCTCGTTCCCCCGATATTTGTAAACCGCCAGCCAGTTCTTCATCTCATCGGTGTATCGCACCGCGCAGCGACTGATCGCGTAAAAGCGTTCCGTCCTGCGAACGCAGTCCTCGCACAGTTCCGCGCGTCCGCAGACGCGGCAGACCGGATTTGCAATCCAGGGGATGTTTTGAAGACAGGAGCCGCACAACGACGCCAAAGCCTTCCTCGGCGCCGAGTTCTTAACTGGAATCGGCACAGCGGCCGGACGAGAATCTCGACCACAGATCGGGCATTCGCGCTTAGCCGGCGCAAACCAGCCACCTATGTTTATTGGCATGGGAAGATCACTCCTATTTGGACGAGGTAAAGTTCTGAAAAGTTACGAATGAGGGGAAAGCCCCTCACATTTCGCAAGAATTAGCTTTGCCGACTGGGTCGCCTGCTGCGCTTTGCCGACTGGGTCGCCTGCTGCGCTTTGCCGACTGGGTCGCCTGCTGCGATACTCACCGTTCTTTTAAGTAACCTCTGCGTTTTGCAGCGGTATTCATCTTCTGGATCTGTCTTACCGAGCTTCGCTGAGAGCTAGTCCACTCCGGAGCGCCGTAGTAGACGAATCCGAATGGATCATCCCCCGAGCGCCCCGCCCTGCCCGCCATCTGGACGAGCGAAGACGCATCGAACAGCGAGTTATGGGCGTCAATGACAAAAACGTCGCTACGCGGGATCGTAACGCCACGCTCCAAAATCGTCGTTGTCACAAGAAGCTGTACGGAGCTATCCCGGAAAGCGATAACTTTGTCGCCCCGCTCCTCGTCTTGAGAAGACGTGCCCGAGATCGCCGAAGCAGTCAGTCCAAGACTCTTCGCACCCTGACGGAGCAGGCGAACCATCGGTTCCACCTGTTTCACGTATGGCACGAACAGAAACACCTGCGCTCCTCGGGCGACGGATCGACGTATTGGGCTCAGCAGCTTACTAGGTATTGTCTGCTTACCAAGCATGAAGCGGATAGACGGCAGCTTTAATCTACCGGGCACAGGCAATGGATAACGATGGTACCGAACCGGAACTCTCGCATAGCTCAGTTTCCCGCGCGACACATCATGCTGCATCGCAACTGGAGGCGTTGCGCTAAGATATACCGTGCGCCCCTCTGGTTTGCCGCATTTACCCGCAGCGTAATGAAGCATCGGATCGTTGTGGTACGGAAAAGCATCCAACTCGTCAATCAGCACGAGATCAAACGCCCCTTGAAAACGAAGTAACTGATGGGTCGTCGCCAAAGTCAACTCCCCTTCCCGCCACCGATCCGGACTCCCTCCATACAAAACAGCAAATCTGCGATCAGGGAACGCTTTAGCCAGCCTCGGCGCCAACTCCAGCACGACATCCCTTCTTGGCGTCGCCACTAATGCTCGCCCCCCTCTCTCCAGAACCGAATCCAGCAGCGGGAAAATCATCTCGGTCTTTCCCGCTCCGGTCACGGCCCAAAGCAGAAACGAACGCCCC
>Ga0256901_1000088_pt1 | contig 71839 bp, 67 predicted proteins | sample MC6MC0689MT_FD_190200 | JGI IMG/M metagenome (GOLD analysis project Ga0256901, IMG submission 190200) | Metatranscriptome of enriched soil aggregate microbial communities from Iowa State University, Ames, United States - MC6-MC0689-MT... | ecosystem: Environmental > Terrestrial > Soil >... | reverse complement strand
TCTGCGAGATATTTTTCTGTTTCCGTCATTTGTTGTGGCGGGGTTATGTGATGATATTACTTTCAAATAAATATAACGTATCTTTTAAATAGTTGAAATTGTTTTTTCTTCTTGGGTAAATAATCCGGTATCTTTCCGGGCTTTGAGCAAGAAAATTTGTTGTTGGCTCTCCACATTCCCAATACCTATGGGCCTCGCTATTTTTAACAAATCATTTTAAACAAAGATATTTTAATGCTTGTTGAACAAGTTCTTTGTAATTGGTGCCAATCGGAATCACTTGTTTTCCAATTTCGATATCATTCGTGGTAAAAGCTGTAATTTTATTTGTATTAATGAGGAAAGATCGGTGAATACGAAGAAAATTGAATTGCTTTAATTCTTGTTCAATTACGGTGATCTTATATTTCGTTGTCACAATTCGTTGGCTACTATGGATAGTAATATAATCTTTGTTGCTTTCAATATAAAGAATATCAGCAATCTCCAGTCTATGAAATTTTCCACCTGACCTGATTGTGATCGCTTGGTCTTTTGCCGCGGGCATTATGTTCTGAGACTGGATTTTTCGGTTTCTAAGATAACGGTCTATTGCTTTAAAAAAACGTTCAAAAGTAATCGGTTTTAATAGATAATCTACGACATCCAGATCATATCCCTCTATGGCATATTCTCTAAAAGCAGTTGTAATAATAACAGCCGGGGGATGCTTCAGTGTTTTCAAAAAATCTATTCCATTTATCTGTGGCATCTTAATATCCAAAAAGATCAGGTCAATTGGCTCATGCCTTATGATTTCCAGGGCTTTTAGCGCGTTAGTAGAAGTTGCTGCCACTTCAAATATCTCCATTCTTTTTAAATGAGTTTGGAGTAACTGAATTGCCAATGGTTCATCATCAACTAAAAGACACCGTACTTTTATTTTTGAATCGAGCATCATCAATAGTTAAATTGGATATGGTGAGTAAAGTTACAAATCTACCTTCTGAAATGTAGGTTGTAAGTTCGTGATTTTTTGGATAGACCAACGTTAATTGTTTGCGTAAATTGCTCATACCTATTTTTTCCGTATATACATGTTCTTTTTGACCAACGAATGTATTCTCCACTTTAAAATGTAGATCGCCTGTCTGCACTGTTAGGTCAATATCGATGCGCGGCTCGCCTATATCTTCTCCAGCACCGTGTTTGAATGCATTCTCTATGATTGATAATAGGATGAGCGGGATGATCTGCACATCTTGATCGATGACATGATTGAAATATACCTTTAGACGCTTGTCATATCTAATTTTTTCCAATGCAATGTAGTTCTCCAGCAGATTAATCTCTGTAGATATCGCAACAAAATTGCTGTTGCAACGATATAGTATATGATCTAAGATTTCCGCCAATCCCGCGATTGAAGAAGAAGTGATTGGCGAATTGGTCAACGAAAGACTATAGATATTATTTAAGGTATTAAATAGAAAATGTGGATTTAATTGTGCTTTTAGAACATTTAATTCAGCTTCAGCCTTTTCCTTCTCTAATTGTAAAGTGCGTTGTCTTGTTAGATATTGGTCTTTGGATAGTTTGATAAAGCCAAAAATCCATGCCAATGAAAAGTTTTGAAGAAAATAATCCGTGATGAGTTTTCTGAGATCGGTAACAATTTCCAATAGTGACTCTTGGCTATATGGAGGCTTACGTATCAAGGGTTCAAGTACATAGACAACCATGAATCTTGAAAGAGCACTCAGTAGATAGCCACCTATTATAAAATAAAGAATAACGACCAAATAATTTTCTCCTTTTTGAAACTTTGGTATGATGAAATAAGCTACAAAATAAGAAGCCATCATGTAAAAAGAGACGTAAAATGAGTTTTGGATGAGCATATCACGGATGCTAATATCCGTTTGATATTGAGGAACGATGAAAACTACCAACCAGAATAATATGTGGCTAGAAAGCCGGTAAATGGTACTATAGCGAATGGTTTTTTCTGTAATTGACATGTTACTATCAAAGATAGCATTTCTATAAAAGAAAGGTATCAATAAACGACGGATACCGCAAATAGTCCTATAAATAGCGTTATTCTGTCGACAGAATCCATTTGCCTTCAATAGCGTGTTTTAATCTGTTTTATTTGACTTATCTATCGGCAATGCATTTTTCCTAACTGAGAATCCTGCATTTTCGTAGCAAATTTAATGTTATGAAGACAATAGAAGCGATATTAATTATTTTCCTGGTAAGTCTTTTTACTGATCGCGGTCTAGGGCAGAAAATTCAGAAAGTCGTTGTTAAAGGTAGTGTGCACAATCGGCAAACGCAATTACCATTGGATGGTGCCAGCATTACTTTAAGAGCTATATCCGGAGCACAAGGGCTAACGACAGCGATTAGCTCAACGAATGGAGAATTTAAAGTTAACGTTGCAAAGGGCTATTACGATATCATGATAAGTTTTATTTCATTTCAAGCATTCTTGCTTCGTGGGCAACAAATAGACAGCAATAAAGACCTCGGTGTTTTGATGTTGGAGTCCGCTCCCAAGTTATTGGACGGCGCTGAGGTTACAGGAATGAAACCAGGTCTATCTATTGAGCTGGATAAGAAAGTTTTTTATGTGGGATCAGATCTTTTAGCTAAAGGAGGTACGGCTAATGACGTATTAAACAATGTACCATCTGTCAATGTCGACAACAAGGGAAACATTAGTCTCCGCGGGGAACCAGGAGTACGAATACTGATTAATGGAAGGCCTTCGGTTATTTCTGCCAATAATGGTTTAGAACAGCTACCAGCCAGTTCTATTGAGAAAATTGAGGTTGTTAATAATCCATCCGCGAAATATGAAGCACAAGGAACTGCGGGAATAATCAATATAGTATTGAAAAAAAATATGTTAACCGGGCTGAACGGAAGTCTTCAGTCTACATGGGGTATCCCTACAAATCATAATGGAAATCTTAATTTGAGTTATAAAACTACTAAGGTTAATCTTTTTGGCGATGTTGGATTCCGTTACCGGGATTTAATAGTCAAAAGCGAATTGAAACGAATATCCTTAGACGAAGGTATACAGCGCTTTTCGAATCAGGAAACCGGTACGGAATGGGGAGGTAGAGGCCACAATTTTTACATCGGCGGGGACTATTATGTTGATACTCTAAATACGGTGACAGCCAGTTTTTATCATAGTACACTGCTCGTTGATAATAAGGTAGACAACCGATATGATTATTTCAATTCAGCGTTCAAGTTAGATAGTACGCTCCAACGCTTTGAGCAGTATAGTGAGCCTAAAAAATATAATCAGCTGGAGATTAATTATGTCAAGACATTTGAGAAAAAAGATAAAAACTGGACGACCAGCCTGCGTTATGATTTTTGGCATGACGATGAAAATCAAGATATTCGGCAATCATCTGTTTATCCGAAATCAGGTTCGATAGAAAATATAGTCACTCAAAACATAGAAAGTAGTAATGATATCTATATCCAGAGTGATTATATTAACACTATTGGTAGCAGGGGCAAACTCGAAGCAGGTGGCCGGGTCGATCTCCGTGCAATTAGAAGTGATTATTGGGCAAAAACAAACGGGGTATTGTTGGAAGAATACGATAACAAGCTTAGTTATAATGAACGTCTTCTTGCAGTCTATTTTCAATGGAGCAATACTATTAAGCGCTGGAGTTATCAACTCGGTTTAAGAACAGAGCTATCATTGATTGAAATAGCAGATAGAAAAGGAGACTTTAATAAGGATAAGCGCTATATTGACGTTTTCCCTACCATCCATTTGGGCTATAAACTTCGGGAAAATTCCAATTTGCAACTTGGCATTAGCCGAAGGATTGACCGCCCGGGATTTCAGCAATTAAATCCCTTTGGAGGCCTTTCTGACCTACGAAATCTTACGGTTGGTAACGCCGATCTAAATCCGGCTTATACAAATGCAATAGAATTTATGCTCATACAGAAGCTTTCACAATTTACGATCAATCCTACCATTTATTATAAACATACGAATAGCTTTTTTCAATATTTGGTGAAGGAGACTGCCGTGGACCACTTTCTTCGTTCACCCGTCAACATGGATTATGAGAGACGGTACGGATTAGAATTGAATAGTCTATATAATCCGTTGCCAAGTTGGCGAATGGCCCTAAATTTTAACTATTACGGTTTTAACCAACAAGGCGAATTTAGCGGCGAGCGATATTTTGTAAAAGGCAATAGGTGGACTGCGCAGTTAAATTCCCGGCTCAGATTGCCCGCAAATCTCGTTATAGAGTCTATATTTACCTATACGAGCAAATTTACAGATGTTCAATCCCTTACTAGTCCCGTGTACAAATTTAACATTGCTATTAACAAGGATATATTTAAGGAGAAGCTGAGTGTTAGCATGGCTTTCAACAATGTATTCAATTCCCTTATTGAAAAGCAGACACTCAATGGAAAGACTTATCGTCTGGAGTCAAAAAATTATGGCATTGGAAGGGTAGTCAATGCCACAGCGACCTATCGTTTCAACAGAAAAAAGGATGAGAAAGACCGTCTCCCAACTTAGAGTTAACATTATCAACAGCTAATAACTGATGGACGACCAACGATCAACCAGGGCAAATTCAGCAGATATATTGTATTACTAGATACGTAGAAATAAAAAAAGTCAGTTGAGACGTCACATTTGAGAACAATTATATATGTCTTTAAAGAAAAACCACATATGAAAACATTACTTCGCATTGATAGCAGCCTTCGGATAACGGGTTCCTATTCCCGGGCAATAGGTGATTATTTTACTGAATTATGGAAGATAAAACACCCAAATGGAAAGATCATCGAAAGGGATACAAATTTGCAAATGATTCCCCATCTTACTCAGGATACTGTAGATGGTTTTTTTGATAGTTCTAAATCTTCCGAAATTCTTGCTTTTTCGGATCAATTGATTGAAGAGCTTAATAGCAATGATGAGCTGCTTATTACCTGTCCGATGTATAATTATGGCATTCCATCATCTTTAAAGGCCTATTTTGACCTCATTGTTCGGACAGAAAAAACCTTTACAAGCGACAGTAATGGAATAAGAGGCTTACTCTTCAATAAAAAAGCATATATCATTTCCGCTATGGGTATGAGTCAGCCTGTAACAGAAAAGATGAATCTTATTGAAATACAGATCACACGTATCTTAAACCAACTCGGAATAGTAGATATCAGTTATTTTCCCGTGGACGGCACGATAAATCCAGAACAGGCAATTGTGAAATTGGAAAAGCAAAGAAAACGAGTTTATCAAAATTTTGATCATTCAGCTTTGAAAAGCCAAATTCATGATTCCACCTATTTATAAAATAATCCAATCACCTGTAGTCAGGCAATTATACATATAAAAATATACAATCAAATTAGCGTCTATTTTGACCATTAATAACTAATATAAAAGAAAATGAAAAAATCACTTATTTACATTTTACTGGCCAGCTCCACAATACTATTTTCCTGTGGAGGAAAAGATGATGACCCAGCGCCCGAGCCACCTGCATCGGAATCTAATTGGAAATTGGGAGCCTATTCCTATAATAGAGGTGCTTCCTCTCAAAGTAATACCGGTGGCTTGGCAGGTATGACGGTTACAACATCCGGGGACGGGGGTAATCATGGTGCCTATTCGGGCAGTGCATTAACAATTATTTTTCGTTCTTCTTTGGGGGCAGGAAAATATACTTTGACGAGCAGTAGTGTAATGTCGGCCAATCCTAATTTACGTTATATGTCGCTGCTTTGCACCGTGGGAACTGCAGTCACAAGCGGTGCAGTTAATTACGCAGCAACTGCTACCTCAGGTGGAACGGCGGATGTTACGATAGATGCAAACGGCAAATATCATGTTAATATTACGACTCCTGTTACGCTAGTGAAAACGCCGCTACCTGGAAGTGGAATCCCAGGGGCACCAAACACCTATAATTTAACGGTGAAAAACGCTTATTAAAAGCAGCTTTAATAGTTCACCATTAATGAGATCATATTTCGTCTCAATGCTGTTAGTATCAAAACCATTAGTACCAGATAAATCCGTTCTGGGAAACGGATTTATCTGGTACTTCTTCAGTCAAGATCCTAAATAGGATATTTTGTATACTCATTCATATAGCTCGACTTTCAGTACATGGTTATGGCGGTTCGGAGTTGAGAATTTTATTGCTAAGTTTAAAGTATTCTTTTCAGTAAAGACAAAATGAAATAGAAAATGTGAGTTTAATTAGTGAAATGAGAACGATAGTAGAGTGTAGCGAACTAACAACCTTAAAGATAATATAAGTAGGATAGTACCCAGGGACAACGTTTTTCACGAAATAAAAAAAAGAGCCAATCTACACTTTGCGAGTAGCGACTCTTCCAAGGCGAATCGTAAGCGATAACGCCCGAATATAAAATTATCATTATTGATAATAAGAAATACCATAGCTTTAAGCTGAAGTTAGTTTTCGATAACCGGTAAAATCAAAATAAAATACATAGTCAAGTTTAGGTTTAAGCATATGAAAACAGATTATATAAATAAAACTTTAGAGTTAAAGACTAGATTTTCAAATCAAAACTTTGCGGATTATGATTTCACGAAAACGAATTTCAATAGCTCTATATTCGAAAACACTAATTTTGAAAACTGTCTATTTGAATCCTCAGTTTTAAATGGTTCTAGAATTTTTTATGAATCAAATTTTGAAAATTGTATTTTTCGAAACATTAATTTATCAGACACAAGTATTGGGAGTCATAAAGGAGTTTATAAAAATTGCATTTTTGAAAACTGTGAATATAAAAGGAGAAGCTTTAATTTTACACAGTTTATAGATTGCAAATTCATAAAAGCAAAATTTACAACCGTCAATTTCAATGGTAGTCAATTTCGTAATTGCATTTTTGAGGGCAAATTCAGGGATGTTACATTTAATGGAATCTACGATTCTAACTCAGATTCCAAGGCATGTTTGTATAATTGCGATTTTTACTATGCTAAATTCGGAACTTTTGTAAGTTTTGAAAATTGTGATTTATCAACTTGCACACCACCAAAAGACACCGCATTTAATGAAATTTTATATCAGGTTGATGCATCGAACCCTAAATTATTAAGTACGGGAACTCCTGATCGCATTGTAATTACAGATTTATAATTATTTAAATTACTCAAAATATTTAGCAATTTTTTGAGATATTGTGATGCACGTCAAATTTCTAAAAAAACCATCTGCGAAGCTTCAGTCCTTTTGGAAGATTCAGCACTATATTTTGAAGAAATTGAGTGTAGAATGGATAATTAAATTACACAATAAAACCACTTTTAATAAGTGGTTTTATTGGATACGAAATCGATGATGACACCGAAAATCTCTGCATTTGGAACGCACTGTTCTTTGGGAGGCGCTCAAAACCATTTTCAATGACAATCGAAGTTATCGGCCATAAATGCCCCCTCTTTAGGCCGCACCGCGAATCACACGTAATAGCACCACAATAATTGCGATTACTAACAGCGCGTGGATTATATTTCCTGTTGCATACCCCCCGAAAAAACTAATTGCCCAGATGATAACTAAAATAACGGCAATGATGTATAATAAATTTCCCATAATATTAATATGTTTTTTAATGAGAACAATATCTGTTGGGATAATGTTTTATAATAAATAAATCAATCGATCAAACTTTCCATACTTGACTGCTGTTCACATGTCAAGAGAATTGGTCAAACGTACATCCATACAATACAAAGCTTGCAAATGGCTAGATATTCTTTAAGCTTCCTGCTTTAAATCAAACCTATGATAATTTTTATAATGGACCAAGGATCGTACAGGTCTAATCAGTTCAGATAGCAATTCAAGATATATTTTCGCGATCATTTTCCAGGTCATCTGTTCCCCATAACTACGTGCCTTGAAACGATGCCATGCAAGCAAACGTTTAGATCTATATAATAATTTGATATGATCACTCATGCTTTGGACATCATCAAAAGGTGTAAGGATGCCCCGGTCATCTGTCAATAGGTCTACAGCGTGCCAATAAGGAGTAGAAATTACCGCGGCACCAGCTCCTACCGCAAAAGATAATGTGCCACTACTAATCTGTTGCTCATGTTGATAGGGGGATAAATAAATATCACAGGCTGTTAAGTATTCTTTTAGCTGTTCATCGCTGATGAATTCATCAATAAAAATAATCTTATCCTGCAATTGCAACTGAGCTACTAAATTTTGTAATTCAAAACGATAGGATTCACCTTCATGTGCCAAAACATTCGGATGAGTCCTTCCCACAATTAAATATTTGAAATTCGGTAGATTGAGTCCAGCTAATGAGCGGATCGCATATTCTAGCCCCTTGCTTCGTCCAATTAGACCAAAAGTCATCATCACAAAATCATCTTGTAAGCCCAATCTGTATTTAGCTAATCCTTGGTTGTAATCAAAATTTGGTACACCGTGGGCTATTACGTGGATTTTATGGCCGTCGACCGTTGGAAAGAGATCTTTTAATAGTTCACTGCCTTTCGGCGATAGCGAAACTACCGCTTGAGATTTGGTAAGTAGCAATTCCATGATTTCCTTTTGACGTAAGGACGGCGATTTCAATATAGTATGAAATATCGTTACCAAAGGAATATTTAAATGATTGGCCAGCTGATTGATAAATATTCCATCAGCTCCGCCGAATATCCCATATTCGTGTTGGATAATACAATAGTCGTATTCCTCATTGATGATACGTACAGCCTGGATATAGCTGTCAAGTCGCTCTTTGTCGATAACAAAGCGAACTGTAGGGTCAAACTCTTCGGAGCCGGATTTGGAGACAGCAATCACCTCAACGGAGACTGTCTGATCCAATGCCATTCCTTTTCTAAGGTCTTTCGTGAAAGTAGCCAACCCGCATTCCTGGGGTGGATAGGTACTTATAATAACGATTCTTTTCATACACTTAGTCCTCTTTCGTGTTGTCGTTCTCGTTATTTACTGGAATATCCAAAATAGCCATTAGTAGTAAATAATATCCTTTTTCTAGGCCGATTTTTTTTGCTTTTTGATCTATATTTTCCATATGACATTTTATAATTAAGGTGGTATGTTTTTTCGTTTTATGCATCAAAAGCTATACCCAAAGGAGAGGATTTATTGCAGATCCGTAGTTTACAAAGGCGTATTCCGTAAAGTGATACAGTTCCTACCGGACAAACACTGCTTGACCAAGTATTTTTCCCGCGCAAAAGAAAATTTACGCCAACCCATCAAATTGATTATCCCAACACATAGGAAAATGTATTAAGTATTTTACTTACTTACTTACTTACTTACTTACTTACTAATACTTTGGATTATAATGATAAAATTCGACAGCAAATTGAAACAGAAAGGCTACTGAAATCTTTGTTTTTAATGTACTTTTCAACAACTACTTTAAAACTTTAAATTATACCTCATAATATTTGAGAAAATATCGAATAACCAATAAAGATTTAAAACAGGCAATTCAATCTTTAATTGCTAGCGCATCACATTTTGCGAAGCTAGATGAGGCAATAAAGACTAGTCTGCGATAAAGACATCGGAAAAATCATTGATTATCAATTAAGATCAAAAACAAACCAAAGATGAAAAGAAGAACATTCTTACATACATTAAATTGGAGCATTGCATCCGCAACATTATATCATGGTGCAGGAAATGCCATGTCATTAACAGCTATCTTGGACAGTAATATTCGGGAAAAGGAACTCTCGTACCACCGGATACAGGAAATAAAATATTCAACTGTTCAGATGAAATATCCCCGCCTCGTGGGGAAAAATGCCAGACTAGACCTCCATGGCTATGGCCCCAATGTGGAAATCTGTGGTATCAAAACAGACAAAGGTGCTATGGGCTGGGCTTCTCTACGGGGATCCCGAAAAGATGCTGAGCAGATTGAAAAAGAACTCCTCGGTAAAAAAGTATCTGAACTTTTTGCTCCCAATATTGGAATTTTGAATGATAGGCACATCGCTTTTGATATTGCACTTCATGACCTTGCAGGAGTAATCTTGGAGAAACCAGTTTATGAACTACTTGGCCGCGATAAGCCGTATACCACAGACTATTATAGTGGAATGATCTATTTCGATGATCTGGAGCCATCTGAAAAGCCTGCTGGTATAGACCGTATTCTAGAGGAGTGCCGATATGATTATGGAGTTGGCTATAGACAGTTTAAGCTAAAGATCGGGCGGGGACATAAATGGATGCCTTTCAAAGAAGGGCTCCAGCGAGATATTGATGTAACCAATGCAGTGGCCCAAGCCTTCCCCGACTGTGGTATTTTAGTGGATGGGAACAATGGTTTTACAGTGGATCAATTCACCCAATATCTAAAAGGTATTCCATCGGTCAACTTATTCTGGATAGAAGAACCCTTCCATGAAACCGTTGCAGACTATCAAAAACTGAGAAATTACATAAAAGCAGCAGGGATAAGAACTTTATTGGCAGATGGTGAAGCAGATCCCAATCCAGCGCTGCTTAAGGAACTCTTTGAGAAGAAACTATTGGACGTACACCTTACAGATATCGAGGGCCTAGGCTTCACAAACTGGCGAAGATTAATGCCAGAATTGGAGAAAGTAGGTGCCCAAGCTTCCCCTCATGCTTGGGGCTCCTTGCTTAAGTCCTACTACACGGCACATCTGGCTGGAGGGCTTGCCAATACGGTCACCATAGAGGGGGTAACGAGCACGTCGGACGACGTTGATCTTTCCGGGTACAAGATCCAGGATGGCAAACTGATCCCGCCATCCACCGCAGGTTTTGGAATGCCTCTTCTAAAAAAAATATGATAAATGATCACAGTTAGCTTATCCGCCCCATATTATTTATGAGGCGGATTTTTAATCCCCAGTATCCCCAGTCGAAAGGGAGAGTAGGGGAAGACTACAATGAAAAGAGTCGGTCGTTGTATCACTAAAGTCCAATGTAGTTAGCACGCGATTATTTTTTTAGTGATTAATTTTCATAGATATGCGGAAATAATTTGTAATTTTAGTATATTAAAATTCAAAGTTATGAAAGCGTTTCTGAATTTTACAGCGATCTTTTTCAGTATTATCACTACAGCAATCTATGGACAGGATTTAAAGGTAACTAACGAGATCACGTCATTCCTTAAGGATAGTCTCAATTTATCTAACTTGAATTACCCAAAATCAGTCATCCGGTTCTACGCCACAAATAATTATGAATATCTCTGGCTAAATGACAAACAAAAGATAGACCAAGCTTCCATTGCTTTATCCTTGCTCACAAATCCTAATCGCTTTGGGTTATTACCATCAGATTATCACCTAGAGAGCCTCTCGCTTGAGAGATTGAAACAGTTTAGAAGTTCCTCTCCTGAAAAACAGCAAAAAGAGAAAGCGTTGTTTGATATATTGATGACAGATGGCCTCCTTTCTTTTATTAATAATCTTCATTTTGGTAAATATAATCCACTATATCATCCGTCTTATGTTGATAGTGTTAGAATTAATGGGTTTTGTGCCGACGAGATATTATCTGATGCAGGGCGGCAGGTAGGTTTTCTAAATCTGGTACAAGAGGCTCAGCCTAAGCTTAAAGCTTATCAGGATTTTCAAAATTATTTGGATCAATCATATGCAACCAATAATGCAATGAGCCCACCGGTTGAAATGGAAAAAATTCTAATTAATATGGAACGGCTAAGGTGGATCAATACGCAAAGCTTAGATTATATATTGATAAACATCCCATCCTACACTTTAGAATTCCATTATAACGGTAATGTGTCGGAATTTAAAGTCGTTGTTGGGAAACCCAAAACGGCAACACCGATTTTGGAAAGCGAAATAAATTATTTTTCAACAGCTCCTGATTGGAGGGTTCCACACAGTATATTTCTGAATGAAATTTTGCCCGAAATTCTGAAAGACAGAGCTTATCTCCGAAATAACCATTACTCGATCTATGATGAAGCAGGGGACAAAATCATTGTGAATTCATCCGCTTTAAAAGAAATCAATAAAAATCCAAAAAAATATCGTATTCGACAATCCTCTGGTAATCACAATGCATTGGGGGCAATCGTCTTTAGATTTCAGAATTCACATGGCGTCTATCTCCATGATACTCCGCAAAAGCAGTTTTTCAATAGGGATAATAGGGCGCTTAGTCATGGCTGCATAAGGGTTCAAAATCCTAAACTATTGGCAGCTAAATTGTTGGCATTCGATAGTTCAAAGGATAAAATTCCAGTGTTGGAAGACGCAGTGAAAACGTATCGTAAAATGGATTTTGTTTTGAAGGAGTCTGTGCCCATCATCATCACTTATCTGACTATGTCGATAAGAGACGGGAAACCAACTATATACAACGATATATATCAACTCGACAAATCTCCAGAAGATAAATTGAATGAAAATAAACCAAATACGATTGCACCTTGATAGATAAAATAATCTTTCAATCCTAAGCCCTAAATGAGACAGAAAAAAATCACGCGGATAGTCTCCCTGATTTATTTGATCTTTTGTTCGCTGATTAGTCACGGATAAATGTAGAGTCATAGCAGATAGTAAATGCAGCTTAACGAATTATAAATCATCCCTAGATATCGAGAAAACAGACAGTATATTTATATAAAATTATATGGCCATTTATCATGTAGTAGTAGTTCATGATATGAACTGGAAAAAGCACTGCCATTGGACGAGGTAGCTAAATTGTGTGGATTTCTTTTACTCTTCAATAGCAAGATTTGAATAATGATATTGAAACCAATACAAAGACAAATGAAAAAAATACAAAAGATATAACGGCGAATGGAAATTCTATAATGAACAAGGCACTTTGATAAAAATAGAAATCTATTCGGATGGCAAGGAAGCCGGGGGATTTGAAATTTTACGGCGAAAAAGGAAATTTAATTAAAACAGAAAAACACTAGGGGACTCGATCTCAAGACAAAAATAAGGCATTTACTAAATAGCATAAAATGAAAAAAAAAGTAATAGTATTTACATCAATGTTTTTATTGTGGACTGTTGCTTTTGGACAAGGAACACAAAAAAATAAACCTCTGATAAAATCAGAAGAAATAACCTACCACGGAATAGATGGAAGGTATATTAACAGAGTGGATAAGAAAGGTCTCGACGAATATAGAGAATACAATGCAGATGGTTCCGTTTCAAAAATATATATAATAGAATTTGACAAAAATAAGGGTAAAAATAGCTACAATTTAAATGAAAGATATGTTTATGAAAAAGGAAAACTCAACAAAATAGAAGAAATTGGTACAACTACAGCTGAAAAATGCCGAGAGGTTTTGTTTTCCTACAATGAAAAAAAGCAATTGATAAAAAAGATTGAAAACCAATTTGAAGACAATAAGTTAGTGATGAATCAGTTGAGTGCATACACTGATTATTGTTATAATGTAAATGAAGAAATAGAAAAACGATATGAATATGATGAAACAAAACAAGAATTTCTGTTAACTTCTATCATCACTAAAATATATGACCTTCATAAAAATATAATTCAGGAAAAAACAGAGAATTTTGATGGCAATATATCAGGGGTAGTTAATATAAAGTATGATAATTTAAATAAGCCCATAGCGCTGGAGTCTTCTTATTTTAAAGAAACAAAAACTTATAAATACAATTCACACGGTGATTTAGAAGAAGAAAAAACCAAGTCTGAAAAACGTTCTACAATTGAATTATCAAATTATTCTTATATATATGATAATTATGGAAATTGGATTGAACAAAAACAAACTATTAAAAGAAATCCTAAAGATGAATTTGAAGGTGGGCTTCTAATAAAAAGAAAAATTGAATATTATGAATAAAACGACCACTAAAAAGGGGGATTGGGTTGTTTTTAATGGTTTCGATGATTACTTTGTTTTTACAATAATTGATCAACATTGAGGTGGAAGAATACAAAATTCTATCGATTTGGGACAAGGTTTTTATTATTAAATCAGCAAATTGATGAAGGTAAAGTTTCAAAATGTCAAACGTTGTATATAATGAGAAGAGGTTATTGAATTGTGACTTATACATTCGCCGAAATAATTGTGCGATTATCATCAAAGCATCTATCATATTGGGATCCAAAGGCTAAATACCACTTTTTCATCAAAGCATTTGACATGGATCTCACCTTTGTGTGCGGTGATTATCTGTTTGGAGATATAAAGGCCCAATCCCAACCCGCCTTCATTCTGATTTTTTCTTCCAACAAAAGGTTTAAATAGGTTATTTAATATAGAATCGGGTATCTTATCCCCATCATTTTCTATATGGAAGATAAATTTCCCACCTTCAATGGAAGAGTTTATAACGATTGTATTTTCTGAAGATCCATGGCGAAATGAATTTCCTATAAGATTCGAAAACACCTGTGCCATACGTTCATGATCACATTTGACCGAAAGTTTTGCTCCAAGATGTGTGAGTACCTTTCTTTCGAGTGAACTCGTTTGGATCTCACGTAGAGCCTGAAGGATCACCTGATCTAATTCGACTACATTTTTGTTCAGATGAATACCGGTGCCTAGCTTACTGCGTGCAAAGTCTAGGATGTTATCGATTAAACCTTTCATTCTGTACGAAGAATCGTATATAAGCTTGGCCGTCTGTTTATGTTTCGCATTTTCGAGTTTGTCGGCGAGATACTGCGACAAGGTAATGACAGCACTCAATGGATTTTTCAGGTCGTGCCCCAAAACGGATAATAGGGTATCCCTGCGTTCAGAGTATTGCAATTCCTCACCCAGCAGTGCTTCAGTATTTTTGATTTTTGCAATTGATCCCAAATGGAAACTTATCAGTTCAGATAGAAGTTCAAATAGTGGTGCTATCCGCTCAGTATCGATAGTTACTGCTTTATAATCAATCGTACAGAGCGTTCCAAAGAACAATCCGTCCTTGTCGACTATCGGGAATGCGATATAACTTTTAAAACCTTTTGCATGCAATTTTCTTTTCCAATCTTCATTTTCACAATAGTCAATATCCGGAATAATGATAGGCGCGTGTTTACCATGTGCTTCATCTCCTAACGTATAATGTAATTCCAGCTGCTGGCCGACAGAGACCCCGACCCCCAGCGAATCACGTACAGCACAGGCTATCCATTGATGGCCATTGTGAGAGGTCACCAACCCTAGATCCATGCCTGTATACAAACATATTGTGTTCAATATATTCTTTACTGCAGGGATATCTTCGATCCGCATAAGCAGATGGGAAATTGAATCATTATTTTCTTTCATAACTATTGTGTTCAGTAAAAAAGAAATCAACCTTCAAGACTAAAGATATATGAATTTTTAACGGCTAACTAGCTAAATACAAATTGTATGGAGAATAAAATGTTGGAATTCCTGTTCGAATCTTGTGTTAGCGGATCTTTTGTTTAAATATAAGCAATATTTAATCAGTTTTTCTATTCTTATCACATGCGAAAAAGTGAGAATCCTAATTGCGGACAATTTAAATTTCAATTTAAAGAGACCTCTAGTTTCAATATATAAGAGACGTGTTTATACGTCTTCGTCGGAATATACACGTGAAGTACCGGCGATAGCCCTGTTAGTAGAACTAAAGCTATTCGATGGATGTTCAATTTCAAAAAGCTCTAGAGCAGTAAACTTACTAAACATGGCAACAATAACTAAAAGTAGCACAAGTGAAAAGTCTGAAAATGGAACGATGACCAAGCAATCCACGGACAACACAAAAAAACGCGTAGCATCGGATGCTGCAAAAGATTTGGCAGAGCTTTTTGAAGATGGCCTCAAAGACATTTATTGGGCAGAAAAGGCATTGACAAAAGCATTGTCCAAAATGGAAAAAAACGCTACCGATTTAACTGCTTTGGCGGATACTAACCTCAATATGCAAGCTAAATAAAAGAGATTAAAAGAGACGGAGAGGCAAGCAAAGTTCTGTGCAGCTCCGACTGAAAGACAAAAAATGGATGGATCTTACGTCTGTAAGATCCATTTTTTATAAATGATGATCTCTGAAATGTTATCTCTGATCGATAGTAATAGAAAAAAATCAAGATGAAAAAGAAAATTGTGGTGTGTGATGATGATAAAGAAATACTGAATGTATTTTCTATGGTGCTAGAGGATCAAGATACGATCGTCGTAACTGTAGCAAACAGTTTAGTCCTGATGGAAGTGTTGGATAGTATACATGCTGATATACTTTTTTTGGACATACATATGGCTGCACGGAATGGGGACCTAATACTGCGAGATCTCAGGAGTTCATCTAAACATAATAAGCTTCCTGTAATCATGATTTCAGGTCATATCGATGGACGAAGTATTTCAATAGCATGCGGAGCGGACGGTTTTTTAGCGAAACCTTTTGATCTTACTGATGTAGAAAACTATATACGAAGATTTGTTTATGAAAATGAATCGTAAAGGCGCGTGGTTTTAAGCTAAACAAAATTTTGGGACAATTACAAATACAGTCAAAATCGTTAATTCCGAAAGTGGTATATAATAGATTTAAATAAGAAAATTGAAGTGTCAAATGAAAAATGTAGACAAAGCTATTTAAATAGGAAATATTTGGCTTGGCATTATGCATAGCGAAATGCCAATGTTGATCCCAATCTAAATAATTAATTTATACGTAACTTAACCTGTGGCTATTTGGTTAAGTTACGTTTTAAATTTCTAAGCCAGTTGTAGCAGCTTAGGTTAACCTGTACTGCATTGTAGGAAAGGTGCTGAATCTTGCTGGGATAGTAATCATTGGAATAATCCATCTCAATCAAAAAATCGTTAGTAATGGCGTACCCACATCCAATTGTTATCCTGTTACTTCCAAATCGGGGATGTTCCAAAATATCGGTGCCTGTCTGCGTAAAAACCTCCTCGGAAGCGGTTAAATAAATTGTTCCCTTAGCGATCTCCTGGGCATTCAATGGTTTTATCAATTTCAACTGGCTCCTTACCCGGAAGTTTTCATCAAAACCTCTTTGTTCTCTTTTATCAAGGTGATCCTCTATTCGCAACCGCGCCGATAATGTAACTGGAGTCTTCTTAAAATAATAAATTCCCTGTATTGCTGACCTGATCTCTGGAAGCCCCTCTTGCCCCACAGTCCTAATTTCAGGATTGTGGTTATATCCCGTAAATAAGGATACTTTAAACATTGCAAAGGAGTAATGAAGCCACACTCTTGCATAGAGCTGCGTATTGGTGTGAAAAGGATCCTCGCCAATTGGTACACTAGTCCATACCTGCCCAATATTAATTTCATTACTCCATTTTCCTTTTATAGGTGTCACAAATTGAAAATCATTCCAAAACTGGTTATAACTACTCGTCTGACTGTATATTGCTGTTGGCATTACAATTACATTGAGCAACAGAAAGCGGGATAGTAAACTGATCATTTAGTCCATTTCATAGGTAAATATGGATGGATTTAACTATTCAGCTTTCTATCTGAGATATAGGGTACAATCGGATAAACATAATTATCCATGTTCACGCCCAGTTGTTCAGGAGACGACCCTACGAATACGGTTTTCTTGCCCTTGATCCTGATAACGCCTTTGGAGTCAATTTCGATCATTGCCCATATCGGATCTTTGTATGGAACAGTGTATTTGATATTTGGGTGTGTTTTATCGACCTCTGCCGAATAACGCATTTCTTTAAAATCGTCACCAAGCCATTGGTATGAGGCACTATTAATCTGCACATAATGTATTCCATTGATATGGTTATAATAGTCTTGATGATGGTGCCCGCTGATGACCAAAATAACTTTCCTCTTGCCGGACTTTTCGTTTGCCTTCTCCAGTGCATAACGTAACAATGTTCCGTTTTCCAATCCGCCGGCATCATTGTCCAGTCCTTGATGGCAAAACACTATCGTAGGAAAGGAAGTTTCCGCCAGGTCTTTTCTTAACCAGTCCAGTTGTACAGGAGAAATATAGCGTGCATATCCCTTGGGACGATCCGGGCTTTCATTATGTTCATTACCATCGAGCACAACAATATGGAATCCATTTGAGTCAAATGAATAATATTTTGCCTTAGCATTCCAAAATTCGACGACCTGATCGCGCGTAAATCCTCCATCGGTATCGTGATTACCAATGACATGATATTTAGGACCGCTAAATTGATTCCAGACATCCATCAATGCGCGGTTGTTTTTCTTGGGCATACAAAAATCGCCACCCTGGATAATAAAATCAGGTTTCAATTCATTCATCTCTTTAATAAAAGCAGACAAACGCTCAATGCCATCATGCATAATATCGTGATGCAGATCAGTAATCATTCCGATCCTGATTTTTGTTGCTGCTGAGCTCAATCCTTGATACTTTGAAAAAAGTAAAGTGCCACTTGCTAGCCCCGTAGTTTTTAAAAACTCTTTTCTGTCCATTTTCTATTTATTTATGTAAAATCTTGTCATTATTGCGGCATGATCCGAGGGAAACATGATAGGGTGGTAGTCAATAACCCGTGATTCCATAGGATTCAGTTTCTTTGCTTTGTAATAGATAAAATCTATTCGATCTCTTAGGCCGTAAAGATCTGTATTGGTTGCGGCCCTGATTCCCCAAGTTAGGCCAGGATCCAATAGGGGGTTGACATGTAGTTCACGATAACTGTCCGAAAAGCCGGCTTTAATCATTTCTTTGCTTTCAGGCCAGCCAACTGCGCGATTGTAATGTATGCCTTTGGTTGCCTCGGTCCAGTCCAGATGTGATCCCATATTAAAATCTCCCCCCATAATCAGCGGTAAATTATCTGAATTTTTTAGGTATGGGTCTATCTTTTTTAGAATTTCTTTTATTTCCGCATGCCTGGTTGCCCCTTCATCCTTTACCAATTGTTCTGGAGTTTTATTCAGCTGGCGGATACTTGCGTCCACGTCGGGCAGATAGTCTAACCAGGTGTTAAAATAAACAAGCTTTCCACTGGCGCCCAGGTCCAATTGTACCCCACCGAAATTACTGGGACGGAACGCCTTGACAGTTTCTGTCATTGGATAACGGCTCATAATGGAAAGATTGGAACTAATTAAATAAAAATAGTAACCTAAAGAATCCGCAATCACTTCTCCCGATCCGTATGTCTCCACCAGACCAACAATATCTGGATTTGTCGCTTTAATGGTTTCAATTACGCGCTCTAATCCTACTGCCTGACCATAGCGATGACCGCCATGCCAGATGTTCCACGAGAATATATTCAAATGAGAGGGATCAGCTATTTCTCCTTTCACCTTTGCGTTTGGAAAAAACTCCTGATACATTTTTTCTACTTCCCCCGCTGAAATCACCGTGTTCCAAACTTTTACCTCATCTATAAATCCGTTAAATGCATTCCACTGTCCATTTGATCCGTACTCCCATTTCTCATCTGAACCACCGACGACAGTGGCATATTTGCTGTCAAGACCTTGAAGACCGGGCGTGTTATAGATCGCCATATTTTCCCCGTCCAGGTACAGCCACACTTCCTCTTTATTTTTATCTACAGTAAAGACGATCTGATGCCATTTACCGTCATTTATACGCTGTCTTTCCGCAGTGGGACGATAGTCGTAACGCTTTTTTCCATCATTCAACAGCAATGCCCAGGCACCATTTTCTCGGGTATAGAGCTGCCATCCCAAAGTCGACAGATCGTCTGCGATTTTATTCCCCATGAGGGGAGAGCCCATTTTGGCATTCGGCAGCGTCTTTGCCCAGATCTGTATAGAAAAAGATGTCTTTTCGTCAAACCTGGGAATGGTGTTCTCTGCCAACCGAACCGGTCTTCTCAAACTTGCCTCTGCGGAAAGATCTAGTGCCTGCCCACTTAAGCCTTTTGCATAGTGTGACTGTAGCAGATCAACATTATAATAGGCACTGTCACGCAGCGGAATGTCTTTCTTAAAATTGAGATCGTCAAAGTTCAGGTAATAGGTAGGCTGCTGCGCGCTGGCCTGACGAACAAAAAACATTAAAATTAGTATTGTGATCAGTCTCATAAAATACTTCTATTTTAATAAGCTATCAATGGTTTCTCCGATCTGGTTTTCAGATGTAAAATCAAAGCCCAGTAATTTTACCATTGTTTTGGCAAACTGATCGTGATAGATTTGTCCGGCGCTCTTTATTTCGCCCAAAGGCTTTACGTGCGGCCCCATAGCAATCAGCCAGGTTTCATCTGCATGGGGAATGCTTGCACCATGGCTTGTCCATTGATCTCCTACACCTCTTCCGTGATCCGGCATGACCATTAATACGGTGTTATCTTTATAGAAGGGATCTTCCTGCAGATAACTCCAGAGGCTACTGATCATGGCGTCTATATTTCTGGTAGCATCAAGATAGAAATCATATTGATCGCTATGCCCATATTCATCCGTATCTGCAAGGTCGAGATAAACCACTTTGGGATGCCTGGCTCTCATATACGATTTGGCCAGCGCATACGTAGTAGCATCCAAACGTTCGCCGCTTCCCCATATTTTGGGTTCGTAGTGCTGGATTTCGTTGCTCAGCTTTTCACCTTCACTCAGGTTATGACCAGCAATATTTTCACCGGGAATATTAACGAGCAAACCATTCCGTTCTCTGTTTATGACCCGACCTACAGCATCCCAGGAAGCAAAACTGACAACTTTACCTTTATATCCCTTTTTCTGGTCGATGAATTCCAGAATATTTTTATTCCCATTATTAGGATGATTATTGGATTTTACTTTAGGATCGGCATAGCCTGTAAGATTCTCGCTTCTGCCGGGGTAAGATATCCAATAAGGATTCTTCACATTAACTTTATTATCCAGATCTCTGTTTCCATAAATCTGCCCCTGTTTAGCGATAATGCTCCATGTGAAAGGCATTAGCTTAGTTCTTCTTTGGATTAGGTCATCAGACCAATATTTAGCTATTCTTTCGAGGGAATCCTGCGAATTAAATTTCGCATTTAACAGCAGATCTTTCTCTGCGCCCTTAAATAATTCTTGCCAGCGTAGACCATCTACCGAAATGATAACCAGATTGTCAGCATGAGCTCGTCTTTGCGCAAAGGCGCCCTGTATGAGGCACAGCAATAATAATAAGCTATTTAACTTTTTCATGAGTTGAAAATTGAGGTTTTATGAGGATATTTATTCATTTTAAGTTAAGCCTTGCTTAGATGTCCGGCAGATTTCAATTAATCAAAATCCAGGGATTAAATACTAACATTTAGGTTTTGAGTTCTTAAAAATAATTCGGTTCATTACTAAAGCCCCAGATTAAAGACCGGCATTAACACTATATATTCAAAGTGGACGGCAACATTGATCGTCTTAATTTTAAGGCTTTCATTTATATTGTAAATATATATAAATACTAAACAATGTTTAAATATGTTTAACTTTTTTTATATAAAATTTTTATTACAACATCGACTAGATCCACTTTAGGAAACCAGTCACGCTCACCCGTACGCGCAGTCGAGAAGAAGAGTAGGGAAGGCCGTATCTAAAAGAACTGATTGTTGTGTCGATAAAGCCCCACTATATATCATATTGATCATTATATCAGTAACTAATGCATTTTTGCTATATACGTATTTTTTTCAACAGCAAAAAACATTGATTTAGTAGTGCAGATTAGACTATAATTTTGTCCTGAGTTTTAAAAATATAAAATAGCCTCGTATCAAAAATTCTATAAATTTGTCTTTTTAAATTTAGTTCTAGATATCATTTTACTCTAAATAATTATCCGCAGGACAACACAAGGAATATTTGTAATTATGAAACTTAATTTAGCACAGCGCAATATGAAAAAGATATTTCAAATGATTAACGGGATCGCATTGGTAGTAACTATCATCATTAATTACCTCTCCAATACAGGGATATTTAATGGACAAACAATGGCAACGATATCCGCCAAATACCAAAATCTATTTACACCAGCAGGTTATGCATTTTCGATCTGGGCGCTTATTTATTTAGGTCTTCTTGGGTTTGTTGTTTATTATGGGCCATTTACCAAGCAAACAATTGAAAAAGATAAGATAATTTCAAAGGTAGGCTGGTGGTTCCTCATTTCCTGTCTAGCAAATAGCCTATGGGTGATCTCCTGGCTTTATGACTATACGTTTACCACTATTTTATTTATGATTTTGCTATTTGTAGCACTGTTAAAGATAATTCATAATACATTAAATGCCATAAACCACTCTACCATAGTAGACCGTATCTTTCTACAAGTACCTTTCCATATTTACGCTGGATGGATTTCTGTTGCGTTAATTGCCAATGTTGCTGCCTATTTAACCAAGATTCGTTGGGATGGTTTTGGATTATCGGATACGGTTTGGACGATTTCTATGTTTACAGTAGCGTTATTAATCCATTTGTTTATGATTTGGAGACGCAATATGCCAGCATTCGGCCTGGTAGCAGTTTGGGCATTAATGGCTATTGCAGTCGCAAATACAAAAAACAATAACCTTGTTTTCTTATCCGCTATTATCGTGGCTGTTATTATTTTTCTAAACGTGGTTACATGTTATATCCGATTTAGAAAGGAGAAGGTTGCTTACTCTTGATTTTTTTGCTGAAAATTACCGAAGTTTTCTAAAATTTTGCTTGTTCATATTGTGACTACAGTTACCAAACATTGCAATGGGAGTTACACTATGACCATCTTTTGTATTGACTGGAAATTACTTTACCACAAAATCATACAATTTAGTACATTTAATTATCTTTTACTCATATTTCTTTCAGTATTTGTTACAGTTTCGATTACAGCATTTTTTGTGTTCAGCCTTTCATATATCTGTATAAAGTACCGAGGCCTTTTGAGTGTGTTTTTACACAAAAAAAGCTTTACTTGCTTTTTCGGATTTTTATAGAATCCGTGTGAAAAATTTGCGTGTATTTTTGAACTACTTTGATCTTTAGGTTGTTTGTCTAATCAAAAGATTGAAAATTATAATTATGAAAGACAAAAAAATATTGGTTTCGGGTGCTAGCATCGCCGGTACTACATTGGCTTACTGGCTGGATAGGTATGGCTTCGAGGTTACCGTGATAGAGCGTGCGGCAGGCTTGAGACTGGGCGGACAGAATATAGACGTGAAAGGACCAGCAAAAGAAATTGCACTTAAGATGGGTATTTTAGAAGAGATCCGCTCACATAATACCACCGAGATTGGGCTACGTTTCGTTAATTCTGACAATCATACAATAGCAGAATTTCCATCTGATAGTTCAATGAGTATGACTCAGGAACTTGAGATCCTACGTGGCGATCTGGTTAAGATACTGTACGATCTCACCGCGAAGTGTGTAGAATATCTTTTTGGTGATCACATCATTGATTTGAAAGAGAGTGAAAATGAGGTCAAGGTCGATTTTGCAAGTGGAAGGAAGGGTATCTTTGACATTGTAGTTATAGCTGAAGGTATCGGTTCTGCAACGCGTGATCTTGCCTTTGGCAGTCGTCCTCGTTTTAACTATTTAGGTTTATATACAGCTTATCTTACTATCCTTAGAAGTAATACGGACAGTCGGTGGGCACGCTGGTATAATGCGCCAAAGGGCATTGTATTTATGTTGAGGCCTGATAATTATGGAAAGACAAGGGCTTCGGTAACTTTTCTGGCAAAAGAGAACGCATATAAAGACCTAAGTGAAGCAGATCAGAAAAGAGCGCTAATTGATCGTATACAAGGTGCAGGCTGGGAATCTGAACGATTAGTTAATGAGATAAAAGAGAGTGAAGATCTTTATTTTGAGAGGGTCAGTCAAGTCAAGACTGATAAATGGACTAAGGGAAGGGTTGTCATTACAGGTGATGCTGCTTGGTGTGCTACACCAATCGCAGGAAAAGGTACAGACCTTGCCATGGCAGGAGCCTATATTCTTGCTGGAGAGCTTTATAGGGGAAGGGATTATGAAGAGGCTTTCCGCAACTACGAGAAAATAATGAAACCCTACGTTCAAGAGTGTCAAAAGCTGCCTCCGGGTATTCCTGGGATAGTATATCCGGAGTCGAGGGTCGGAGTTGCACTCCTAAATCAATTGATAGCCATTGTTGGAAGTAAACCTGTAAAATGGTTGATGCGCGTTTTTTCAGGAGATAAAAAAGACAATAAGAAGGATAAAAAGAAAGAAATTATACTACCAGATTACGAATAGGTAACACTTAGCCGGAACCAGTTCACTGTATCCATCTACAATTGACTGAATAAACAGATATAACCGTCATTCATCGGGAAATCGTTTCTTCTAACAAACCAGGTCAGACAGGTTAAATACCTTTTTGGCGGAATTGGCATAATATGTTTAAAATGTCAAAATATACTTTTTAGTATATTTTATTTGTTTTTAAAATATACTTTTTGGTATATTTGTAACGTAAATCATAGAATAGATGTTAACAAAATCAGAAAAAACAAAACAGTTTATCCTTGAGACCGCTAGTCCTCTTTACAACGAGAAGGGAATTTCCGGTGTAAGTATTGATGATGTTTTGGAAGCTACCAACTTAACTAAAGGTTGTCTTTACGGGCATTTCAATGGGAAAGAAGATCTATCTGAACAGGTTATAGATTATTCTTTGAAAAAAATGTCTGAAAGAGTGGCATCCGTTGTATCCAAAGGTAAAACGGCAAAAGAAAAGATCTTTTTATACCTCGATTTTTATAAGAATCCGCTTGACACCTACATTTCCGGAGGTTGTCCTATTTTTAATTCAGCTGTAGAAGCGGATGATAATTTTCCAACCATAAAAAAGAAAGTTGCAGCTGTTCTGAATGCTAGTCAGACGGGTATTTCGAATGTTTTAAAAGAAGGTATTACTAATGGAGAATTTTCAGAAAAACTAAATTCAGAGGTGTTTGCATTCAAAATGTTGTCTGCTGTCGAAGGTGGGATTGTTTTAAGTAGGACAATGGGAACGAGAAAGTTAATGCTCGAACTTATAAAGGATCTTAAAAAAGAATTAGAGCAGTATATGCTGTAATTTTTTTAGAACAAAATAGACTAAAAAGTATATTTTAAATATTAAACCAAAGAATTGAAATATGAGCAACAAGTTGTTTGAAAGCTATGAGCTTAATGGTAAACGGTTAAATAACAGGATGGTAATGGCCCCTATGACAAGAGCCCGTTCTGCTAACGAAGGTAATGTTGCATCTGAACTGACGGCAATATATTATGCACAGCGTGCATCAGCCGGTCTTATTATTACAGAGGGTACATTTATCAGTGAAGAAGGAATAGGATTTATTAATGTTCCCGGAATTTATACGAATAAACAAGTCGAAGGTTGGAAATTGGTCACGAATGCTGTCCACAAAAAAGGAGGGAAGATCTTTGCCCAGCTCTGGCATACAGGAGCTTATTCACATCCCGATTTGCATGAGGGCAGATTACCTCTTGCTCCATCCGATTTTAATCCTGGGCAGAAAGCATTTACTTTAGAAGGCTTTAAACCTACAGTTGCTCCTCAGCCGATGACAATTGAAGATATTAAAAGGACAGTTAACGATTTTAAACAGGGAGCTATCAATGCTTTCCGCGCTGGTTTTGACGGGATAGAGCTTCATGGTGCAAACGGCTATCTTTTACAGCAGTTTTTCAGCAAAAATGCTAATTATAGAACTGATGAATATGGTGGTTCTCCTGAAAATCGCGCAAGAATTCTTTTCGAAATATTGGATGCGATCAGAGAAGTGGCTGACATCAAAAATGTTGGTGTGCGTCTCAATCCATCGTTGAATGGAATAATGGGAATTGCTGTAGATGACGAGACCATCGCAACTTACGACTACATTATTAAGCGGTTGAATGATTATGATTTGGCTTACATCCATTTAATAGAGCCTTTTACAGATGTAACAGGTAATGATAATGCGATTCAGCAAGTTGCAAAGCATTTCCGACAGCTTTATCAGGGAACGATTATCATTAACCGTGCTTTCAATAAAGAAACGGCCACACAGATCTTGGAGGATGGAGATGCGGATCTGGTATCTTTTGGCGTTCCATTTATTGCTAACCCAGATTTGGTTGAACGTTTTAAAACAGATTCGGCACTCAATATACCAGATCAGGAAACTTTTTATACCCCCGGAGAAAAAGGATATACAGATTATCCATTTTTAAATAAATAAGAACACAGTTATATACATATAATAATATCAAACAAAATTTGTCAAAATGAAAACAACAGGAAATACTATATTCATTAGTGGCGGAAGCGCAGGAATAGGATTGGCAATTGCCAAAAAATTAAATGAAGCAGGAAATAAAATTATTATAAACGGACGTAATGAAGACCGTCTTCAAAGGGCGTTGACCGAGTTAAAAGATGCCGTTGCCATTCAGGGCGATCTCTCAGTAGAAACAGATAGGATACGAATTGCAGAAGATTTGAAGACAAATCATCATGATGTAAATATCATCATCAATAATGCGGGAGCAGCTTTTGGATATTTACTCAGTGAAACGACCAATGCACACGAAAAAGCAATGATCGAGATGAATACGAACTATTTTGCGATCATTCACTTTACAGAATTAATGATTCCACATTTGTTGGAAAAAGAAGAATCAGCGGTGGTCAATGTTTCGTCTATTGCTGTATATGGAAGTCATAAATTTCTTCCAACCTATGGTGCAACGAAAGCGGCACTACATAGCTATACTACAGCTCTGAGACAAACGTATGAAGAGCAGCAAAAACTTCAGGTCTATGAGGTTTATCCTCCATTGGTAAACACCGATTTTTCCGCTGAAATAGGTGGGGCGGCAGGAATTGCGCCCAGTGAAGTGGCGGAAGAACTGTTTATTGGACTGGAAAACAATTTGTTTGATATTCCTGTTGGTGATACAAAGGTTTACGCAAATGCAATTGGGGAAGCTATGGCAAAATTAGCTCAGGCATAAATATGAATCGAACCAATCGTTAAGAAAAATAAATGATTGGTTCGACCCCATAAAGCCTATCAATTAGTTAATAGAAAAGAACATTATAAATCCACCCTATAAAAGACTTGTTATGAAAGCATTTATTGTCCAAAAATATGGTAAGAAAGAAAACCTTACCCTTGCCCAAGAGCCTAAACCTATAATAACGGAAAACGAGGTTTTAGTGGAGATTTATTCAACAGGTATTAATCAACTTGATACCAAAATTTTATCCGGGGAATTCAAATTGATTTTGCCTTATAAAACACCATTTATTTTAGGTCATGATCTGGCGGGTGTTGTTTCAGAGATAGGTTCCAATGTCATAAAGTTTAAAATTGGGGATGAGGTTTATGCGCGTCCTTCCGACAATGCAATAGGTACTTTTGCTGAATTTCTAGCGGTGCCTGAAGGAGACCTAGCATTAAAGCCACAAAGCCTTACAATGGAAGAGGCAGCAGGTGTTCCCTTGGTTGCGTTGACGGCTTGGCAAGCTTTAGTAGAAATTGGCAAATTAAAGAAAGGGCAAAAAGTTTTTATACAGGCTGGTTCGGGAGGTGTTGGAATTATAGCTATACAGCTTGCGAAATATCTAGGAGCTACAGTGGCTACTACCGCAGGGAAAGCAAGTTTTCATATGCTGGAAAAATTAGGCGCTGATGTTTTGATCGATTATAAAACACAGGATTTTGAAAGTGTATTAAAAGATTATGATTTAGTTTTAAACAGTCAAGATAACAAAACGTTGGTAAAATCTTTAAATATTGTAAAAAGGGGGGGAAAGGTGATTTCTATTTCTGGCCCACCAACACCAACCTTTGCTAAGGAAATTGGGGCATCTTGGATTATTAAATTAATATCATCACTTTTAAGTTCTGGAATTAGAAGAAAAGCCAAGAAAAAAGGAGTTGATTACCAGTTCTTATTTATGAGAGCTGATGGGAAACAGCTTGAAGAAATCACAAAGCTTATTGATAATGGAATAATCAAAATTGTTGTAGAAAAAGTTTATCCTTTTTCTCAAACCAATGAAGCTTTAAATCATGTTGCCAGGGGAAGGGCAAAAGGAAAAGTGGTGGTAAAAATAAAATAGTTTTAAACATAATTTCTATTTTTGAAGACCTTGAACGAATTAGAAACCAAAATTATTGGATTGGTAGAATTTATTACTAAACTATCTTACATCAATGGAATCAAACGTCATAGACATTTTTCAGCGGTTACGAAATGGAGAAACTATATCTTCCGATGACCCACAGGCCTATAAGATGCGTGAGGCTTCTTACATTACAAAAGTACATCTCGTACAGATGAACAGCTCCACTGATCCCATAGAAATTAGAAGGTTGTTAAGCCAAATAACGGACAGTGTCATTGATGAGAGCGTTACCATTTTTACCCCGCTTTATATTAACTACGGTAAAAACATCAAAATAGGTAAAAACGTGTTTATAAATTTTGATTGTACCTTCTTAGATTTAGGAGGCATCACAATCGAAGATAATGTACTCATTGCCCCCAAAGTCAGTTTACTTTCAGAGGGCCATCCTACAGCAGCAGAGCATAGGCAGTCCCTTGTACCAGGGCATGTCCATATCAAAAAAAATGCTTGGATTGGAGCAAATGCAACCATTTTGCCAGGGGTAAGCATCGGTGAAAATGCCATAGTGGCTGCAGGAGCGGTAGTATCAAAAGATGTTCCCGATAATGCGATAGTAGGTGGAGTGCCTGCAAAAATTATTAAATCAATTTAAGATAAATGAAATAGTGATATGGATAAAAATATCTTTAGACACAGTACTTGGCTTAGATGGTCGTTGCAAACTGTACTGGCATCGGTAATGTTTTTTTGTATGAGCAACTATGCACATTCTCAACAGCGCGAAATAATGGTGCGGATTTCAGAAATTGAAATACATCCCGAACATTTGGAAAAGTACAAGGAGATACTCAAAATCGAGGCCGAAGCGTCCGTAAGACTTGAAGTGGGAGTTATTGCCATTTTCCCTATGTTCCAAAAGGACAAACCAACACAGGTAAGGATACTGGAAATGTACAAAGACCAGCAAGCCTATCAGTCCCATTTGAAAACCGAACATTTTCAAAAGTATAAAACAGGTACACTTCACATGGTCAAATCATTAAACCTTGTGGATATGGAAGCTCTGGATATGGAGACAGCAGCTCATATATTTAGAAAACAGATAAAGTAGATTAGATAATTAATGAACAATTTTCTCCAGCAGAAATACAAACACATTCCATATGCTATAGGAAAAGTTGCCGCATAAAATATAAGGATCCGATTTTGTCTTTAAATTTTGGCTGATGCAAATCATTCTGCAACGCTACTACTTTCATAAATAAGTTTTTGATCTCGTTTATTCTTGTTCATCGACCGGATAGACAATACTGATTATGACCAAGGACTTCGTTAGATCAGCGGGCAAGAAATTAATTTATTTGATATGTTGCTTAAAGTAAATGAAATGATAGGCAATAGCACTTTTCCAATAAGCAGTATTATGGTCACCGGGCCGACTGATGAATGTCGCTGGAATACCTATATTATCCACTAGCTGTTTTAATTCCATGCTAGCAGGGTATAAAATATCCTCAGTGCCACAATCAAAGATAAAGTTCCGTTTAAAATTGACTCTTTTATTGATGATCTCCAATATACTGTAGGCATTCCAGTTTATATAATTGTTTTCTGTCCCACCCAGAAGGGTTTTCGTGTCATCTACCAATCTGTTATTTTTCCAAAAATGTTGACTGACTTTTTGAAAAATGTTATAATCTATTTTGAGTGCGCCACTGCTGCAACCAGCGGTATTAAAATAGTCCTCATGTAGTATAAAGAGCCTTAATGCGCCATATCCCCCCATACTCAATCCACTGATAAATACGTTATTTCTGTCAATATTGTAAGCCTGATGTACTGTGGGCCTGAGCTCCTTGAAGAAAAAGTCATCATATTGCATTTCATTCTCCAATGGACTATTAAGGTAAAAAGAGGTATAACCATCAGGAGTGACAACAATAAAACCATATTGATCCGCCATCTGCTGAAGATCTGCCGTATGGCTCCATTGCCTGTAATTTTCGCTATAGCCATGCAGTAAATAAACTAATGGATATTTGGTATCCTTATTATAAGTCTTTGGCTTAAAAACGAGGACCGTATCTCGTTTTTGAAGATATTTTGATTGAATAACAAACTGTTCTTGAGCTCTAAGAGCCCAAGAGTAAAGAAGTACGATCACTGTGATAAAATATTTCATTGTGTTTGGATTTCTTAACTTTGTACTACAAATATCGGCTGATATTTTACTGCAGTCAATGACTAACAAAATTGTTAGGTTTTAATTCAACAGTTATGCGTAAGAACAATTCGACCAACGCCATTAATGAGAAATTCCTATTTCAGGTCTGTGAGCTAAACTCTGCGATCGCTATGATCAGTGGACGGTGGAAATCCCAGATTGTTTATTCAATCAGTCAAGGGAACAATAGATTTCATTTACTTCAGAAGGAGCTACCCAATATTTCTGAACAAGTTTTAGCTAGGCAGCTAAAAGAATTAGAAACACACTCTATTTTGTTAAAAACAGATATTCAAGGTACTGTTCCACAGGGTGTGGCTTATATTTTAACCAGCAAAGGTTTGGATCTCATACCCATATTGGAAAGTTTATGTGGTTGGGGGAAGGAATATGCAGAAGGAAAGGAAATAACTACGTTGTTATGAATATAGTGTTTCCTCTACGCTCCCCATAGCAGAGTACCTTCCACAGCAAAATCCTCATGCTTTTTCAGCTTGTCTTTTTGTCGCGTACTATAAATTGGAAGATTGTCAGTTTGAACCTTATAATTTTTATGATGAAGCAGGCAATTTAATTAACCTTAATACTCCAGTAGAAAAAGAAATAATACTATAAATAGGCGACGTGTAATGTTAAGGAACATTCTGATAATTTGGCTATAAAAATAATGAAAGGGACCTTTAGTAAATCGATTTTAAGAAGAATGGTTAATACAGGTGTTCAATTATTAGAGGAACACCTGTATTGAGTAAATGGTTAACGTTTTTTTATTCTCTTAGCCTCTTCTGAAATTTTAGCGAATGATTTATCCCTTTTACGTTTTTCATGCTCAGAACTAGAAAAATACCAGGATTCTTTTCGCAGTTTGAGATAACTATTGTATACCTCCAGTTCTAAAAGACTGTGGTTTACAGCTTCCACAACAGCACATCCAGGTTCATTAACATGTGTACAATTTTCAAAACGACAGGATTTTGCAAAATCAGTAAGTTCGAATATATCAGATAATGTATCAGAATTGCCTGATGCTAAACCAAATTCTCTAACACCAGGTGTATCTATTAAAACACCACTATCCTTCATTAATATCATATCTCTTCGGGTCGAGGTGTGTCTTCCTTTACCTGATGATTTGCTTATCTCGGACGTGGAAAATATTGTCAGTTCACACAGTGCGTTGATCAAAGAACTTTTGCCGACGCCAGATGACCCCACAAATACAATCGAATCCCCCTGCTTGATAAATTTTCGCACCGAAAGTATTGTTTCAGGAGAAAGAATACTTGTGAAAAGTATTGGCATTTGACGTCCAATATGTTTCAGCGATTCCTCTACTTTAGGGCGATTGAACTCCAAATCCGATTTAGTGAGGATCAATATCGGAAGAATATTTTCTTCTATTATTTGAACCATAAATCGTTCCGTTCGGCGAACGCTGAAATTAGCATCAAGGCTTTGTACAATAAAAGCCTTGTCCACATGGGATGCTATAGCTTGCCTATCGTTCTGCGTTCCGCTCTTTCTTCGGTATAACGTGTGCTTGCGTGGTAAAACATCAAGGATTATTCCTTTGTTATCCTCAAAAGGTTGAAAAATAATCCAGTCCCCGGTACACGGAAGTTCAAATGATGACCGTCCATAAAGCATATTACCTGCCAGTTCGCACAACACCCGACCACTCTGGGCAATGACCTCATAATTGGTTTTGTTTACGGTGGCAACACGACCATGAAAAAGATGTTTGTATTGCGAAGCTTGTTTGAGTTGGAACAACGTGTCGTTCCAACCATATAATGATAAGTTATTCACTTCTTAATAATTTAAAATGATGAAATAAAATTGCTAAATTCTCTATCAGCCGAATGGTTTGTTCCATACCAATCTTCTTTGGTAATACGTAGCTACCAAACCAATGATTTAGAAACAAGACACCCGGAATTAGGCAATCATTCCAATTATCAAACTATAATATGTAAATAGCTGTCTTTGCATAAGATACAAAGATATAAAAATTCTAATTCAGTACTTTAATCATTTATTTACTGAATATTTCTTTATACAGCTTGTTTTGATCCTATTTACTTTACTGCGATGATCTAAATTGATTTGTCTAATTAAAAAAACGGAGGAGTTTTTGGGAGAATTTATAAAAGATTTCCGCTAATTTTCAACCTATAAAATCTGATCGTTTTTAAAAGAATATGGTTAAGTGCGTTTTGGTTTGTCTACAGAAAATTAGTATCTTCAATATAGTTAATATTAATTAGAAATTTCTTGCTCCTTATTTACCCTTCGATTCACACAGTCTCCTTACTATCAGAGACATTCATATTCTATATCAGTAAATCCAAATATAAGCGTCAAGTAAGTACTATAAATATCCAATGGGTAAAGATAATATTTGCTTGATTCTATAAAATTGCGGACCTGAAAAATTGCTATCTTGCTCATTAAAGATCAGACAGATCTCAACACGCCAAGCTGGTTATAAACATTCTAGTAAGGTACTACACGTATAAAAGGAAATAACAATATGGAAGTAAAAGATCGGAAGCTAGCTGCAAAATTAGAGGATTTAATAGAAGAGTCAGAAAGGTATTATGGAGAGTCAGATTACGAAGGATTTGTGAAAGTCTCCTTAAAGGCTTGGAATGTATTGCCAATACCTAGAGAAATCTATGATGAAAGTTATCACATTGCAGAGGGTTTAGCGGAGGGATACCTGTTGATAGGTAATCATGAAGAAGCCATCAAATGGGCAGAAATTATGGGGAATTGCGATATGGAAAGAGCAGATGATGGTGCGCGTGAATTTGTTTTGGGTAAGATGCTGTATGAAAGTGGAGATCTGGAAAATTCTAGAGAAAAATTTGTATTGGCTATGATCAAATCTGAAGGAAGGGCATTTGTAAATGAACCGAAAAAATATATAGAATTTTTAAGGAAAAAGTAACTATTCATGTCTTTAGGCACAGAATCATATGTGAGGAGAGCAGAACGATGGACTGTATCACCAGATCGATTGACTGGCAGAAAATGAGAATGTAATTGTAGATTAGTATGAAAGCAAAACCAAAAAGTATACATTCCATCAAAATGATTAAACGGACTATTTTATCTGGCACGGTTGTGTTATTCCTATTTGGTACAGCATGGAGTTGCAACAATAAAGTTAAAAATAATGAACCCAAGGAATTTTCTAAGATAAACACTGAACTGCAAATGGAAGTAAGAATAGCGGCCTACCAGACATTAAGCACGTGGCTTGATCAGGGAGTGGAAGGTGTTCAGTTTTTACGGAGCAGTGAATGGAAAATTGGAGACCAAATTTTCTTTAATAGTAGTAATAATAAAGGTTTTCTGTTACTACTCAACCAAGATAAAGTACCGCAAGCCGAGCTGGATTATGTTCAGGTTTTGTACGCTGTAAAAGAGGGAGAAAAATGGCATATTTATCTTGCGTCCTTACCCAATATTATCATCCCCAGAAAAAGAGAAAACGGAATGTTTATTCGTAATTCATTTGGTCAATTAGCCGCTATAGGAGAGCGGGAAATTCAGCGATATCTAAGAAAAGGCCACCAAACTAATAATGATAAAACTATTGACAACGAATACAATGAAGATCTAAAGAAAAATAATCGGCTTTTTCTATCAAGAAGAATCAAAATCTAATAGTTGAGTGTTCATATCCCATTTGCTAGGGGCATCAATATGGAGTAATCCAATTATGTCAATTGAAATTGATTGGTCTACTGAATCCAATCATAAAATCATCGAGCCCAACGATGTGCGGTTGTTATATTATTTTATTTCATCTACTTCTCTGTTACTTAAATTATCTAAAAATTACGATTTTCAAGAGATTTTTCCTTATTATAATTTACGGGGTGACAGCTGTTAGTTTGACTAGGGTTGGAAGGAACGGATAAATTAAGTAGATTTAATTTCTATAAACTACGTCTTATATGAAATTTCCATTGTTGTTATTGCTATTGATCGGATTTTATTTGGTCGCATTTGCACAAAAAGAAAAAACGCACTTGGCCTTGGTTCGCCTAGATGGAAAATATGGATTTATTGATGCTATGGGGCGTGAGGTAATTCCTCTTGTTTATGACGATGCCGGTTCTTGGGGCAATAACCTTGTGCCCGTAAATATAGGTAAGTATGTGCCTGATGCCGATCCAGTGGTGTTAGTTGCGCCCTCGAATGTAAACCCAAAAGATTCTGTCAAGCGTGGTGAGCAATACAAAACCGCTGATATAAAAAAAGAAGATAAGGGCAAATGGGGCTATTGCGATACATCAGGTGTATTGGTTATTCCTGTTCAGTTTGCGAATACCACTTTTTTTAATGAAGGAGTTGCGGGCGTTGAAATCAATGGTAAATGGGGCTTTATCAACACCAGCGGAAAAATAGTGGTACAGCCTGTGTACGATAAGATAGGGCATTTTTCACAAGGACTAGCAGTAGTAGCTAAAAATGACCTGTATGGCTACATCAATTTAAAAGGCGAGGAAGTGATTAAGCTTCAATACGTAAATGCAAAAGCCTTTGAAAACGGGTTTGCGCTGGTGTGGGATAAATATACTTCCAAAAAGTATAATAAAAATAGTATTGGCCGGATCATCAATCTGAAAGGAGAAATAGTTACAGATGCCAAATATGATATAGATGATACTTTTTCAAATGGCTTGTTCAGCTTTTGGTTGCCAGAAGGAGAGTTGCTCCTAGGACTAATGAATACCAAGGGCCAAATGATCACACCGCCAATTTATAACGAGATTTCAAGCTTTAACAACGGTTTAGCGAGGGTTATGGTTTATAAGGAAGATAAGATTGTTAAGGAGTTTTATCCCAATTATGGTTATGTCAATACGACCGGGAAAGAGGTGGTGAAGCTAGGGCTGGCCAAAGCGACCGAATTTTATGATGGTATGGCGGTAGTAGCCAGATTTGACAATAAAGACGACGGAGAACTTGACCACGCGTTGATTAATACCAAGGGAGAATTTGTGCTGGGTTACAATTGGAAACAGCTCGCACTTTTAGACAGTAAACATCTTCTGGCTATTAGCATTAAAAATCCAAGTGAAACCCTAATTATTAATGCCCAAGGAAAGAAGATTTTATCCCTTGAAAAAGAGGATAAACGGCTTGCCGACCTGGGACATGGTTTGTTTGCCCTAATGAATGCTGAAGGCGAACCATTGGAACTTTTCGGTTTAAACAAACAAATGCCTTTTAATGTTAGCCAAAACAAAGGTCGAAAATACTTGTCGTACCAATTTGGTTTAATCCGGTTTCGCTCTCTCAGTGATAGTAACGAAAAGTCACCTCATTTCAAAATAGGGCTTGTCAATCTAAAGGGCAACGTATTGGTCAAGCCTAAATACAACGAAATATCAAATTTTGAGCCAACAGATAGATTATAGCCAAAAAGCTGAGGTTTATACTTCAGCTTTAATTAATTTTAGTTCATTAGAATATTAACCGGTTATTTTCAAAGATTTAATGTGTTGCCCATCGGCTAACTGAAAATGATATTTCAAAACAATTGGGCTGCCAGGAAATGTTCCTGAGATTTCCGCAGATAGGATGTTTTCGCTTTCATTATACTCTAATGGCACCATAGAGGCTCCGTATTCTTTGTTGGCTTTGTCAATCCAGTTTTCAATTTCAATTTTCCCGTTATGGGTTTTTTCTTCGTCAAATACTTCCGCATTTTCAGCAAAACAATCCGCATAAGCCTTACTGTTAAATTCGTTTTGCGCTTTTACTAATTTGGAGATAATGTTTGGTAAATTCATATTTTCTATTATTTTGATGATTATTAAATGGTCGGTACTGTTCCACCGTCAATTACATATTCTGTCCCTGTTAGATAGCTGGCTCTTGGTGAAACAAGGAAGCCAACAAGTTCAGCTACTTCTGCAGGCTCAGCAGGTCTCCCGAAAGGGATTCCTCCCAATGCATCCATTACACCTTGTTTTGCTTCTTCCACAGTACTGTTCGAGTTTCTTGCGATCTCGCCCAGCCAGGCTTCCGATGCTGTGGTATTGATCCATCCCGGTGAAACAGTCAGCACACGCACACCTTTTGGAGTAACTTCATTTGATAAACTTTTGCTATAGTTTCTTAATGCCGCTTTGGCAGCTGCATAAGGCAAGGTAGAATTATACAATGGCAATTTACCCTGAATGGAAGCAATGTGAATAATAACCCCGCTTTTTCGCTCTATCATTTGTGGTAAAAATCCTCTGTCCAATCGAACAGGAGCCAGCAAATTTGCTTGTAGCGTTGATTCCCAATCTTCATCAGATAATACGGCAAACCCACCGGCAGATGTCGATGAAGAACCCAAGTTGTTCACTAGGATATCCAATCTTCCATAAGTCGACAATACTTCGTCGATTACTTTTTGGGTTCCTATTGCCTTACTTAAATCTGCCGAAATGAAATGCAGATTGCTGTTTTCTTTTTCAGGCGCGCTTCTTGCGGTAATAATCACTTTTGCTCCGGCCTGAAGTAGTCTTTCAGCAATTGCTCTTCCAGTACCTTTTGTACCTCCTGTTACCAATACAATCTTGCCCGATAACTCATTGTTGAAATTAAATTGTTCCATTTTAAGAATTGTTTATAGGACAAATTTGGGGTATAAAATCAGTCTGTACAAGTACGGAATTACGATTCACATAGGGATAAATTTTTCCCCTATTGTACAAATCGGAACATACCTTTTCTTTTGAAACATGTATGAGAGAAAAATAATTCCGAACCTGAACTGTGTACTTGACTTGATAGGTGAAGTGCTTTATGGGAAATGGAAAATACGCTTGCTCTGGTTTATTGACCAGGGATATAAAAGACCCAGCGAATTGCAGCGTAAAATACCTGATGTGTCTAGACGGGTACCTTATCCTCCACAATCATTCTTCGATGTTCTCTACCCCAAATAATCATTTCCGAAATAATATTCCCGAATGTCCTGCAATATTCAGTGGGTTCATATTCAATTAAAACAGGAGTATCGGGATAAACAGTTCGTTTAACCAACTTATTTAATTCCATATCTTTCAGTTCTTTTGAAAGCATTCTTGTAGTAATCCCGGGGATACTTCTTTCAATTTCTCGAAAACGTCGGTTGCCGTTGCAAAGCGAATTAATAACAGGAATTCTCCACTTTCCTCCAATGAAATAGAGTGTGTCCTGCAAAGCTCTAAGTTCTTCTGTTTGATCTCTTTCCATGGATACAAAGTTAAATGATATAATTGATGATACTGATATACTCGGTTATACTGATAACAAAAGTATACCATTTCCCCAATAACTTTGTAAAAAAATCAAAGAAATGAAAAAGTTCAATAACAAATTAGCCATCGTAACAGGTGGAAACAGCGGAATAGGATATGCAACCGCAAAAGAGTTAATCGCAGAAGGAGCACAAGTAATTATCACCGGAAGACGAAAAGAAGCCATTGAAAAGGCCGCTGAAGAGTTAGGAGCTATTTCTTTTGTTGCGGATCAGGGAAAATTGGATGACATTGATCAGTTCAAAGCCCAAGTTGAAAAGCAATTCGGAAAAGTTGACATCCTGTTTATTAATGCAGGAGTCACCGGAACTTTAGGTCCGATCGAAAATATGAGTGCCGAAAATTTTGACAATGTAATGGGTATTAATTTCAGAGGAGCCTATTTTACCTTGAGCAAATTTATTCCCCTGTTGAACGATGGTGCTTCAGTTGTGTTCCTTTCATCCAACGTTGCGACCACCTCTAAACCAAATAGTTCGATTTACCAGGCAAGCAAAGCAGCATTGAATTCCATTGCAAAAACTGCTGCTGCAGAATTAGCACCAAGAAAAATCAGAGTAAATTTAGTAAGCCCGGGGCCAACAAAAACGGAGATTATGACCAAAGCAGGATTGGATGAAAAAACATTGGAAGGTCTTGATAAATGGTTAATCAGCGGAATCCCTTTACAAAAAATGGGAACTGCGGAAGATGTCGCCAAAGCTGTTATTTACCTGTCGGATAACAATGTGGCAAGTTTCATGACCGGAACGGAAATCCTTATGGACGGTGGAATGGTTTTATAATTGGGGTTTTATTTTTTGGAATGTGAGTGCTGGAAGCTTGAAAAAATTCCAGCACTTTCTATTGATATACACCAACTACTGAACGTATCGATCTTTCAAGAAATCCAGCTCAGCAAAGGTCATCTGGAACATGAAACTTACTTAAGTTCTGGAATAATATTGTTGTGGAACAAATTGTTTACATTTAAGATTCAAAAAAAGCATGACTATAAAATATGGAATACAAGATCAAAAAGTGAGAATTCATTTGGATTTCTTGCTGAAACTTTTTTATATTAACGACACGTCAGCTATTAGGGGCGGCATTTAAAACGAGCAATGATAAAATGTTCGTTATCGGCCTTTCTGCATTTTGGGTAAAGCTTTCACTAGATGTTTCTCTGTCCAATAAATGTCTTTTAGTTCATCGACAAAAAATTCGTGGAATTCAGTGTCTTTCATTTTTCCGGTATTGCCGGAAGGTTTCTTCGCGGCATTTTTTGCCGTTACAGATTTTGTAGTTGCCATAATAAAAATTTTTAAGAGTTACTTTATAGATAACCAAGCCAATTCCATTTTGGTTCAATAAAAGAAATTTAATACTTGTCAAAAAAAATAAGAGACATTCTCCTTCAAGTCTATCCCTGGTCTTTGTATCAATATCAGTGAAACCTTTCAGACTTTGCTGTTGTTCAGTTTAGTGTTATGTTAATATGTAGTGCACAAGGAAACAGTATTTATAAGCAGGAAACATGGCGGATTTAAAAGAATTAATTGAAGAGTGCGGCAATCTTATTGCCGCTGCTAAATTAACGGTCGCTTTTGCGGAAAGTGCCACAGCAGGAATCTTAGCGTTCGAATTTTCGCAAAGCGAACATTCGGGAGAGATTTTACGGGGAGGCCTTGTCTGTTATGATGCCCACATAAAAGAAAAAATTTTAGGGGTGCCTACAACACTCATCGAGACATACACACCGGAATCAGCCGAAGTCACTAAAGAGATGGCAATTCGGCTGAAAAAGATGATGGGTGCCGATGTTGTTGTCTCTGTTACCGGGCTGACAACGTCGGGTGGAAGCGAAGGTCCCGGAAAGCCTGTCGGTACTATGTTTTATTGTGTATTGATCGGGGAAAGAACTATTGAACGTAGGGAGGTATTTAGCGGATCAGCCCGCGAAATTGTTTACCACACGATTGAAGACATTGTTAAAACTATTATCAAATCTTTTAAGGGCAGCCATGAATTATAAAAAGCAAAGTTTTTTTTATCGGAATAGCCTCTCTATTGTTTTTATCTGCCTGTTTATTTTAGCGTTGGGAGCCCAAGCTATTTTTGGATGGAAAGAACACAATGAAGAGCTGAAAGATCTAGGGGGGCAACAAATCATATTTTCTGCTTATTTGCGAAGTGGTCATTTTTTCTCCGCAACTTTTGAGAACTTCGAGAGTGAATTCCTTTCCGTCGCTTCTATTGTAATCCTTACAATCTTCCTCCGTCAGAAAGGATCCCCAGAATCAAAACCCGTTGATGCGGCAAATGCTGAGACAGGTAAATAAACCGAGCTTAGCTATGGAAGAATACTGCCCATTTAAACGATTCGGATAGGAAGTAAAATAGGTGAATATTCTAAATCCATCTTATTTTGGAACGCAAAGAATAAATGATTTGATAGGTCTAAGTACGGTTAACGTTTCGGATTATTACCTGATCTTTGTTTTTATTTAGCATAGTGGTTAAACTGGTATGTTAATTGTATTTTTTGTTTGTATACAATTAATTACAAACCACTTAAAATAAATATACAATGTGCAACGAAAAAGATAACAAAACGGGCTTAGTTCTGGGGATGTTGGCAGGTGCTGCTATTGGAGCGCTTGTAGGGCTATTATTTGCTCCGGGCAGTGGAAAGGAAACCAGAAAGAAAATTAAGAAAAAGTCAGACGATTTAAAAGTTCAGGCACAGAATAATTATGGAGAGCTATCTGATGCTGTAAAGGAGCAGTATGGCAATCTTACTTCTAGGATTAAAGAGACGGCAGGTCATTTAGCCGATACGGTCTCAGATGGTTATGATAAACTGAAAGGTCAGGTTACATTCAAAGCGGAAGATGTTAAAGAGGAGGCCGGGTCAAAACTAAATGATCTTAAAAAGTAGCACTTAATTTCCAATTTATTATATCTTAGAAAAAGGGGAATGGACAACACATCGTTATCCACCTACAGTCGGCGCTTTACCAAATTTCTTCTTAAAAGCATTAGAAAAATGGGACAGACTCTCGAAGCCAAGATCAAGATAGATAGCTGATGGTTTTTTGTTTTTTCTTTCAATTAAATGCCATGCTTCATTTAGCCTTTTATCCTGTAACCACTTTCGTGGCGGCATGCCAAAGGTCTTCTGAAAATCTCTTTTATATCCTGAAAGGCTTCTCCCGGTGAGTTGTGCAAACTTCTCGATAGGGACATTGAAATGAAAATTGCTCAACATAAATTTTTCCAGGTCTATTTTATAAGGCTCCGAAAAATCAAACAAAAAGTTAAGCAGCTCTGGAACCGCTATCAGTATCAACTTGATTCCCTCTTTTACCTTTAAAAGTCCCATTTCATCAGTCATTTGATCACCAGAGCTTCGGGCATAGGGAATGATCGACTGGAAATATCCAGTTAGAAACGCATTATTGGGGAGGCATAGGTTTGGAGCTCCCGTGTATTTGCCGTGAGCTTCCAGTCTTTCCTCCAGCGCGATCTGACGCATAAGATCTTCTTGCAGTGATATGACGATCGTCTCATAATGGCCACTTGGTCCGGGAGTTTTAGTTAACGTTCCCAACTGATTCTTGTGAATTAACAATACTCCTCCGGCAGATATGTTTACATTCTGCACTGAAGTTTCGAGGACCATCTGACCCGAGACCTGCAATACCAGAGTATGGTGGTTCCAGACACAGGCTTTCTCTTTTCGTTCCGAAGAAAGATAGGAGTAGAATATAACGCCGGGAAGAATTTCTGCTGGGCTTTCCATTTATCTTTGTAAGTAAGTACCGCCTTTGATGGCACCTATTGCAAATGTAGTGTTTAAAATATTCATCTCCTGTGGGGTAAACACAATTTCCATCGCAGCGATATTTTCAGGTAGCCTTGATCTGCGGCTCATACTCACCAAAGGCATGATATTATCCCCCTGTTCTTTCACCCATGCAATTGCAAGCTGTGTAGGCGTGACATTTTTATGCTGGGCAATTTCTTTTAATACCTCAATTTTTTCAAGATTATGGATCAGGTTATCACCCTGAAAACGGGAAAAGTAATTTCGATGGTCATCCATAGGAATAGGAGCTTGCAGATCACCGGTTAACAGGCCTTCGGCCGTATTGGCAAATGCCACGACACCAATTCCTAATTCGTTAGCTGCGGGCAACAGCTCCTTTTCGATCTGACGGTCAGCCAAAGAATAACCGATTTCAAGTGCACTGATGGGATAAACGCTATTGGCTTTACGGAGCTGATCGGCGGTGATTTCCGATACACCGATATGACGTACTTTACCTTCCTCCACCAGGCCCGCTATCGTTCCGATGATGTCTTCTATCGGCACGCTGCCATCCATTCTGCTGGGCTGATATAGGTCGATGGTTTCAATGCCCAAACGGGTCAACGAATAGTTGACAAAGTTCTTGATCGCTACAGGACGGAGATCCAAACCGATCCATTGGCCGTTATGAAAAATAGCACCGAATTTGACACTGATGAAAGCATCATCCCGTCTTCCTTTAATGGCTTTCCCGATAAGCATTTCGTTGTGGCCAGCACCATAAAAATCTCCGGTATTCAGGAAGTTGATCCCGCTGTCCAAAGCCTGATGGATCGTTGCAATGCTTTCGGTTTCATTAGGTGTAGGGCCGCCCCATATGGATGACATCCGCATACATCCCAGACCAATCTTTGAAACTGTAGGTCCGTTTTGACCCAATTGAATTTTAGTAATTTCTGACATTTGATTGATTTAATGTTATAAGTCAAAGGTCTTTATTTAATTGCCATATTGCTTTCTTCTACGGTTCAATTTACTTGCCTGTATGGTTCATCTATATATGAATAGAACGGTTAGCATGGAATCTGTACCTTTGCGTATTAATCTAAATTATTTAGAGGCTCTTGTCAATTTTCTGCTATTCCATATTCTAGTCCCTACTTTTGCAAGTCGTTCATGATGAGCTCCAACTTCCGGCCATCACGATCTTGTCGCTGTGCATTTCTGTACTGAACGCTTATGGTCAGAAAATTAGATGTTAAAAGTGAAACTTATCCTTATCAAATTATCGGTGACTAGTTGATTAGGGTGATGTTTTACTTCTCAATGTTTAAACTTCATATGTTGGCTTAGGTACTTATTAATTATTTGTAACTTGTGGAAGTAAATTGTTATCATGGATTCACTTGAAAAGAAACTTACGAAGATTGAGCATGGGTTCAAACCTTTTGAAGAGGAAGCGCTGGAGATCATTGGGCAGGAAAGTTTGGAGGATGCAAAGTCGATAGCGATTCGCCTGCTGAAAAGTGAGCATTACCAGTTAAGGTGTTGCGCGATATTCATTCTGGGATTTATTGCTGCGAAAGACATCCAGGTATTGAACCTGCTTAAAGAGGTCGCCCGGTCCGACCAAAGCTGGCAGGTACAGGAAATAGTAGCGAAAGCATTTGATCAGTTCTGTAAAGACAATGGCTACGAGCAGTCCTTACTGGTAATACAAGAGTGGCTTAGTGACAAACATCCCAATGTTTGCAGGGCTGTGACAGAAGGCCTGAGGATTTGGACCAGCCGCCCTTATTTTAAAACCCACCCCAAAGTGGCTATACAACTTATCAGTTTGCATAAGGCCAGCGAAAGTGAATACCTGCGTAAATCTGTCGGTAATGCATTAAGAGATATTCGCAAGCGACATGATGAACTGATTTCCAACGAAACGGCACAATGGAATTTAAATGATAAACTGATTGCATTCACCTACAAGCATGTTCTTAAAGGCTAAAAATTAGTAATCTATCAGATACTCACTGATAGATTTTACTCTGTATGTGGCTTATTTTGCACCGTATAAAGAAAGTTTATCCGAATTTACCACAATGGCTATACAGGCTGGTAACAATACGAAGGTCTTAGGCGAGGAGAACCGCAGGTGCGGATGGTAATATTTCAACTATAATATTGTCCGGCAATATTTCGACCACAATTAGTGTTATAGGAGTTTACTATCCTAATGGAAAGGAAACACAAAGGGTCGGTTCATCCTGATATTGAGATTTATCCTACAATAAAAGGGATTAAGAACGAACACGATGAATTATTAGAAAAAGCAACTGATTAATATATGGTAAGAGATACAATAAAAGATAGTAGTTATTTTGAAATGTATATTCAAAATACCCTTATCAGGAAAAACAAGTCTATCCATAAAATAGAAAATCTTGAAAACTCACAACTGGGATATATCAATAGTGCCGTTACCCTGGATTTATTTATAAGAAATTTATTAATAGCTGAGTATTCAAATAGAGATTCTATAGAAGAGATAGCAAAGGAATATCAAGAATCTCTAAACTGGTTTCAGCTAGCTTATAATTCAAAGTCTTTTTATGTTCAGCTACTATGAATGATATCTCTTGGAGTTTTCCTGGAAATAAACTCACAACAATTCAATAATATTGTAGAACTTCTTACTCAATTGTTCTTCCAACGACATACTTGCAATAAATTTCAGGATACATAAAATATTTTCCTGATATTGGTTTACCAGAAAAACGATATAGCTTCTGTAAGTTTCCAGATGAAATTGTCGATGTGCATTCCCCAATCTTTTCGAAATCAATTTGAATTGGTATTAGAACAGGATTAATATCCTTCTGTTTTGATCTGAGGTCTGTATAAATACTTTTAAAATCTAGCTTATTCTTAATATTTTGCATTAATTCAACAAACTCAAGCGCAGCGCTATCAGAAAAATTAATAAAGTCAAGTTCTCCAGTATTAGTAAAGGTGACTTTCATTAATGTTATCGTCGGAATACACTTATTTTGCAGCTCAGCAGGATATTTTAAATATTCTGCGAAGGTCGAATAGAATTTTTCATAGGAAGGAAATTCATCGTTTTTCTGACCGAAAACAGTACAGCAATTTAAAATTAGTAGAATAGCTACTATAATTTTGATTTTCATATCAACAATTTTTTAGGTTTTCCCTTCGCGCCAGGTTTAATATCTGCTAGGAGTCTGGACCGTTCAGCCAAAGAGGATAATTTATTTCCGAGTATGGTTTGAATAACACTATAGCATAAACCAATGCTTATAGTCTTCCGTAGACTAAAGATAAGGAATTTTTCCTTTTGATATTGCCTTAGACTCTCGCTCAAAAATATTTATAATAATTGCTTTGAAAATATGGCTTAACCGTGAATGTCCTGACAAAAACACTTCATCATTTCCAATTATCCGTTTGTCATTTATTTTTCTTTCTCCAATTTGTTTGTCATTGATTTGTACGTAATAAGTAGACTGTGATCCTGTGTTATTATTGCTTGTAAGCACCACAGCATAATAGTACGGCTGCAGCGTAATGGCACTTACAAGATCCGATAATGGTTTAAAATCATCTCGCGATTGCCAACACAACTATTATTTAGAAAAACAAGAAAGTGCTCATTGCAGCATACCTATTAATGAGGTAGGAATGAGATTTAGAAATTTAACACTCTAAGGACAATGCTTTTAAATATCAAATTCTTTTTAGCAATCACGCTATTCAGCTTGCTGAATCCTCCTCAAGTAAATACTAAGATTCCAGACTATGTTATCCCCGAAATAAATGGGAAAGCAGCGGAGAAAACTCTGGTTGTTTTTATCACTGGCGATGGTGGATACAATAACTTCAGCAAGAGCCTACTACATTACTTTGATAAAGACGGCTTCGATAGGTTGATCTTTGATTCAAAGAAATATTTTTGGAAAAAGAAAACACCGGAGGAAGCAAGTAAGGATTTTGAAAGATATATTCGTCTGTACCTTGAAGAGTCCAAATGTGAAAATCTCTATATCATTGGCCATTCTTTTTCCGCTGGCATACTGCCCTTTATTATACATCAATTCTCCGATGCGCTGCAGAAAAAGATAAGGCATGCCACCTATCTTTCTCCAGATAGATACGCAAGTTTAGAAGTGACATTGTCCACCATGCTCAATTTCAAACAGAAGGCAAATGAGTACGAGGTTCTTCCTGAAGCTATCAAATTGAAATCTATCTCTTCCACCTATGTATTTTGTAAAGAAGGGGAGCTGGACCTGGCATCCATATTTCAAAAAGCTGGATTACCGGTAACACGGTTAGACGGCCCGCATAATTATAATAGGAATTTTCAGGCAATTTACCAGGCAATTAAGCTCACGAAATAATGCTTGTGAGCTTAGTTACTATTAAAAAAAACAAAAATACTTTCATGAATTTTATGCGATACTATCTCATTTCCCTTTTTCTATTTGCTATCTCATCCCTGTCGGCGCAGCAGCTAATCAGGGGAAAAGTTATCAGTGCCAGCAGCGGCCTTGCATTAAGGGGAATTACCATAAAGCATCTTGAAAGTGGTGTTGCGAGCAGTACCGATCAAGCGGGTAATTTTAATCTGCAGATTCCCTCCACAATAGGAACACTATCTGTTTCCTCGATTGGTTACAAAAGCCAGACACTATCTGCTGCTCAGATCAATCCGGGGAAACCTGTAGAAATCAGGCTATCAGAGGACAGTAAAGATCTTGGAGAAGTAGTCATATATGCTCCAAAAAGGAAGTACAGGAATAAGAACAATCCAACCGTTGATTTTATACGCAAAGTGATTGAAAGACGTGATGAAAACAATGCGCTCAAAAGCGCGGACCAGGTCTTTTCAGAATATGAGAAGCTTTCAATGTCATTGGGCATTCTCAATGAGAAAACTGCTGACTCCCGTCTGCTGAAAAAATTCAATTTTCTTAAAGCTGGTCTCGATACGGTAAAGTTGCCGGGACGGTCGCTTATACCGATTTATATGAATGAGAAGCTTGGAGCAAGGACGATATCCACTACCCAGAGTTCCTCGTACAAGTTAATAGGGGAGAATCAGTCCCGTGTGGATCAATTTATTGATGAGGACGGAATAGATGAATATTTAAATAAAATCTATGGCCTGAGCGATGTCTATGAGAATGATGTGGCCATTGGTAACAGGCGGTTTTTAAGTCCGGTTGCCACCCTGGGGCCTTCTTTCTATAAATATTATAGAATGGATACGATCAGAGACACATCGCCCATGCAATTAAAAATCCGATTCGTTCCACGCAATCCTCAAGATGCGCTATTTTCAGGATATCTCTATGTCGATCTAGATGGCAGTTATGCACTGCGAAAAGCAGAACTTACCCTGAGTGAAGCGACCAATATCAATTGGGTGAAAAGCCTGCAGATGGATTTTGATTACGATAAAAACAAGGACAACAAGTATTTCCTGAATAGGAGCGTGACTAAGATAGACCTCGGCTTATTCCAAAAGGGCATGAACCTGTTTGGAGAGAAAGTTGTGTCCAGAACGGTCGGCGAACCGGCAAAGGTCGATTTAGCTTCTTCGGGCAACAGCCAGCTGACCACGGGAAAAAATGACACCAAAGTGAACTGGGACCTAATGCGTCCGGAAAAGTTGAGTATCCTTGAAAGCAATGCATTCCGCAATATTGACAGTTTAAGGAACTCGAAATCATTTCGCAACTTAATGTCGGTAGGTGCTATTGTCACATCCGGTTATATTGGAAAAGGTCTGTTAGAAATAGGGCCTATCCCTTCATTTTACAGTTTTAATCCGGTCGAGGGAAGCCGTTTCAAATTTGGGGTAAATACAACCGATCAATTCAGCCGACGGCTGGTCCTTGAAGGTTATGGCGCGTACGGATCTAAAGATCAAAAATTCGAGTATAATCTGGGAGCTATTTACTCGCTCAATGGCGAGTCTGTATACAAATACCCGGTCAGTTCAATCTCTGTTCGTACCACTCGTGATGTCCGCGTACCCGGGCAGGAACTCAATTTTCTGGACAACGATAATTTTCTGCTCTCTTTCAGGCGCGGCCGTAATGACCGGATGATCTATTATCATAAAACCCAGGTTGAGCTGCATCACGAATTTGACAATCACATATCCTTTAAGCTGGGATTCAAAAAAGAAACCATAAATCCTGGAGGACTGCTGCTGTTTCCATCAAATGATGCTGGTATTCGCCTAGACAAAATAAGCACGACTGCACTGACCGGAATTTTCCGCTGGGCGCCGGGTGAAAAAATTTATCAGGGAAAGCGTTTTCGTCGGATAATAAACACGGGTATGCCTATATTCTCTCTATCCGGAGAAGTTGGGATCAAAGGATTGATGGGAGGAGATTATGATTATCAACGTTTTATTTTTACTGCCAATAAAAGGATTTTTATGTCCCAGCTGGGATTTTCAGATGTACTTTTTGAGAGTGGCATTCAATTCGGTAAAGTACCTTATCCGTTGATGATGATGCACAGGGCCAATCAGACTTATGCCTATCAGGCCAACTCCTTCAACCTGATGAATACCATGGAGTTTATGAGTGACCGCTATAGTTCGTTGCAGTTTCAGCACGGATTCAACGGCTTTATCCTCAACAAGGTGCCTTTATTAAAACAACTGGATTTAAGGGAATGGCTTTCTTTTAAAGTATTGTATGGCCATGTCAATGCTGAAAATAGACTGAGCAACGGCGGCTTTGGAGTTTTTAATTCCGGTGCTGGCGGAGCTATGCCTGTGCTGTTCGGATTGAACAGAGGACCTTATGTAGAAGGAAGCGTTGGGTTGGGCAATATTTTCAAAATACTCCGTATCGATGTCGTTAGGCGTTTTACCTACCTGGACAATCCAATGGTTTCGAAATGGGGCATCAGAGCAAAAATTGGAATTGATTTTTAAAACAATGTCATTCAGTTATGAAACTATCAATCATGAAAAATTGGAAACTGTTGTTTAAAGTCCTCCTCGGTCTGATTTTATTATTTGGAGGAGTGTTTTTCTTTATTGATCAGCGGTCTGAAGTCATCGCTGCCAGCCAATTGATCCAGGATTCCTCTCCGCTTTGGCTTGGCGCTGGAGCTGTGCTGTCATTGGCTTATATCATTGTCCATGGTTTCGTCTACACTGCCAGTTTTAAAGCCCTGTCCTATAAACTTTCTCTACCGGTAGCCATAAACCTATTTTTAAAGCGGAACTTTGTGGGGGTATTTCTTCCCGCAGGCGGATTTACTTCGATTACACTTTTTAGAAACGATACGGCAAGAGAGGAAATATCCCGATCAACAACAGATTTTGCTTCAGTCATCTATACCTTGGTTAATCTGTTATCGCTTTTATTACTAAGCTTATTTGTATTATTTTTTTGGGGAGTCCACAACGCCAGTGAGTCTTTCCTGTTCTTCTTAGTAGGATCGTTGGCCCTTTGTATCTTGATAACATGTTGTATCGTATCCTTTTACAAAAAAAAAGGCGTCTATAGGCTGACTGCAAGGTATTTGCCTTTGATTCAGTCTTTTCATCAGGATCTCATCAGTAGAAAGTTAGCTGTAAAACCATTGATCATGAGTCTGGTTTGGGCGCTGGTCGTGGAGCTTATCGGGATATTTCATCTGTATGTGTCTATGCTTGCCCTACATCTTGAACCTTCCATCGAAGCCTGTCTGATCGTATATACAGTAGCCACACTCTTTTATTGTTTTTCGCCCTTTATGAAAGGGGTAGGCCTTGTCGAGATTTCTATGGTTGTTTTATTATGCCGTTTTGGTTATACAGAACAGCAGGCGATCTCCATTTCGCTGCTTTATAGGTTATTTGAATTTTGGGTTCCCTTGTTGATCGGCGGTATGTGCTTTTTTGTTCGCAAGGACAATATCCTGGTCCGTGTGCTACCGGCTATTTTTCTCTTTATATCGGGGCTTTTGAATATTGTTTCGGCCATTGTGCCTTCATTTCTCCCGGCAAGGGGGCCTATCATGATGATTTTTAGCGAAAGCGGACTTTTTAGATCAACGATCAGTTTTCTGCTTGTCGGGATTGTCTGTATTCTCTGTGCTATCTTTTTGTTTCGCGGCCTGCGTGCAGCCTGGTACATTTCGCTGATTCTTTGCCTTGTCCTATGTGCAGTCAGTTTTATGGAGGGCCATGTATATGTCGAGGGCATAAGTGCTTTTTTTATAATTGTTATTTTATTGTATTCATATAGGCATTATTTTGTGACAAACACAAACAGGTTTTTTTCATTAAAAAATACTACATCAATAGCTATAATCCTAAGTCCGTTGATGTATGGACTTATTGGATTTTGCTTTCTTTATCGTACTCATTTCACAATGGATGCCACGGTAGCTAGTCTAATAAAGTCCACTTTTCAGGCCTTTTTTTTACTTGATGCACAAGCTGGTAATCCCCTTACGCTTTTAGGCCACAGCTTTATATACTCACTTAATTTGCTCGGAGCGGCATGTATTTCAGTGCTCTTTTATTCTGCTTTAAGGCCGGTAAATAAAGCGGGAAGTCCGATCGGCAAGGAGGTTGAGCTGGCACAGACACTTCTTGAGAAGTATGGCCGATCGCCAATAGACTATTTTAAGACCTACGGTGACAAAAGCTTCTATTTCAATGCCGATGAGACCGGATTTATCGCTTATAAAACAACCCTGGGTTTTGCGGTGGTGCTGGAGGGACCGGTATGTGCAAATGATAGGGATATTATGATTGATTTAATCCGGTCTTTTGAGCGTTATTGCCGAATCCAGGGAATGAAGGTTACTTATTACAGGGTAGATACCGCACAACTCGGATTGTATCAAGCAATGGGGAAAAAGAATTTCCTTATCGGCGAAGAAGCTATTGTTGATGTTACCAATTTCAGCTTGCAGGGAAAGAAGCGCAAGTCCTTGCGAAACGCTGTCAATACCATTGAACGTAAAGGCTATCGTGCGCAATTGTACCGTGCTCCTTTATCCGAAGATTTGATAGCGAAGCTTCGTCATGTCTCTGACAGTTGGCTCATTGACATGAAAAGAAGTGAACGTGTTTTTTCTCAAGGAATGTTTGATGAGTCTAAAGTAGGAAATAGTGATGTCATCACATTGGAAGATAAACATGGCAAAATCTTGTCGTTTTTAAACATCATCCCGAATTATGCGCCTAAAGAAGCTACCTATGACCTGATCCGGAAAATTAATACGGCCCCGGGTGGTAATATGGACGTGCTGTTGCTCCGATTTATAGAATACTGCCGGGAAAAGGGCTATGAGATGTTAAATATGGGACTGGCTCCGCTTTCAGGCTTTGACAGCAAAAAGGGCGTTATCGGAACAACCATACACTTTCTCTATAGTAAACATAAATACTTCAGAAATACACGTGGACTAAGGGAATTCAAAGAGAAATATGATCCGCTGTGGATGCAAAAATATATCGTATACAGCCATGATATCGATCTTTTGGCTGCACCACTGGTCATAAAAAAGGTGATGCGTGTTAAAAAATAAGCTATGAATAATTTAATTGATACCAATTTTAAAAAGGTAAAATTGTCGTTCTTTTATGTACCCTTACTGTTATTGGTGATACTAACGATTTTTCTGTTTGGCAATAATGCCTGGACAGTTGACAGTTATATTTCAGTTCAAAAAGAAGCCTTTTTAAAGCTTAATTTGGTATTATCGGAATATCCCAAATGGATGGAAAACTTGACGCAGCTCGGCGATACACTCGTTACCCTTTCTTTACTTTCGTCTCTGCTGATCGTTACGCCAAGAATCTGTGGACCGCTGGTATTGGGATCACTGATTTCAGGTCTACTTTGCTGTTTATTAAAATGGCTTTTCAGTGTTCCGAGGCCTGCGGCTGTTTTAGATACAGATCACTTTGTGATCCTCGGAAAGAAACTTGTTGGAAGTAACAGTCTTCCCTCGGGCCATGCGATTACCGTATTTACGACATTGACAATTATTTTAATCGCATTTATGCCGCAAAGGGAATTGAAAAAATTGGTATGGATATTGGTTTTTATCACAATCTCCACGGGCATCGTCTTGACGCGGGTCGGTGTTGGTGCTCATTATATATTAGATGTTACGATCGGGGCTATTATTGGTTATATGGCTGCTGTAGCAGGTATCATCGTTAATCAAAAATGCAATTTATGGAAAAGGATATCGAAAAAACAGTATGTTGTTTTTTTGATCGCACTGTTTTTGGTTTGCAGTGGTATTCTATTTCAGAAAATAGTTGAGCAGCAGCTGCCCGTTTTTTATTTATCGTTTATAAGTCTATACATTTCCCTTTATCTGGTGATTTGTAGGTTTAGGGAGCAGCAAAGAAACGCAATTTTAGTAAAATAGAAAGACAAGTAAATAGTAGTTTTATGGCATTATACAGTACAGAAAGATTGGTTATTCGCCGATTCAGCGAGAGCGACGCGGCAGCATTCCTGGATTACATGAGCGATCCTCGCGTAAATTGTTTTTTGGAAGAAAAACTCTCCAATATGCAGGATGCCTTAGCTGATGTTAGAAAGAAAAGCAGAGATAGATCCCACTTCGCAGTCTGCAGGAAAGAAGACGGTATCTTGATCGGACATCTGTTTGCGATGGAAGAGGGGGATACCTACAATGTTGGCTGGCATTTCAATGCCAAGATTGAAGGCAGGGGGTATGCAACTGAGGCAACAAAAGGCTTATTTGATTATCTCTTTCATCGCAAAAATGCAAGAAGAATATATTGCTATGTCGAGGACTACAATGCACATTCACAGCAATTGTGTAAACGCCTGGGCATGCGCCAAGAAGGATTATTTCTTGAGTATATCTCTTTTACTGGTAACGATGACGGATCACCACGATATGAGAATACCCTGCAGTTTGCACTATTAAAAAAGGAGTGGGCCTAACTTTTCATCCGTTCGATTACATTCTTTTTGTAAAACTTTCCAATCGGAAGAACCGTTCCGTTTTTTAAAGAGAGTTCGCCACCTGCAATTTTGGAAATTTCCTTCAATGCAACCAGATAAGATTTATGGATCCTGACAAAAAGCTCAGGATCCAGTTTGTTTTCAACTTCCTGTGTTGTGATCTGGCTCATATACATTCTCTCGGCTGTAAAAAATTTGACATAATTGCCATAACTCTGTGTATAGTATATCTTAATAAAATCCAGTTTTACGATTTCATTGTCGACTTTTAAGACAAGATGGTCCGTTTTTGATACAGGCTGGTAGGCATCAGGATTATTCTGCTCTAGATTTCTTTTAGGGGTTCCCAAACGATTGAAGACTTTATCAATTGCCGAAAGAAATGTTTTAAAATCAAATGGCTTGACCAGGTAATCTACCACATCATGTTTATAGGATTCCAGCGCATACTCTTTATAGGCTGTGGTGAGGATAACAAAAGGTTTATTGGACATCGTTTCCAGCATTTCCATCCCTGTTAAGCCCGGCATATTGATGTCAAGGAACATAATATCCACCTGGCTGTTATACAGATATTCCATCGCTTCAACTGCTGTATAAAACGATCCGTTAAGCTGAAGTTGCTTCAGCTGGCTGATAAAATGCTCCAGCACGCGGTGGGCACCTTCTTCATCATCAATAATAATACAATTTAGCGGGTTCATATAAGCTGTTTTTGAAGTGGGATTAAAAGTGTTGTTTCGTAGCTGGTTTCAGACTGCTTATCATCAAGGCTGAACTTATCATTATAAATAAAAGATAATCGTTGTTTAAGATTGTTTAGGCCTACTTGCGTAGAAGGGTTTTTAAGTTTATCATCTGCCAGCGAATTCGCAATGGTCATCAGTAACTGATCGGGTTTTAGTTCGACGTGAATATGAACAAACCAATCCGATAGATTTTGACTGTGTTTAAAGCTGTTTTCGACCAGAATAATAAGAAGCAGGGGGGATATTTGCCATACATTCAATTCCTCTGCTGAGTGATTACATGTAAAGTGTATATCACATCTTTTACCGATCCTTTCCTTTTCTAAGTCAATATAATTCCGGATAAAATTGATTTCTTCTGCCAGTGATACTTTCGGTACGTTACCATTCTCTATCTGATAGCGCATCAGCTCAGACAGTTTAACAATAAGTCCCGGAGTACGGTCCGGTTCGGTTAGGCTCACTCCATAGAGGTTGTTGAGCATATTGAAGAAAAAGTGTGGATTAAGTTGTGCATGGAGAAATTTTAGATTCATTTCATTGAGCAGGATCTGGTCCATGCTCCGGCGCTGCACTGCTACAGCGTAACTCTGCATCAATGATAGGGCCATAATGGTTGCTGTACTGATGATACAGATTACAAAATGATATAAAAAACTAATTAACAGTTCATCCGGCTCGAAAAAATCAGGCTGTATCCAATTGATATCGGCGATATAAAGGATCGTTGCTCCTAGGAAAATTACAAATAATGAATTGACAAGATAGATAATATATTTTTTTTCTAAATAATACCGAAAGATAAAAAAACGATGAATCTGCGCCTGGATGTAAAGGATCACAAAAAAGACAAATCCTTTCAGAAAGTTTTCTGGTGAGTTGATAAACATCCATTCGTGAAGCATCGTCAAAACAAACATGGCGCAGAAGATAATAGTCTCCTGGATCCATCTTTTACGCATGTTGGTTAATGTATTATTCATAATAAATACAGTCTTTTCCAATCTTAGAACATTCTTGATTAATTCAAAAATTCATTGCAATTTTTTCATGTTTCAAAATTCTAAAAATAAAAGTAAAGCAGAAAATTAAAATGACCAACGATTTTTGACATTAAATAAGGTCTGTTCGTCCGTTTTATTTCTGATGCCGTTTTAGATCCTCTTGTTTTGCAGTATTAAATTTTTGCAGATGAAAGAATTATTGAAAAACTTATGGCAGCAAATAATGGTGCTTACCCTAGTGTTAAGTACAACATCGGTAATGGCCCAGGCAACAGGAAATGATGTTGAGGTTAAAGGAACCGTCGTTAGTGCATCCGAAAATGCACTTTTGGCCGGGAGCACAATTTTAGTCAAAGATGCTGGCGGTAGAACAGTAAGTTCGACCAACACGCGCAAGGATGGAACATTTAACTTAAAAGTGAAGTCCTCGACGGCTATCACTGTTGTTATCAATTATATTGGTTTTAATGCGTATAATTCCGGTGTTATAAACCTGAACCAAGAAGACCTTGATTTAGGACGAATATATCTGGATATTAAAAGTACTATGCTTGGGGGAGTTACTGTGGTGGCAAGCCTAAAAAAGCCTTTGGTCCAAAGCACCAAAGACAAACTCATCTATAACGCAGCATCGGATATCAGTAACAAATCAGGAAATGCAGCAGATGTATTGCGCAAAGCGCCTATGCTTACTGTAGGCGCCAACGGTGACCTTAAATTGCGTGGAAATTCCAATATTAAGATCCTTATCAATGGGATACCTTCCCGGATCATGGCAAAGAACCTGAAAGAAGCATTGAAAATGATCCCTGCAAGTTCCATTGTATCCGTGGAAGTGATTACCAATCCGTCTTCCAAATATGAGGCAGAAGGTGCTGCAGGTGTGGTTAATATCATTACAAAGAAGAAATTAAAGGGTACCAGTGGTACATTAGATATCACCGGTGGAAATCTGGAACAGACGGGAAACCTTTCCCTAAATATGAGCACAGGAAAATTTAATTTTTCAGCTATGGGAAACTATAGTCGGGAAAGAGAAAAAATGACATCTTCTCTTGACAGAACCAATCTGAATAACGGAAAACAGATCGGATCGCTTTTTCAGGAATCCGATGTGATACAAACCACAAGGGGAGGTTCTGCAAGCCTCTCAGCGCAATATAAAATAGATTCCTTGCAGACCCTTGAAGCAGGCTATTCTTACTGGAATGGCTCCTGGCCGCAAAAGGGAGGATTATTTAACCGATATAGCAATGCCGACCACTATCAAGAATATAGACAAAAGACGCAGCAAAGCGGTAAGTTCAATTTCTCCGAATGGGTATTGAATTATCAGAAGAAATTTCAACGTGAAGGACAAGAATTACAGCTAATAGGGCTGGCTTCTACTGCATCTGATGTTTCCAATTATTTGACTGAACAGTATAAGCCAGATGGTCAACTCGTTTTTAAAGAGCGGGGACCCAATAACGGTAAGGAAAAGGAGTGGAGTCTTCAGGCTGACTATTCACATCCTTTTGGACAGGAGGGAAAAACCTCATTGGAAACGGGGGTGAAATATCTGGGAAATAATTCCAACAGCGTGTATGAAGTCCTTAACAGTGCACTGCCGGTAGATCCTAACCGCTCCGGAACTATGCAGTACAGGCAGCAGATTTTTTCAGCCTATGCTACTTTAAATTTTGATCTTGGAAACGAATGGACATTACGCCCCGGGATCCGCTTTGAGAATACAGACATTAATGCAACATTTCAGAATAATGCACCCTATAAGCGGAAATTTTCTAACTGGGTACCAAATTTATTGGTATTAAAGAAACTAAGTGAACGCCACGAAGTAAAATTAGATTATAATGAGCGGATTCGCCGCCCTTGGATCATGGACCTGAATCCGTATGCCAATGCTGCAGACCCCTTGAATATTACGCAGGGTAATCCGTATTTGAAGCCCGAGCTTACCAAAAAACTGGAACTCTCACATACTTATACAGGAAGCAGGAATACCTTATTGACGAGCAGCATCTATTATAGTTCAAACAAGAATGCAGTGGAGCAGATCGCCAGGGTGGATGAAAAGGGAATTTCCTATACCATGCCGGATAATATCGGTGAAAGTACACGAATGGGCGTGAATGTTAATACGGTTTTTAATCCTGTTAAAATCTGGACTGTCAACGCGGGAGCAGAGGTCTTCCATTTAAAATTTCGAAGTAATTCGTTAGGACTGAAAAACGATGGGACATTTTTTAATTCAAGTATCAGCAATTCAATTAATTTGGCAAAACAACTTCAGTTTAGTGCAACCGCGGATTATGGAAACGGTTTTATCACATTGCAGGGTAAAAATACGGCGAACTACTCTTACCGTTTTGCGGTCAAGAAGGATTTTATGAATAATAAGGCAAGTCTTACGCTAGCCGTGATCAATCCATTTCAGCGTAATTTTAAGGAGACTGTTTATGCTTTTGCTCCTACATTCCATAGTACCCAGATCAACAGGTTTTATAACAGGGCCGCTACATTAACATTCAGCTGGCAGTTTGGCGGTTTACGTGCTTCAAAGGAAAAAGAAAGTTATTTTTCTGATCAGCCGGATGACAAATCCCCAAGAAGGAGAAGAAAGTAAAATGATTAATATCAAATTTTTGAAATGAAAAATAGTAAGGATAATTAATTTAGGTTATCACGAAAAGTACGCGCGTACTTTTCGTGATCAGAAAATCAATGTGACCGCTCTTTTATGCTTTAAAAAAACATTTTTTCTGTTAATCTTAGGCGCTTTGGATTGAAGCTTACTCAGGAAGACTTGGATCAATTTCTTGGCCAGAATCAATCTAGCAGCTTAGTCTATGCCTGAGCTGCTATTCAAAATATGATATTCAATTGGTTAAAGAAGAACCTGCTTATTATCGCGACCATAATGCCATGGACAGAAAATCAATACATCAACAATTGGTAGCAGAAATACTCGCTTTTCTGTCGGAGCGTTTAAAATAAATAGAAGTGAACACAGTTCCACAAATGCAAACCGCCGCCGGCCGATCTATTTCTTTGAGCGATGAGATTAGGCTAAGTAGAATGAACAGAGAATTATTTAAAATGATACCTTTGTAAATATCAATTCCAGAGCTGCCTAACGATGAATTTTCAATATAATCAATTAGAATATATGTCACTAAAGCCGTGGCAATCACTTGAACACATCGTAGAGAGTATCTGGATGGTAATAAATCATTCTGATGAGAATAAAGAAGGAATTATCGTTCCAGACGGCAAAATAGACTTATTTCTTTTGACAGATGAAAAAGGATCCTTTGAGATTTTTATTTGTGGGATCTGTACAGAACCTGTTATAAAGCCACCATTTCCGAAATCTCGCATGTTCGCCATTAGCTTTTATCCAACTGCTGCGGAATATATTTTTAATCACTCTTTTTCGGATTTAAAAAATACAAAAAAAACGTTGCCAGATGATTATTGGGGATTTTCAAAAGATGACCTCATTGACTTCGAATGTTTTTATCAAAAGGCCTGTCATACTATTTCTTCTAAATATAAAAAACAAATGGATGGAATGAAACAGAAATTGTTTGAGCTTATCACTAAATCGAGGGGTGAAATTACAGTAAATGAACTGGCAGGTAAAATATTTTGGAGTAGCAGGCAAATTAACCACTATTTCCAGAATTGGTTTGGGCTTACGCTAAAATCATATGTTAACATTGTACGTTTTTCAAATTCATTGAAACAGTTGAAGGAAGGAAACTTCTATCCCGAACTGAACTATGGCGACCAATCTCACTTTATCCGTGAGGTAAAAAAATACACCGGAGTAACACCAACTATTTTAAACAAAAATGAAAACGACCGATTTATCCAATTGAACCTGATTCCTGATGCATAATTTTGTATTAAATAAAAGAAGAAAAAATGCATTTAAATCACATCAACCTGGTCGTAAAAGAAGTAGATAAAGCCGTAGACCTATTTACGCAAAACTTGGGTTTTAATTTAATTATAAACAGAAACAGCAAAATGGCAGTGCTTGAAAGTAGCAATAATTTTGCTTTAGTCCTTTGGGGGCAGCAATTGAACAACGACGAAAATAGACCTAAGTATCCAGAGAATTTCCATATTGGATTTTATCAAAAAGACGAGAAAACTGTTAACGAGGTATATCAGAAATTAATAAACGACAGCGGTTTGAAAATTGAAAGCGCACCAAAGAAAATCAGGGATTCATTTGGATTCTATTTTTATTTTGAAAATCTGATGATTGAAATTAGTGTAACTCCTTTTAAATTAGAGCAAAGTTGAGATTATCTTAGAGACGTTAGATTTGCTATCGAAATAAAAATTCAAAATAGAGAGCGGATATCAAACCAACGAAAAAAATCTATAATATGACTTATAAAAGCTATTTTTCGAACTGCTTCATATTGATGTTGCCGATCATTATTTGGAATATTTTATTAAGCAGTAAGTTGCCTGCCAGTTATCAGGCCGAAATATTTTCGGCTAATATTCCGGACGTCTTAATGTACGGTGAGAATATTTTTAGGCTGTTTATAGTTGTAATTTCATTTTTGATGCCTATGCAGCTACGCACAAAAAAGCAAAAAGTCGGCTTCAGCATTTATCTTACAGGATTGTTACTGTACATGCTGTCGTGGGTTTTTTTGATTTTTTTTTCAAAAAGCATTTGGAGCAATAGCCTCCTTGGTTTTTCTGCTCCCGCTTACACGCCTTTAGTATGGCTTTTAGGAATTTCACTGATAGGAGATACATTCAATTTTAATCTGCCATTCAGGAGATGGATTTTTATCAGTGCATCTGCCTTATTTTTAGCCTTTCATCTCACTCATACCATTCTTGTTTATAAAACATTACTCCTGTAGAGTAGTATGCCTTTGACAAATTTAGTGACACGTTAGATTCCTATAAAATCGTAACAAGAAGTATGAGTAGAAAGGGGAATTGCTGGGACAATGCTGTCGCTGAGAGTTTCTTTAAAACATTAAAATCTGAACCGTAAATTTGAATAAATAAATATAAAATAAAAAGGTAGGATTAAAAATAGGCCCTATGTTTTATAGAATAGGAACAGGAAGCTTTTTACATTCTTTCTTTTCTACGATTACTTACAATTTGGAAGATTTAAACCTTACTATCGTAAAAAACAAGTACGCTATAATCGACCTACTGATAAAGTATCTATTTTGAAGGTTGCTTATTCTTTCGATAATCTGGCTATTTCTGTATCAAGTTTTTCATCCCAGATAAATTCCATGTTATATTTGCCTTGAGTATTTATAGTAAAAAAGGCTTTGTTCCATTTGTTATCTCCTTCGTTAGGTATATCATGTAATTCTCTGATCCAATTTCGGATATCTCTGGAAATATTTCTTACAGATATGTTTTTTGTTTCATTATTATCCGTGATATATTCTCCATTGTAGCTTACCACACCTGTTCCTACAACTTCGATATTTAATTTTGCATGATTCCATCTTTCATCATCTATCGCATTTACAATGCTTTGTCCGATGTTTAAATAAATTTCATCTATTGTCATAATATTTTAAATTTTGTAAAGATTGTGATTTACAGAGAGGTTTTTGAAATCTCTGCAAACGATTCCTCGTAGACATCATTAGCTGTTTTTGTCTTATGATTTGTAAATGTTTTATCATAACTAAGTTTACTTTCAAATTTTCCAGTTTTAGGGCGATATATAAGTTTAACATCGTTGGAACTTATATAATGTCACTTTTAAATAAAGATTCAATTTCTTCTAGCATACCATTTGCTCGATTAAGTAATTGGAAGGCTCTTTCATTTGATATATCATATTGCATCTCTGAAACTGAATTTACTTTATGAGATTTTACCAAATTCAAACCCAATTTCGACCAGTTCAGTAAATAGTTTTTGAAACTTACTATCAAAATCGGTCATATCAAAAGATTATTTAGGTATTTAAATATACTAAAAAATTATACATTGTCCAGTCTAGAAATAGCTTCTCGTAACCAACTTTAATAGATAATAGCAGGCCTGTCCATACTATTTTTATTGTGTTGCATTTGTTTCTGGGGATCTCCAGAAGTTGGCAGGATCGAGCGTAATAACATTGTTTTTTAGATGTTTATTGCTGTTTTTGTCAAATCCGCTCGGAATTAGAGAAATATACTGCAGATCAGGTTCGGCGGGCCTATATCTACTTTCTGTGTTAAACTGGCTCTTATTCGTGCATCGGATCCAATATAAATTCTTGGCCATATAATAGTCCAGGTACCAAAGTTTACTTACTTTGGACTCGGCATTTAGCCGGAGTGATTGATTATTTTTTAAATGCTCCCTGACTTTAGCGCTTGATCCACAGGGTGATTCAACTTTTGCTGCAGAGTTTTCAGAAGCTGGTAGTATGGAGAAATCCTAAAAAGGGTGGATGGAGAAATTCGGAGAATGGAAACATGTCACGCAAGTAATGGATTGGAAAGACAAAGGTACAGCGACTTGGACGATAAATGTCCTTAAGCCAGGCTATTACCAAACTGAACTGGAATACAGTGGAGAGGGGAGGCTCGTTTGGCGGATAGATCAAAAAGGCGGACAAGTGGTCCAGAATCAACAGAATTCTTCAGCTATTTATAACTGGCAGCCCATGGGTTGGATGTACTTTGCCAAGCCCGGAACTTATCACAAAATATGGCTTAATAACTATTATTGATTTTCAAGTTTTTAGATCCTGTCCGTTTGGACAGGATTTTTATTTGATGTTATGTGCTTTTTTCCACTTACGAATTCTCCCCCTTGCATTGGTATAAGGCGAAGACGTGTTAAACTGAATCATTCTCCCCAAAGTCCATTTCTTATACCAGGAAACCTCATATAATTCAGTATTAGATTTTTGCTCAATTAGATGAAGAATTTCAGAAACCGTTTCATCTAATTTACTACTCAATGTATTGAAGTCAATGCTTTCATAATCTTTGTAAAACTTCTGAGCCAGCTTGCCGAGTTCATTCCATTTATAACCTGTCTCAGGAAAATCTACTGGCTCATTATTATCTTTTTTCCGATTCCATTTAAGCACCAATTCTCCCCATCCAATCAAATAAGAAACAAGGTTATTGATACCCATTGTAGTATCTTTTGCATGTCCTTCTAAATCTGTGACCGTAGTTAATTCAACAGGAATGGTCGATAATTCATTTTTCAGCTTGTTGTAATTCGTTTCAATAGCTTTTTGTAATTCTTCTTTGTTAACTGGTACAGCCATAATCGGACGAAATAGATTTTTACCAAATTTACAAAATCTATTAAGGAGGTTATTTAAAATAAGAAATGATTTGTTTCACCTGTTTTTCAATTAGGTACGGTTATGTGTGGCTTTTGAATAGAGTCTAATCTTGACTTTAAATCCTTAATTTCCAATTCAGTCCTTTTGAGAAAGTGCTAGCAAATGATGATATACTAATGCAATATCATGATAATACACACAACTTATTCATCCTACGATTATTTATTTTTCCACAAAAGCTAGAATTATGTTAAAATCGTCTCTCTTTTGATGTAATCAAATGCGAAACAGTTCATATAGTCAAAAGAGCTTACTAAATTGCCTTTTACGCCAACTGCTGAAGACAGACAATTTACTCAACTCCCTTTGTACGCATTGGGAGGCAATAAATTGCTGTTGAAGCTGTGATAAATAGATCGGTTCGATCTTTGCCACCAAAACAGACATTCGATGTCCATGGTTCTTTTACCTCAATATGTCCTATCAGTACGCCTGTCGGACTATAGATAGAAACACCTTTCCCCGTAAGGTAAACATTTCCCCGATTGTCCAATGTCATCCCATCAGAGCCTTGGTCGATAACCGCTTTTTGTCCGCTGAGCTTACCGTTGGATTCAATGTTATACCTGTAAGTTTTATTTCGCACCCTATCCGCTACATATAGGTATTTTCCATCGGGCGATCCTACAATGCCGTTAGGCTTAGCTACATCATCAGCCACTACAATTGGCTTTTTACCTTTTCCCGGAGGAAGGTAGTAAACTTTCTGCCCTTCGATCTCTGGTTTTTTTCTGACCCAATAGTCACGCTGATAATAGGGATCTGTAAAATAGATACCTCCTTTCTTATCTGCCCAAAGATCATTTGGACCATTCAGTTTCTTTCCATCTAGATCTGACAGCAGTACCGTAACTTTGCCATCATTGCTTATCGACCAAATTTCGTTTTTTTCGTCTGCGCAGGCAAGTAGCTGACCGCGATGGTTAAAGTATAGTCCATTGGCACGGCCGGCTGAATCTTTAAAAAGAGAAAGCTGACCTTCCGTGTTGTATTTCCAGATTTTGTTATTGGGCTGGTCAGTAAAATAGATATTCCCGTCCTTGTCCACTGCCGGCCCTTCTGTAAAGGCAAACTGCCGAGATAATAGTTTCAGGCTGTCCTGATTAAACAATTGCGCTCTCACATCTAAGCTCTTTAATGAGAAGAGTAATATTAGCAAGAATGCCGGATAGAACCTGTTGGAATTAATTAAATGTAGCATAATAAAAGTAATTAACTAAATTATCGTTTGTCCAAAAAAAAATCTAGGAATAGTATTTAAGTATGGATAGTCTCTATTTCAAGCCTAATATATATAATTTTATAAAGACCTGAAAATATTACCTCTAGCCGTCTTCATTAATTGATGCATATCGCTATTCTGCGTTTGATTTCCGCCGCATACCTCTGATGCTGACAGGACAAACCGTGCAACAGATCATCCACGAGAAGGTAATCGAAAAAGCCAAAGAGAGGCTTTCTACAACGGAACTTACGATAAGTGTGATCGCTTACGAGCTAGGATTTGAATACTCTCAATCATTCAACAAACTATTTAAGGCCAAAACCAAACCTAAGCGGAACCGTCCGAAGCAAAATCTATAAAAGCCTGGTACCTCGCAAAAAAGTTTACACTGATTACTTTAACTTTAGATGCTTTTGGGCTTTATCCAGCTCCAAATACTACTAATAAAGTTTAAAGTGTTACACTTTTGTTCAATAATTGATCAGTTCGTGGCAATTTTTCTGGAGTATTTCTATCTTAACATAACAATTAACCACTTATAGATCAACTATGAAATCATTTATTTTACCATTTTTATGGCTATGTTTTGTCGCGTGCAACAAAATAGCACCTTCAAAAGAAGAAGCTGAATTTCTGAAATCAGCAAACTCGACTGTCCATGCTAATTTAAGCACAGCAGTAACAACTTATCCTTTGCCCAGCGGTCTACCAAATCAGTACAAGTCAACGGCCTTTACAGTTAGTGCGGGTGGAAATCCAGTCGGCCTATATAACGCCGGAAATAACAGCTGGGGAAATAGCGTTAGTTATGGTTACTTTGATTTCAGCGGTACTGTATCGATATCGGTTACCCCTTCCAGCGGCTTCAGCAGCTTCAAATTAGTGCCTTCATCATTGGGTATCACAGGGGTGAGATCCGGCAACACGATTACTTTCACACTCTCTCAGCCGACCAATATATCACTTGTATTAGACAACGACTACCAAGGAAAGGTATTGCATTTATTTGCCCAGGAGCCAGAAAGTGATATTCCATCAGCGACAGACCCCAATGTCTTGTATTATGGTCCAGGATATTACGATTTGAGCGCACAGCCGCCACTGACTTTGAGTTCCGGAAAAACCTTATATATCGGCGGCGGAGCGGTAATCAGAGGTAGAGTAAAAATAGATAATGCGTCAAATGTGACAATAAGGGGTAGGGGCGTTCTGCTCAACGATTACAACAGTCCCACGGATGATATCGCCCTCGCCTTAGGCGCAGTAAGCAACTCGACTGTGAAAGACATCATTGTCAATCGAAACATAGGAAGCTGGACTTCTGCCATGCACAATTGTTCTTTTGTCAATGTAACTAATTATAAAGCTGTCAGTCCATATTTTGCCAGTTCCGATGGATTTAATATCAACAGTAGTCACGATATCACTTTTGATAAATCTTTTATCCACTCTGCAGATGATGCAGTCGCCATCAAAGGAATGTCGGATCAAATTCCCGCAAATTCACTGCCCGTTTATAATATAACCTACAAAAATGCACAATTATGGGCTGATGCAAATAATACCATCGGTATCGGCGCTGAAACACGCGCAGCCTATTTTCAGAATATTAAGTTTCAAAACATAGATATCCTATATAATTACGATGACAAAAATCATCCGGATGTTCTCCCTGATCGTTCCGCTATCAATATTTTTGCCTTACATGGCACCTATTTTAATGATATAACCTTTGAAGACATCCGGGTAGAAAGAGCAAAAAGACTGATAAACGTTCAGATGGATGAAACATTTTATTTTGGTTCGTTGACCGGAAACTGGAATTGGCCCGGAGCAATGACAAACATACTTTATAAGAATATTACATCCACATCTGGCGGTAGTAACGAAATCAAATTGATCGGTTGGAATGACAGCCATCGTATTGAAGGAGTGACCCTGGAGAATGTTAAGGTTAACGGTAACTATGTTAAAGATTTTAAAGATAGCCATTTGACCATAAATCAGTATGCGAATTCGGTCAAGATTGTCAGTCCATCCGGAACAGTTAATAGCGATGTCTATAATGCATCGACCGATTTTTCCCCGGTACAAGGAACCCGCAGGTGGTACTATAAATACTGGCAGGCTGGAATAGGAACAAGTTTGATGAGCTGGAATCCGGACGGATCCAACCATTGGCGTGGTTCGGGTAGTTATGACGCGATATGGAACGGTAGCGGTAACATCTATATTCATCCCGATAATAGCCAGCCGATCCTTGTTTGGAATGCGCCAAAATCGGGTACCGTAAAAATTACCGGATTGGTTCGTAAAAATGATATCGGGGGTGGAGATGGTGTCAACGTAAGCATTTGGAAAAATAATGTGATGGTCTGGCCATCCAGCAGCTGGCAGACTGTGGTTTATAATAATACCACTGGATTTTGGCATGATATTAATGTGCCAGTCACCTTTGGCGACGAATTATCCTTTCGTGTGGATCAGCGTTCCAATTCAGGCTGGGATACTACATACTGGAATCCAGAAATTGCATATCAATAAGCATTTTTGCTATCCATTTCAATCGTCAGGATTGAAATGGATAGTGATTATTTAGCCTTTCTATAGTGGCTTGGCGTTATACCAAAGAAATCCTTAAACTGCTTGCTAAAATAGTTTGCATTGGAATAGCCTAACTTATATGCAATTTCAGAAATGCTAAAAGATGGGTCTTTTAATAAGGTTTTAGCATAATCAAGTTTGACTTTAATAATGAAATCAGTAGGAGTGAGATCTGTTATTTTTTTCAGCAATAGATACAACTGGGTTCTGCTAATGCGCATTTCCTGCGCTAGTTGATGGACTGAAAAATTATTTTCCGCAATGTTTCTAACGATAATCTCCTGCACTTTTAAAATAAAAGTTTCCTCCTGAGAGTTTGCTTCTTCTTTAATTCGCAAAGGCTCCGCCTGACTGTAGTAATGGCGTAGCGTTGCTTTATTTTTTAATAAACTACCCATTTTAGCCAGTAGCTCCTGCGTGCTGAAGGGTTTATTGATATATCCATTTGCAGCTAATTCATAACTTTTGATTTTATTGGCAATCGTATCATAAGAAGTCATTAGGATAATCGGGATGTGTTTGGTCTTCGGGTTACTTTTCAGATGCTTGCATAATTCATATCCATCCATGATGGGCATCATAATATCGCTGATCACCATGTCGATCGGATTATTCCTAATGTATTCTAAAGCTTCTTGTCCATTGTGAGCGATGATGACATGGTAGGATTCCAGTAATTTATTTTTAAATAGTTCTGCCAGATCAGTATGGTCTTCTACCAGAAGAATTTTATGCGTATTGCCTTCCGACGGAACATCAAATCTTATTTGGCTGTTATCAGTGTAAATCACGTCGTCTATGAGCTCAATTGTAGCATTTAACTCGAGATCAGGGTCATCCGGAAGCTCGGATGCAAAATTATCCACCGGTATAGTGAGTGTAAATTGTGTTCCAGTTTTAATGCTGCTATTTACATCGATCTGTGCGTTTATACGTTTTGTGAGACCTACGACCAAAGCTAGACCAATGCCATTATTGTCATAATAATTGCCGGTTGACTTTTGTCTGAAATAAGGTTCAAATATTTTTTCAATCTGGTCCGGTGGTATATAACTGCCCGTATTGCTTACATGAATAACAACTTCGTTGGTATCTTTTGAAACGCATAGTACAAGAGCTATCTGGCCACCCACCTCACAGTTTTTAAACGCATTGCTCAGTAGGTTGCTGATTATTTTTTCCAGTTTGTCAAAGTCGAGGTCGACATTTACTTCTGTTGATGGGTTTTCAAATCGATATTTAATGTTTTTACGGTCGAATAAAGGTGCAAACATCGAAAAGATATTTTGACAAAAGGTGACCAGGTCTCCGTTAACGGTATTTAATGGCAAATTACTGCTTTCAATTTCTCTAAATTCCATTAATTGACTTATCAGGAACGTAAGCCGTTTGATATTTTTTTGGGAGATTTCATATTCTTTGATGTTTTCAATCTTATGATTGGAAAAAAGGTCTTCCTGTATCGCCATAATAATAGCTAAGGGAGTCTTAAGTTCATGGGACATGTAGGTGAAAAAATCAAGCTTACTTTTATTCAGTTCCTCCAATTTAGACGTTTCTACTTCAGCCAGTTTTATCTTCAAGATTTTCAAATGCCGTCTTTTTAAGAACTTTCTAAATAGGATGAGGGCCACAATAACCAATGCCCCATATACCCACAGCATAATATTGCTCAACAAGAAATGGGGTTTGATTTTGATCAGCATTTTTTTTGTCGCAATGATATTATTGTTCAGATCTACTAACTTAATATGGAGTTCGTAATTTTTTGGTTTTAAGGAAGTAAAAGTTATTGTTCCTGAAGCTTTCGAAAGTTCATACCAACGCTTGTCAATGTCTTTTAAAGTATAAAATATGCGATAGTTTTCGCGGCTTTGCGGATCGAAATTTACTTGGTTCACCTCAATAGAAATCATATTTTGATCATAAGGGAGTACGATTTCATTCGTATGATCAATGCCTTTTTCAAAATACTTTTTGTTTCTAAGTTGGCTGATATTAAATATTTTAAAATCAGAAAAGTAGAGTAAAGGTTTATGTGTTGGAAGTGGGTCTAACTGTGGCGCCTTAAAAAAACATATTCCATCAACAGACCCAAAGTATAAGGTGTCATTGTAATAGTAGGCAGAACGTTCGTTAAACCAGGACGTGTTTAAACCCCAGCTGACATTAAAATTTTTAATGGACCGGTCGGTATCAACACAGTACAAGCCATTTGTTGTTGATAGCCAGTACCGCTTCAAATTGTCTTTCTTGATACCATGTATTTGAACATTGATTTTTCCTCGACCGGGATAAGGAAGCAGGTGACCATTTCTGCCAATAAAATAGAGGTAGTTTTGCTTTGTCCCTAAAAGGACATTTTCTCCATCAAGGAGCATCGAAAGAAATTGTATCCTATTTCCCTTATTCAGTTCTTTCTTATATATTTTAGCTGTCTTTTTGCTCCAATCATAACATACGATCTCATCGAGGCAGCAAATCCATATCAGATGATTGTTTACCATGATGTCATTGATCGTCGAAGTCGTTTTAAGTAGAGTTGTAAAATTATCTTTATGGCGGTCATATATGCTTACAAAACCATCTGTCCCCACAAGTAGATAATCCTGGGTGAAGTTTCGGATGGAGAATATTCTATTATTCGGTAAAGATGACGTGATGTTCTTATCATATTCATAATGCTTGATTTTGCTTCCCTGGTCAGCTAAACAGTATAAACCGTTTGATTCAGAACCAGCCCAAATATTTCCCTGAGCATCTTCTTCTAGTGATATGATATTATCACTGATTTTGCTTTTTTCCTGATTAAACCTTTTTATTACCTGTGATTGTCCATTGTATACATTTATCCCGATGGCGTTGGTTGCAACCCAAAGCTGTTTTTTAGATGACATGAGAATATTGTTGATCACGATTCCACGGGCTCTTCCGGGATTGGTGACGTGTAAAAAATCTAACCAGGAATCATTTTTCGAGAGACAGAATGCTCCATTAAAATAAGTCCCCAATATCATGTCATCAAACTTACTTTTGTAAATTGCGCATACTGTAGAATTAAGTTCATTGTCAAAGTTCTCTATCAACATCCGATATTCTGTATACTGGTTGATATAATCAAATACAGCCACACCTTTGTTATGTCCTATCCAAAGTCTACCCTCTGCGTCTTCGGCAATACTACATACATTTTGGATCTGTGCGGGTTGTGGTAGCTGCGCCTTAAATTTATTTTGGATGGGATCGAAGCGCAGGATACCGTGTCTTTTTGTTCCTACCCAGATCAGATTTTTGTTGTCACAGTACAGCGAGGTGATGAGCACATCCCTGTCGTAGCTCTCGGCGAAATTAAAACTGGCTAAGACATTCCCTTTTTTGTCACATTTAGCAACGGTGGTGAAGGTAGCTCCCCATAGGTTACCTTGATTATCCGCCTGAATCCTATTAAAATATACATTGTTATTGAGTATAGAAATTTTTTGTTCAGCCCATTTGTATAACGTGTTGTTGCAGAGTATTACTACAGCGTCTATTGTCAAGGCTAAGGCTTTCGACGTATTATGCAATTCGGTTTTGATCAATAGCCTATATTTATTGGTGGTGAAATCATAGCAATATATGCCATTGTCGGCAGCGATGATCATTTCCTGTTTGAATGATTTAATTTCGATGATTTTGCCGGGTTGAAAAAGTGAATCACTCATCGACTTTGGATTACCCATAATGTGGGCTCCATCATATAGGTTAATGCCGTCACTGGTTCCTATCCAGACACGCCCAATAGGGTCTTCGGAGATTGCGGTTACCCGATTTGAGAGAAGGCCATTTTCTTGTGTCAGCTTATTATATTTTCTGATATGCTGTGCATCCAGTGATAGACAAGTAAACAGTAGATAACAAAATATGAAAAACGTTTTTAGAGTCATTTTCTTTAGGCTTTGCTTATTTATCAAATAAACAACTATGTATAGATTAAAAAATATAATATCGTTTATTTAATTGTAATATCGTTCAGCTCCTCAAAAAAAAAATGATGAAAAATTAAATTCATCCATATTTAAACCATATTATCTTTTTTAGTTGGAATAACTCCTTATTTTCGGGACAAAGTTGCGGATCACCTTGTTCTGCGGCACAATATAACCAATTACCAAATTTAGAAAGAGATGAAAAGAAAAAAGTTAAACCATAATGTACTCTATTTTCTAGTTGTTTTTCTATTGGAGCCACCTGTCGTTCATGCGGCATGGAAAGCGAAAGCTATTTCTTTGGAGCGATATATCCGACAGGAAATCCGCAGCGGGCGTGTCCTTGACCCGCAGGGAATTCCACTCGCTGGTGCTAATATTAAAATAATGGGAACGCAGACAGGTACCAAGACCGATAGTGAGGGACGGTTTAGTATTAACGTTCGTTCTGGACAAAGTCTGCAAGTCTCATTTTTGGGTTATAAACAGACTGTTGTTCAGGTCGAATCTGGCGTGGGAGAAATAACGATTAAACTTGAGCAGGACAGTTTTGGACTACAAGATGTCGTTGTCGTAGGATTTGGAAAGCAAAAAAAAGTAAATCTCACCGGGGCAGTCACATCTGTTTCAATGGCTGATATAGAAAGCCGTCCTATCACAAATGCTTCTATGGCATTAGCTGGAAAAGTGGCCGGACTGCAGGTTACCCAAAATTCAGGGCAGCCAGGTGCTGATGGCGGTACCCTAACGATCCGTGGGATCGGTACATTGAACAATACGTCACCCTTGGTCATAATAGACGGGTTTGAAGCAGCAATTAATGATGTAGATCCCAAAGATATCGCCTCCATATCCGTACTAAAAGACGCTGCATCGGCATCCATATATGGCAATAAAGCGGCTAATGGTGTTATTTTGATTACGACAAAAAGAGGGCAGGAAGGAAAACTGAAAATAAAATATGATGGATATGCCGCAGTGCAACAAGTGACGCGATATCCAAAATTGTTGAATTCCTATGATTATCTAACGCTACTGAATGAAGCGAAAATAAATTCAGGTTTCCAGCCGCAGTATGACGATGAATATATAAGCCATTATAAAGATATTAAAGACCCTGTACGCTATAGGGATTACAATTGGGCAGATTTCTATTTTAAGCCTGCATTACAGCAAAACCATTATTTACAGCTTAGTGGCGGCAAGGAAAATATTGTTTATGCCATTTCCGCAGGATACCTCAATCAAAAAGGTATTGTTGAGGGGACAAACTACGATAGATATAATTTCCGGTTCAATACCCAGCATTCATTTTTAAACAATAAAGCACATCTGGGGCTTACTGTGTCGGGCTATATTGGCAAAACAAAGGATCTGATTGAAGGAGCTGGAGCAACGATTGCACGAATTACCCAAATGGCGCCGTTTGTAATCCCAAAGATAGAAGGTTACGGATGGACCGATTGGTTCTATAGCGATGCAATTAAAGAAGCAGGGGGAGGGCAGACCTTTGATAATAGCAATTTGAATACAATCGCCAATTTGACTGTTAACCTTACGCCCCGGCTCACATTTGAAAGTGCGCTGAGCTATGTGACCAATAATGATCGGCAGCTGTCTTATGCGCCTAATGTAGATCTATTTCTGGTTACTAGGGCCGCGGACGGAACCAGCATCATTGGAAAAAACAATTCCAGAGAATCTTCCATTAGTAAAAGCTCAAATAAATATGGTACTATTTCCAGCTGGGCAAACCTCAATTATGCTTATGATTTAGCAAAAGATCATCATTTTAAAGCTCTGGCAGGTTTTCAGCAATTTCAATGGAAAGGCAATTATTTCCAGACATCAATCAGGCGGCTGTCCGCCAATCTGCCTTACTTTAGTGTGGGCGACCCTTCCTCTGCCAAAAATAATGATTGGGGAAGCAAGGAAACCTCCGTTGGATTTTTCGGAAGGTTAAATTATGATTATAAGGGCAAATATCTATTTGAGGGTAACTTGCGGTACGATGGTGCTTCCAAATTTGCACGAGGCCACAAATGGGGTACATTTCCTTCATTTTCTGCCGGATGGCGTCTGTCGCAAGAACGTTTTTTCAAGAATATTAGTTTCGTTCAGGATCTAAAGATAAGAGGATCCTGGGGGATACTCGGCAACCAAAATATTGGCAACCCCTATGCTGGTGCTGATATATTAGCATTGGGAGGAAGACAGAACAATTATATTTTTAACAATCTCGACAACGTAGGCGCTGCCGTCTCGGTGATCGCCAACAAGGGGCTTACCTGGGAACAGACGACACAGACTAATATTGGTATTGACCTACAGATTTTTAAGGATTTTAGTGTAACAGCAGACTACTACATCAAAAATACAAGTGCTATTCTGCTGCAGCTGCCTATTTCCAGTACATTTGGATTTACAGATGTTCCCTTCCAGAATGCTAAT